>Ga0247841_10000029_pt1 | contig 378239 bp, 371 predicted proteins | sample LaCruzMarch2015__2_FD_192410 | JGI IMG/M metagenome (GOLD analysis project Ga0247841, IMG submission 192410) | Freshwater microbial communities from meromictic Lake La Cruz, Castile-La Mancha, Spain - LaCruzMarch2015_18m | ecosystem: Environmental > Aquatic > Freshwater > Lake | place: Spain... | reverse complement strand
TGGTGCCGAAAATATTCGCTTTGGATAACAGGGAATCGGTTTGCTTGAAGTTATCTCCAATGATGAAGGCGATCGCACGGATTGCTGATCCGGCTGTTTCTTTCTTCGAAACGATAGTAAAAAAGATTATGTTGTTGGGTAAGAAAACAAAAGACGAATCTTCTGTTGATAAACAAAGCCTGCATGAATTAAAAGCGGCCGCCGCTCTTGCCCGGACATCCCGGCTTATCGGCGCTCATGAGGAGAAGATCGTTCTTTCAGCGGCTCAGTTATCGCAACGCACGGTGGCTGATATCATGTGGAATTCCGAGGATATTTCCATGATTCCGGTAACGGATAGTCTTTCGGATGCTCTTATCAAGGCGCATCTTGATATGCATACACGCTTTCCGGTGTGCGAGAAGGCAGGGGAGCCGCAGACAATTATCGGCTATCTTAATTTCAAAGATATTGTCAATGCTTTAAAAATGAGCCCCGAAAATCCTTCTGTCCAGGGCATAACCCGGCCAATCAAGAAACTCACGGCAGAAACACCGCTCTCGCAGGCCTTATCGGAAATGATGCGTGAAAAGGTACACATTGCGATTGCCGTATCCAACGATCAGCAAGTGACAGGAATGATTACTCTGGAAGATATTATTGAAGAATTGGTCGGTGAGATTGAAGATGAATTCGATCGTTTACCTGCCCATGTTCAACCTGTAGGCTCAGGCTGGATTATCGGCGGAGCGGCCTCGATGAAGGTCGTTGCTTCGACTCTTGGTATTGAACTGCCATTGGAAAACGTATCCGAGCGGACACCGACTCTCACGGAATGGGTTGCGCAGAAACTGGGTAGAGATGTTGAGGGAGGCGAAGTATTATCTTTTGATGATATCTCTATTACTGTAAGAAAACTTAAGCGTAGAAAACTTGCCGAGGCGCTTGTATCGAAAATAACGCGTTAACAGCAACGGCGGAAAATGGATAAATTGAAACAAGGATGCATTAATGTATGAATAAAATATCTTCACGATTTTTGATCATAGCCGGGATATTGGCGGCAGTATTGATCATTGTCGCGTGGTGGTTGTTTCATTGCAACTGCGTGAACCTGAAAATATTTACTCCGGCATTCATCCGTGAAACCGTGCTCTCTTACGGGCATTGGTCTGTTCTGGTGTATATCGGGATATATGTCCTTAATACCATTCTGATCTTTCCTCCAAACGCGCCTATTTCTTTATCAGCGGGGCTCATTTTCGGTCACTTCTGGGGAGCGATTATTATTCTGGTTTCCGCGGTTATTGGCACGAGCGCCGCGTTCTTTATCGCCCGTTTGGTTGAGCGGAAATTTCTCGACCAGTTGTTTCAGGGCAAATGGAAGAATTTCAGTAATAAGCTGGAAAAGAACGGTTTTCTGACGGTTCTTTTTCTCCGCTTGATCCCGATTGTTCCGTTTGAGATTCTGAATTATCTAAGCGGGCTTTCAAGGATCTCTTATAAGGATTTTATTTTGGGCACCTTCTTGGGTATGATCCCCGGGGCTATTGTGACCGCCTATTTCGGTGGGACATTAGGAGATATCAATAGTCTTGGCGATCTTTTTTCACCGAAGATCTTGATCGCCGCAGGGCTTTTGATCTTGTTTGTGGGGATCCTGGCGATCTATTTTTTTGTAAGGTTTAAGCACCATCAAGACGAGGAAAGGAGCTGAATATGTTTTCACTACAGACACGAATGTTTTTATTGCTAACGGTTATGTTCGCGATCATTTATGCCGTCATTGTCATGATTGGGACGGCGATGGGGATTGGGAATTTTTATTTTTACCTCTTTATCTCCATTCTCATGATGGTAGGGCAATATTTGATCGGGCCCAAGATTGTGGAATGGTCGATGCGGGTCAAATATGTCACCCGGGAGGAATACCCCATCCTGTATTCCATGATTGAGGAAATGACAAGCAGGGCAAATATGCCTATGCCCAAAATTGGCGTTTCACCGGAAGCCCTTCCTAATGCTTTCGCCTTTGGCCGTAGCAAAAAAGATGGCCGGGTTTGTGTCACGCAAGGCATTCTTCGGTTGTTAAATCCCGAAGAACTTCGAGCGGTTTTGGGACACGAGTTGTCGCACATTAAGAATCAGGACGTTCTGACGATTACTTTGCTATCCGTGATCCCGATGATCATGTATCGCATCGCATGGCATTTTATGTTTTATCGAGGCGGCAGTCGTAATGACCGCGGAAACAATACTGCGCTCATAGGTATGGCAGCGTTTTTGTTTTATTTCATTACCAATTTACTGGTGCTTTATGCGTCTAGGATCAGGGAATATTACGCGGACGAGGGGGCTATTGCGTTCGGAAATAAACCGGCGTCTTTGGCTACGGCGCTTTATAAGCTTGTTTACGGTTCGGCAAGAATGAATCGGGACGTGATCAAGGAATCTGAAGGGCTCAAGGCATTTTTTATCAATGACCCTTCCCGAGCCATAAACGAGATCAAGGAATTGAAACAGCTGGATATTGACCGCAACGGCATCATTGACAGTGAGGAATTGTTTTCGCTTCGAGGAAAAACAATTCATTTAAGAGGTGCTGATAAATTTATGGAAATCCTGAGCACGCATCCGAATATGTTAAAACGGATTCAACATCTGTCAACGCGGGTTGCATAAGAAAGAAGCGCTTCTATATGGGGAAAAAGACAATATTGAATAGAATTGCGGAGAAAATTTTATGATATCTTTATTAAGCGGTGAGAGCCGAAAATGATAAATGGATGCCGTTAACAGGCAAGCATCATATTTATTGGGATTGATTAGTCGCACTGCCCGCTTTTATAATAAAAAAACATTGGTCTAGGCAATCGGAGCCACCTCGGAGGTTATACATATGAAAAAGATATTATTTCGCAATGACAAGGTAATCTTTCTCGTCTGTCTTCTTGCTTCGGGGATTTGTTTTGTGTTTGATTTAATGCTCCCGTGGGCACTCGGAAGCATTCTTTACGTTATGGTGCTTATCTTGACGCTTCGTGCATCTAAGAAACAATATCTTTTTTGGTTCGCTGGTCTTAGCTCGATTTTGACGCTCGGCGTTGTCATGGCGACTTATAACGAAATAGCTACTCTGGGAACGTATCTTGACGAGGTTTTGGTTTTGCTTGTAATTTGGGCTACGGCAGGTTCTTTGGCTATCTATCGAAATCAACAGGAGGGTAAACTGTTTCTATCGGCCATAGTAGATTCATCTCATGATGCAATAATTAGTAAAACCAATGAAGGAATCATTACAAGCTGGAATGGAGGAGCGGAGTTTCTTTTTGGTTATACAGCAAAAGAAATTATTGGGCAATCGGCCCAGATACTCATTTCTGAAAGCAATCCAGAAGAAGAGTCTCAGATCCTTCATAAAGTAACCGCCGGAGAAAAAATTGCTCATTTTGAAACGGTGCGGGTCAGGAAAGGCGGACAACATATCGATGTTTCGTTAACAATTTCACCCATTAAAAACGCAGCAGGGAAAGTCGTCGGGATATCCTCTGTCGCAAGGGATATCACAGAGCAAGTCCGACAACACCAATTATTAAAGGAGTTAAATGAACAGATACTGATTGAAAAAAATAAATTAGAAGAAGTCTTAAGCATTGAGGAGGGCCTCAATAGTTTACTCCGCTATAATAAACTAATTGATTTTGTTGTGGAGAAGACAGCAAAGATTCTAGAGGCTCAGCGGTGTTCGTTCATGCTGTTTGACGATAAATCCCAGGAATTGTGCCTCAAGGGCTATGTGGGATTGCAGGAAGAGTCGGCTATAAATTGCCGTCATAAGATTGGGGACCCCATAGCTGGAATCATCGCACAAAGAGGGGAGCCAGTTTTGGTTTCCGATATTGAAACCGACTGTCGGTTTGCCCGTAGCAATCGCCCTGGGTATCAAAAGAAATCTTTCATGAGCGCTCCTATTAAAATTGGAGACCGCCTTATGGGTATTATTAACGTGGCCGATAAGCTTAACGCTGATTTCACAGCGCTTGATTTGAAAATCTTAATTATGATTGCTCGTCAGGTGGGGGTGGCCTTGGAGAGTTCTCGAATCCACCGGGAAGTTACTTATTTAAGCATTACAGATTCACTAACTGGAATCTTTAACCACCGTCATTTCACGACCGTGCTGGATCATGAGATTGAACGCGCAAAGAGATATGAAAGCCCTTTAAGTATTTTGCTGATAGATATCGATGATTTCAAATCCTATAACGATCAATTCGGGCATCTTGAAGGAGACATTTTACTGATAACATTGGGGCAAACAATTAATAAAAATATTCGCAAAGTGGATGTCGCTTGTCGATATGGTGGAGATGAATTTGTGGTTATTCTGCCGGAAGCGTCTGCGGAACAGGCAAAAATAGTTTGTGAAAAGATCAGACAACAAGTTAAAGAACTAACTTTAAAACGCAAGGTTACAGTTAGCATAGGAAGTGCAACTTACAGGCCATCGATGAATCGTTATGATTTGGTACAGAGAGCTGATGCAATGTTATATGAAAGCAAAAAAACAGCGCTGGCATCCGATGCGCGGGTTACATAAGAAAGAAGCGCTTTTTATGGAGAAAAAGACAAGATTAAATAGAATTGCGCGGTTATTAAAAACCGTTTATTTAAAACTTTTCAGGATTAACGACAGCCCAATCAAGATTGCTTCGGGATTTGGACTCGGTGTTTTTGTCGGGGTCATGCCGGGAATCGGGCCCGTTATTGCGCTCTTACTTGCGTTTCTATTCAGGGTGAACCGTGCCAGCGCGCTTTTGGGGAGCATTCTTTTTAACACGTGGGTAGGGCTTATTGCTCTTTTATTAGCCATTAAAATTGGTTCGGCGGTAACGGGATCGAGCTATGGCGTCCTTTACGATGGATGGACAACTTTAATTAAAGATTTCAAGTGGGAGAAGCTTTTTGAGGTATCGGTTTATGATGTCCTTGTCCCGATAGGTATTGGCTACCTAATCATATCGTTTACTATCGCCGTTGTTGCAGCTGTGGCTATTTATTTTATCGCTCATCAAATAATGATAAAAAAGAAAGACAAGATCATTAAAAATAATAATCATTCTCATAGGCATATCAAGAAAGAGGTTTGATGCGCTGTGGCAATGTAATACTATGAAAGAAGATAGAAAAAATAAAAAAAGATTAACAAATAGAACTGATTACGATTTATAAGTTAACGCAAATTAAAGGAGGTGGTCGATTAAGAAAATGAAGCGCAATTCGCGGCATGCGGTAAATAATATAAAAATATGGACATCAACCAAAAAAAGGAGGACATCATGTCAAACGACAAGTACACATCAATCGTAAAACTTGACTTCCAGTACGCACATAGGTTTATGAAATGGCCCAGAGAAGCAAAGCATCTTCACGGGCACTCAGGTCTTTTAGAAATTGAACTTGAAGACACCGTAGACCCGGTAACTGGATTTGCACACGCTTGTAAAGAGGGATTCAAAAAAGCATGGGAAGTTTGTGACCATTTCCACCACGCATCATTGTTTCAAGAAGGCGACCCGCTTCTTGAGGCGGTTATTGCCGTATACAAAAAGGAAGGCATTAATAATGACCCCAAGAATTGTGTCCCTCTTAAAAAGATAGACCACGCACTTGCTTGGTCATACCCGGAATACAGGATAGTGGTGACCAAAAAAGTCTCTACGTGTGAGAATCTGTGCGAGCTTTTCTATGAGCTACTTAAAGACAAGATGCCGATCAAGAAAATTACTTTCCGTTCATCTTCTATCAACGCAGCATCGAAAACGTTTAAGTAAGAAAATAACCCTTATAGCGAACATCCACCGGATTAGCCGGTGGATGTTCATATCCGTCACGTGATTATTGATGAGCAGGAGCATGCGGTAGAGCTTGCGGTATTGCTCGGTTAATCATAAAAGTCCCTCTTTCTTTGGTGAGTATTCAAAAGGAAGGGGGATTTTTTATGCCTCTGTGGCTTGCGGGTCCTTGGAAGGGGGTGTCGGGTGAGGGTCGGGCGAGGCGCGGGGAGTCAGTGATAGTGGTCAAAAAAATCGATGTCCATGTCAATGCAATTGGGGTATCCCGGGCAGGTGCCAGAAAACCTGAAAACAGCGTTTATCGACGATAAATAAAGGGTTTAAGGCATTGAAATGGACCTTAAAAAAGGCCAAAAATTGCAGTTTTGATGGACATGGATGGACACGTAAATGTCCAGTAAATCGAAATGTCCGCTGGATAGTGATATTTAGCCCCAGTGAACATTTCGGGGTGCATAATGACTGGTGGCTTAAAAACAGCTTGACTTTTTGTCACAAAAACCATATACTTTTTGTGACAAGAAAGAGGTGGTTTAAATGGCTCAAAGTATCGAGAATAAAATAGCTAGTAGGATACATAGCAAGGGTGCCGGGTGGGTTTTCACGCCAAATCATTTTCTCGATCTTGGCAGTCGTACTGCCGTGGCCCAATCTTTGGTGCGGCTAGTTAGGGCTGGTAAGATTCGACGCTTAGCCCAAGGTCTATATGATTATCCTGAGAAACACCCGACACTGGGTGATCTTCCGCCTAATTATGAGCGTATCGCTCAAGCACTGGCAGGGAGAGATAACTTAAGAATCCAGCCTTCTGGAGCCTATGCCGCGAATTTGCTTGGTTTAACGGAGCAGGTACCTGCAAAAATTGTTTTTCTGACAGACGGATCTAATAGGACAGTGCAGATCAATAAACAACAACTTGCGCTAAAGAGAACAACGCCAAAGAATATGGCAACTGCGGGAAAGGTAAGTGGTTTGGTCATTCAGGCCTTGCGTTATTTGGGGCAAAATAATGTTGACGATAAAATCATCGAGGTTCTCAAAAAAAGGTTATCATCCGGTGACAAACGTCAGCTTATTAATGATCTGCGCTTTGCTCCTGTGTGGATAGGCATAATTTTCAGAAAACTACAAGGATGAGATTCTATGGATAAATTTGTATCACTTGACGCAAAAGATAAGCGTGCCTACTTTGAGGTGGCTGCCGCTAATTTAAACATAATGCCGCAATTGGTTGAGAAAGACTTTTGGGTTTGCTGGATTCTAAAAGTCCTTTTTTTATTGCCAGAGGTCGGAGGGCATTTAACCTTTAAGGGAGGGACGTCACTTTCGAAGTGCTACAGTGTCATAAAACGATTTTCGGAAGACATCGATATTTCCATAGAAAGAACGTTTTTGTCTAAGGCCAAAGCAATCGAGCCGAACAAAGAGAAAAGCAATAAAGAGAATCAGAAGCGGCTTAAAGAATTGCAAGAGGTATGCAAAACGAAGATCAATGAGGTCATCGTCCCGGGGTTGAAGCAAACAATTGCGGAGGCTCTTCCCAATAAAAAAGAATGGAAGATCGATTTGGATGCAGAGGATCCGGATGGCCAAACGGTTTTATTTACATTCCCTCATTCCATGACGAGTAATGCAGAAAGCTATATAAGGTCTTCGGTCAAGGTTGAGTTTGGCGCTCGCGCGGATCACTGGCCGGTAGAGACTGCAATAATTGTTCCATATATCGTGAATGTTCCCGGGGATCGGGTTGTTGAAGGCGTTTCTGTGCGTGTTTTAGCGGCAGAGAGGACCTTTTGGGAGAAGGCTACGATTTTGCATATGATCTATAATTATCCAACCGAAAAGAATGTGCCTCCGCGGATGTCGCGTCATTATTACGATATATACGCGATGGCAGATTCCCCAATATATAAGCGGGCTTTGGATAATATTTCACTGTTAAAGACTGTCGCCGAGCATAAGGCTTTATTTTTCAAGGCTAATTGGGCCCATTACGAAGAAGCAACCCCGGCAGGTTTGCGGTTATTGCCGCGAGAAGATCAAATGAGTGCGCTTAAAAATGATTATCGCCAGATGCAACAGATGTTTTTTGAAGAACCGCCTACGTTCGATCAGATCATAGAAAAATTGAGGGGCATAGAAAAAGAAATCAATAGGATTTAATCATGAATTACTGGTGGACATCAGATTATCATTTCTCGCATGCTAATATCATCAAGTATTGCGGGCGGCCGTTTGAGACGGTCGAGGAGATGAATGAGACGATCATCCGTAAGCATAATGAGCGGGTTAAGCCGGAAGATACAGTCTTCTTTCTGGGCGACTTCATCTTTAAAGGCGGGAAAGAGGGTGGAGTAGAGAAATATCGTCAGTTCGAGAAACGGCTGAATGGCAAGTTCATTTTTATAAAAGGTAACCACGACCGGCACAACAGCCTCAATACGATTATCTCGAAGATGTATATTCATTATGGTTCAAAGGATATTTGCATGACGCATCGGGCCGAGGACGCGGATCCGAATGTGCCTTGGAATTTCTGCGGACATGTTCATGAGAAGTACAAGGTTAAACGTTTGAATGAGAATTCAATAATCGTGAATCTTTGTGTCGAGGTGTGGGATTATTATCCGGTTGCGTTTAAACAGATCAGTTCCGTGATTGCCACTTTCTTGAAGGAAGAGAGGAAGATCGTGGTTGAAGGGGACATAAAGGGGACAATCGGGACATGAAGGGGATATCGTAATGACTAAGAAATGCAAAAAGTGTAAAGTGCCGCTGGAAGGATTTCTGTACCGGCTGATCGCGAAGACGCTGTTCGGCGTGCGGCCGTCGGCCAAAGATCCCGAGTTGTGCAATAAGTGCGAGGATAAGAAGTAATAGGCTCAAATGGCTCATATATGGCTCACAATGGGCTCAGTATTTTAGTGAAGAACAGGGAAGAGAAGAATGGTGAAGGAAAGAAAAATATCAGGCATAAAGTCTTGGCCGGAGGATGACAGGCCGAGAGAGAAACTCCTCAAGAAGGGAGCGGGGGCTTTAAGTAATTCAGAGCTTCTGGCCATTATTCTTCGCACCGGCACGCAGGGCACCAACGCCATTGATCTGGCCCGCAAGATACTCAAGAAATTCGGTACATTCCGCAATATGGCGCACACCGACGCCCGAGATTGGAAAGAGTTCAAGGGCTTGGGCGGGGCCAAGATCGCTCATATTCAGGCCGCGCTTGAAATCGGGCGGCGCTATCGACAGGACGATGTGTCCACCGGGAAGCAGAAGATTACCTCTGCCAAGGATGTTGTGGATATCGTCATGCCTCAGCTTCGCGACCTTAAGACAGAGGTGTTTAAGGTCGTCTATCTTGATAGCAATAACCGCATTATCGACATTTCAGACGCCTCGGTCGGCACCGTTGATCAGGCATTTCCGATAGTCCGTGAAATAATCCACGCCGCGTTGCAGAAATTCGCCAAGTCGATTGTCTGTGTTCATAACCATCCCAGTTCGGAATGTTCTGCCAGTGCACAAGACAGGAAATTTACCCAAGATTTATGTAATGCAGGGAAACTGCTGGAGATAAAGCTTTTGGATCACATTATTATCGCTGGTGATAAACATTTCAGCTTTGCTGATCAGGGAGGGCTATGAGCAACGGCAAAATAACCCTCTCGCAACTCGAACAATATCTCTCTAAAGCCGCATGGATTCTCAAGGGCCCGGTAGACGCCGCCGACTTCAAGGTTTACATATTCCCGCTTCTTTTCTTCAAACGCATTTCAGACGTCTATGACGACGAATACAGACAAGCCTTAGAAGAGTCGGGTGGTGATGTGGAATACGCGAGCTTGCCGGAATTCCACCGGTTTATTATTCCGGAAAACTGTCACTGGAACGATGTGCGGCAGGTCACAAAGAATGTCGGACAAGCCCTTCAATATGCTTTCCGCGAGATTGAGAAAGCTAACCAGAAGTTTCTTTACGGTATTTTCGGCGATGCCCAGTGGACGAACAAAGACCGGCTTTCAGATGAGCTTCTCATTAATCTTATTGAACATTTTTCTCAATACTATCTTGCCAATGGAAATATTGAGTCTGATATTCTTGGTCAAGCGTATGAATATTTAATCAAGCACTTCGCCGACTTAACGAATAAGAAAGCAGGAGAATTTTACACGCCACGTTCGGTGGTCAATCTTATGGGTCGCATTATTGACGCTAAGCCGGGCGAGTCGATTTACGATCCGGCATGCGGCACCGGCGGTATGCTTTTGGAATGCATAAACCATCTCAAAGAAAAGAAGCAGGATTATCGAACGCTCAAGATATTCGGACAGGAAAAGAACCTTACGACTTCAACGATCGCCCGGATGAATATGTTTCTTCATAGCATAGAGGATTTTAATATTGTGCGTGATGACACCTTGCGAAACCCCGCGTTTTTTGAAGGGGATAATCTTGCGACATTTGATTGCGTGATAGCCAATCCGCCGTTTTCACTGGAAAAGTGGGGCGCACCGCAATGGGAAAAAGATCCTTATGGCCGTAACATTGCAGGCGTTCCACCGGATAGTAATGGCGACCTCGCGTGGGTTCAGCACATGGTGAAATCAATGGAATACCCAAGCGGTCGGGTGGCGGTTGTTTTGCCTCATGGCGCTTTATTCCGTAAGGGTAAAGAGGGCAAGATTCGCGAACAGCTTCTCAAAATGGATCTTCTTGAAGCGGTCATTGGTTTGGGCGCAAATATTTTTTACGGCGCTTCTATTTCTGCTTGTATTTTGATTTTTCGGTCACTCAAGAAGAAAGACAAAAAGGATAAAGTGCTTTTTATTGATGCATCAGATCAAATAAGAGAAGGGCGCGCGCAAAACTTCCTTGAGAAGGAACACATTGAGCGCATTTATGGTTGGTATCGCGGTTATGAAGACGTTCAAGATCACGTCAAAGTGGCAACGTTGTCTGACATTGGAGCGAATGACTTCAATCTGAATATTCCGCTCTATGTAGATAAGAAAATTGAAGACAATCTCCCAACCGTGAAAGCGGCGTTGAAAGACCTCAAAACGGCATTCAATGAGGCGGTTAGGGCGGAGGATAAAATGAAAGAGCAGTTGAAGGAGTTTGGGTTACTAAAATGATGACACAGCAGGCATTAGAAAAATATCTCTGGGGTGCGGCTACGCTATTGCGCGGCCTGATCGATGCCGGAGATTATAAGCAATATATATTTCCGCTTCTTTTCTATAAGCGCATTTGCGATGTTTACGACGAAGAGTATCAGAACGCGCTTAAAGAATCTGGTGGCGACTTAAAATTTGCAGAATTTGCCGAAAATCACCGTTTCCAGATTCCAAAAGGAGCGCACTGGAAACACACGCGCGAAAACACGAAGAATGTTGGCGTGGCGATTGAGAAGGCCATGCGTCAGATCGAAAAGGCCAATCCGGACACGCTCTTTGGCATATTCGGGGATGCTCAGTGGACGAATAAGGATCGCTTGAGCGATGAGACGCTTATCAATTTGATGGAGCATTTTTCATCGGAAACCTTATCCATCAAAAACGTTCCGAATGACGAGCTTGGGCAAGGGTACGAGTTCCTTATCAAGAAATTTGCTGATGATAGCGGGCATACGGCCGCTGAGTTTTATACTAACCGCACTGTTGTGCATTTAATGACCTTGATTATGGATCCTAAGCCGGGTGAGTCGATATATGATCCGACTTGCGGCTCCGGAGGAATGCTTTTATCTTGCGTGAATAAACTTAAGGATGATGGTAAGGAATATCGGTCGCTTAAATTATACGGACAAGAGCTTAATCTGATGACATCGGCTATCGCGCGGATGAACATGTTTTTGCATGGAATAGAAGATTTTAAGATCGTCCGCGGAGATACTCTGAAACATCCGGCATTCTTGGAGAAGGACAAGTTGAAGCAGTTTAATATCATCCTCGCCAATCCACCGTATTCGATTAAGTCGTGGAACAGGGCGGAATTTGAAAAAGATCCTTATGGCAGGAATATTTACGGCACGCCACCGCAGGGAACAGCCGATTATGCTTTTCAACAACACATTATCAAGAGCCTTGATGAGAAAAACGGTAGGTGCGCAATCCTTTGGCCGCATGGTGTCTTATTTCGTGATGCCGAGGCTGAGATGCGCAAAAAGATGATCGCGGCTGATGTAGTCGAGGCTGTTATTGGCCTTGGGCCGAATTTGTTTTATAACTCTCCCATGGAAGCGTGCATTCTGGTTTGTAATAAAGGCAAGAAGAAGGATCGACGTGAGAAGATTATATTTATCAATGCGGTGAATGATGTGAGGCGTGAAAGTGCGTTCAGCTATTTAACCGACGATCATGTTGCCAAGATTCATAAAGCTTTTGTTGGATTTAAAGATATTGACGGTTTCGCGAAGGTTATACCAGCTCCATCTATTTTAGCTAACAATGGGAATTTAAATATTGCCCTGTATGTATCCAATGTTCAGCAGAAAAACGGGAACGGCGATGTTCACTTAAAAGACATGGTACTTGCATGGCAAAAAGGTAGCGAATCTCTGAGAAATGTTATGGCTGGCCTATTTAAGGCGCTTGAGAAAAATTCATGATTAAAATTAATAAGTCCCAGTGGAAAACATATAAGTTTGGCGATATAGCTTCGAGCATATCCGAACGCGCCGAACCTAAGGAGACGAAGCTGGATATTTATGTTGGCTTAGAGCACCTAGATCCGGATTGTATCCACATAAAGAGAAAAGGTCATCCGTCTGATGTTAAAGGGACTAAGTTACGAGTGTATCCGGGGGATATCATTTTTGGTAAGCGTCGAGCCTATCAACGTAAGGCGGCCATTGTTGACTTTAATGGTATATGCTCGGCGCATGCGATGGTTGTGCGGGCCAATCCTGAAGTAATTCTTCCGGAGCTTATGCCATTTTTCATTCATTCGGACGTATTTATGCACAGAGCAGTTGATGTCTCGGAAGGGTCATTGTCACCAACGATTAAATGGAAGATTTTGGCCGAGCAACAATTCAGAATGCCGCCTCTTGGCGACCAAAAACGCATCGCGGTTTTGTTATGGAGTATTGATAGGACAATTGACCGTTATGCTGAAGTTATAAATCACTTATCGATCACATATCAGATTGAATTAAAAAACATTAGCGTTGTTGAAGGAGACGAAAAGAAGATTGGTGATGTCTCGCATTTACATTATGGGGAGGGCCTTAGGGAACAAGACAGGCGTGATGGGCCCTATTTGGTTATTGGTTCTTCCGGAGTGGTTGGAAAACACATCGAATGTCGAGTGAAAGGGCCAGGTATCGTTGTTGGGCGAAAAGGGAGTGCGGGTGAAGTTCTTTGGATCGGGGAGGATTTTTGGCCTATTGATACGACGTATTGGGTAGAGATTAAAAATAGAAAATATATGAGCATGGAATACTTTTATTACGTCTTAAAATCATTAAATTTGCCTTCTTTGACGATCACTACGGCTGTGCCGGGATTAAATCGAGATGATGTTTTGTTGAAAACAATTAGGGTTCCCCGATTATCGGTTCAGTCAAAAGTTGTTGAAAAATTTCGGTCGATACAGATGGTGAAAGAAGAGGTGGCTAAGCATATTTTAGACACAAAGAATATTCAGAAACAAATCATTAACCAAATATTCGGATGATTGAGGGGCTTGAAATGGAAAACTTAATTAAAGCGATCGGACTTCTTGGTATTGGAGGATTGATCTCAAGTTATTTTACATTATTGTGGCAGAGGAAAAATGAAGATACCAAGGCGCGGCAGGAATATAAAGAGACTCGATATAAATGTATCGTCCTATTGATGAAGGCGCTGATCGAATTTGATAAATATAAGGATATGCTCATTAAGCATGGCTATGTGATTTCAAATAAGGAAGACCTTATTGACCTGCTTAAGGACGAACAATTATCAGCGGTCCTGTACGCGTCTAAAAATTTTATCAAATCATTAGGCAGTTTTATTAATAACCCGAACAAAAATAGTCTTGTTGATGCGGTTATCGAAATGAGAAAAGATTTGTGGAGATTAAAGGGGGTATTGGCTCCAGAGGATCTAGCATAAAAGGAAACCATTATGACTTTTAACGAACAAAATACAATCGAGCAATATGTTATTTCTAAACTAACTGGCCAGAAAACAGGTGGCACGGGTGACAGCGCGCGTCCGGAATACGCCGAGGCGGTTCAATGGAAGTATTTGTCAGCTGATCAGCTTGGCCGCGATGAAAGCGAAGTCGTGGTTGAGAAAATGTTTAAAGACGCGCTTATCCGGATCAATCCAGAAATTCGCGCTATACCGGAACGCGCGGATGAGGTTATCTATAAGCTTCGAGCCATTCTATTGTCGGTTAATGATGTCGGGCTTGTAAAGGCGAATGAGGAGTTTACAAAATGGCTTCAGGGCGAAAAGACGATGCCATTTGGCGAGAACAACCAGCATGTGCCAGTGCGCTTGATTGATTTCGAGAAGCTATCCAATAACAGTTTTATTGCTACCAACCAATACAAGATTGTTCGCGGCGTTACTAAGATACCGGATATGGTTTTGCTTATTAATGGTATCCCGGTGATTGTCGGGGAGTTTAAAACGCCGGTGCGGCCATCTATCTCTTGGCTGGATGGCGCGGTTCAGATTCATGATGATTACGAGAACACTATTCCAGAACTTTTTGTGCCGAATATTTTCTCGTTCGCTTCAGAGGGGAAAACATTTCGCTATGGCTCAATTCGCATGCCTCTTGAAATATGGGGACCTTGGCGCGATGAGTCAAAGAATGACACTGCATTAAAAGAGCTTCTCGGCCTTAAAGAGGTTGAAGTTGCCATCGAATCAATGCTTAAGCCGTCTGTGATCTTAGATATGCTGGAGAATTTTACAATCTTTGCGACAGACAGAAAAAATCGGCGGATCAAGATCATTGCTCGTTATCAGCAGTTTGAGGGTGCAAACCTGATCGTTCAGCGTGTTAAAGAGGGCGTGGTCAAGAAAGGGCTTATTTGGCATTTCCAAGGCTCGGGTAAGTCGCTTTTGATGGTCTTTGCCGCACAGAAAATGCGCCAAGCCCCGGAGTTAAAGAGTCCTACAGTTTTAATCGTTGTCGACCGCATTGATCTTGATACTCAGATTACCGCCACGTTTAACGCTTCTGATGTTCCCAATATCGTAGCTACAGATAGCCGGGAAGAATTGCAACGTCTTTTAAAGCAGGACACGCGCAAGATTATCATTACTACCATGCATAAATTCGCGGAGGCGGATGGTCTTCTGAACGACCGGGAGAATATTATCGCGTTGGTTGACGAGGCGCATAGAACTCAAGAAGGCGACTTGGGGCGCAAGATGCGCAATGCCTTGCCGAATGCGTTCTTCTTTGGTCTTACCGGCACCCCCATTAATAAGCGCGACAGAAACACATTTAGAACTTTTAGTGCGGAAGAGGATTTGTCCGGATACTTGTCCAGATATTCATTTGAAGAATCTTTGCGGGATAAGGCGACACTCCCGCTTCATTTTGAACCTCGGCTTTTGGATATTCACGTTGATAAAGAGCTGATAGACGCGGAATTTGCCCAGATGACAGAGACGTTATCAGAAGAACAAAAGGCATTGCTTGTCCAGAAAGCGGCTCAAATGTCAGCTTTCTTGAAATCTCCGGATCGCATACGAAAGATTGTCGCTGATATTGTTCAGCATTTTAACGAGAAGATCGAGCCACAGGGTTTCAAGGCGCAGATCGTATGTCCGGATCGCTTTGCCTGCGAACAGTATAAGCAGGAACTGGACAAACTCATTCCACCTGAGGAAAGCGCAGTAGTAATCTCTATAAATCATTCAGATGATGAGGTTTTTAAAAAGAAATACCGAATGGATCGGGATGAGCAGGAGAAACTTTTAGACAGGTTCCGCGACCCAATGGATCCGCTTAAATTTGTGATTGTAACAGCCAAGCTTTTAACGGGTTTCGATGCGCCGATCTTGCAGGCTATGTATTTGGATAAGGCGATGAAGGATCACAATCTGTTGCAGGCAATTTGCCGCACAAACCGTGTTTATAAAGACAAGACGCATGGATTGATCGTGGATTATTACGGGGTCTTTGATAATGTGGCCCGGGCATTGGAATTTGACGAGGCTTCGGTGCGGCAAGTGATCACAAATATCGGTACGCTCAAAGAAAAATTGAAACAGGCGATGGCCATGTGTCTGGAGCATTTCCCAAACGTCGATAGAAACGTTGAAGGATACGAAGGGCTTTTGCTTGCGCAGGAATGCGTGAATACGAATACAAAGCGGGATGCTTTTGCGAATGATTACAGCTATTTGTCGCTTCTTTGGGAGGCGTTGTCACCAGATGCCATTCTTAATGTGTACGAGAAAGATTATCGCTGGCTAACGAAGGTCTATGAATCAGTGAAGCCGCCGTCCAGCGATACCGGTCGTCTTTTATGGCATGCATTAGGCGCTCAGACTATGAAACTCATTCATGAGCATATCCACGTTGAAAAGATTAGCGATGATTTGGAGAAGATCATCCTCGATGCCGATGTGGTCGAGGACTTAATGAAGACCAAAGACACCAAAAAGACCAAGTTGATTGAGATCGAGATTGTTAATCGCCTGCGGAAGCACAAAGGTAATCCTAAATTCGAAGAACTTGGTCAGAGGCTTGAGGAGTTGCGCGATAAGGTAGAGCGAGGACTGATCAATAGCGTGGATTTCCTTAAACATTTGATTGAGTTGGCCAAGGAAGTCGTTCAGGCCGAGAAGGACGAAGAAACACAGGAAGAACGCAAGGGGGCTAAATCAGCACTTACAGAACTATTTCTGCAGGTGCGCACAGACCAAACGCCCGCGATTGTCGAGCGTATCGTTAATGACATCGATGAAATTGTTAAGGTGGTGCGTTTCCCCGGGTGGCAGTCTACCGCCGCCGGTGAGCGTGAAGTCAAAAAAGCCCTGCGCAAGACCCTTCTTAAATACAATCTGCACACCGACCAAGACCTATTCGATAGGGCTTATGGGTACATTAGGGAGTATTATTAATGAGCAATGTAAGTATTAATTTACGGTTACGGCCCATAAGATTTGCTTTTTTGATTCGTCCAGATGATCAAAAGCATACTCTCGAAGCATTCCGTATTAATACGTGTTTATGGGGCGGGAGATATAACCCCATAATTCCATTTTTTAAGCAGTTGCCTAAATGGTGGGACAAGAAAGGTCATCGTTTTGAAAGCGCTAAACAAATCCTCAATGGCTATCTAGATTTCTTTGAGCCAGATTTTATCGTAGAAGCTGAGAAGGGCATCGCGAGTGGGTTAGGATTCGATCCCGATAGGGTGTTGCAGTTTTCAGACATATTGATGCGGGATGATGATCGAGATAATGTCGGGTTCGGGCTAAGCGTTAATAATCTTTATGGTGATCTTTATACGAAGGAGTTTCAATTCGCGAGACGGCATAAACATAACATCGTGTATGTTAAGCCAGAAGATTCATCATTTAGCACTTTTGTTGCCTGTATTTTTGGCGCTTTTCCAACTCAAAGAAAATTACGTTATTTCGAGGAAAACTATAAATATGTCTTTGAGCCTGAGGAAATAAGCCTAACCGACAAATCCTTCTCTAAGATTTGCAAGGCGCGGTACACGTCTGCTCTGAAAATTGGGCAAGCGAAGTTGGATGTAAACTATAATGACCATAGCGATCCGGCATTGTTTGTGCTTAATGCGCTTGAGTCTAGGGATTTGATTGATTTTTGGAATTTGCGCATTGTTCGCCGGAATATCTTAGCTATTCCTACTCAATGGATTCAAAATCTGTCGCCATTCTGTAAGGATTTTATTCTCAAGAATTATCGCCCTTTACCGGGCAATCCGCACGGTGTAATGATTCAGCCTACAGTGATGTTCTCTCGTTCTGTATCCGATAAGGATAGCGATGAAATATTCAAAAAATATCTCAAGGTTGACAAAAAAGACGCAAATTGTATTCAGCAGTGGTATCCACCTTTGTGGCGCCCTAGCCCAGAATTTATGGTTCGGACAACTCGCCCTACCGTGAGCGCAGATGAGAAACGAATTGACATATCTGTTGATCTCGAGAAGCCAGAGATTACATTTGATACTCTTTGGCCTGAGTTCGCAAAAAAATATGGCAATCGTCATCGTTTTGCAAATGTAGTAAAAATTGGAGGATGGGGAGATGACGATCAGTTAGCCACTTCCTTCCCGTGTAATTATAAAAATCCTTCATTCCCAAAATTTCGTTTAGGGCGCGAGCATCTTTTACCAACAGCTGAAGGTTTGGTCTTTTTCCCGGAGTATAGAAATATCTCTGAGCGATGGGAATTGGTATCTGGTACCAAGGCGCTCAATACTTGGTTTAACGACAATAAAATAACCGCGACCCTCTCTGACGCTGGGCGATCTACACAGCAAATAATCCAAACGCTGGGTGGATTCTGGGGAGTTGGTAAAATCGCTAAACCGGGCACCGTTAAATTACTGGATGAAATGTCGCGGAAGCCATTGACGCGGAGTGTGCATTACGACGAGTTCCGCCAGAAGATTAAAAAGGCAGTAGGGAAGAGTATTTGGAGATATAAAGAATTTGAAACTTTGGTTGAACGCAATGCTGTTGAATTAGGTCTCGAATTGAAGTGTGCTAAGTGTGGTAGCTGGGGTTGGCATTCAATCAAACATCTGGATTACTCTTTGGTATGCGATCTTTGTTTGCAAAAATTTAATTTCCCAATTACTAATCCGGGTAGCTCCCAATGTTGTAAATGGGCATACAGGGTGATCGGGCCATTTGCATTGCCGGACTATGCCAAGGGTGGGTATGCCTCTGCGTTGTCGATACGTTTCTTCTCGGATGTTATAGGCAAAATGGATAGGGTTGGCGTAACGTGGTCGACTGGTCAAGAGCTTTCGCTATGTAACGGTAAAAAGATAGAGTCAGATTTTATTTTATGGTATCAGCGAAAACAAATGTTTGGGACAGATTATCCGACAGAAATAGTATTTGGAGAAGCAAAGAGTTTTGGCAAAGATGTTTTTAAGGATGAAGATATTAACAAAATGAAAGCTTTAGGTGAAGCGTTTCCCGGGGCTGTATTAGTTTTTGCAACAATGAAAGAATCTGGAGAGCTGTCAAAGGAAGAAATTGGACGCATTCGTAAACTTGCCGAATGGGGCAGGGAATATGATAAAGAAAAAGACCAGACGCGAGCCCCCGTCATAATGCTTACTGGAACAGAGCTATTTGTTGATCCGCCTTTGGAGCATGTATGGAAAGAAAAGGGCGGGAAGCATACACAACTCATTGCTCCGGCCTATATGAGTGTAAGACTCGACAATTTACGGATTCTTGCTGACTTAACTCAACAGCTATATCTGGACATGCCGTCTTATCATTCATGGATGGAAGAAAAATGGAAACGTCGTGCGGCGAGAAGGAAGAGAAATGGCCACTAAAATACGGAAATATAATCTCAGGCAACTTGTTGGGTTTGTTGAATCGAAGCACGTTGCTGTGCCGGAGTTCCAGCGCGGGTTTGTCTGGAAGACGGGACAGGTAAAAAAGCTTTTTGATAGTCTTATTAAGCAATATCCGGTCGGTAGCTTTATCCTTTGGGAGACCAACAAGCATATTGATGCACGGACATTAGATGGTGAAAAACTACCTCAAAGGAAGTTCCTCATATTGGACGGGCAACAGCGAATGGCGAGCATTTATTATCTTTGCCGTCAAAGAAAGTTCGTAGAGCCGCACGTTAAAGATAAATTCCATGAGACTTGCGATAACCGTGAGCGGCATGTCATTGATTTTGAGAAGTTTTATATCGATAGGTCTGATAATGGCCCGGCCCTTGAATATGCCAAAGAAAGTTCCTGTAAACTGGATTTTAATAAATTTTGTCGGTTGGTACACAATAGCTACCGATTTCCAGTAATAACTATTTCATTAAATGATTACCGCCATGCCATAGAGGTGTTTGAGCGCATTAATCAGGCCGGTACGCGCATTTCAACGGAGTCGATTTTCTTGTCTGAGACTTGGAACCAGCACTCTAATATCGGAAAAATTTTACGTACTTGGAAAAGGCAGAAGGGCGGTTCGCTTACCAGCGGCATTGATACCGTAATATTTATTCATGTTTTCGCAATAATTTTACAGCTGGAAGCAAGGAAGCAACAAACTGTTGAGATAGGAATTACCGCGCTGAAAAGAATAGCAGAGCAGGTGCATCATGACGCCGGTAATAAATATAACAAAATATTTAAGGAAGTAGTGAGTTCGGTTGCGCGAGCTGTTCAGTATTTAAAGCAGGAATACGGGATTATTTCGCTCAGCGAATTGCCTTCGCAGACAATGATTACGGTTTTAACGATATTTTTCTATTACCATAAGAAGTCGCTTACTAAGAAGCAGGCGGTTGAATTGCGAAAATGGTTTTGGCGATCATCGCTTTCTAACCGTTATATTGGATCCGGTTATTCCCAGCATATTAGTGTTGATGCTAAGAAGATGCACGAACTTGCTGAGCATAATCGTGAATTAAATATTCCCAAAGCATCGACAAAAATCTTTGCAAAGGTCAGAGGTGTTGATATTCGTGCTGGCCGGTCGACTTATCGAAATATTATTAAACAGGCTCTGTGGCAACAGGTGCCTATTTTTATAAATGGCGACAAAGTGAGCCGTGATGATGTTGAGTCTGGTCAGCATAAGCCGGAAGATGATCACTTTTTCCCATATGATTTATACCGTAAGGGAATTGCCGGGCAGGAAATAAATAATATTTTGAACATTCACTTTTTGAATGGTGATGAGAATAGCAGAAAGAAGCACTATTTACCTTCTGAGTGGTTGCAAGAAAGGATTAAAGATATTGGGGTTGATCGCACTGCTGTGGAAAAGTATTTTGCGAGCCAACTGCTACCATTCAAGACGATTAATGATGTTCGCAGATATGAGAGGGCTTTCAAAAATAAAGGTGTCAGGGCCAAGCAAAGGCGGTTTGCGCGAAGCTATCAGAATTTTTTATGGCGGCGGTTTAAATTATTTGAAAAAACATTAGATCGTTTACAAAACGGTCGGATGCGATAACAAAGTATTGGTGAGGGAATACATGTTTAAGCGAAATTTTAATGATGAACTAATAGAAAAGCTGGTGAATAGCGACCTCTACCGGGAAAGAATACTTGGGGACATTAAGGCGGGCAATGTTTTCCCCGGGATCAGATCTGAGAGGATAGATTTTTACCATAAGGGCGGGAAGTTATTTACTTTTGATAAGGATGGATTCAAAACGCATATAAAGTATGCCTCGGTATATAAGTCCAAGGAAGATTATATTTCAGAATCAAAAATAGCCAGCTTGGAACGAATCGCTAGCTTTGTCGATGGCTATGCGAGGATTAAAGAAAACTGCTCGTTGTATGCAGGCGTTGAATCCAGCGGAGTATCTTATATTTATGGTAACTATTCGTATGCGGCGTCAATATCGGAAATTGTAGTTCTTGATATTGAAGTTTCGCTTGAATCACTTGATGCGGATAAGAATCAAGACCGGATCGACATTCTGTTATTTGATAAGCAGAAAAAACAGCTCATTTTTTGTGAGGCGAAGCATTATTCAAACAAAGAAATATGGTCGCAAAAAGGAAGTAACCCGGATGTTGTGGGGCAGGTTCAAAGATACGTAAAACAGATAGGGGCCAAGGGCGATGTTATTCTGCGAGAATATGGTAATTTCGTTAATACCGCCAACAAACTATTTGCGCTCAATCTTCCTTGTCCAGCGAGCGTTGCGCAGAACGTTGTTTTAATGGTTTTCGGATTCGACAAGGATCAATTGTCAGGTCGGTTCACTGAATTGTTCAAGGCTAATATGCCGAAGGATCTTAGGTATTACGCAATCGGCAATGTGGCTGGTCTAAAAATAGAAAATGTGTTTAAGAAATGCGGATTATAATCCATCGTGGAACTCATCAGATTGGCGGCAGTTGCGTTGAGCTTGAAACGGGCGACACTAGAATCCTGCTTGATTTCGGGATGCCGCTTCAGGATGCTTCCGGTGCTGATTTTAATGACCGCGCACTTGATAGCAAGTCGTTGCAGGGTCTTATTGACGATGGAGTTTTATTCAATATTAAAGGGCTATATCGTGGGGCCCAGCCTTCCATAGATGCCGTTTTTATTTCACATTCCCATAAAGATCATTACGGTTTTCTGCCGTATCTTAATCCTAACATAGCAGTTTATCTAAGTAATGGCGCTTACGAGTTGGTGCGCGCGCTTAATGTATTTTTGCCGGAGTCTAAGCGGACTACCATAAGCGCGCCAATCTTTCTGCGACATAATCGGCCGGTTAGAATAGGCGGGTTTTCTATCACACCATATCTGGTTGATCACTCCGGCTTTGATGCGATGGGATTTCTGATAAACGAAACGGTTACTGGAAAGACTATTTTGTACACTGGAGATTTTCGCGCAGGCGGATGGACGAAGATTCGTTACGATGATTTTATTAACAATCCTCCCGCACGAGTTGATTGTCTTTTGATGGAAGGCACTATGCTAGCGCGTGAGGGCGGTAAATATCCGGATGAGCCAGCCGTGGTTCAGGGCGTTATCGAGGCTATTCAAAAAAGCGCAAATACGGTTATACCGGTATATTGTTCCGGCCAGAACATTGACCGTATCGTTTCTTTATACAAAGCCGCGTGTAAAGCAAAGGCCATACTTGTGGTAGATCCGTATACCGCATACATGCTCAAAGTGGCTGGTGATATGTCAAAAAGTATCCCTCAGATCGAATGGGACGATATCCGAGTGTTCATTGCCAATTATGGGCGGGGTGATATTTATATTAGCAAAATAGCAAAGTCCGAACGTGAAAAAATGATGATTAGTCTCGGCAGGAAGAAAATAAAAGCATTTGATTTTACCGGCCTCAAACAAAAAGCTTTGCTTCTCATGCGTAATACTATGATTCCGGTTGTGGAAAATATACCTCAGATTAAGGGCTCCTCGTTGATCTATTCTCAGTGGGAAGGATATATTAAAAGAGATACACCTGACGCGAGGAAATTTCGAGAGTTCATCAAACGCAATAATTTGAATATTGAGTATGTTCATACCAGTGGTCATGCAACACTTGAAAAGCTCAAGAAGTTTGCCGCGAAGATGAACGCTCGGCAGATTGTTCCGATTCACACAGAGTATCCGGAAATGTTCAAAGAGCATTTTGGAAGCGCCGTTGTATGTTATAATGATGGACAGGCTTTTGAAGTATGAAATATGTAGCCGAAGATGTGAGGGAAGCGTGGCAAGGGAAGAAAAGAGAATGGGGAGTATTAAGTATAATTGGGATCAACTTATTAAAGAAATCAAGAAAATCTGCTCAGAACATGACCGAGCTGTAAAATCGAAATATCAAGGTCGTCCTCTAGTATTAACTCAAAAACAATATTTTGAAAATAATAAGATTATCGCCCGAGGATTGGCGCGTTGGGAATGTATCCGGCGAAACGAGCAGTTTAGGCAATTGTGTGATGAAGACAGTAAAACGTTGTTTCTTGGCAAAGATATTGTTCTGACACCCCAAAGCACAAAATCGCAATTATCCAATGAGCTTGCAAAGATAAAGACCAGAACAGGCAAAGATAAAAGCGTGTCTTTTGCGGGTAGAAAACACGAGCATAGATATACAGCCTATTTTTATTTCCTCAAGAATCTTGGCCACCCACCGTTTCTCGCTAATTCTCCCGTTTATTCTAAACAGCTTAACGCTTTACTCTATGATCTGCTTGATAAAAAAGACATAAAGAAATTAAGCCAAGAACAGATCGCTGGTTTTATTGCCCAAGTACCAAAGCGGGTGGAGTTTACCGTAGATTTTGGATACGCTAAGCAGGAAATTATGGATAGCTTTGAGAAGCAAATCGACATGTGGTTTAGGCTTAATGACGCGATAGACGCGAGAAATACAAATAGAGCATTGGATTATTCAAACATTCAGAGATACCTCAAGATATATGACGAGAAGAAGGATAAGCCCAACTTAACATTTGCCGATCTTGCCCAGAAGTATTATCCGGGTGCCGTGTCTAAGAATTTAGATTCAGCAATACAGCAGGTTAAAAGAGAATATAAACGTGCCAAAGAACTGATTAACGGAGGCTTTATTTTTATAAAATAGCGTAACAGTTAAGCAACCCTGTTTGGTTGTCTTTTAAAGTTTTTCAATTTTCACGTATCCTGTGTGATGAGAGTCGCACAGGATTTTTTATTTTCTGGGGCAAAACGTTCCGACACTTTCCGGAAAAATCCGGAATATACGATTAGGGAGTAAAAAAATGAAAATATTTCCGTCAGGTTGGCAAATTTCTTCGTATATAGCTAGTAGGAGGCATTGAAACCATGAAAGACAAGCATTTTGAAGCAGGGAATCTCTATCTGGCTACCTACTTACTGTATTGCGGGTTTGCCATGAAGGGTATTGAAGGATCGGGTCGGCTTAAGAGGATTCTGTTTGACGATATCCCGGCTGTGCATAAGGCATGCGAGGAGTTTTATGCTGATTCGGAGGCGCGCAAGCTGTTTGACTGTTACCGGAGGGTAAAGGATTACTTATTTCAGAATGGAGTTTAACGATGGAAGACGAGAGAAGAAAAGAGAAGAGATGGATCAGCGAGAATATTCCTACCGAGTTAAAGAATCTGCAGATCTGGGTTGGTTTTAAGTTTATTCCGCAGGAAGGCCAGAAGCCCCGTAAAGAGCCGTTCAATGCCGCGACCGGCGGTAATGCCTGTTCGAATAATCCAAAAACATGGCGGTCATTTGATGAGGTTACCGGCAGTGCCGAGTCAATGCGTTTTGACGCTCTCGGAATTGGGCTTTCCGAGCCGTATGTTGGCATAGACCTTGACCATTCCGTTGTTGATGGAAATATTCAGCCGTGGGCCAAAAAGATCATATCGTTTATCAATAGCTATACCGAATTCTCTCCTAGTAGAACAGGCGTTCATATCCTTTGTAAAGGAACGCTTCCAAAGGGTCGAAAATTTAGCGCACTTAATGTCGAGATGTATCAGAAGACCCGGTTCTTTACGGTTACCGGCAACATTGTACCTGAATGTAGGTCATCGATTGAGGAACGAAGTGGACAGGTTACGAAATTATTCAAAGAGTGTGAATTCAAAGACAATGAGAAGAAGCAATCGAAATTAATCTTTGACCGTATCGCCAAGAGCCAAGACGCGGAGAAATTTCAGCGTATTTATTCCGGGCAGTGGCAGAACGATTACCCCTCTCAAAGCGAAGCGGATCTGGCCTTATGCAATAAGATGGCGTTTTGGACAGCCAAGGACGCTGGGCGTATGGATTCGTTATTCCGGCAGTCCGGGCTTATGCGCCCCAAGTGGGATGAGAAACATTTTGGCGATGGCCGGACCTATGGCCAATCGGTTATCGAAAAGGCGATCAGCGGGTGTAGTGAGGTTTATGGAGGGAGCGGCGCTGGGCCGGTTGCTATGGCTAAGCTCACGCAAGGCGAGATCATTACCCGTGATTGCGAGGAGAATATTAAGGATTTCTTCCGCGATCAGCACGGCAATGCGTTTGTGGTGCTTCCGGTGGAAAGCCACTTTGAAGTATGCCCGACATCAAGCGTGCGTTTCAGGAATTGGAAAGCAACGAGGTTTCGGGATAGATTTGGCGTGCCACCGAAGATCGAGGCGCTTAATCAGGCGCGGATTCAGGTTGAGGCGCGCTGTGGCAGTTCCCGGCTGGTTGAGCTCTTTAATCGAGTAGGCTGGCATAGCGGTAAAATTTATTACGACCTGACAACGCCGGACTATCGCGGCGTGGTCATTGATGAGACCGGCTGGGATGTGGTTCAACTGCCGCCCATATTCAGGCGTTATCAGCATCAGGCTGAGCAGGTGATTCCGGTTCGCGGCGGTGATCCCAAAGCGGTTTTGCGTTTTTGCAATGTGGGGCCGGATGATCATTGCCTTTTTATGGTCGCTATCGCGACATTTTTTATTCCAAATATTCCGCATGTCATTTTAAGCCAGACCGGTGAGCAGGGTTCCGGCAAGTCGAACAATTCCCGAAAGATCAAAGGTTTGGGCGATCCGTCCAAGGTCATGCTTATTTCAACGCCAAAAGATTTGGAGCAGGCGCAGATGACCGCGGAGAAGCACTGGATCAGCACTTTTGACAACATCTCAAAGATTCATGAATGGTTTAGCGATTTTTTGTGCCGCGGTGTCACCGGCGAAGGCGATATGAAGCGCAGTCTTTATACCAATGACGACGAGTTCATCCGGTCTTACAAGCGATGCTTTGTATTAAATGGTATAGGCACATCTTTGTGGCGGGCGGATCTTCTCGATCGGGCCATCATATTTGATATCCCTGTCTTAAAAAAGAGCCGTGCCGAAAAGACCATGGAAGACGAATGGCAACAGGAGCTTCCCGGGATTCTGGGCGGATTCTTTACCGCAGTTTCAAAAGCCATGATCGCTGTTTCTCAAATTAGCGGTCATGAAAAGTTTCGTATGTCTGATTTTGCCCAGTGGGGAGGCGCATTGGCCGCGGCGTTGGGTTATTCGCAGGATGAGTTTTTTCAAAGGTATCAAGAGTCGGTCGATCGAAAATGGCAAGACACTGCGGAAGACAGCACGTTTGCCAAGCGGCTGATGGAGCTTATGGATAAGTACGCGGGTTTTTGGGAAGGCACGGCTGTCAAGCTTTTGCAAGAGGTGACTCACGAGGATGACGATGAAAAAGGTATCCCCAAGACGGCCAAATGGCTTTCTACAGAACTGGTCAGGATAGCGCCGGTCATGCGCAATGTGGGTATCGACATCATCAAGGATAAGCGCGAGGGTGGCACCGGCCGGAGGATTTTTGTGATCAGAAACATAGGGACAAAGTCGTGTGAGGATGGGTGTGAGGACGGTGTGAGCAGAGACGCGTTTTGTGAGGATAGCCGGGAGGTGGACAGTGACCGGCCATTCTAGGTGTGTGAGTTTGCTCACGTCTGCTCACGCTTGCTCACAGGCGTGCTCACATGGTCAAGGCTACAAGTATCAAGGGGTTATGTGTTTTTGTGAGGTTTGTGAGGCTAAATTTCTACTCTTTTTAGAAATCAATAAATATATAGGAAGAGGCTCACATAGCACATCAACGAGGGCAGGTGTGAGGATGGGGATTTTAGCCTCACATTGCTCACACGTATGCTTACGGGTCCTTCGGAGGGGGTGTGGGCCGCGGGTCGGGCGAGGCGCGTTCTGTGAGTGATATATAAATTATTTTTTGGGTTCATGTTCAAAAATAATGGCGGAACAGATGCGATTCCACTGCTTTCTATCGTGAAAAGGCGGGTTTTAGAGCAAATAGCGGGCAATTATGCCTGCAAAAAGTGAAAGGGGGATTTTCAAGATGGACGAACAAAAAAATGAAATGGAAAAGAAACCTAATGTTGTAGAGATAGCCAAGAAGAAGCGGCATTTGTATCTCTATGAAAAGCTCCATAGCGGCACGCCGCTTACACCGGCAGAACTTCGGGAGCTTGAGAAATTCGAAGAGGTAGATTCAGCGACCGGGGTCGTGGATACCAAGGAGAAGGTGGCCAAGGCATTAAAGGTGTCGGTGAGGACGGTTTATTACTGGGAAAAGGACGGCATGCCCACGACGCCTGAAGGCAATTACGACCTTTTAGATATCAAGGCGTGGCGTATGACTCGGCAGAGGCATAAGGATTTGAGCGATTCGGAAAAGGATAAATGGGATATCGCTTACCGCAGGAATAAGGCGTTACTTCTTGAGATCGAATACCAAAAAGTATTAGGTTCGCTGATCCCAAAAGAGGAAGTTGAAGAGGGCCGGGTTGCCAGGATTTTAATGGTCAAGAGAGAGTTTTTGGCGCTTCCGCAGAGACTTGCTCCGGTATTGGCCATGAAAGAGCCGAGGGAAATTTGTGTAATTCTTGAAGAGGCGATCTGTGAAATTATTGATGATTTTGCCGGTGTAAGGGAAACCAAAGAAGGCGATGAAGGAAACGAGCCTAAATAATGAATCCGGAATAAAGCCGCGAGGCTGGGATGCTTTAGAAATAAAGCTGAAAGGCCGGGGCCTGTCCAGCGCGGAAATCCAAGAGGCTCGTAAATCATTTTATGATGGAATAGAGACGTTAACGAAAATGTTTTTATCATGTTATGAGGCGGAGAAGAAACCCCTTGTATAGAGTTGTATAATACGGTATACTGGCTTCACTTATACGAGAGGTTGTTTATTATGAAAACATACTCCATGACAGAGACGGCAAAGTTGCTGGGCGTGCACCGGCAGACCATGATCAATTGGATCCGCAAGGGCTGGGTTAAGCCCAAGCGCGATTATAGGGATTGGCCGGTGTTTACGGAAGAGTGTATTAAGAAGATCAAGAAGTGGCGGGAGACGTTAAAAGGATAAGATGAAAGTAGCGTTGTATACGAGGGTTAGTACAGAGGATCAGGCGCGGGAAGGTTTTTCGCTGGAGGTGCAGAGGACCTATCTATTGCAATACGCGAAGAACTTTGGCTGGGATGTCTTTTGCAGTATGTCGGGCCGGGATGTTTATATGGATGATGGTTATTCCGGCGGCAATATGGATAGACCGGCGTTGCAGAGACTTTTGTTTGACGCGCGCAATAAGCAGTTTGATTTGATCTTGGTATATAAGCAGGATCGCCTAAGCCGTCGGCTTAAGGATCTGTTAGGGCTCCTTGAAGAGATAGATTCGCTGGGTGTAGGCTATAAATCAGCGACCGAGCCATTCGATACTACATCGAGCGCCGGTAAGATGGCAATTCAGATGCTGGGTAGTTGTGCGGAGTTTGAACGTAACCGTTTAGTCGAGAGGGTCTTCCCGGGTATGGTGGTTGGCGTGAAAAGAGGCCACTGGCAAGGTGCCCGGTATGCGCCTTACGGCTACCGCTATAATAAAGAAGCCAAAAAGCTGGAAGTCCATCCGGAAGAGGCAAAAATCGTTAAAGAGATTTACGCGATGTACATAGGCGGCACAAGCACTTCGCGGATCGCAGGGCATTATTACAATCTCGGTATACCTTCAAGGCAGGGCGGGCGGTTTTATAATAAATTTATTTCCAATATTTTGCAGAGCAAGGTCTATTTAGGGATGCTGGTGTGGAATAAGCGTCGCTATAACACCAAAGAAAAGACCAAGAACGGCGAAGGCAAGGGCTACAAGTACGTGAATAATGATCCGTCCAAGATTATTGAAGTACCGAATACACACGAAGCGATCATTACGCAAAGCGAGTTTGATGAGGCGCGGGCTCTTCTAAAGCGCAACCGCACCAATGGCGTGGTTAGGTTCAGGAACAATGTGTATCATCTTTCCGGCATTTTGAAATGTAACGAATGCGGAGGCAATTACCGCGGGATTACCGCGACCGTTAATCACCGTACTAAAATGCGGCGCCCATGGTATCGTTGCTCTTCTAAAGGCATACCGCATATCAAGTGCAATAATATGTCTGTTACAGCTGACGCAATCAATAAGCAGGTTTGGGATATTATTGAGATCGTCCGCAAAAATGTTCATGTGCTTGAGGAATTAGGCGATATGATTAAGCTGAACGCCTCCGAGCCGGAGCAGTTGTATATAGAGCAGTTAGAGGAGAAGGATGCGCTTCTTAAAAAGAACGTGGAGAAGCAAAGGGCTATATACGAATTATTTTCAGAAGACAAAATAAATATGGGGCTTTATAAAGAGAGGGCCGAACTTTTAAGTAATGAGGAGAAAAAACTAAAGCAGGATATCAAGGCGATTCAGCTTAAAATTCTGGATAAGCGCAATTCCGTAAATCTGGTCAAGGCGACGCAGGATTTCCTTTTGAAGTTAAGGAATACTCCGGATAATCAGAATCAGCAAATGGATTATCTTGTGAAAACCTTCATGAGGATTATGTTCCGGTCGATCCATATCCAGAATCAGGAGATCGTTAAGCACGATCTGAACGAGCCTTGGAAGACTTGCTATGAAGAGGGGATGAAATGGCTGAAAACGAGCGAAAAGACGAACAAAGAGGCAATTCCGAAGGAAAAGAGCAAAAGAAGCTACCAGCCTCATCGGCAGGAAAGCGTATACTTTTGCGCACCTTCGGATGCCAGATGAACGAGCATGATTCCGGCAGGTTGAAGGACTTGCTCTTAGAGCGAGGTTATTCTTTCTGCGATACGCTTGAACGTGCTGATATAGTTATTTTTAATACCTGCAGCGTCAGGAAGCACGCTGAAGACAGGGTTTACGGAAAGATAGGCGAATTACAGAAGTTAAAGGCAAAAAAACCCGGCCTTATAATAGGTATTGTAGGATGCATGGCGGAGGCCGAGAAGAGCGAAATTATTTACAGGTTTCCAATTGTGGATTTTTTGTGCGGGCCGGCTGATTTAGATAACGTGCCGGATATTATTGATAAAATTAATAATGGCTCCGGCCATATAATGCGTCTCGAAGGATATAAATTAAAAATAATTCCTAGGTTTTCCAAAGAAAGGAAAACTAGCGAGAGAGCGTATGTGAAGATAATGGAAGGCTGCGATAATTTCTGCTCATATTGCATTGTACCATATGTGCGCGGCAGAGAAAGAAGCAGGCCTTCAAAAGAGATCTTGGATGAAATCAGGAAATTGATTTCATCCGGTGCTAAAGAGATTACGCTTCTAGGCCAGAATGTAAATTCATACGGCAAAGCCCTGAAGGAGAAGATAGATTTTGTCAGTCTTCTTAAAAAGATAGACAACCTAACCTCTCCGCACCCCTGGGGTGCCACCCCTGGGGTGCCACCCCAGGGGTGCGGAAGCGGTATTAAGATAAGTTTTTTTACCAGCCATCCGAAGGATGCAAGCCTGGAATTATTCAGGGCAATGAGGGATCTTAAATCCATAGTAAATATCCTGCACCTACCTATCCAGTCCGGATCGGATAAAATCCTAAAGAGAATGAATCGAAAATATACAGTAGCGAAATATAAAAAACTCGCGCTTGATTACAGAAAAATTGTTAAAGGCGGCAATCTCAGCGGCGACATTATTGTGGGTTTTCCAGGCGAGACAAAGAAAGATTTTAACGATACCTTCAATATAGTCAAAGAGCTTCAGTTTGACGCGGCTTATATTTTTAAGTATTCTCCCAGGCCTCTTACAAAAGCAGTTGGATTTAAAGATGATGTGACTCTTGAAGAAAAAGAAAGGCGCCACGCACTGCTGTTAGAATTGCAGAGAGGCATATTAGCAAGTAAAAAATGCCGGTAATATTCTTAGTAGGCCCTACAGCATCCGGAAAAACCGAGCTATCAATAAAATTAGCCAGAAAATTAAACGCCGAGATTGTGTCTTGCGACTCTATGTGCGTTTATAAAGGCATGGATATACTTACATCCAAGCCTTCTCCATCTGTTAGGAAGAAAATAAAGCACCACCTTATAGACATAATTCAGCCTACCGAAGAATTCAGCGTTGCTGAATACCGCAGGATGGCGCTTTTTAAAATAGAAGATATTCTGAAGCGCGGGAAGACACCTTTATTTGTAGGCGGCAGCGGCCTTTATGTAAAAGCGGTTACAGACGGCCTTTTTCCGTCAGCTGAAAAGGATTTAAAGTTCAGAAAGCTTCAGGAGGCTTTGGCGAAAAAATATGGCAAAGGCTACTTGTATAAAAAATTAAAAAAAATGGACCCTGCTCGCGCGGAAAAAATCCACCCTAATGATTTAAGGCGCGTCATAAGGGCGCTTGAGATTTATCATACAGAGAAGAAAAGGCCGTCAGAATTAAACAGGAGCACTGAGCCACTGAAATACGATTTCAAAATCTTTGGCCTGGCTGTAGAAAGAAACGAGCTTTACAGAAATATAGATGACAGGGTGGAAGAGATGTTCAAAAAAGGCATTGCCGGGGAAGTGAAAAAGCTTTCAAAGAAAACGCTTAGCATGACTGCGGGAAAAGCGCTTGGATATGGCGAAGTCCTTGGTTATTTAAAAGGTGGGTATTCTTTAGAAGAAGCCAAAGAGCTTCTTAAGAAAAACACCAGGCATTTTGCTAAGCGTCAACTGACCTGGTTCCGCCCGGATAGTCGCATTCACTGGTTCTCCTTCCAAGATCTTTACAAAACCGTCATTGTCAGAGTGTCAAGATCTTGGGTGGGGAAGGGGGTAGGGTAGAGGTATGGAGAAGGCTGTGCTGGTTACGGTTGATTTGAAAGAAAGATGGGAGTGGCCGCTTGAGGCCAGGGCGGCGGAGCTTAAGGAGCTTGCGCGTTCTAGCGGGGCTTTGATAGTAGCCGAGATGTTATGCAATAAGGAAAAGCCTACCCCTGATTTATTTATAGGCAAAGGAAAGTTTGAAGAATTATGCCAGATTGTCCGGGAGGAAAAAGCCAGCCTGGTTATATTCAATAATGATCTTACGCCAACCCAGCTTAGAAATATAGAAGAAGGTATGGACGACACTAGGACTATTGACAGAACCCAGCTTATCCTGAATATCTTTGCCAGGAACGCCAGAAGCGTAGAAGGCAAGGTCCAGATAGAGCTGGCGCAGCTGGAATATTTACTGCCGCGGCTTACGGGAAAAGGCATTCATCTTTCAAGGCTTGGAGGCGGCATAGGAACCAGAGGTCCCGGCGAAAAGATTTTGGAATACGACCGCCGCAGAATCAGGGACCAGATCGCGAAGTTAAAAGTAAAATTGCAGGAGATAGAAAAAAGGCGCGCAGCTTTACGAAAAACCCGCAGCGACGCGTTTCTCCCCTCTGTATCCATAATAGGCTATACTAACGCCGGCAAAACTACTCTTTTGAACCAGCTGACCAATTCTAAACAACTGGTCGCTGACAGGCTTTTCAGCACCCTGGACCCTATTGCCAGGAGTTATATTCTTCCGAATAATCAGAAGATCTTGTTCCTGGATACAGTGGGATTTTTACATAACCTTCCGCATCATCTTGTAGAGGCTTTTAAATCCACGCTTGAAGAGGTAAGTACAGCTGACATACTTTTACATGTCCTGGACGCTTCAAACGAAAAAATTCATGAACAGGACGAGAGCGTATATAAGGTACTGAAGGAGCTAAAGGCGGAAGACAAGGTTATCGTAAATGTCCTGAACAAGATTGACTGCGTGGATAATCCTGACCGCATTGAGCGCCTCAAAAAAGATTTTCAAGACTCTGTTTTTGTATCAGCCCTGACAGGCGATGGCATGGCAGGCCTTATAGATAAAATACAGGATTTGTTGTCAGGCCTTGTCACAGAGATTAAAATAGAGATACCTAATAACAGGATGGATAGAGTAAATCTAATTTACGAAAATGGCAAGGTTAACTATAGAGAGGACAGGCCTGAATCAGTTTACCTGGAAGCGACTGTTCCCCTCCGCCTCAAGAATTTCTTATAACCCCAGCAAGTTGAATAAAGATTTTTGTTGACATGTAGCACTCTAAGTGGTAGAGTGCTAATATGCTTTAGAGGCACCAGAGGTGTATTATGAAACATGTTGATATGGAATCCAGACGTAAAACTATATTAGGCGCGATAGTTGAATCCTATGTGGATACTGCTACGCCTGTCGGTTCTAGGGCTATTTCCCAGAGATTCAGATATACTATAAGTCCCGCGACTATACGCAATGTAATGGTTGACCTGGAAGAGATGGAATTAATTATGCATCCGCATACTTCCGCGGGGAGAGTCCCTACTGATAAAGGCTACAGGTTCTATGTAGATTCTTTGCTGGAGCCAAAACATCTCACAAAGGAAGAAGAAGCTGTCATTAATAAGCTTATCCACCACTCAGGCAATGATATTGAATATATAATGCAGAACGCTTCAAAAGCCATAAGCATCGTGACAAATGTTGTCGGAATAGTTCTTACGCCTAAACTAAAAAGAAGCATTTTTAAGCACATAGAGCTTTTCTATATAGATGATTCCAGGCTCCTGGCGGTTATTATTACTACCTCAGGCTTTGTGAAAAATTCTATAATGGATTTGGAAGAGCATATTACGAAGCAGGAGCTCGTTCGCATAACGGAATTTTTAAATAGTGAACTAGAAGGCGTATCTCTCGGAGATATAAAATCATATCTTACGCGTAAACTGCTTGAAGAAAGCGATTCGTTTTACACATTTTTAAAGCGGGCTACGGACATATTATCAATTCCGGGCTTGTTCAGGACAGATGATCACTTGTATTTTGAAGGCGCGGCATGTATAATGGCGCATCCGGAATTTACTGATATTAAAAAGGCGAGGTTATTTTTAGGGGCGTGCGAGGACAAAAAAAGCCTTTTGAATCTTTTGAACGAAGACATGGAGCTCGAGGGCATAAAGATCCACATTGGAAAAGAAAATATCGAGAGCGAGATACGAGATTGTTCGGTAGTTACCTCTAACTATAAAATCAATAACGTAGTAGTAGGCGCGATCGCCGCGATAGGGCCTACCAGAATGGAATACGGAAAGGTCATGTCTGTTCTGAAATATATTTCGCATGAACTAGGAAAGGAATTAGAAAATCTTGGCTGAACATAAACACGATCACGAACAGGAACCTAAAGAGATAAAAAAGAACAAAATACTTCTGACCGCTGAAGAATTTAAGGCCCTGGAAGACAAGGCAAAGAAGTGCGACGAGTATTTTGACAGGCTCCTCAGGCTCCAGGCGGATTTTGACAATTATAAAAAGCGGCTTGAAAAGGAAAGGATAGAATTCATAAAGTTCGCCAATGAGGAAATCATCGCGGAGATCCTGCAGATACTGGACGATTTTGAAAGGGCAGTGGATGCCGGCAAGATTAAGCACGATTTTGAAGTGCTATATAAAGGTATAGAGATGATCTATAAGGACTTTAAAGAGTTTCTGGAGCAAAAAGGCCTTAAGGAAATAGAAGCCGAGGGCAAGCCTTTTAACCCTAATGAACACGAAGCAATGATGCAGGAAGAGACGGATAAACATCCTGAAGATTATATAGTAGAAGAATTTCAAAAAGGATATACCTTTAACGGCCGCGTCATAAGGCCGTCTAAGGTAAAGGTTGCGAAAAAACCAACCAAAAAATAGGAGGTGTGTTATGGCAAAAGTTATAGGAATAGATTTAGGAACATCTAACTCAGCGGCATCGGTAATGGAAGGCGGAAGACCTACCATCATACCGAGCGCAGAAGGCGCGGGCGTGGCAAGCGGAAAAGCTTTTCCGTCGTTTGTCGCGTTTACTAAAGACGGCCAAAAGCTCGTAGGAGAGCCTGCAAGGCGCCAGGCAGCCATGAATCCAGAAGGCACTATTTACGCTGCCAAAAGGAAGATGGGCACTGACTATAAGTTCAAGGCCTACGGCAATGAATATACTCCTCAGCAGATCTCCGCATTCATCCTGCAGAAAATAAAGCAGGACGCGGAGGCTTATCTGGGAGATCAAGTCGACGGCGTTGTTATTACCTGCCCGGCTTATTTCAATGACAACCAGCGCCAGGCTACAAAAGACGCGGGAGAGATCGCGGGCCTGAAGGTTCTAAGGATAATAAACGAGCCTACTGCCGCGTGCCTTGCTTACGGCCTGGATAAAGCGGAAAATGATTTAAAGATAATGGTTTTTGACCTTGGTGGAGGCACGCTGGATGTTACCATTATGGATATGTGGTATCAAAAAGAGCACAAGGCCAGCGGTTTTGAAGTAAAGTCTACGAGCGGCGATACCCAGCTCGGCGGCACAGACATGGACGCCGTGCTTATAGATTACATTACCAGCCAGTTTAAAAAAGAAACCGGCGTGGATTTAAAGAACGACAAAATGGCGATGCAGCGCATAAGAGAAGCTGCTGAAAAAGCAAAGGTAGAGCTTTCGAGCACTGTGCAGACAGATTTAAATCTGCCTTTTATAACCGCGGACGCTACTGGCCCGAAACATCTTACCATGTCTTTATCAAGGGCAAAGCTTGAAGACCTTGTGAAGCCTATCGTTGACAGGTGCAAGCATCCTATCGACCAGGCAGTAAAGGATTCAGGCCTTTCAACAAAGGATATTGACAGAATTATCATGGTCGGAGGCCCTACCAGGATGCCTATCGTGCAGAAATTTCTGGAAGATTATGTGGGCAAAAAGATTGAACGCGGCGTGGATCCCATGGAATGCGTCGCGCTTGGCGCGGCAATTCAAGCGTCTATTATAAAGGGAGACACAAAAGAAGTCCTTCTTCTGGACGTAACCCCTCTTTCTTTGGGCATAGAGACGCTAGGAGGAGTTTGTACAACTCTCATAGAGCGCAATACCACTATTCCTACTAAAAAGAGCCAGGTATTTTCAACCGCGGCGGATAATCAGACAGCGGTTACCATTAGGGTTCTTCAGGGCGAGCGCAAGATGGCTAGTGACAATACCGAGCTTGGAAGATTTGACCTTGTCGGGATTCCTTCCGCTCCAAGAGGCGTTCCGCAGATAGAGGTGAGTTTTGACATTGATAAAGATGGTATCGTTCATGTCAGCGCCAAAGATCTCGGCACGGGCAAAGAACAGACTATTAAAATCACTGCTTCGACCAAGCTCTCAAAAGACGAAATAGACAAGATGGTGAAGCAGGCTGAGCAATTTGCCGAAGAGGATAAAAAGAAGAAAGAAGAAATTGAAATAAAGAATCAGGCGGATACGCTTGCCTATTCCGTTGAAAAGTCCTTGAAAGATTTCGGCGATAAGGTCAGCCAGGACGACAGGCTGGATATCGAGAGAAAACTCTCCGACCTTAAAGAGGCGCTAAAAGGCACGAACGTTGAAAATATTAAAAAATCAATGGAAGACCTTACCAAGTCCGCGCATAAATTAGCGGAAGAAGTTTACAAGTCCGCTCAGGCAAAACAGGCCAAGCCAGGCCAGCCAGGAGCGCAAGATCAAGGCGCAGCCGGCCCTGGAGCAAATGAAGCAGGCCCAGCTGGTAACGAAAGCCAGACTAAAAAACCCGGCGACGACGTAATCGACGCCGAGTTCAAAGAAAAATAAACTTGACACTCTGACAATGACGGTTTTGTAAAGATTACGAATTACTAAACGCACAATCTTGACACTCTAACAATGTCACTTTTGTAAAGATTACGATATGACTACTAAAAGAGACTACTACGAAATATTAGGAGTGCAGAAGGGCGTTAGCGCGGATGATATTAAGAAGGCGTATAGGAACCTTGCGCTTAAACACCATCCTGACCGCGTTACGCCTGATAAGAAAAAAGAAGCCGAGGAAAGATTTAAAGAAATCTCGGAATCGTACGCAGTGCTTTCCGATTCTCAGAAACGAAGCCAGTATGACCAGTTTGGCCACGCAGGCATTGACTCTAAGTATTCATCCGAAGACATATTTAAAAGCGCTGATTTTTCAAGCATTTTTGAAGATATGGGCGTTGGCGGAGATATGTTTGAGGAGATTCTTGGCGGAATGTTTGGCTCTTCCGGTCACAGGCGGAGCCGCGGCCCCGCAAAAGGAAGAGACCTTGAATATGAAATTGAGATATCTTTCGAAGAAGCGGTGTTCGGAGTTAAAAAAACGATAAATATCCCAAGGCAGGTGGTATGTGACGCCTGTAGTGGTTCCGGCGCCAAGCCAGGCACTAAAAAGACAGAATGTTCTACCTGTAACGGCAGGGGCCAGGTTTTATATTCGGCAGGTTTTATAAATGTTTCCCAGACCTGTCCGAAATGTAGAGGCGAAGGTTCTACTATAAAAAGTCCGTGTTCCAAATGCGACGGAGCCGGTAAAGTCAGAAATACTCAAAAGCTGGAAGTAACTATTCCAGCCGGCGTTGATACAGGCTTGCGTTTGCGCATTCAGGGAGAAGGAGACGCTGGTTCAAGAGGCGGCGGCCAGAGCGGAGACCTTTATATTTATATAAACGTAAAAGAACATCCTGTGTTCCAGAGGCATGGTTATGATATAATATGCGAAATGCCTATTAGTTTTACTTTGGCCATTCTTGGCGGAGAAATTGAAGTCCCTACCATGACAGGCAATGTAATGATGCGTATTCCAGAAGGGACTCAATCAGGCAGGGTGTTCAGGCTGGCTGGAAAAGGCGTGAAGAATCTGCGCGGTTATGGCGCAGGAGACCAACTTGTGACAGTAGCGGTGGAAACACCCACGCGCCTGAGCTCGGAACAGAAAAAGCTTTTGAAAGAATTCGAAAAAGCGTGCAATGGGAGCGTCAACCCGATGTACGCGTCTTTTATGGATAAGGTAACAAGATTGTTTAAAAAATAGTTCAGGGAGATTTAATATGCCTACATACGAATACGAATGTCAGAAGTGCAAGAAGATTTTTGAGGCGTCTCAAAGCATGAAAGATAAGCCTTTAACAGCCTGCATTAACAAAAAATGTAAAGGTAAGGTAAAGCGCCTTATAAGTTCGGGCGGCGGTTTTATACTCAAAGGCTCTGGCTTTTACGCTACTGACAACAGGAGCGCCAGCTATAAGGAAAAGGCGAAAAAGGATAGCCCGTCCAGCCCATGCCACTCATGCAAGGAAGGATGCAAGCATTGAGCAAGAAATTCCTTAAATACCGGGCGCCTTTATATTTGTACGCGGGAATAATATTTTATATTTCAAGTATTCCGAAGCCTTTGCCTCATATCACCATCCCGTATCTTGACAAATTTTTGCATATAATTGAATACGCTGTTTTCGGCATTCTCGCGAGCCGCGCTTTTAAAAGCTCTCCGCGGGAGGTTTTGTATAAAAATTTTAAAATATTGGCAGTCCTGACGGCCGTAGCTTATGGAGCGTCAGATGAATTTCACCAGCTTTTTGTGTCGTGCCGCAGCTGTGACGTATTTGATCTGACAGCAGATCTTATTGGCGGAACAATAGGAGCTATTTTTTATGGCAAATATCACCCCTTTTAAAGGAGTACGTTATAATCCCGCAAAAATAAAAGATTTATCAAAGGTAGTCGCTCCGCCTTATGACGTAATCTCCGAAAAGGAGCAGGACGAGCTTTACCGGATGAACCAGCACAATATCGTCCGGATGCTTTTGGGAAAAGACTTGCGTGGCGATGATGATAAGGAAAATAAATATACCCGTGCTGGGAGATATCTTAAAGCCTGGCAGCAAAAGGGCGTCTTAAATAAAGACGCTCAAGCTAGCGTATATATAAATCTGCAGGAATTTAAGCTTGAAGGGAAGACCAGAAGAAGGATTGGCTTTATCGCGCTTCTCAAGCTCGAAAAATTTGATACAAAAACATCTTCCGTATATCCTCATGAAAATACTCTCACTGCGCCAAAAGAAGACAGGGCTAAGCTTATCCATGCCGTTGAAGCCAATTTAGGCCCTGTATTCGCGATATATGAAGACAGAGACAGGAGCATCTCTAGTATCCTTAAGAATGAGATGAAGGCTAAGCCATTGGCGGATATATCGGATAACCACGGCGTTAGAAATAAATTATGGCAGGTTTCCGATAAAAAAATCATAGAAAAACTTTGTGGTTCTATGAAAAATAAAAAGATCTTTATCGCGGACGGGCATCACAGGTACGAAGTAGGGCTCGCTTTCAGCCAATTTAAGAAAGGCCCCCAGTACGGCTATATCCTTACATACTTTACAGACCTTTTAGGCGACGGCCTTGCGGTGTTGCCGTACCACAGATTGATAGGAGGGTTGGATGAAGCCGCGCTCATAGCGTTGGAAAACAATTTAAAGAAAAATTTTATCGTAAAGCCTCTTAAATCCAAAAAAGATATAAAATCCTTTCTTGAAAAGGCCGCGCAATCTGAAGCAAGGCTGGTAGTTTACGCCCGGAAAAAGCCTATAGGCCTTGTATTTAAAGACAAAAAAGATCTGGACGTAACTATCGCCAAAAATCTCATCATTGAGCCGCTTCAGAAAATTTTTATAGATTTTACAAAGGATTTGGATTATGCTATTAGGGAAGTAAATAAGGACAAGTTCAGTTTTGCTATTTTAGTTAACCCTGTTAAGATTACGGAAATCAGAGATGTTGCTTTTGGGGGCAATCGCATGCCGCAGAAATCAACATATTTTTATCCAAAGGTCCTCACAGGCCTTGTGATAAACGTATTTTAATATGACCATATTCGGTAAACCAAAAGCTACAACAACTCATGTATCGCAGAAGCGCAAGGGTGTCCCCGGCGGCCAGTGGGTAAAGTGCGAGGACTGCGGAGATACGATTTATAAAAAAACCCTGGATGAAAATTTTAAAGTCTGCTCTAAGTGCAATTTCCATTTTACGCTGACTGCGTACGAGCGCATAAATCAGTTCGTTGACGAAAATAGTTTTGAAGAATTTGATAAGGACATGAAATCAGGAGATCCTTTAGGCTTCAAAGGCCCTAAGGCGTATCCTGTAAAATTAGAAGAGGATCAAAAAGCCACCGGCATGGCGGATGCGTGCGTAACAGGCAAGGCGCTTCTTGATAAAAAAGCTATTGCGCTGGGCGTTACGGATTCCAGATTTATAATGGGCACCATGGGTTCTGTGCTGGGAGAGAAGATCACAAGGATTACAGAATACGCCACAGAAAATAAGCTGCCCCTAGTAATAATATCAGGCTCAGGCGGAGGCGCCAGGATGTATGAAGGCCTGATCTCTCTGATGCAGATGGCTAAGACCAGCGCAGCGCTTGCAAGGCATGATAAGGAGGGGCTTTTGTACATCTCAATACTTACCAATCCGACCATGGCGGGAGTCCTCGCGAGTTTCGCTACATTGGGAGACATTATAATAGCGGAGCCAAAAGCTCTTATTGGCTTTACAGGCCCCAGAGTAATAGAGCAGACTATACGCCAGAAACTTCCGGAAGGCTTTCAGACCTCGGAATTTCTTCTTGCGCACGGCCTCATAGACATAATCAGTCATCGCAAAAATCTTAAAAACGTTGTTTCGCAGATTATAACTTATTTATCATAAACTGTTTGACATTTTTTTAAAAGTTAGATAAAATATAGAGATATGGCTCAAGTAAGTTTAAAAAATGTTTCTAAGGTATATCCAGGCAATATAGAGGCTGTTAGTGATGTAAGCCTTGGGATTGAGAACAAGGAATTTGTAGTCTTTGTCGGTCCTTCAGGCTGCGGTAAGTCCACTACATTGAGGATGATAGCCGGGCTGGAAGAAATTACAAAAGGCGAAATCTGGATAGGCAATAAAATGGTAAATGACGTGCCTCCTAAAGATAGGGACATTGCCATGGTTTTCCAGAACTACGCCCTTTATCCTCATATGACGGTTTATGAGAACATGTCATTTGCGTTAAGGCTGCGCAAGTATCCTAAATCAGAGATAGAAGCCAGGGTTAAAGAAGCGGCTGATATTCTCGGTATTGGTAACCTTTTAAATAGGAAGCCAAAGGAACTTTCAGGCGGACAGCGCCAGAGAGTTGCGGTCGGAAGGGCTATTGTCCGCAAGCCGATGGTATTTTTGTTTGACGAACCGTTGAGCAATCTAGACGCCAAGATGCGCGTCCAGATGAGAACGGAATTAAATAAGCTGCATATCAGGCTGCAGTCTACCATGATATACGTTACGCATGACCAGACAGAAGCCATGACTATGGGTAACCGTATAGTTGTAATGAAAGACGGAGTAATAAATCAGGTGGCGGATCCTATTACGCTTTACGATAAGCCGGTCAATAAATTCGTAGCGGGTTTTATGGGTTCTCCTCCTATGAATTTTGTAAAGGGCAGGATAATCAAAAAAGATTCCAAGTTTTTCTTTACGGAAGACGGTTTTACCGTGAAGATAGTGGAAGATATGTATAAAAAACTGGCGTCTTATGAAGGCAAGGAAATCTTTTTCGGCATAAGGCCGGAAGACATATATGATAAACTTTTTACCTCTCAGGCATCCTCTGAAAACACAGTAAAGGCCGTTGTAGAAATAATAGAGCCGATGGGCGCGGAGGCTTTCTTATATATTACAGCCGGCAAGAGTTGTTCGCTTATCGCAAGGGTAGGCGGGCACGACAGGCCGGAAATCCACCAGGACATGGACCTTGTGCTTGATATGTCCAAGGCCCATTTTTTTAATAAAGACACGGAAGAAACTATCATATAAGTTGTTATTATGATCGAAGCGAAGCAATCTAATAGCAATGGTTGCTTATGCAATCAGAAAATAAAAACCTCCTAACAACAACCTTATTATCCAGTGCTTTTTTCATTATAGTTTCTTATCTTATTTTTCGCACCAACCTCCCAAAGCTGCCTAATATTTTTTTATATAATCTTATTATAGTTTTTACCATGCACGAGCTTGGGTACAATAGAAGTCTTTTTTTTCTGGGCGCAAGCGTATTTCTTACCATCCTCATAGCCATTACCTCTCGTTTTTTCTACGCCTTGAATATTCCCACGTTTTTAATAACGTTTTTAATTACGGACAATGAGATAAAGAAACACAGCTATTATTCTCACGTTGCTGGAATCCGCATAGAGGAGATAAAAGAAAACATCAATATCCTTGAAGACGAGTATATCAGGCATAAAAAAGAAACCGTTTCTTTGGAGAAGAAAGAGGGCAGGTATAGTTTGCTGAAGGATGTTGTTTCCACGCTTAGCTCCACATTATTCCTGGAAGATATCATAAAAAAGATCATGGATAACGCTTTTAATATTGTAGGCAAATCAGATTCAGGCCTTTTGTTTATAGTGGATACCGCGAAACAGGAGCTACATCTTGCTCTTTCAGGAAATAAAATTTCCTCGGAAAAGATAAAAACAAAAAAAGGCGATATACTGGACGACTGGGTTTTTAAAGAGCGCCAGGCGCTTTTAGTGGAAGACATAAAAAAGGATTTTAGATTCAGCGAGGATAAGTTTGATGAATATAAGAGGCCATTCCGCTCTGTTATTTCATGCCCTTTAATGGAAGGCCGTAAGGTTATAGGCATATTAAGGCTCGAAAGCTCCAGGCCTTACAACTATACCTCCGAGGATCTCAGGCTTCTGGATATTATATGCGATATAGGCGCGGTAAGCCTTCAGAACGCGACCTTATATAAGCAGACGCTGGAGCTTGCTATCAGAGACGGCCTTACAGGCTTATTTTTGAGGAGATACTTTTTGGACAGCCTTAAGGAAGAGTTGGCTCACTGCTCGAGGAACAATACGAGCTGTTCTTTTTTTATGATAGACGTGGATAATTTTAAAAATTATAACGATGAATACGGCCATATAGCCGGAGATATGGTGCTGAAGTTAATTTCCAAAATTCTTTTAAGCTTTGCGGATACAGGCGTTGTCTGCCGTTACGGCGGAGAAGAATTCGCGATACTTCTGCCTGACACCTCAAAAAAAGAAGCGCTTGGTATAGCAGGTGATATTAGAAAAGCCATGAAAAAAGAAGGCGTAGATCTTCGCAGAATAAAAACTCATATCTCAGTTTCCATCGGCGTGGCAGTGTTTCCGGAAGACGCCAGGGCTCAGGAAGAATTGATCATGAGAGCTGACGAACGCCTCTATAAAGCCAAGCGCGAAGGTAAAAACAGAGTGGTAGCGGAGTAACAAAGATGAATATTTTTATATACTTTATTCTTTATATAGCGCTTTTGCTTTTAAGCTACAAGATAAAGCTGTCATGGTCCCTGGCGTGCTCTGCTTCGATAAGCTTGTTTATTTTTATATTCGAAATAAAGAACCTTTCATACGAGATCGCTCTATTTATTCTATTTTTTAACGCTATACCTTTCATCACGGAAAAATTCAGAAAGAATTTCAACGCCTATAAATTTCGAATTAGAGGAGAGATCGAATCTGTCAGGGCTTCTTACGACAACCTTATAGAGGCCGATAAAAAACAGACAGAATCAAACCTTGAGATAGAAAGAAAAATGCAGCAGGTTTCCTCTTTATACGAGATTTCAAAAGAGATGTCCACATGCCTTACCTTTGAAGACATATTCAGCATATTCTCGTCGGTCCTTAAGAAATCCTTCAGATTCAGGCTTGCGAGGCTTGTGCTTTTAAAAGAGTACAGAGGCGATATAGATTCCGTTTACGAGATAGAGCTCGGCCGTTCTTACGCGAAAGTTGTTCCTGATAATTTTGACAAAGAGCTTCTGGATATAATTTTCGACATGAAAAAAAATCTTATCGTAACTCCTCACGAAAGCTCGCCTTTTTTAAAGAGGCTGTCTATTATAAAAGATTTTGAGGCCTTGATAACCATACCGCTTATATCTGAAGGAAAAATAGCGGGTATATTGTATATTGAGAATATTTCCAAAATGTATTTTGAAAATTTTTTGATCCTGGCGGGCCAGTTCGCGATTGAGCTTCAGAAAGTTATTTTATACAAAAAAGTCCAGGATATGGCTATTACGGATTCGCTTACGGAAGTTTTTACCAGGCGGTATTTTTTGGAAAGATTCAGAGGAGAGATTCGCAGGTCTATGCGCAAAAAATCCAACATGTCCTTGCTTATGGTTGACCTGGATTTTTTTAAAGCGAAGAATGACAAATTCGGACATCTTGTAGGAGACGTTATATTAAAAGAGATTGCGAAAATCCTTAAATCAACCCTTCGCGAAATCGATATTATTGGCCGTTATGGTGGCGAAGAGTTTATTGTAGCCCTGGCGGGAATTGCGAGAGAAGGCGCGTTTCAGGCTGCTGAACGTCTTCGCTCAAGTATTGAACACTCCGTGTTTAAGGCGTATGATGAAAAAGTCTCCAGCACGATCAGTATAGGCGTCGCGAGCTTTCCTGAAGACGGCGTGGACGAAAACTCCCTTATTGAATCAGCTGACAAAGCCCTTTACAAGGCCAAGGAAAAAGGCCGCAATCGTGTGGAGTAGCGGAGCGAAGCTCCGGCCAAGTTCTACCAAAAATCATTTGCATTCTCCCCTGAATTAATGTAATATAATTACCTATGTATACTATAGGCATTGACCTTGGCGCGACATTTGTGAAGATGGGCCTTGTGGATAAATCTGGCAAAGTCTATTTCAGGCGCAAAATCGAGACTGTCTTAAGCTCAAACAGAGCTTCTCTTATAGACGCTGTCATATGCAACGTAAGGGATATCATTGAAATTTCAGGCAAGTCGGTTTCCGGCGTTGGCATAGGCGTTCCCGGCCCCGTAGATTCCAAAAAAGGCGTCGTTCATTACTTTCCCAATATAAAAGGCTGGGAAGGAGTCCCTCTTAAATCCATATTAGAAAAAAAGCTGCTCTTGCGGGTTGAGCTTGATAATGATGTCAATGCGATGACGCTCGGCGAATTTGTATTTGGCGCAGGCAAAGACTGCAATAATTTAGTCTGCCTTACGCTTGGTACAGGAGTCGGCGGAGGCATTATTATAGACGGTAAGCTTTATAGAGGCGGTTCTATGTGCGCGGGCGAGATAGGCCATATGCCTATCAATGAAACCGGCCCTAAGTGCAACTGCGGCGGCATTGCCTGCCTTGAAAGATATATAGGCAATAAGTATATACTGGAAAGGGCCAAAAAGGCATTCGGCAATAATATCACGCTCGAAGCCCTTACAAGCCTCGCCAAGTTTGGCAATAAAAAAGCTATAGCTATCTGGAAGGATGTTGCTGAAAAATTAAGCGTGGCTTTGGCGGAAGTTGTTAATCTGCTGAATCCCGATAAAATCGTTATTGGCGGAGGGGTGAGTAAAGCCGGTGAACTTATTTTGGCCCCTCTAAGAAAACAAATAAAAGTGCGCGCCATGAAAGACCAGGCCGCTCACGTTAAAATAATCGCCGCAAAGCTAGGCGCCGACGCCGGCATAATCGGAGCCTCCCTTTTGTTGAAATCTTAAAATTGATAAACTTGACACTGTGACAATGACGGTTTTGTAAAGATTATTGGTAGAGGAGTGGGGATATGAAGATATTTTTAGATACGGCTAATATAAAAGAGATAAAAGAGGCGGCTAGCTGGGGTATTGTGGACGGCGTTACCACGAATCCGTCTTTAATAGCGAAAGAAGGCAGGGATTTTATAACAGTTGTTAAAGAAATCTGCGAGATAGTGGACGGGCCTATAAGCGCGGAAGTAATAAGCCTTGATGCTGAAGGCATGGTAAAAGAAGCAAGGCCTTTGGCTAAAATACATAAAAATATAGTCATTAAAATCCCGGTTACCAAAGAAGGCCTGAAAGCTACTAAAATTCTTTCCAAAGAAGGCATAAAAGTAAATATGACCCTGATATTTTCCGCGAGCCAGGCGCTTTTGGCCGCTAAATCCGGCGCAAGCTTTGTAAGCCCGTTCGTAGGCAGGCTTGACGATATAAGCGAGCGTGGTATGGATCTTGTAAAAAATATAAAAACTATTTTTACAAATTATGGCTTTAAAACAGAGATTATAGTTGCCAGCGTACGTAGTCCTATGCATGTAGTGGACTCCGCTTTATGCGGAGCTGATATAGCTACTATCCCATTTGGAGTCTTAGAACAGCTTTTGAAGCACCCCTTGACAGACATAGGCATTGACCGTTTCCTAAAAGACTGGGCCAAGGTGCCCCAAAAGCAATAAACTTGACACTTTGACAATGTCAGTTTTGTCAACATTATGGAGTTACATTGAGTAAGGCCATACGAAAAAGCAATAAACTTTACAAAACCGTCATTGTCACAGTGTCAACATTTTTGGGGGTGTTTTTGGGGGTTTGCTGCGGGGCGGGGTATGCCTCAGAGGAAGGGAGTCCGGTAGAGGTAAATGGCGACCAGGTGGAATTTTTTCCTAAAGATAAAAAGATCGTCGGTAAAGGCAATATTACCGTAGACTACGAGGGTATAAGGCTTACTTGCGATAAGATTACTGTTTATTCCGAAACAAAGGATAGCGAAGCAGAAGGCAATGTCGTCCTGAAAACTCCGGGAGCTGAATTAAAAGGCGAAAAAGTAAATTATAATTTCAACACAAAAGTCGGAGAAATTTTAAAAGCCAGGGCTAGTTCAGAAGGATGGTACGCTTTTGGAGAAAAGATAGAGCTCCTCTCAAATAGCGCCTACAAAATTATAAACGGCTACATAACAAGCTGTAACCTTCCAAAACCTCATTATAAAATAGTTGCCAAGAACGTTACGGTTTACCCTGTCACTAATAAGGTAGTTGCCAAAGACGTTACTGTCAAAGTAGGAAACGCGCCGGTTGCGTATTTGCCAAAGTATCATTTTTCCTTAAAATCAGGAGGTTGGCCTACTGTAAGCGTTATTCCCGGCAAAAAAAGCAAATGGGGGATTTTCGCGTTAAATAGTTACAGGTATGAAATAAATGATGAAAATGCGTTAACCTTAAGAGTCGACGAAAGAAGCAAATGGGGCCTTGCGGAAGGCTTTGATTATAAATATTCTTTGAATGGTTTTGGCGGAGGCCTTTTGAGGACTTATTATACAAATCAGCGCAATGTAGATAGGAATGAATCTGAAAAAGGCGAACAGCAGAGGTATAGGATCCAGGCCCGCCACCGCTGGGATATAAGTGACCGCGCTATGGCTATCATGGAATATCACCGTATGAGCGACGACACGATGACCAAAGATTATTTTTACAGAGAAGAGTATGAAAGAGAAACCTCTCCCGAGTCTTATATTTACGCCTTGGACAGGCAGTCTGAATATTCTTTGAGCGTTTTAGCCCGCAAAAGAGTCAACCATTTCCAAACAGTTACTGAGCGGCTTCCTGAGGTGCGGTTTGATCTTAAAGACCAGAGATTATTCGACTTGCCCGTTTATTTTAAAACAGATACCACCTTTACTAATCTTAATAAAAAAACAAGCGACAACGCGAATGATTCAAATGTCACAAGATTCGATGTATATAATAAATTGTCCACGCCCCTGAAACTTATAGATTTTCTGAGCGTATCGCCATTTGTTGGCATGAGAGATACATTTTTTAGCAGAGAATTAAATGACGACAAAGATGAATTCAGGACCGCGCTTTATACAGGCTTTGACATGAGCACAAAATTTTCAAAGACATACGAGGCCTCAGGCAAATTTATGGGAGTAGATTTTAATAAGCTCCGCCATATTGTTACGCCCACGGTAGAATATAAATATATCCACCAGCCTTCAGTTGACTACACAAAACTCGAGCAGTTCGACGATATAGACGCTATTGACCAGAAAAGTAATTTTACCCTTGGATTTGAAAATAGGCTTCAGACAAAACGCATGATAGGCGAAAGCTTAAAAACAGTCGATCTGGGATATTTGTTAATAACAAGCGATTACCTTTATAAGCCAGAGGGCCTTGGCAGCCAGTTTTCTACTGTAAAAGGCGACCTTGAGCTTACTCCTTTTCAGTGGCTCAGGTTTGAATCAGATACCCGCTACGACCCTGATACCAAAGATTTTCAGACCTGGAATACGGATTTATACCTTAATAAAACCGAAAAATGGCAGTTTGGAGTCGGCTCCAGGTATGAACAGAACGAAGTCAGCGAACTTACCTCAGAGTTATTTTATAAGCTGAATAATGACTGGTCTTTCAGGACATTCAGCAGATATGATCTAAAAGAGGTGGAAGACTCAGGGACTAAATATATAAATGAATTCAAAGACAAAGAGTTTACAGTTATAAAAGATTTGCATTGCTGGTTGGCTGAGGTCAGCGTCAGCTCAGGAAGAGACAGCGGCACAACATTCTGGGTTGTCATGAAACTCAAGGCTTCGCCCAAAACAGCGTTTGATTTCAAAGACTACTACCCGCACCCCAAATAGCAAATAACCCTGGTCAACCTGCCAGGTTACCCAGATGGGTAACCTGGCAGGTTGACCATCAGGAGCAAAATATGAACGTCGCAATCATCGGAGCCGGCTATGTCGGCCTGGTTACAGGAGCGTGTTTCGCGGAACTCGGCAATAGAGTTATTTGCGTGGACAATGACTCCGAAAAGATAGCCCTCCTCAAAAAGCTCAAGATGCCTTTTTTTGAAAAAGGCCTTGATAAGATGGTTAAGAAAAATGTTTCAGCCGGCCGTCTTGAGTTTACAGATAATATAAAAGAAGCTGTGGAAAAATCGCTTATTATTTTTATCTGCGTCGGCACTCCTTCTAAGCCGGGCGGAGAAGCGGACCTTTCATTTGTTGAAAACGTTGCCGCTCAGATTGCCAGGAATATGCCTTCATATCGCCTTATTATCGAGAAGAGCACTGTCCCTGTTGAAACAGGCAACTGGATCGAACACACAATAAAGATAAATAATAAAAAAGGCGTAAAATTTGACGTAGCGTCAAACCCTGAGTTCCTGAAAGAAGGCACCGCGATAGAAGATTTTATGCATCCTGATAGGATTGTAATAGGCGTGGAGAGCAAAAAGGCGGAAACGCTGCTCACCAAATTATATAGCCCTATTAAGGTGGAAATAGTAGTTACCGACATAAAAAGCGCGGAGCTCATAAAGCACGCTTCAAATTCTTTTCTTGCCACCAAGATTTCTTTTATAAATTCCGTTGCCAATATTTGCGAGAAATCAGGTGCTGATATAGAAAAAGTCAGCTATGGAATAGGGCTTGATAAAAGAATCGGCAAGGCGTTTTTAAAAAGCGGCATAGGTTATGGAGGGTTTTGTTTCCCCAAAGACCTGGACGCGTTTATCCATATCTCAGAAAAAATGGGCTATGAATTCAGCATCTTAAAATCAGTCAAAAAAGTCAATGAAACCCAGAAAGAAATTTTTCTTAAGAAAATAGAAAAAGAACTTTGGATTATAAAAGATAAAACCATCGGCGTTCTCGGCCTGGCGTTTAAGCCAAATACAGACGATATGCGTTTTGCGCCTTCTATAGATATTATAAATTCTTTAGTTTTCTCCGGCGCCAGGATTAAGGCCTATGATCCCCACGCAATGGAGAAGGCCAAAAGCTGTTTAAAAGGCGTGGATTTTTGCAAAGACCCTTACGAGGCAGCTGCTGCTAGCGATGCGCTTCTAATACTGACAGAATGGAGCGAGTTTAAAACCATGGAGCTTAAGCGCATAAAAAAGCTACTGAAAAATCCTTTAATAATTGACGGCAGAAATATCTTTGACCCTGCCAAAATGCGCAAATTAGGCTTCAAATATATTTCAATCGGCAGATAATCTTTACAAAACCGTCATTGTCAGAGTGTCAAGTTTATGGGGAAGGGGAAGGGGTTATGATATTTGGAGTTGAGGTTAAGAAGCTTAAGATTATTCCGGATGATAGGGGCAGGCTTATGGAAATATTGCGTTCTGACGAGCCTATTTTCCAGAAATTCGGACAGGTGTATATGACTACGGCGTTCCCCGGGGTAACCAAGGCATGGCATTATCATAAATTGCAGGATGATCATTTTACCTGCGTATTCGGCGCTATGCGGTTAGCTATATATGACTCCAGGGAAGATTCGCCTACATATAAAGAAATAAATGATTTTATAGTTTCTCCTGATAACCCTATACTTGTTAAGATACCAAAGCTTACATATCACGGTTTTAAATGCATAAGCGAAAAAGAGGCGATAGTTATCAATGTCCCGACAATGACATATAACTATAAAACTCCCGACGAACATCGCTTGGACGCGTTTGACAATGATATACCATACGACTGGAACAAATAGAGGTGATATATGAAAGGCGTTATTCTAGCAGGCGGCCTGGGCAAACGGCTGGAACCATTAACCCGCATAACCAATAAACATCTTTTGCCTGTATATGGCAAGCCGATGATTTATTATCCTATCCAGACGCTTGTAGACGCTGGCATAAAAGATATTTTAATAGTTACAGGCGGTAATCACGCCGGAGAATTCCTGCGCCTTTTAGGCAATGGCTCGGAATTCGGGCTTCAGGATATAAATTATACTTACCAGAAGGGCGAGGGCGGCATCGCGGAAGCCCTGGACTTAGCGGAACACTTTGCCGACAATGGTAAGATCGTCGTAATCCTCGGCGATAATTTACTCGAAAAGTCTATCAAACAATATGTAAGCGATTTTTCCAAACAGCCGAAAGGCGCGAAGATTTTACTGAAAAAAGTCGATGACCCAGAGAGATTCGGCGTCGCTGAGATAAAAGGAAATCAGATTATAAAAATTGTAGAAAAACCTAAGCGCCCAAAATCCGACTACGCTGTTACAGGTTTCTACATGTATGATAAAAAAGTTTTTGAAATTATTAAAACCCTAAAGCCTTCTGGTAGAGGCGAGCTAGAAATTACAGACGTTAATAATGAGTATATAAAACGCGGGGAAATGACATTTGCGGTTTTAGACGGCTGGTGGTCAGATTGCGGAACGCACGAAGCTCTTTTACGCGCAAATAACCTGGTGGCTGGGAAAAGCAAAACTTAAACGTTTTTTATGTGGAGAACATCTATGAGAATTTTAGTCACGGGCGGATGCGGATTTATCGGGTCAAATTTTATAAGAGGGATGCTCAAGAAATATCCCGCTTATAAAATCGTAAATCTTGATAAGCTTACATACTGCGGCAATCCGGATAATTTAAGAGATGTCGCGCTTGATGCGCGCTATACTTTTATTAAAGGCGACATCTGCGATAAAAAAATCGTGGAAAAAATTGTAAAAGATTGCAATGTGGTTATTAATTTTGCCGCCGAGAGCCATGTGGACAGATCTATAGAAGACGCGTCAGAATTTATCCGCACCAATATCCACGGTGTATACGTGCTCCTGGAAGCAAGCAAAAGGCATAATATTAAAAGATTCATCCAGATCTCAACTGATGAAACATATGGTAGTATCTCCAAGGGTTCTTTCAAAGAAACCAGCCCCATCCGGCCAAACAGCCCTTACTCAGCAGCCAAAGCAGGCGGGGATCATCTGGCTATGGCGTATTATACGACCTTTAAAACACCTGTTATTATCACCCGCTCAAGCAATAACTTTGGGCCATACCAGTACCCGGAAAAAGTAATCCCGCTTTTTATCACGAATCTTCTGGAAAATAAACCGGTCCCGCTTTACGGGGACGGCATGAATGTCCGCGACTGGCTGTATGTCATGGATAATTGCTCCGCCATTGATCTGGTACTTCACAAAGGCAAGATCGGAGAGGTGTATAATATAGGCGGCAACTTTGAAATTCCTAATATAGAGCTTACAAAGATTATATTGAAAGATCTAGGCAAAACCGATAAAATGATTCGTTATGTTACTGACAGGCTTGGCCACGACAGGCGCTATTCGCTTGATTCTTCAAAAATCCGGAAATTAGGCTGGAAGCCGTCCAAAGACTTTAACATAGCCATAAAAGAAACAATAAACTGGTACAAAACCAACACCACCTGGTGGCAAAAGCTAAAAACTTGACACTGTGACAATGACGGTTTTGTAAAGATTATTGGGGAAAACGCATAAACTTTACAAAAGTGACATTGTTAGTTTGTAAAGATTACGTAAACTTGACACTGTGACAATGACGGTTTTGTAAAGATTATTGGGAGTTATAGTATGTTTAATGAATTAAAGACGAAAATTGAGAAGAAAAGGGCAAATATCGGGATAATTGGGCAGGGGTATGTCGGGCTTCCTCTGGCAGTTGAGTTCGCGAAAGTCGGCTTCAGCGTTACCGGCTTTGATACAGACGATAAAAAGGTCGCGAGCATTAATAAAGGCGTATCTTATATACTGGACGTCCCTTCAAAAGATATAAAAGAGCTCGTAGCTACAGGCAAGCTAAAAGCCACCACTGACACCAAGCTTCTCAGCAAAATGGACGCTATTATTATCTGCGTTCCTACGCCCTTGCGTAAGACCAAAGAGCCGGATATTTCATATATACTTTCAGCAAGCAAAGAAATAGCCAAAAATAAAAGAAAAGGACAGCTTGTGATACTGGAAAGCACTACTTATCCGGGCACTACAGAAGAAATCATACTTCCCAAGCTGGAAAGCAGTTCTTTTAAAGTCGGCAAAGACTTTTTTCTGGCGTTTTCTCCTGAGAGAGTGGACCCTGGCAATCCTAAATATAAAACAAGGGATATTACCAAGATAGTAGGCGGCGTTACCCCTCAATGCACAGAGCTCGCGAGGCTTTTATATTTTCAGGCAATAAAAGAGGTGGTTACGGTTACATCTACCCGTTCAGCTGAAATGGTAAAGCTTTTAGAAAATACCTTCCGCAGCGTCAATATCGCCATGGTAAACGAACTCGCCCTTATGTGCAACAAGATGAATCTAAACGTCTGGGAAATAATAAACGCCGCAAAGACCAAGCCCTTCGGTTTTATGCCATTTTATCCAGGGCCGGGCATAGGCGGGCACTGCTTAAGTGAAAAAGAATTTCTTTTATTAAAAGACCATAGCGGAGTCAAGCTTACCAGGATAGGCGAAATTTTTTCAGAACTCAAAGAAGTTCCTGAAATAAAAAAGATGTATTATAAAGATGTCCTTTTTATTTTTCCTAAAGATTTATCTACCTTATCATTTGATTCTGATTCCAGAAAGCTAGTTTTTAAAAATGTCCATTGTCTTACAGAGCGCAAATACGATGGCGCTTCATTAGAGATTAAAACAGTAGATAATAGGTCTATCAGGGTTACAGACAAGCACCCTCTATTTGTCCAGAACGGCAAACTGACAGTTAAACTTGCAAAAGATTTAAAACCAGGCGAGGAAATGCCAATAATAAAGGAGTTGCCAGAAGATATTACAGATTCAAGATTATCTTTGAAAAAAAGCCTTAAAATTGATATTCATAAAAAGATATGCACGGATTATGGTACTTTTGTAACATCTAAAATAAAAAGCATAAACAAGATAACTTTAAAGAAGGTTTATTCGCTAGAAGTGGAGGATACTAATACATTTGTTTCTTCTTACGGGATAATATCTCATAACTGCATCCCTCTCGACCCCCTGTATCTGTCATGGAAGGCTCGTCAGCATGGGTTTGAGGCTCGGTTTATTGAGCTGGCGGATGAGATAAACTCTTTTATGCCGCATTATGTGGTGGATAAGATAACTAATATTTTAAATGAGAAAAAGAAACCTCTAAAGGGCTCCAAGATATTGATAATAGGTATAACGTATAAAAAAGATATAAATGATGTCCGCGAATCACCCGCGCTGGAGATAATAAGCTCGCTTATTGAAAAAGACGCCCATGTTCAGTGCCACGATCCGCTGGTATCAGATTTTAAAGTGGATGGAGGCAAGAAAATCAGCACAGTCAAGCTTACAAAGGACAGTATTTCTTCGAGCGACATCGTGGTTATTATTACAGACCATACTGATATTGATTATAAATTTATAATAGATAACGCGAAGCTTGTTTTTGATACCCGTAACGCTTTAAAAGACTTTAAAAACGCTAAAAATATAGTTAAACTCTAAGATCTTTACAAAACCGTCATTGTCACAGTGTCAAGATTATGGGAAGGGGACAGTAAAATGGAGATGAGATTTTTGGTTACTGGGGGGGCGGGGTTTATTGGCTCGCATATAGTGGATGCATTAGTCGGAAATGGGGATACAGTCAGGATTATTGATGATTTTTCTTCCGGCAGAATGGAAAACCTGCAGGGGGTTTTGAATAAGATAGAGCTTATAAAAGGTGATATCAGAAACAAGGAGCTTGTCGCCAAAGCAGTTGAAGGCGTTGATTACGTGCTTCATCAGGCTGCTTTAAGGAGCGTTCCTAAATCTTTGGCCAATCCCGAACTTTATAATGACGTCAATATTAACGGCACGCTGAATATCCTTACAGCCAGCCGCGACGCCAAAGTAAAAAGGGTAGTCATGGCATCTTCCAGTTCTATTTACGGAGACATAGACAAACTTCCGGAAAAAGAAGACTTTTTGCCACAGTTAATATCTCCATATGGCCTTACCAAACTCGCAGGCGAATATTATTCCAGGATCTTTAGCAAAATCTACGGCCTTGAGACAGTAAATCTGAGATATTTCAATGTCTTTGGCCCGCGCCAGTCTCTCGAAAACGAATACGCGGTTGTTATTCCTAAATTTATAACCTGTATACTCAATGATGTCCCGCCGCCTATCCATGGCGACGGCAAACAAACCAGAGATTTTACTTATGTAGCCAATGTCGTCCAGGCAAATATCAAATCAGCCACCACCCCAGGCATAAAATGCGAAGTCTTCAATATTGCCTGCGGCAAGGCCTACAGCGTACTAGATATAGTTAAATACGTAAATAAGATTCTCGGAAAAAACATATTACCGGCGTTAGGCCCAATAAGAGCAGGAGACGCCAAACACACGCTTGCGGATATTTCCAAGGTAAAAAAACTAATCGGTTTTAAGCCGGAAATCGGATTTGAAGAAGGGTTAAGGAAAACTATAGAATATTTTAAAGGAGTAAAATGAAAAAAGCGTTAATCACCGGCATCACAGGCCAGGACGGAGCGTATTTATCCAGATTATTGCTGGATAAAGGCTATCAGGTTCATGGCATAGTGCGGCGCGTAGCTTTGGAAGACCCAGATCACAGATTATGGCGCCTAAAGCCAATGCTAAATAAAATAAAACTTCACGCAGGCTCTCTAGAAAGTTACGCCAGCCTTTTCAATATTGTCCAGAAGGTAAAGCCTGACGAATGCTACCACCTGGCAGCACAGAGCTTTGTAAGCTATTCCTTTGAAGATGAATTCTCCACGATAAATACGAATATTAACGGCACTCTCTTCATGCTTTCAGCCATAAAACACAGGGCCCCTAAATGTAAATTTTATTTTGCCGGGAGCTCCGAGATGTTCGGACAGGTAAGAGAGGTGCCGCAGACAGAAGCTACGCCTTTTCATCCAAGGTCTCCTTATGGTATCTCCAAAGTCGCAGGCTTTGAGCTTACGCGTAATTACAGGGAGGCATACGGCCTATTTGCCTGTAACGGTATTTTATTTAACCATGAATCTCCTATGAGAGGATATGAATTTGTAACGCGCAAGATTACTCTCGGCGTAGCGCGCATAAAAGCAGGACTTGCTAAAGAAATAAAGCTTGGCAATCTGGATGCCAAGCGCGATTGGGGTTTTGCAGGGGATTTCGTTGAGGCTATGTATCTTATGCTGCAGGAGAAAAAGCCTGACGATTACGTCGTGGCAACAGGCGAGACACATACAGTAAAAAAATTCGTAGAATTAGCGTTCGGTCACGCCGGTCTTAATTGGAAAAAATATGTAAAGCAGGATAAAGAACTTTTCCGCCCAGCAGAAGTAAATCTGCTTATAGGCAACCCATCCAAAGCCAAGCGTGTATTAGGCTGGAAGCAGAAGGTAAAATTCGAAGAGCTTGTAAAGATGATGGTGGATGAAGATTTAAGGCGGGTTAAATGTCAAAAACAGTTTTAATTACTGGTGGAGCGGGATTTTTAGGCTCCCACTTATGCGATAGATTTTTAAAAGAAGGCTATAAGGTTATCTGCATGGATAACCTTATAACCGGAAATTTCGCCAATCTCTCCCATCTTGTACCTAATCAAAACTTTAAATTTATAAAGCACAATGTCTCTGAGCATATAAATATAAAAGACGACATTGACTTGATTTTACATTTTGCCTCCCCCGCAAGCCCTGTAGATTATCTGATGTATCCTATACCGACGCTAAAAGTCGGCTCGTTAGGTACACACAACGCTCTTGGCGTAGCAAAAGCTAAAAACGCGAAATTTCTTTTGGCGTCCACTTCCGAAGTGTATGGCGATCCGCAGGTTAATCCTCAGCCAGAATCTTACTATGGCAATGTAAACTGCATCGGCCCTCGCGGCGTCTATGACGAAGCCAAGCGTTTCGCCGAAGCCATTACCATGGCATATCATAATGCCCATAAACTTGATACCAGGATAGTTCGTATTTTCAATACGTACGGCCCGAAAATGAGAAAAAAGGATGGCCGCGTTATCCCAAACTTTATAACCCAGGCATTAAACAACGAGCCAATTACCGTATGTGGCAAAGGCGAGCAGACCAGAAGCCTTTGTTTTGTTTCTGACCTTATAGAAGGCATTTTCCGACTTAGCCAGTCTGATATCCATGACCCTGTAAATATCGGCAATCCCAATGAATTAAGAATCATAGATTTGGCGAAGCTCATTATTAAATTTACAGGCAGTAAAAGTAAAATTATCTACAACCCTCTGCCCATGGATGACCCAAAGGTCCGCCAGCCTGACATAACGAGGGCCAAAAAACTCTTAAACTGGTTCCCAGAGGTAGATTTGGAAAAAGGCCTAAAAGAGACTATAAATTGGTTCAAAACCGCGCCTTAATATTAATTTTATTCTTCGCTCTTTTGCTTCCATGCATCTCGGAAGCATCTCCTTCAGTTGACGTCCCCTTACGCCACTGGAGTTACGACGTTATTGAAAAACTCGCCATAATAGGCCTTTGCGATATAGCTGATATTGGAATCAGGCCTGTATCCCGCATAAAAATGGCTTATATCATAAAAACAGCCATTGAAAAATCCCGTGACTACGACAAAGAATTTGACTGGAATGAGCAGGATTACCTGGAAGCGCTTTTAAATAAACTTATAAACGAGTTCAGAGTAGAGCTTGTCACTATAGGCGTTGAGGTTACGAGCACTTTTGACCAGCCGCTTCCGGAAAACACGCTAAAACTTTTAAGCGACCTGAAGATTGAAAAGGTCTATACCAGGCTTGATAAAGATAGCATGCTATTTGAAAATAAAGACGGCTGGGTTTTAAAAGACGGCTTTAACGCGAGAATTAAATTTACTACCTGGGCCAAACTGTCTGAATTATGCGCTGTATCAGTTACACCTGGCTTAAGATATTCAAAAGATGATACCAGCGTTGACATAGAAGACGCTCATGTAAGGCTTAGCCCTGCAGGTTGGAATACAGAATACGCCATAGGCAGGTCTTCCATGTGGTGGGGCCCGGGTTTCCACGGCTCAATCCTCATGACTGACAATGCTTTTCCCATGGACACCCTCAGGATTAACAATATCTGGCCTTTCAGGCTTCCTGGAATTTTTAAAAAAATGGGCCGCTGGAGCGGAACATGGTTTATATCAAGGCTGGAAAAAAAATTCAACCCCTCATACGCCATGTTTTCAGGATGGAAGCTGGATTATATCCCGGCTGAGTTCTTAAAATTCGGCGTAGGCCATATTTTGATGTTTGGAGGCAAGGGCGTTAATAAATATGGTTTTCATGATTTTATAGGTAATAGTTCTCTTTTCTTCAGTTCAGGCGGAGGAGAGAATGACCCGGAAAACCACATTATGTCATTTGACGGCCAGATTTTCCTGAGGCGCATAGACAGATTCTTACCCATAGCTACAGGCGCCAAGCTTTATACGGAATGGGGAGCTGAAGACGAATCAAAGAGTATCCCTATAGATTTATCCAGCATAACCGGCGCGTATTTTACAGACGTCTTTAAGATTCCAGGCTTTGACGTAAAAGCCGAAATCGCAAGGTTTCATAAGATTTTCTATACGCATTTTAAATATGTAACAGGATACATGCATAAAGATAATTACATAGGCCATCACGCCGGCCCTGATTCAGAGGATATTTCATTTTCAGGTATATTTAATTTCCCCGATGAATACAAATTCAGCGTCACTCTTAGCCGCATGCGCAAGGGTCTTACTCAAGCCTTTGTAGAAACCACAAACCAAATAAGATTAGAATTCAGCCTCACCGACGCCCTAAAGACGTACAACATCAATGGCGTCGAAGTAACCCTATTTTACGAGATGGACGACATCACAAACTTCGAAAACACCGGCTCCACCGCCAATAACAACATAATAGGCGCTGAAGTTACCAGAAAATTTTAAGGCCCAAATTCCCATTGCATTTATTTTTTTCATAAGTTATAATCATTTTAATCATGTTTTTAAAATATGCCTACTGGGTGGTGAGGTTTAAATGCCTAAAGTTTTAATCTTTGCCGGAGCCAATGGAAGCGGCAAGACTACTTTTGCCAAAAGCATCCTTAAGCCTGGATTTATTTTTATTAATGCGGATGATATTAAGAAAGACAAAAAGCTATCATATTTAGAGGCTGGCAAAGAGTCGCTTTGTTTAATAGATAACTCTATTGCGGAAAATAAGGATTTTTCATTCGAAACTACTATGTCGGGCATAGGGTTATCTAAAAGATTTGAGAAGCTCAAGAAAGAAAAGTATCATATAACGATTTTTTATTTATTTGCCTACCCGATAGAATTGCTTATAGAAAGGATAAAAGAAAGAGTTGCCAAAGGCGGCCATATGGTAGCTGATGAAGATGTTATAAGGCGCTATTATAGGAGCGCTCATAACTTTTGGAATAAATATAGATTTTATGCCTCCGGATGGAGTATAATCAATAATAATCAGCTTGAATCTGAAAGTATAGCAGTGGGCAGTAATGGAAATTTTAATGTCATAAACGATGCTGAGTTTAATATTTTCAGGGAGGCGGGTAATCATGGTTAAAGCGAAGCAAGGCAATTTACCATTAGCTATTTATAAAGATTTAGTAGATAATATTGCTAAATCTAGAAAGGTATATAGAAATATAGTCGAGGAGAATAAAACTCTCGGCATTCCCACATCTTTTTCCCTATATGGCAGAGTATATCATCTTATGCCGGACGGAAGGATAATATTAAAACAGTTTACCAAAAAGCGTAAAAGCTAATATTTACAGGAGGTTTTAAATGTCCAAGAGATCTTCTTCCATTAATTTCGTCATCGCCATAATATTTTTATTTTCAGCCATTTTACCCTCCGGAGCGTTTTCATATCCTGACTCCAGAGATGCCCAGGAACGCGATCTCGTAGATGAATCTCAGAATACCGACATAACTTCTTTCAAAAAAGTCCGCTGCCCTAACTGCGGTATGGAATTTTTTTATGTACCCGGCAAGGAAAGCCCGCATTCTCACTGGGTCCAGTATGAGGCGCAGGAAGAAAAAAGCCTTGATAAAGATAAAGCTGATTCAGATTTTGAAGCCGAGTTAGCCGAATTAAAGGATAATAAAGATAAGTTAAAAGATGCCGATAAGCAAAATAAGCTTTTTGATTTCTTTAAGTCAAAAGACGCTGCTAAAGATAAAAAATCCACAAAAGACGATGCTATTAAAAAAGCCCTGACTTCGCAAGAATCAAAACTCCAGCCTGAATACAAACTCAGGCAGCAGCTTACATGCCCTTATGATAACCATGTATTTTTCCCGGAAGGCGATCTCTTGGACCAGGCAAAGTTTAAACAAAACATGCCTCTTTACCAGGAACCTTCTTCTATAGAATCCAGCTTTTCGAAATCGATTTCTCTCGGAGTGCAAAAAGACCTGAAACAGTTCGGATATGAATTATTTTTATTCGCGGGTAAGTCCAAAAAAGACGAAAAAGATGAAAAAGAAGGAGAGGGTTCCTCTTTTTCAGCCACTAAATCCCTGGAATCTTTGGCAGCCCTTGGTATGCTAAAAACAGCTCTTGGCGGACAAGGAACTCAGGGCACAAATCTTTCCAGCCAGATCGCAGACGCGGAAGATGCGGTAGTTGTCCCAGTAAGCGCTGATTATATGATTGGACCAGGAGACACACTTCTTATAAATATCTGGGGAAGCGTCCAGGAAAGTTTTCCCGTAGAAGTTGACAGGGAAGGCAAAATCATGCTTCCCAAATCAGGACCTCTATATGTCTGGGGCTTGAAATTTAAAGAAACAGAAGAGCTCATTACCCAGAAACTCAACGAATTCTATACAAATTTTAACGTAGATGTCTCTATGGGTAAGCTTAGAAATATGCGCGTTTTTGTAATGGGCGAGGTAAAAAAGCCAGGCTCATATTCCATAAGTTCCCAGTCCAATATTTTTCAGGCTCTATATCAGGCAGGCGGGCCTACCAAGATGGGCTCTATGCGCAAGATAAAAGTTATCTCCCCTGACAATAAAACCAAAGAAGTAGACCTGTATCAATTTTTGCTAAAAGGCGATACATCCGATAATTCCATAATACAATCAGGCGATACTATATTTGTCCCTTCCATAGGAGACGTGGTCGCTATTTCAGGCAATGTAAAACGCCCCGGCATTTATGAAACTAAAAGCGATATTTCCTTAAGCGATCTTATGGATTTTGCAGGCGGCATTACCCCTACGGGAAATCTCCAGCATCTCCAGGTAGAGCGCATCAAAGACAATGAGCGCCGCATTATAGTAGATATTGAGTTAAAAGACGGCAATTTTAAAGATATTAACCTTCATAATGGCGATATGGTGATAGTATCTCCCATAGTCCGGCTTAAACATAATTTTGTTACCATATTGGGCAATGTCGAGAATCCGGGTGATTATGGCCTAAAAGAAGATATGGATATTAAAAGCCTTATAGGAATCGCAAAAGGTATTATGCCTGGTACATATCTATATAGAGCTGAAGTAGCCCGCGTTACCAAAGACCGTTCCCGCGAAATTATCCCTGTTAATCTGGACAAGATGATGCTGGGCGCGAGAGACGAAGATATTTCTTTAAAAGAATGGGATATTCTCTTAGTGTATTCTGAAGCAGAAGCATCCAGCCCGTCATTTGTAGAAATAGACGGCTCGGTCAATAAACCGGGTAAATATGAGCTGACTCCAAATATGAAGATTTCAGACCTTATCTTTAGGGCGGGAGGTATTACTTCAGGGGATTTTATAAAAGGCGCCGAATTATTCCATATTATTCCGGGTGAACAACCTGTTGTAAGAGAAATCGGTATAAAAAGAATTTTTGGCTCTAACATTCTCATAGATAAAGATATTGTACTACAAACAGGCGATATGCTTTTTGTGAAACGCGAGCCAAAGCTTACTGAAAAAAAGATGATTACCGTAAAGGGTGAAGTAAAATTCCCAGGCATCTATCCGATAATTGAAGGCGAGAAGTTAAGTGACTTAATAGCGCGCGCAGGCGGGTATACCAAAGAAGCGTTTTTACCCGGCGCTGTATTCACCCGTAAGTCCATCAAAGAAGTCCAGGAAAAAATGCGCAAGAAATTCTTAGAGAAGGAACAGCGCACTATCATGGAAGAACAGCAGGCAATGCTTTTAAGGGCAGGAAGCGTTGCCAGCGCGGATTCCATAGGCCAGTCTGTCCGCGCAAGGCTAGAGATGATGGATCTGATATCAGGAGCTGATATAGAAGGCCGCATGGTGGTATCGCTTCTTCCTCTAAACAAGCTAAAAAATACTAAATACGACATTCCTCTTGAAGACGGAGATTCTATCACCATACCTGAATCTCCTTCAGCTGTTACAATAATCGGAAGCGTGAATAACCCCACTTCAGTCCCTTATGAAATAAGTAAAGGCATAGACTACTATATAAAAAGAACCGGCGGCCTTACCAAGCACGCGGATAAAAGCGGCATATACGTCATGCGCGCCAACGGCGAAGCCATAAATAAATTTATGATGACCAAATACGTAGAACGCGGCGACACCATAGTCATTCCTCAGGAATTCAAATACTGGACTCCCCCTGGTCAGCTTCTTAAAGACACAGTAGAAGTCCTCTCCCGCATAGCCATAGGCGTAGGTATCATCGCCGCCCTTAATTAGACAAAGCGAATACTCCCCTCTGGAGTGACCCCGAGCGGAGACTCCCCTGGGGTGACCCTTTAGGGTCTCCCCAGGGGTGGCGTAGCGGTCAAATTTCTCTTGCCCTCACCCCTAAAATACGTTATAATTAACCCTTATTAATGAGGCAGTTTATATATAACCCATAGGAGCTATACATGGAATATGATTTCAATATACTATATTATATAAATATGTACAAAACCTGGTGGAAAACCATAGTAAAACTCATGGTAATAGCCATGTTTTTTACAGCTATTTTTTCGCTGTTAATGCCTGTAAAATATGTATCTACTGTTACGATTATTTCAGCTAATTCAGGTAGCGGATCACCATCTGCCTCTATTGGAAAATTATTGGGACTTTCAGGATTAGGAGGGGGTATAGGAGATTCTTCAAATGATATTATTATAGCTATTTTAAATAGTAATCGTATGGCAAAGGATATTAAAGTATTTTTAGAATTTAACAAAAAAAAGAAGTTTTCTTATGCAATAACTACTAAAGAAATAGCAGCCGGTCTTGAAATAAACGTAAAAGGTAATGATCCAACTTATACAGAAAAGGTTGCTAATTTTACAATTCAAAATCTTGATAAGATAAATAGCGAGTTAAATCTTACGCCTGCTAAACCAATGGTAAAAGTATTAGATTCAGCTACTTACGGCGAGAGAGAATCAAGACAAACTCCTCGAAAAATGCTAATCGCAGGAATAGCAGCATTTTTATTAATGAGTCTATACATATTTTTCTCCGATTACCTTAAAAAATTAAAACAAACCGCGTAGGTAATCTGGTTTAGCGAAGACTCCCCTGGGGTGACCCTTTAGGGTCTCCCCAGGGGTGGCGGTCAAACTTATATGTCTTTAAATTTATCTAATAAAAACATACTCGTCACCGGCGGCAGCGGTTTTCTAGGCTCCTTTGTAGTTAAAAAACTAAAAGAGCGTGGCTGTAAAAATATATTTATCTCCAGAAGCAAAGACTATGATTTAGTCCAGATGTCAGCAGTAAAAAAACTTTATAAAGATGCCCAGCCTGATGTAGTTATCCATTTAGCTGCTAAAGTAGGCGGCATAGGAGCCAATAGAGAAAATCCTGGAAAGTTTTTTTACGATAATTTAATGATGGGTGCCCAGATGATGGAAATAGGTCGCCAAGCGGGTATAGAAAAGTTTGTCGCCTTAGGCACTATCTGTTGTTATCCAAAGTTTACTCCAACCCCATTTAAAGAAGAAAATCTATGGGACGGCTATCCCGAAGAAACCAACGCCCCATATGGCATGGCAAAGAAGATGCTTTTGGTTCAATCCCAGGCATATAGGCAGCAATATGGATTTAATTCTGTATTTCTTATGCCTGTTAACCTTTATGGCCCTGGAGATAATTTTGACCCTCATTCGTCGCATGTAATTCCAGCACTTATAAAGAAATGCATGGATGCTATAAAAAATAGAGATAAAGAGGTAGTGGTTTGGGGTACAGGCAAAGCAACTCGTGAGTTTTTGTATGTAGAAGATTGCGCAGAAGCTATAGTCCTTGCTACAGAAAAATATAATAAGGATGAACCTGTAAATATTGGCGCTGGATTTGAAATATCAATAAAAGATCTAGTAAATCTTATTGTTAAACTTACTGGTTTTAAGGGTAAAATTACATGGGATAGAACCAAGCCCAATGGCCAGCCTCGCCGTATAATACATACAAAGAGGGCTTTTAATGGATTTGGTTTTAAGGCAAAGACAAATTTTGAAGAAGGTTTAAGAAAAACCATTACTTGGTATAATAACCAAGTTGAGTTACTAAATATGCGAGAGTAGCTTTCGTCTCCTAGTCAGGACTTTCCCTACCCTTGAGGGCAGTGGATTGAATTTATTATGACAAAAAGTTTTATTTATTATCTTATGCCGACTGTTACCATAGCAGCTTTAAGCATTTTAATGGTTCCTATAGCTACCTACTATCTTAATGCAAAAGATTTTGGAATTATTGCTATTTTGAATGCTATTACTATGCCAATAGGCCCGCTTTCTTCTGCTGGTTTTTCATGGGTTCTATCTGCAAATTATTATAAGATAGATAGCGAAGAAAGAAAAGCAATGATCTTTAATACAGTTTTTTTAGACTTTATTTTAAAGTTTTTATGGGTTTTAATATTTTGGATTCTATCTTCCACAATGCTACCTTTGGTAATTAAAGATTATGAACCTCGATATAACTTTTATTTTAAATTGACATTAATATCTGTATTATTGATGACTTTTTGGCCATCCGTTTCTTATTTAATAGTTTTGCAGAAAAAAGGTTTAATACATGCTATATTTGAAATTAGCCAGTTTATTGTAGGAGCAATAACGGCCATTATTTGTTTTACAATGCTGAAAATGACCACTATGACGTTATTTGTGGGTCCTTTGGTTACAGGATTATTTTCAATGTTTATTTGTTTATGGTATATGCGTAGATATGTTATACCTAAATTAAGCAAAAAATGGTTTATAGAAGTTTTTAAAGTAGGGATGCCCTCTATTCCTGCAAATTTATTTGAAGTGCTTGCAAATATTTCCGATCGTTACTTTATTCAACGATGGACTAATTTGTCTCAACTCGGTATTTATTCTCATTCGTTAAGCTATAAAAATATTTTTACAATGGGCACTAAAGCTTTTAGTCGTACTTTTAGTCCATGCGCATTGGAAACATACTCTTATAAAATCGATTCAAAAGATTTGGAACGGAAACTAAAGACATGGTATGGTCTATTAGGTATCGCAGGAGTTTTTGTAACATTATTTTCCTATGATATTGTTAAAATTTTAACTCATGGCAAGTTTATTACAGCAGCTCCATTAGTACCTTTGTGGTTTTTGCTTGTATTATCTTTTACCTATGGGATGCCCTATACACAATTTCTTTTTGTCCATAAGAAAAACGTTTTTATGGTTAAATCAGGCATCTTGATTGGTGTCTTTTTTATAGGCGTTTCAGCTTTTTTTATTTATAAATTTAATATGATGGGAGCTGTTATGGCTATGGTTTTGTCTAATTTTGCTATTCAGTTAACTAGGAGAGTTTATGCAAAAAAATTAGGATGTGAAGTGGTTAATGAAAAAGATTTTTTATTAATTTTAAGTTTATTAGTAATTATTTATTTAATTTGTAGTTTTATTAGAATTGATATATTAGGAAAAATAATTAGTTTTCTATCTGTTTCCATTTTTATTTTTTATTATTTCAGATTAGTTAATTCATTTAAGGTACTATCGAAATTATTTTATTTATATAAGTTTAAAAAGGCATAAATATTGATTTATGATTTGCTCCGACTTTTTTTAATGTTAATAAAATAATATATGTTGTTATTTTATTAAGATACTTACTTAAAATAGAAAGTTGCAATAATATGATTGATGAGCTAGAAAGATTGAAGAAGAAGATAATAGAAGACATAAAAGGTGATTTTTTTATTATTGTTGATGGAGGAGCTAGAAATGGAACGAAGGAAGTGCCTAATTTGCACCCCTTAAGCTTGATTTTTGCTTTTGAACCTAATACGGAAGAGTTTAATAAATTACAAAATGTAATGGATGGTGATACTAATTTTTTTAAGCCAGGGACTGTTATTAATTATCCAGTAGCCTTAGTTAAAGATGATAAAAAAGTTATCTTAAATATTAGCCTTAGATCTGGTGCTACTTCAACTTTATATCCAGATGCAGATTTTCTTAGTCATTTTAAAGAAGACAATTGGCATGAAATCAGTGAAATCATTAATCAAATAGAAGTCCCTGGAATGAGATTAGATACGTTCATGAAAAAAAATGGAATTTCTTATATTGACTTGTTAAAGTTAGATACTCAAGGCAATGAACTCGATATATTAATTAGTTCCGGAGAGTTTATCGATACAATCGAAGTAATTAAAGCAGAAGTTGAATTTGCAAAAATCTACAAAGGGCAACCACTATTTTTTGATGTGAGTAAGTTTCTTTACGACAACGGTTTTGAATTAATTGACTTTCAATGGTCAGACCCTTGCAGAAGATTTCATTATCGAGAGGATCTTGAACCTAATGCATATCGATTAATTTGGGCAGATGCCATATTTGCTCGGAGGCCTTATGACTTTAATAAACCACGACTTCTTGCTCAAGCGATTATATTAGCAGAGATGGGATATAAGGACTTAGCTTTGTATCAAATTATTAACAGTAAATTAAGTTTGAACGAAAAAAAAGTATTAGAAAAATACTATTTAACTTGTCCTCCAAAAACAATTAAGCGAAGAATCAAGGATTTTATAGCCAAAAATTATCATTTAAAAATAGAGAGATATAATTTTATTAAAAAGCAAGTTAAAAGTGTAAAACATTCAAGATAGACTTTAAAGTGTTAGTTTATCTGGAAAAGAGACTTCTTAATAGCAAGAGATGTTTGTACTATAAAATTCTAGAGAAAATTAATGAAAATTTTTCTTATTCAAGCTAAAAATAAAGATAAAGATAGGTTTATAATAAATCCTCCGTACGGCCTTTTGTATCTAGCTTCGGTTTTGAGAGAGAACAATATTTCGGTTAATATTTATGATGCCAATCTAATGAAGCTAGTCAATGATGTTAGTCATTTTGATGAAATTTCAAAAATCATAGATAGATGGGATCCAGATATTGTTGGCATTGGAGGAATGATTAGTAGTTTTAAATTCGCCAAACAGCTGTCATATTTTATTAAAGAACGTTATTCAGATCTTACATTAATAGCGGGAGGATTGCTGATTTCTACTTCACCAGTCTTAGTTATGAAAAATACAAGTATAGATATTGGTTGTATTGGAGAGGCTGAAGAAATAATTGTAGAACTTGTTAAAAGAATATATGCAAAAGAATCCCTGGAAGATATTCCAGGTTTAGTTCTACGAAAGAACCATTCCGAGTTGTTGATAACAGGCAGTTCTACTTTTCTAACTGGACGAAGAAAGCGCACAAGATCTAATATAGATTGGATACCTATTCCAAGTTACGATTTGATAGATTTAAAACAGTATCTTCCTTTTCAATCTTTTTGCGATGATTTGCTAAAAAGCTATATTAAACGCAGGAAAATGAATAGCAAGACAATATCCAATGTAACGCCTTATGCTATGCCTATTTTTGCTGGTCGAGGATGTCCATTTAATTGCATATTTTGTTTTAGCTCAATGGATAAGACGCCTATTAAACATTCTGTCGATTACGTAATTAACCATATAGAATATCTAGAAACTAACTATGGAATAAACCATTTTCAATTTATGGATGAAAATTTTAATTATTACCAAGACTGGGTTATAGAGTTTTGCAAGAAAATTATAGAAAAAGGCAATAAATACTACTTTACTACAGGGAATAGAAATAGAGTAGGGTTTTTTACTAAAGAAATGCTTGAATTGATGAAAAAAGCGCATTTTTATGATATCTCTGTTGGAGTCGAGTCTTTAGACGATAGCGTTCTCAGAGAAATGAATAGAGGCATGAGTTCGGAGAAGATTGTTGAATCTTTAAAAATGATAAGTGACGCTGGCATACAACAGGAACACTTGCGATGTCTTTCTGGATTTCCGTCTGATACGCGAGATTCAATATTTCGTGCTATCAAAAAAGGTAATCAACTAGGCTATAAAACTTTGTTTGCTTTAGTTATGCCATTGCCTGGAACAAATCTATACAGTTATTGCGTAGACAAAGGTTTGATTAAAAATGAGTTAGATTTCTTGGAAGAGATTTATACTGGTGATGGGTATAGAAACATGACATCGTTTAAAAGTTTTTCCGATTTGCTTGATACAATCTTAAAGGCTAATCGCTATTCTGAGTTGAATTATTGTTTAAGAAAAAAACAATATTTAAGTTACCTGAAATTGATCTTTATTCAAATTTATCGTATTTTTAATAGGCAAATTATAAAGGGTCTAGACTTTTTGCATATTAAAAATCAAACAAAGAATATGCTAAAGTGTGTTGGATTAATATGTTCAAAAAAGTCTTAATACATTATGTGAAAAAGTATGCGAAGTTTTTTTAAACAAAGTTTATACAAGCTCTAAAAAATTATAAATGTATTTTATAAGTCTCTACTTATCTTTGTAATTTATATATGTTAAAAATAGCAATTTTAGGTCACAGAACAGGTAATATTGGGCATCTTTTTATGGCAGAAGGAGTAGAGAATATCGTAAAAGAGGTGTTTAAAAATAAAAAATACGATATTATAAGATATGAACAGCATAACCCCCTTTCGATATATAATAATTTTCTTAAACATGTTTCCTTGTCCAGTGGATCTAGATTAACTAATAGTATAAAAAATATTTTAAACCAAGATAATATATCTAAGTTTATTTGGAAAAAATATTCTGAGCATTTGAATAAAATCTACGTTGCAATAGCTTCAGGTGGCCCTAATGTTATAAAAAATCCAAACAGTTCTGTAGATATGAAATTAATTTTTCATCATATGCATGGAGCTTTTTATTACAATAAAGTTCCTGTGTTTAATTTAAGCAATGGTTCTTGTTTTTCTTTAGAGAATATACCAAATGAGTTATCAGAAAATGCTAAAAAATTTTGGAAAATAGCATTGAAATATTGTAAAGTAACAACTGTTAGAGATAAAATAGCAGAAAAACTTCTAGAATCTATCGGTTATCGTTCTTCTTTAATTCCGTGTCCAGGAATTCTGTCGGGACTTACTTTTGAAAAGTTCAAGGAAAAAGAAAAAAAATATATAATAATTAACTATCAAGAGAAAGGAGCCAATGAAGATTGGGGCTGTAATGTAGATAAATATAAGTGGAAAAAAATAATTCAAGAAACAATAAATAGATTACTGAAAAACCATAAAGTTATTTTATTATGTCACAACGATTACGAAGAAAATATTGCAAAAAAATTGAATATAGCTAATGTAAATATAGTTTATCCTAAAACATTGCAGGAATATGGAAAAATAATTTTATCTGCAAAAGTAGGTTTAGTTTCAAGAATTCATGCTGCTATTGCTTTAGCTGGTATTGGAGTACCTTCGGTAGTGATTGGTACTGATACTCGACTCGAAACTGTTAAATTGATAGGGTTAAGAACTATTTTTGTGAAAGATGCGAAATCGGATTATCTTGTGAGTGAAGTTGAGGATTTGATAAATATAGTTAATACAGAGAATGTTCGATTGCACGATGTTAGGGAATACGCAAGAGATAGTTATGTAAATTTAATAGAAAATAATTTGAGGTAATAAATAAAAAATGAATTTATTATTAGTAACATGTGGATTACCAGGTCCTGCTTATCATGGTGGTGCCGTAACTTGTTGGTCTATAATTAAAACAATGCTATCAAGAGGGCATAGAGTTACTGTTCTTAGTTTCTTTGATATGTCTGACTTAAATCCTTATCTTGATTCAAAAGATATGCAAGTTAAAGCGCTTCAAGAAATAGGCGCTAGTGTAAAATTTATCTATTATAATCACAGAGAGTTTGTAACACATAAAAGATTAACTAATTTTTTTTCAAAGATTACTAGGAGAATTTATAATTTTTTAACACCTGCTATGGATACATTATTTCCTTGGGCAAATCTAAAACTGCAAACTCAAGAAGCAGTGAAAAATATAAGGTTTGACGCAATATTTTGTTATCATTTTGATGCCTTAAGCGCTATTTATAATATTAAAGTAGCTCCTATAATGGTAGGCTTAGGAGATTTATGGCATTTGCCTGCTTATTTCAGATGGAGAGCAGAAAAATTTTCTATAAAAAAATACTTATATAATTATCCAAATTATTTAATGTTCAAGAGTAGTTCTAAAAAACTTATGTTAGAAATGCTTGATCATTGTCAAAAGAAAGGGGCCTTTGCTAACCATTATGCTGGATGGCTAATGAGACAAAAAGGATATAAAGATGTGCTTTATTTGAGAACTCCTGTGTATGATCCTGTAGGCAATAAGTGGCTGGAATTAAGAAAGAGAATTGGTAAGCAAAATAGAAAACATAGGATTCTTATGATAGGAGATGTTACTGGTACAGCAGCTAAGTGGGGACTTAGATTGCTGATTAATGAAGTATTACCTATTTTAGAAAATAAATATGGATTGCATGGTTTTGAAATTAATATTGTAGGAGGAGGTTTAATTGATAATGAGTTTAAAATTTTAGAAAAACTTTCTTATATTAATATTAAAGGTAGAATCACACCACCAGATGAAGAATTTTTGAATTCTGATATTTTGTTTGTTCCTACGCCTATTGATTTAGGAATTCGGGTGCGGATTATAACTGGATTTTCTTATGGGGCATGCGTTGTAACTCATAAGGCTAATCTAAAAGGTATCCCTGAGATTATGCATAAATATAATGCATTGGTATCAGAGACCGGATGTGGTTTGGCCCGAGAAATTATAACAGCTTTAGAAGATAATGAGTTAAGATATACGTTGAGAGAAAATGCTAGAAAAACTTTTGAAAGATATTTTTCGGAAGAAACCGCGGCAGAGTATATTGTTAAAGAAGTTGAAACCTTAAAGGTTCATATTTGATGAGAATTAAAATAGGGAATAGAAAAATAAATAACGTGTATCCTGTTTATGTGATAGCAGAAGGATGCGATAATCATTTAGGAAACTTAGTAGTTGCAAAGAAAATGGTGCAGGAAGCAAAGAGTGCCGGTGCAGATGCTATAAAATTTCAACATCATCTTCCAGATGAAGAAATGTTGCCCAATGTGCCTATGTCTAGTAATTTTAATATGCCTTTATACGACTTTCTTAAAAAATATGCTCTTAACATAAAGCAGCACAAAGAATTAAAAATCTATTGCGAGAAAATAGGCATACAATATTTATGTACTCCGTTTAGTTTCAAGGCAGCTCAAGAGCTAAATAGCATAGGGATAGATGCTTTTAAGATTGGATCAGGTGAAATGACAGATGTGCCTACTCTATTAAAGATAGCGGAGTTCAATAAGCCTATAATTGTTTCGACTGGCATGAGTACTTTTCAAGAAATAGATAGGACCTATAAAATGTTAGTGAATCGTAAGGTAAAAATAGCATTAATGAATTGCGTCTCTGAATATCCTCCGGATTATAGGGATATAAATTTAGGCGTAATAACAAAAATGATAAAGAGATACCCTAAAGCTGTGATAGGCCATTCTGATCATACTCATGATAGCTATACTTGCTTTGCTGCTGTTGCATTAGGTGCTAAGATTATAGAGAAGCATGTTATTCTTGATAAAAAACAATCAGGGCCGGATCAATCAGTTTCTATTGATTTTAAAGAGCTGGGCTTATTAATTGAAGGCATACGCAAAATAGAGATGGCTTTAGGTAATGAAAAGAATATTCATAAAAAAGAAGTTCAAATCAGAGAATGGGCTTTTAGGAGCCTTATTTCAACTAGAAATATACTTTGTGAGGAGAAGATCAAAGAAGATATGATATGGTCCAAAAGGCCTGGCACAGGTATACCTGCTTATCGTCGTAAAGAGATAATCGGACTTATAGCTAAACGAGATATACCGGCTAATAAACTTTTATCATGGGAAGATTTCAAGGAGAAGAAACATTGAAAAAAATAAAAATACTTTTTATAACGGGTTCTAGGGGGGAGTGGGGTTATATTAGGCCAGTACTTAAGCTGTGCAAAAAAAGAAAAGATGTTGAATTTTCTATTTGCGTAACAAATATGCATCTTTTGTCAAGTTTTGGGCTGTCCAAAAAGGAAATAGAGGCGGACGGATTTAAGATAGACCACGTAGTGTACATGTCTTTAGATGGTTATAATCATTATACAATGGTGAAATCTCTAGGTATTTTTCTTAACTCTTTAACTGATATTATTGCAAGCGAAAAGCCAGATTGGATTATGCTTGCCGGTGACAGAGGCGAACAACTGATGGGGGCTATGGTTGGAGCTTTTTGTTATATACCCGTAGCTCATATACAGGCAGGAGAGCTCTCCGGAAACATTGATTGCATGACGCGTCATGCAATAGGTAAATATTCGCATATACATTTTGCGTCTAATGATGATGCGGTTAATCGTTTAAAACGATTAGGAGAAGAACCTTTTCGTATCTATAAAGTAGGGGCTCCTCAAATAGATGAATTAGTAGAAGGTATGTATACAAAAAGATTGGAATTGGAACAAAAATATTCTATAAATTTAAGACGTGATTATATTTTAATGATGCAACATCCCGTTACAGAACAGGCTGGGAAAGCGTCAGAACAGATAAAAGCTACTATGGATGCTCTTAAAGAGTTTGATATATTAAAAATAGTGGTTCTTCCTAATAATGATGCAGGGTCTTTGATGATACGGGAAGGCATAGAGAATAACAGGCATGGAGAGTATAATATTTTTTCTAATTTAAAAAGAGAGGACTATCTTGGTTTTATGAAATACGCCGCATGTATCGTAGGAAATTCAAGCTCTGGTATTATAGAAGCGCCTACATTTAAGATTCCGGCTGTTAATTTAGGTAGAAGGCAGAATAAACGTGTCAGAGGAAATAATGTAATAGATGCCCCTTTTCAAAAGCACAGAATAATAAGAGCCATTAAAAAAGCTTTATCTGAGGATTTTAGGGAGACAGTAGAGAAAGATTGTAAAAATCCATATGGCAGTGGTGGTTCTTCCGGAAAAATATTAAATATTCTTTTGAATACAAAAAAGAACGATAAATTATTAATAAAAAATTTAACTTATTAGCAAGGAGATTTATGAAAAAGATAAAAAAATATTGTGTTGATGAAGAACAAACTATTAAAGATGCAATATCTGTAATTCAAAATAACTTGTCTAGGTGCGTAGTGGTTTTGAATAGCAAAAAAAAGGTAGTAGGTGTTTTCAGCGAAGGTGATGTTTTAAGAGCTATATTGAACGATATAGATGTGCACGCTCCTTTGAAAAAAGTTATCAAGCCATCATTTTTTTATTTAAAAGAAAAAAACATAGAAGAGGCATATAAGTTTGTGAAAAAGCATGGTATTACGCTAATACCATTGGTTGACACTGATTTCAAACTGAAAGATGTGTTTACTATTTTTGACATTATGAAGCACATGTCTTATGCGAAAGGAAAATAAAAAATGTTAGAAGGTCTATTAACAGTTATTCCTGCTAGAGGAGGATCTAAAGGCCTGGCCGGAAAAAATATCCGGTTATTAAACGGAAAACCACTATTAGCTTATACGATAGAAGCTGCGTTTGAAGCAGGGATAACCCAGAATATTTTTGTAAGCACGGATTCAAAAGAAATTATAGAAGTAGCTAAGAAGTTCGGATCGGATTTTATAGAAAGACCGCCTGAAATTTCCCATGATTCTGCTTCAACTGAATCCGCTCTTTTACATGCCTTGGATATAATAAGCAGAATAAAAGAGAAGAAATTCAACTATGTATTGACATTGCCGCCTACGTCTCCTTTAAGAAGCGGAGTAACAATAAAAAAGTTTTTATCTCACTATAATGATATTTTACTTGAATACGATGCTATGATTTCCTTGACAGAAACCAATAAGGATTATTGGATAAAAGATGATAATGATATTTTTAGTCGCCTTTTTCCGTCTGCCCCAAGAAGGCGACAAGATAGGGCGCCTATTTATATAGAAAATAGCGCAATCTATATAACAAAAACAGAATCTTTTTTAAAAACAGGCTCCATATTGGGACAAAAAACCGCGGGATTTATTATTGATGAAATAGAAGCTATTGATATAAATAATATTATTGATTTAAAATGGGCTGAGTTTGTATTAAAAAATGTTATTAATCAAAGTCAAATATGAATTTTATATTTAGCTCCAAATATGTTATAAAAAAAATAGTTTCCAATATTTTACCGCAATATAAATGTTCCAAAGAAAATTATTTATTTTTGAAAAGAATAACCCCCGCTTTTTTATCTAAAAAAATAGCAAATAGATCTCTGGATAAAAAAATATTAATCGCAAGTATGGGTTATTATGACATAAAAACCGAGGCTATGTATGTCAAAGCGTTAGAGGGCTTAGGTTACGAAGCTATTATATTAACCGGATATGACCCTTTTATAAAGAAAACATGTAATATATTTGGAATTGATAAAATATCCTTCTATGAAGATTATTTTGATTTATTTTCTTTTAAGACTTTAAGGGAGGAGTCCATTGAATTAATAAACAAGTGTTCAAATGTCAAGGATATATTGAACCTTAAAAAATATAATATTCAAATAGGTAAGTACGCAGCTTCATCTGTTATGAGGCAAACCAGGCTTGGTGACATAGACTTGAATAAAATTGAAATTAGAAAACTAATAATTGAAGGATTGTCCAATTCATTAAAAATGGCCAGCATGTCCCGAATTATTCTAGATAAAATTAAGCCTGATTTATTTTTTGTAACTGATAGAGGATATTCTCCGGTAGGAGAGTTTTTTGATACTTGCTTAGATAAAGGAATTCCAGTTATTCAGAGATGCGGTTCTCATAAGAGCGGACATCAGATATTGAAATTATATAATAAACCTGAAATGGGTTCTATAAATCATCATTCATTGTCTGAAGAATCATGGGATTATATGAAAAACATGCATTGGGATGATAATTCATGGAAAGAGCTTTATGATGAAATAAAAGATACTTATGTAAGCGGAGATTGGTTCAGTGAAGTGGGCACTCAATTTAATAAAAAGATATATGATAAACAGGAACTTTTTTCTAAACTACAGTTAGATTTAAGTAAAAAAGTAGCAGTGGTGTTCCCTCATATGTTTTGGGACGCTACATTTTTTTGGGGAGAAGATATTTTTAACGATTATTATGATTGGTTTGTTAATGTATTAAAAATAGCAGCCTTAAATAAAAATATTAATTGGATTATAAAGATACATCCTGCTAATATCGTTAAAGCAAAAAGAGATCATTATTATGGAGAACATAAAGAACTTATAGCTATACGTGAAACTCTCGGAAAATTACCAGATCATATTAAAGTTATTTCGCCTGAAAGTGATATTAATACTTTTAACTTTTTTTCTATTATGGATTATTGCCTGACTGTAAGAGGAACGATTGGTATAGAAGCTTCAGCATTTGGCATTAATACTTTTACAGCCGGAACTGGCCGTTATGATAAAAAAGGTTTCACACATGATTTTAATTCAAGAGAAGACTATATTAGTTGTATTAGATCTATAGAAAATATTGGCCCCATGCGTAAAGATAAAATTGAACTGGCTAGAAGATATGCATATGGAATATTTATCTTGCGACCTATTTGTTTAGATCTTTTAGAACACAAGCATAATCAAGATGAAAAGGCAAGCATAAAGTTTAACATGCTTTTTAAAACTAAAGAAGAGTTTGAAACATCTACTTTTGTTAAAGAATTTAGGCAATTTGTTTTATCTGGAAAAGAAGATTATTTAAATTTGAATAAAAGGATTACATAAGTATGCAAGATTATAAAATGATGCAATGGACAGATGAAAATATTAAGAAGTTTTGGAATTATGAATCAAATTTTTCAGAAAACTATTTTACCTATTATGCAGGCGAAGAAATTATAAAGAAAGTCTTTTCTTATATAGCTAATGCAAAAATGGTTTTAGATTTTGGTTGCGGTGCAGGTTTTTTGATCCCGCATTTATTAAAAAATAATTTGTTAGTTTATGGATTGGATTTTTCAGAAGATTCTATAACTAAAGTAAATCAAAGATTTAAGGACTTTAAAAACTTCAAAGGAGCATTTTCTTATACTCATTTTCTTGATTCAAATGATAAATTTGACCTAATTTTTGCTATAGAAGTTATAGAGCATCTAGATGACGATAAGCTCAAGTCTACGATTAAATTTATGAAAAATCATTTAACTCCCAAAGGAGTTGTCATATTTACTACTCCAAACGAAGAAGATTTAAAAAAATCTTATATATACTGTCCTGAAAGTGATGTTGTTTTTCATAGATGGCAGCATATTAGAAGCTGGTCAGAAGAGAAATTATCCGAATATCTAAAAAAAGAATTTAGCGAAGTAATAACTTTTACAACAAATTTTAATGAAAAACCAAATTTATTAAAATTAGTTAAGCATGTAATTAAATATATTTTAAAAAAACAAACTAATAATAAGAATCCTCATTTAGTCGCTATCGTTAAACATAGTTTATAATAAATCTGAATAAAAAGGTTGAATAATGTGCGGAATAGTTGGTTTAGCAGATAAAAGTAGCTTAGATTTTATTTCAAGAATGAATGATTTGCTCCATCATAGAGGACCTGATGACTACGGAGAATTCAGGGATAATGACAATGGAATTGCTTTGGCTATGAAGCGGTTGAGCATTATTGATTTGGATGGCGGAAAACAGCCTATGACTAACGAGGATAAAAGCTTATGGGTAGTATGTAATGGTGAGATATATAATTCACCCGAATTAAGAGAGCGATTAATAAATAAAGGGCATAAGTTTTCAACAAAAAATTCAGACACCGAGATTCTTTTGCATTTGTATGAAGACAAGGGTGTGGACATGTTGGAAGATTTAAACGGCATGTTTGCCTTTGTTATTTACGACAAGAAAAAGAAAACTCTTTTTGGAGCGCGCGACAGAATAGGAATAAAGCCTTTCTATTATACTGCAAAAAATGGAAAATTTGCTTTTGCTTCAGAACTTAAAAGTCTGCTTTTACTGCCTTGGGTTTCGAAGGATATAGATTATACAAGCCTTTATCATTATATCAGCCTGCAATTTATTCCATCTCCGGATAGTATTTTTTGTGATATTAAAAAACTATCTGCCGGTCATTTTTTTGTTTATAGTTTGAGTTCAAGGCAAATCTCTGTCAAAAAATACTGGGAACTCAATGTTAATAATATAGTAGAAAATAGATCTAAAGAAGAATGGAAAGATGTTATTAAAAAGAAGCTGAAAGAGTCTGTTAAAAGATGGACACTAAGCGATGTGCCAATCGCTTGTTCCTTATCAGGCGGATTGGATTCATCTGCATTGGTAGGTATTTTAGCTGAGTCAGGGATTAAAGATATTCGAACTTATTCTCTTGGTTTTGAAGCAAATGAAGAACGGAATTATAATGAACTTCCTCTTGCCCGCAAGGTTTCCGAGAAATGGGGCACCAAACACCACGAAGTAGTTCTTGATTCAAATAGGGTTCTATGCGATTTAGAAAACATGGTATGGCATCTTGATGAGCCTTATGGCGGCGGATTACCTTCGTGGTATATCTATAAAATTATAAGTAATGATGTAAAAGTAGCGTTAACCGGAACAGGTGGAGACGAATTATTTAGTAATTATGGTAAATATGAAATCCATGAAAAACCTGTTTTATATAAGTATTCCATAGCTCTTAAGAAAGCATTAAAGACAAGATCATTTCGAGAAGTAGTGGATAGTTTTAATTTTCCCAGCGGTCATTTTTATCATAGTTATTTTTCAGATTCTTTTAAAGACAGAGTTGTTTTTGATAATAATAAAAGACATCTTGTTAAAGTTTCTACAGAAAAATATATCCAGGAGATATGGGAAACCTCCGCCGCGGGTGATTCTCGTAATGCTGTGGCATATACCGATTTTAAGCTTCAATTGCCAGAAGAATTTTTATTAGTAACTGATAGATTCTCTATGGCGCATTCTGTTGAGGCTAGAACTCCTTTTTTAGACCATACTCTTGTAGAGACCGTATTTACTATGCCGCCGTTTATAAGAACCGGAGGCAACGAACAAAAGTCTTTATTTAAAGAGACAGTAATGAATTTGCTTCCAAAAGAACTTTTGAATGTTCCCAAGAAGGGGTTTGTTTTACCTCTGGATATATGGATTAAGAAAGATTTGAAAAATAAGATACAGGATATTCTTTCACCAAGCCATGTTAAAAACCAGCGTATTTTTTCTACAAGTATTTGTGAAAAAATTCTTAAACCGCATTTTTCAGGTAAAATAAATTATACCCAGCAAATTTGGACATTATTTATGTTTCAGTTGTGGCATGCTAAGTACTGCAATTAAACAAATATTATGACAGATAATATTTCTATTTTACATATAAGCACGGCCGATAATTTGGGAGGGTCTAGCAGGTCCGCATACAGGATACATACTGGATTAAAAAAAATAGGGTTAAAATCTCGCATGCTCGCAGGAACTAGATTAACCGATGATGCAGATATAGGGTTAATCTTTAGAAACAAAAAATGGTACATATTGGATCAAGCGTTTGGTAAAATCGCTAATTTTATGGGATTACAATATTTGTTTTATCCTTCTTCCTTTAGATTAAAGTATCATGCTTGGTTTAAAGAAGCTGATATCATCCAGCTTTATAATACTCACGGAGGGTATTTTAGCCATTTAGCGCTACCAGGCATAAGCAAAAGAAAGCCTATTATTTGGCGTCTTTCTGATATGTGGCCTATGACTGGGCATTGCGCTTATTCATATGATTGTGAGCGTTTTAAAATAGGATGCGGCCTATGCCCATATTTATCCGAATATCCGTCTTTAAAAAGAGACACAACGGCTTTGCTCTGGAAAGTTAAAAATTGGATATATAAACGTTTAAATATTATTATTGTAGCGCCGTCTAAGTGGATTGCTGATTTAGCCAGGCAAAGTCCCCTGACAAGCCGGTTTAAAATATGTATTATACCTAATGGCCTGGATATTCAGATATTTAAGCCTGTTAAAAAAGAAATAGCAAGAAAAGCATTAGATATAGATTTAGACAAGAAAGTAGTTTTTTTTAGCGCACATTCTGTTAAAGATCATCGTAAAGGAGGGGTGTTGCTTAAAGAGGCATTAAGCAAACTTGCTAAAAAAAATATTCAAAATGTGATTTTGCTGGTAGCTGGTTCGGAGAGCGAAAGTTATGCGAATGAGTTTGATTTTCCAGTAAAGCATGTTAATTTTATCAGTAACGACACGATGATGGTTAATATGTATTCTGCTAGTGACGTATTTGTTTTGCCTACGTTAGCTGATAATCTTCCAAACGGGATTATTGAAAGCATGGCATGCGGGACGCCTGTCGTTTCTTTTAATGTAGGAGGCGTGCCGGATATTATTAAACATATGAAGACTGGTTATCTTGCGCGTTATAAGGATTCCGATGATTTGGCAGAGGGGATTAAAATTTTATTAGAAGATAATAATTTACGAAATAGCCTTTCTAATCAATGTCGTAAACTAATAGAGCAGGAATATTCATCAGATTTACAGGCAGAACGTTTTAAAAGTTTATATGAGGATTTTTTGAAAAATGGTAAATGAAAGATGTTTGATAATAGGTGGATGTGGTTTTTTAGGGTCTTATGCCGCGGAATCTCTTCTGAAAGCAGGTTATAATGTTAGAATTTTTGATAAACCTTGTGTTGATACGGTAAATATCAATGATTTTATAAATAACATAGAGTTTTATTATGGTGATATTTCAAACTTAGCTGATATTAAATCTGCCGTTAAAGATGTTGACTATATTTTTCATTTTGCCGGTACCACTAACCCTCAAACCGCGGCTGAAGACCCTGTTTTTGATTTAGAATCGAATGTTGCAGGGACTCTAAATCTCTTAGAGACTGCAAGGAGGAAGAAAATACAAAAAATAGTATTCTCGTCATCGGGGGGTACTGTTTATGGCCTTCCGAAAAAACTTCCTATAGCGGAAGATCATCCGACTGATCCTATCTGCGCATATGGGGTTTCCAAATTAGCTATTGAAAAATATCTGCAATTTTATAGTCATATGTATAATCTAAAATATGTAATTCTCCGCTTTGCAAATCCTTATGGGCCTAGACAAAACTTAAATATTCCACAGGGAGCTATCGTTCATTTTCTTCATTCAATTTATAAGCATAATAAGATTGAGATTTGGGGAGACGGGTCTGTTATTAGGGATTATTTTTTTGTTAAGGATTTGATAGGTTTGTTTCCCAAGTTGCTTACCCAAAAAGCTGATAATAAAATATTTAATATAGGCCAGGGGCGCGGGCAGACTTTGAAACAAATTATTGATATAATGCAGCTTGTCCTTAAGGTTAAGCCGCTTATCAGTCATTTTAAGAGCCGCAAAATTGACATACCTGTTAATTACCTCAAAGTTACTAAAGTTAAGAATGAACTTGGCTGGGCAGCTACTACGGGTTTAGAAGAAGGCATTCTTGATACATGGAATTGGATAAGAAAAAAGGATAAGCATGGATAATAGATGCCTGGTAAGCGTGATTACAGTTTGTTTTAATAGTGAAAGATATCTAGAGAGATCGATTAATAGCGTTCTGTGCCAGGTTTATCCTGATATAGAGTATATTATTATTGATGGAGGCTCTACTGACAATACATTAAATATTATAAAAAAATATGAAAATCGTGTTACTTATTGGATAACTGAAAAAGATAATGGAATATTTGACGCGATGAATAAAGGGATAAATATAGCTAAGGGAGATATTGTTTTATTTTTGAATTCAGATGATTATATAGCAGATAAATATGTAGTAGAAAAAGCAATAAATTTATTCAAAAAAATAAAAAAAGCGGATTTTATATATGGAAATACAAAAGTTTATGATCCTATTTCAGATAAAATTTGGTTAAAAAAATACCCATCTTTTATCACAAAAAGCTATCTGGTTACTAATAGTATAGGCCATCAGGCAACTTTTTTTAAGGCAAATTGTTTCAAAATAGCAGGAGGCTACGATTTGTCATTTAAAATCGCCAGTGATAGGGAATGGTTTTTAAGAGCTCTGTATAAATATAAATTAAAGCCTTGTCGTGTAAATTTAGCTATTTCTGTTTTTCAGCTGGGAGGGATAAGCAATGATTTAGCATACAGAAAACAGCAGATTGCGGAAGTAAATCGTATCAATAAGATGTATTTTAGTTATTTTAACATATTAATCGCTACTTTTTTAGATTTATTATGTTCAGGTAGTATGTTTCGGAAAATAGCCGCGTTTCTTTTGGGAAGCAAGGGGTATGATTTGCTAAAAAGAACTAAAAATAGATTTTTTAAATGCATATGTTGAAAATAATGTTTACTATTTCAGACTATGGGATTAACGGGGTTTCCAGAGTTGTGAATAGCCTGATGAATAACTTTAGTAAAGAGAAGTATGAGATATTGCTATTAAGTGAAAAAATAGATAAATATTATTATCCTATAGATGAAAATATAAAAATTATAAATCTTAACGTAATTTCTGTTCAAGGTTACTTTAATAAAGTTAGAAATATCGTTAGGATGTTAGCGAATATAAGAAAAAATATTATTATTGAAAAACCCGATATTGTCTTAAGTTCCGGGGATACGAATAATTGCTATGTTTTATTAGCTACATTATTCTGCAGGCGCGTAAAAATCATAATAGCAGAGCATAATGAACTTTTTTTTGATTTAAGCATTAAACATAATTTTTTAAATGTAAAAGATAGAATAGCTTTCATTATATATCAATTTTTGATATTTTTTTTATATAGAAGAGCAAACCATATAATAGCGGCGTCTCAGCATCTCGCGGACTTAATTAATAAGGTATATTTTATTAATCGCGCAAAAATAAAAGTCATAAATAATCCCGTAGATATTACTAAAATAACAAAAATGTTTCATGAAAAAGTGGAAGATTTTCAATTTGAAAGCGGTATTCATTATATAGGAGTGATATCAAGATTGGCTTCTCCTCAAAAGAAGATAGATCATTTAATAAAATCTATGAGTATCCTTAAGAATAAATTAAATGTTAGATTAGTTATTATAGGAGATGGCCCTGATATGGAAGATCTTGTGGGCCTAGCAAAAAAACTAGATTTAACGGACATTATATATTTTTTGGGGTATAAACTTAATCCATATAAGTATTTAAAAAACATAGATGTTTTTGTTCTGCCTACGGATTTTGAAGGATTTCCGCTGATTTTAGTTGAGACTATGGCTTGTCGCGTTCCAGTGGTTGTGTCTAATATAGATGTTCTTAAAGAGATTATTGATAACGGAGTCAATGGTTTTCTGGTGGATACGAAAAATAGTATAGCGTTGAGCGAATGTATTTATAATTTAATAGCAGATAAAGAATTAAAAAATCGCATAGTTAATCAAGCTTGCGAGAGGGTTAAAAGCCTTGATTTGAGAAATGCGTTAAAGAAATATGAAAACGTTATAGGGGAGATAAATTGACCAACGAGAGTAATAAAAAAATAAAGATCCTTCATATAATAGAAACTCTTGGATATGGGGGGGCCGAAAGAGTATTGACTTATAGTTTAAAAAATATTAATAGGAATAAGTTTTCCATAAAAGTTGTATGTTTATCAGGGCCATTAAATTTTAAAAAAGAGATAGAGGATTCTGGTATAAACGTAATTTGTTTAAATGCAAAAAATCTGTATAGTTTTTATCGCATTATTTTTAGGCTTTGTATATTGATAATCAAAGAAAAACCGGATTTGGTTCATACACAACTCTTTTTTGCTAATATTTACGGAAGAATAGCTTCCAAAATAGCGGGAATTAAAAATATTATCACGACTCTTCAAAATCCGGATTATACTTATGAAAACAATGGTAAACTGACATATGCTATTAGAAAACTTATAGATAAATATACGGGTAAATTTTACAATACCGCTTTTATCGCTGTATCTGATTTTGTAAAAAAAGATTTTGAAAAACAATTAAATTTTAAAGATATAAAAGTCTTATATAATTGTATCGATAATTCAGTTTTTAATAAGCATAATAATGTTGATACCAAAAGAATAGAATTTGGTTTTAGCAATAACGATATAATCATATTAAACATAGGAAGGCTACATCCTCAAAAAGGCCAGATATGTTTGATAGAGGCGTTTAATTTAATTTATAAGAATAATAACAGATACAAGCTTCTTATAGTTGGGAATGGACCCCTTGAAAATGCTTTAAAAAACAAAGCCAAGGAGTTAAGTCTGGAAAACGCCGTAATCTTTTTAAAAAATAGACAGGATGTCTTTGATATCATGGGAATATCAGATATTTTTGTTTTTCCTTCTATATATGAGGGCTTACCCTTGGCTCTTGTAGAGGCTATGGCAAGTGGTTTACCTGTTATTGCTTCAAAGATAGATGTTTTAAAAGAAATAGTAGAAGATGGCGTAGATGGCATTTTAGTAGAAAATAGCAACTATGCGAAATTAGCCAAAGCTATTTCCGACTTAATAGATAATCCGGAGTTAAGGGGTTATTTAGGTAAAAATGCAAAAGAAAAAGCTATTAAATTATTTGATTCCACCGTGTATGCTAAAAAGATAGAAAATATATATCAAGAATTAGTTTATAGGAACAATTAAACACAATATGAGCAAAACTTGCATAGTTTGCGATAGTATCTCTTGGAAAAATACTGTATGGGGAGGTTATAATTTTAAAGGACAAAATTATAATATAGTCCGGTGTTCTAAGTGCGGATTTATGTTCTTAAATCCTCTTCCTGGAAAAAATATTTTAGATGATATATATAAAGACGATGCTTATTTTGACACTTATTATGCTACTTCTGCAGGTATAAAAACATATATAGATGGCATGGAAGATTGTAAAGACAAGATAATTAATATAATAAGTTTAATAAGCAAATATAAGGAATCTGGAACATTACTTGACATAGGATGTGCGGCAGGCATGTTTTTAACTAACGCTAAGGACAGTGGGTATGAAGTGTTTGGAGTAGAGCCTAATTATGGCATGGCTAAATACGCTAAGGATAATTTTGGATTAAATGTAATATGTGGAACGACAAAGGATGTGACGTATAATGATGGTTATTTCGATATTATTCGCGTAGGTGATGTTTTGGAACATATGCCGGAACTCCAGGAAGATATTAAGATTATAAAAAAGATTCTATCTAGTGATGGGATATTAGTTATAGAGCAGCCACTGACATACAATAAATCATTATTTAATCTAATGCTAAAGTTAAAGATGTTGTATAGTAAAAATAAATATTCTATAAATGTGCCTACTCATTTATGGGAATTTAATGCTGTAACATTGAGAAGATTTTTAGAAAAAAATAATTTCAAGGTTATTTATTATAAAATTTTTGAAACCAAACCAAAGCCTTTAGCGATATATAGTAACCCTAATATAAAAAATATTATAGGGTCCTGCATAAAGAATATTTCTTGTTTTATTTCCAATAATTTTTTATTAAGTAAATTATTAATTGGAGACAGGGCTATTGTTATTTGCCAAAAAGTTTAATGAGAATAGGGAGGTAGCATGGAAGTTTCTATTGTTATGCCGTGTTTGAATGAAGAAGAAACTATAGGTATTTGTGTTAAAAAGGCTTTCAAAGCGATTAGAGAAAATAAATTGGAAGGAGAAGTTATTGTTTCCGATAATGGATCCACGGATAATTCGATAGAAATAGCTAAGAAGGCAGGTGCTTGCGTGATTCTGCAAAAGAAAAAAGGATATGGCAATGCTTATCAATTAGGTATTTCTGAGGCAAAAGGAAAGTATGTAATTATAGGGGACTCTGATGATACTTATGATTTTTCAAATATCATGAAATTCGTTGAACTTTTAAGAAAAGATTATGAGTTTGTAAATGGCAGCCGCATAAAGGGCAAGATTCATAAAGGCGCAATGCCTTTTCTGCATAGATATTTAGGAAATCCAGTACTTTCCTTTATTTTAAATATGTTTTTTAAATCCGGCTTCTCTGATGTTTATTGCGGCATGAAAGCATTTACTAAAGAAGCGTATCAAAAAATAAACCCTATAAGCCCTGGAATGGAATATGCTCTGGAACTTATAATAAACGCGTCAAAGCTTAATCTAAAAAGGACAGAAACTCCAATAGATTTATATTTAAGAAAAGGAGAATCTAAGCTTAGAACTTTTAGAGATGGCTGGAGAAGCTTAAGGTTTATGTTACTTTATTGCCCGAATTACTTATTTATTATCCCTGGGGGTGCTGTATTTTTGATTGGTTTTGCAAGCATGTCTATGCTTCTAAAGGGGCCTGTGAATTTTTTAGGCCATGTTTTTGATTTTCATGCCATGATATTCTTCAGCATGTTAACTTTGCTAGGATTTCAATTGATAAACCTTGGTTTCTTTGCAAAATCATATGCATTGACCGAAGGTTTTGAAAGAAAAAATAGCTTTTTTTTAAATTTCTACAGGATTTTTAATTTGGAAAAAGGCATTTTATTGGGAAGTTTTTTGACGTTATTTGGATTTTTTATGAGTATTTCTATCCTAAAAAAATGGTTTCTTTTTGGGCCCATAGCACAAGAACGCAGCGAACTTTTTGCGCTTATATTAATTATAATAGGGATACAGATTGTATTTTCATCTTTTTTGATAAGTTTGATAGGAATGAAAAATAAGGAATTATAAAAATGGCACTTACATGTTATGACAAGTATGTAAATAGCAAAGAGATTCAAAGCAGATTAGCCCATGCTGTAAATTATAATAATTGGTTATTTAGCCAGGTTGAGAAATATACGGGTAATCGTATCCTTGAAGTTGGATGTGCTTTAGGAAATTTTACAAAAAAAATAATAAATAGAGAATTTATTTGTGCGATAGACATGGAAAAAGGATATATAGAGGCAATAAAAGATTATTTTAAAGGCAAAGATAGTTTCAAGGCTGTTAAATGCGATATCTCGTTGCCTGAAGCCCTTTTGTTAAAGGACAATCGGTTTGACACTATCTTATGCTTTAATGTTTTAGAGCATATTAAAAACGATGATGTTGCATTACGGCATATGTATCAATTACTTGAGTCCAGAGGCTTCTTATGTTTGATTGTGCCGGCTTTTCAATCAATATTTGGAGAAATGGACAAAACAGATAATCATTGTCTAAGATATAACAAGAAAGTTCTTTTAGAAAAGGTCCAGGCAGCAGGATTTCAGGTATCAGATGTTAAGTATATAAATGCCATAGGGTTTTTAAGCTGGTGGTTTAATGGCAAGATATTGAGGCGTAGATATATACCATTTCGTCAGATGTTATTTTATGATAAAATTATACCTTTAGTAGGCATTCTTGAAAGAATAGTAAATTTGCCTTTCGGGCAGAGTTTGGTTTTAATTGCAAATAAAAGGTAAACCAAGAACTATGTTTGAGAATAAAAAATATTTCAGTAAGCACAAATATCGGCAACCCTATGATTATGTCGTAAAGTCATTTGTGATGCCAAAAATAAAATTTATAGAAAATAGCGGATGTTTCAAAAAAAAAGAGATAGATATGTTGGATGTGGGTAGCGGTAATGGTACATTTAGCTGGTATTTTAGCAGATATGCCCGCAAGATTGTTAGCTTGGATTATTCTGAACAATTGCTGAAGTCTAATTCTGCAGAATTGAAAGTATTGGGGAGCGGGTACAATCTGCCATTTAAGGATAATCAGTTTGATGTAGTTTTCGAAGCGAATCTATTGCATCATTTAGACAAACCATATTGCGCTATAGAAGAGATGCGGAGATGTTCAAAGAAATATGTAATATTAATCGAGCCTAATCGTTATAATCCATTAATGTTTCTTTTTTCTTTGGCGGTTGCCGCTGAGAGGGGCGTATTAGTTTCTTCTATGGAAAAATGGAAAGACGCTATAAGGCATTTTAAGATGGAAATTATTGCCCAAAAGATAACCGGTATGATTTCCCAGCAAAACACGCCTGCATTTATGGTGCCATTTTTAAAATTGTTTGATTTTGATTTTTATTTAGGGGAATATATAGTATTAATATGCAAAAAATAAAGCAGAGTTCTGTGCCACAGCTATTAAGAGGGATATAGATGTCTATTAATTTACTAAAATTTAATTTGATAAAGCTATACTCATTTTCTATTTTTATGAAAATTTATACAGTTTTAAAAATATATATATTACCATTGGATGAATTTTTGAAATATCTGCCAAAAGAAGGATCTTTCCTTGATTTTGGTACAGGATTTGGATATATTGCAAATTTTATTGCACTAGACTCTGCAAATAAAAATGTTACAGGGATAGACATAGAAGCAGATAGAATATTGACTGCAAAAAGGACAATCGGAGAGAGAAAAAATATAAAATTTATTTGCGCAGATTTAAGAGAAATGGATATAGGAAAATTTGATTTTATTACTATGGCAGATGTATTACACCATATACCTGTTAGACATCATAAAACTTTTATGGAGTGCTTATATGATAAGCTTAACAATAATGGGATATTTATTATAAGAGATACTAATAAGAAAAACAGTATCAAATATTTTATTATGAATTATCTTGCAGAAGTCATATTATATCCTTCTTCAGAAAGATGCCATTTTTACACAGCAAACCAATTAAAAGCCTTATTAGAAGAGGCTGGATTTAAAATAGTTAAAACTATAAAAAGTAGCCCTTGGTTTATCTATGAAACCGTTATCTATGTTTGCAGAAAATAAAGTAACTTTTAAAAAAATATTTATTATTTTCATAATCGGATTAATCTTAAGATTATCTTACGTAATATTTGTCCCCCAAATTGATGTAAAAATAGGAGATTCTGATAGGTATTCTACGCTAGGACGGAATATTGTAAATCACGGGAAGTATATGGTTGATGGTGTAAAGCCTGATATATATTGGGCTCCAGGGTATCCCTTTTTTATCAGTTTTATTTATAAATTATTCGGTATTAATAATACAGGGATCAGAATAGTTCAAGCAGTGCTCAGCTCTTTGGTTATTATTTTTATTTACCTTATATGCGCTAAGGTATTTAATAAAAGAATAGGCATGATAAGCTCATTAATTGTAAGTATTTATCCAGGTTTTATTGGATATTCAGGGTTAGTTTTACCTCAGATATTAGCGTCATTTCTTTTAACTTTATTTATTTTGTTAATAGTAAAGTTCAATTTAAAAATTCGTATAGATTTTATTTTAGGTTTGATTGCAGGTTATTTGTGTCTTGTACGTTCAGAGTTTGTCTTGTTCATGCCTATTTTATTTTTAATTATTGCTAAAAATGGTCAGAAGCCAAAACACTTAATTATTATATTTATTATAATGTGCTCTATAATTTCTATTTGGTCTATGAGGAATTATAAAGCATTCGGTAAATTCGTACTTATTTCCACTCATTATGGAGATACTCTTTGGATATCTACTTGGAAAGAAGAATGGTTAGAATGGCAAGAGAAGGAACCATTTATTTCGCTTACTGAGGGGTTAAATCAAATAGATTCTTCAGTAGTCCTTTTTAAAGCGGGTATTAATAATATTAAAGAGTACCCATTTGTATATTTAAAAATGTGTGCAAAAAGACTCTATCGATTTTGGCTTACAGGACATAGCAATGTTTTTTATTTTATGGCAGATAGCTTAAAAAATTACATTATTAAAAAAGAATATTTTATAGCTTTACTAAAGATAGTTATGTTGTTTTTTAATATGGGCATTATTATTTTTGGATTTTTTGGGGTAAAGTTAGCATATAGAAATGTAAAAAACAACAATTTGCTGCATTATTTATTAATGCCGATGTTGTTTTTAATAATTTTGCATTTCTTTACTTTTGCTACCCCAAGATACTCAATACCAATTATGCCTTTCGTAATAGTATTTGCTTCCTATGCTATGGCATATAAATATCATGATAATGTTTAACAATGCTAGAATTATTAATCAGGGTTATATTTTAATTTTAGGAGCCACTGTAGCGTCATGTATAACCTTCTTTTCGATAGAGGCAATCTTTCCTATAGTATTTATTTTAGCAGGACTATTAATCGGTATATTATTAATAGAAAATAATAACAAATTTCTAATTAGTTTATTTTTGGTGATGTTTTTGTTGAAAATCGCGATTTCTTTGTTATTGTTTAATTCAATTTTTTTATATAAGGGGACAGGTTTGTTAGGTGATGCATGGAGTTATAGCGAAAGCGGATATTCTATACTTCAAATGTGGCTTCGCGGGATAAGAAATATAGGTGAAATTACTAGCAATATGATGAAGATAACTACTAGTGGTAATTTAGGTAGTTATGATTTTTGGAATGCGATAGTTTATTATTTTACAGGCAAAAGCCCGCTTTCATTGATATTTATAAATTGTTTAGCTAGTTCATTAACAGTGATATTTATTTATCAGATAACCAAGCAGCTTTATAATGAAAAAGCTGCTAAAATTTCAGCAATATTAACAGCTTTTTGGCCTTCGTTATTTGTTTGGTCTATACAAAACCTGAAAGAACCTTTAAGTATTTTTCTAACAGCATTATTAATATGGATAATACTGCAATTAAAAATAAAATTTAGACTTTATTTGCTGTTTTTAATAATATTATCAAGCATTGCATTAAAAGAATTAAGAATGGTATCTTTTTTTATGTTTTATACAGTGATTTTACCTTTTTCTTTAACATTATTTTTATGGAAAAAAAATAGGATTTTATTTATATTTTTAATCGTATCAATAGGTTTAATTGTAATTATAATTATAAATCATTATTTGATGAGATTTTTACCTCAGAATCAGAGTAGTTTTTCACTTTTTGAATATATATATAAAATGAGAACTTATAGAGCATATGGAAATACAGCATTTCTATCAAATTTGGATATTACAAATCCGGCAATTTTTATGTTTTTTGTGCCTATCGCATTATTAGTAGCATGGTTAGCGCCTTTTCCTTGGCAGATTGGGAGCGTGTCTCAAATAACAGCTATACCGGAAATGCTATTATATTACGCGTTATTACCAGCTATGTTTCTAGGATGGGGATTTATTATGAGATATAAAATAAAAGAAGGCGGAGTAATAGTCTTATACATATTTATAATGATGCTGGTATTAGCTTTTATAGAAGGTAATATAGGAACTTTATTTAGGCACCGGGCAATGGTTTTGCCTTTTATGTTCGTATTGATAGGTATAGGACTGGAGAAGGCGAAGTTTAAAATTACAGCGCATAGTTAATTTATGAAAACATTATTTATTTCTTATAATGGTGCATTAGAGCCGTTAATTCAATCCCAAGGGGTTCCTTATTTAAAAGGATTATCCAATAAAGGCGTAAGATGTTTTTTATTAAGTTTTGAGAAAAAGATAGAAGGCATAGGTAAACTTAAAAAAGAATTAAATGAACATGGAATAAGGTGGTATCATTTGAAGTATCATAAGAGCCCTTCTTTGCCAGCCACTTTGTTTGATATAGTGGCAGGCATGTTAGTAGGTTTGTATATTGTTATTTCAAAAAATATTAGTATTGTTCATAGCCGTGCTACTGTTCCGGCTGTGATGGGATATGTGATAGCAAGGCTTACAGGAAAGAAATTTATTTTTGATGTAAGAGGACTGATGGCAGAAGAGTATGCTGATGGAGGAGTATGGAAAAGAAACAGTTTTTTATATAAAACAACACTTTATATAGAGAAAAAGTTATTGTGCCATGCTGATAAAATAGTTGTTCTCAATGAAAATATAAAGGATTTTTTAATAAATTCAAGTTATCTACAAAAATATAGTATAAAGAAGAAAGATATTGTTATGATTCCCTGTTGTGTTGATATGAAGAAGTTTAATGCCGAAGGTGGTTTAACTAAGATATTAAGAGAAAAATATAAACTTTCAGGAAAGTTTATATTTTTGTATACAGGATCTGTCGGGACTTGGTATTTGTTAGAGGAGATGATAGATTTTTTTATTGCGGCTAAAACTTTAATCAATAGCGCCCATTTTTTAGTATTAACTCATGTTGACAAAAATATGGTTATAGCCGCCTGCAGGAAAAGCGGCCTTTCTTTTAGCGATATTACCATTGATGATGCAGAATTTAGTGATATGCCTTATTATATTAAACTGGCAGATGCGGGGATATCTTTCATAAAACCTTGTTTTTCTAAAAGGTTTTCCTCGCCTACTAAATTAGCGGAATATTTAGCTTGTGGTTTACCGCTTGTAATAAATTCAGAGATAGGGGATACGGGAGAGCTGGTTTCTGACAATCGCATTGGAGTGGTAATTAAAGATTTCAGCGAAAAACAATATCTTGATAAAACCAGAGAGCTATTAGATCTTATGAAAGAAAGCAAAGAACTGTCAAAAAGGTGCAAGTTGACCGCGGAAAAATATTTATCATTAGATATGGGTGTAGAACGTTATCATAATATATACAGAGAGCTTGCTAAATGAAAATACTGTTTATTGTCCCTTACTCTACAGAAGGCGCGAGCAACAGATTTAGGGTTGAGCAGTACTTGCCGTATTTAGACAAAGAGGGAATTGAGTATGATATACGGCCTTTTGTCTCAAGTCGATTTTACAAGATACTCTATTCAAAGAAACAGCGCACTAAGAAAGTAATTTATTTTATTCAGGCGTTTTTTAACAGGATAATTGATGTTATCAGATTACGCCGCTATGACCTTGTTTTTATACACAGAGAGACCTGTCCTTTTGGACCACCTATATTTGAGTGGCTGATATGTAAATTTAAAAAGCCGATTATATATGATTTTGATGACGCTATTTTTCTGCATAATTATAATCTTGCCAATAAGTTTTATAGGTTTCTAAAATTTCCATCCAAGACTAAAGAAATTATTAAGATGTCATCTAGAGTAATAGTTCCAAACATTTTTTTAAAAGAGTATGCTGGTAAATTTAATAAACATATTTATATTATTCCTACTCCTATTGATACAGATAAGTTCAAAATAGCAGAAAAATCTTTTAATAAGCTAGCAATAGGGTGGGTAGGTTCTTTTACTACGGCGTCCTATCTGAAGGTTGTTTTTAATGCCATGCAGCAACTAAGCAAGAAATATGATTTTGTCTTAAAGATATTTGGAGCTGGTGAGATAATCAGTATTCCTGGGGTCAAAATAGAAAATTATGATTGGCATTTGGAAGAAGAAGCGGGATATTTTCAATCCATGGATATAGGGATTTACCCTTTAATAGATATATTGTGGGCGCGTGGAAAAGCGGGTTTTAAGGCAATCCAGTATATGGCAGTAGGCGTGCCGGTTGTGGCTTCGTCTGTAGGCATGGTGAAGGATTTTATTAAAGATGGCGTAAATGGTTATCTTGCAATAACAGAAGAAGAATGGATAGAGAAAATATCTAAACTAATAGAAGATTCTAATTTAAGAAGAAATATTGGCCTTGAAGGCAGGAAAACAGTAGAAGAAAGATTTTCTGTAAAAGTAAATGCGCCGGAATATCTGCGCGTAATAAAAAGTGTATTATAAATGACAACATTGCCAAAGGTCTCTATTATAACAGTTTGTCTGAATAGCAGTAAATATTTAGAAGATGCGATAAGAAGCGTAATAGGACAGACATATAAGAATACAGAGTATATAATTATAGATGGAGAATCTGCAGACGGGACTCATGAGATTTTGCATAAATATAGCGATAATATAAACAAGGTTATTATAGAGAAAGACAAAGGTGTTTTTGATGCAATGAATAAAGGCATTGGCATGGCTTCGGGGGAAATCATTTATTTTTTAAATTCAGACGACAAATTGCATAATTCTAATACAGTAGAGAATGCAGTAAGTTTTTTTATAAAAAATAAAGATGCGAATTTTATATATGGAAACATAGAAGTTTTTAATCCAGCGGATAATTTTTCATATATTGAAAGATATCCACATAAAATTACCAAATGGCTTTTTATAGCCAAGACAATAGCCCAGCCAGGGAGTTTTTTTAAAACGAATTGTTTTAAAAAATGCGGCTATTTTGATATCAATTATAAGTTTGCAGCTGACCATGACTGGTATTTAAAAGCGATATTTCTCAAGAAATTGAAAGCTGTGCATATCGAAGATTGTATAAGCGTGTTCAGGCTTGGGGGATTAAGTAATAATCGTAAATATGCCAGGGACTATTTTTTGGAAAGAAAGGCGATAGAAAAAAAATATTTAAATAGCTTCGAACTTTTATGCGCTGATTTTATGCATGCAATAAAAATGTTTTTAGGCAAAAAGACAATGAGTTTTTTACACAGGACACGGGTTGGTGTTTTAAATAGAAAGTAGCTTAAATATGTTAAAAAATGAGAATATAATATGCATATCTAGCATTGACTGGGATTTTATATGGCAGCAGCACCAGGCAATAATGTCAAGACTTGCAAAGAATGGGAATAAGATACTGTTTATTGAAAATACTGGAGTTAGGTCGCCTAAAATATCCGATGTCCCAAGGATAAAGAAGAGGTTTATTAATTGGTTAAAAAGCGCGAAGGGATTCAGGAAAGAAGCGGAGAATCTGTATATCTATTCTCCTCTTATTTTGCCTTTTCCTTATTGGAGAGTTGCGCGATGGATTAATAGGTACTTACTTACAAAGGCTTTGAACAGATGGATTAAAGCTTTTGGTTTTTATGACCCTGTCTTGTGGACATTTTTGCCAACCCCTATCGTGTTGGATTTAGCTGAAGCGATACCACATAAATCTTTTGTGTATTATTGCACGGATAACTTTGCAGCAACATCTTTATATGCAAAGAGGATTGCTAGGTATGAGGAAATGGTTTTAAAGGCCGCAGATATAATATTTGTAATGTCAAAAAATATGGCGCAAAAATTTTCAGTCTTCAATAAACAGATAACCTGCGTCCCTATGGGAGTGGATACGGATAGATTTTTGAATACCGGTGTAGTTTTATCTAAGCCTTGTGAAATAGAGGGCGTCAAGACACCAATTATTGGATATATAGGCGGAGTTAGGGATTCTATAGACCAGGAATTAGTGGTATTCTTGGCAAAACAACTTCCTGATTTTACATTTATTTTTGTAGGTCCTGCCCAGACTGATATTATGCGTATGGAAAAATATAAGAATATAGTATTTACAGGTCAGAAATCTCATAATGAATTGTCGTGTTATATAAAATATTTCAATGCCTGTATCATACCTTATAAAAAAGATGATTATACGGATAGTATTTCGCCTGCAAAGCTGAATGAATATCTTATTATGGGTAAGCCTGTTATTTCAACAAGATTAGACGAGATAGATAGCTTTAATAAAGAAAGTGGCGGTATTTTATATATTGCGGACAATTATCAAGAATTTTTAAATTATATAATAAAAGCCATTAAAGATGACAGTGAAGCATTAAAAAATAAGAGGGTTGAAATTGCAAAAAATAACAGCTGGGATAAAAAGTTAGAGAGCATGTCCAATATCATAGAAGCATCTATTAACGATAAAGAAACAAAAAAGGATTTAAACTGGCAGAAAAGATTTCTTGGCATGTATAAAGATGTGAGGAATAAGGGACTCAGGCTTGTGTTTGGCTTATTTTTAGTGTGGCTAGTTGTGTTCCATTCCCCACTCGTATGGTTTCTGGCAAGTCCTTTAAGAATTTCTAAAGCACCGGAAAAAGCTGATGTTATTGTTGTATTTGGTGGAGGAGTGGGGGAAACTGGCAGTCCTGGGAAAAGCACTATAGAGAGGGCCAGATATGCTGTAAAACTATATAAAGATAGATATTCAGACAGAATAATATTTTCATCCGGTTATACATACATATATAACGACGCGGAAAATATGAGACTTTTTGCCATATCTATGGGAGTTCCTGAAAGAGATATTATTTTGGAAGAAAAAGCAAATAGTGTTTATGAAAATGTGATATTTTCAAAAGAGCTATTGGATAAAAATAAATGGCGCTCTATTTTGTTGATATCTTCGCCATACAATATGCGGAGAGCGGAATTGGTATTTAGTAAATTGGCCAAAGATATAAAAGTTACTTATGTACCTGTTGACGAAGCTCAGTTTTATGACAGGACAGCGGGTATTAGGTTTGAACAGATAAAAGCGATTATTCATGAATATCTGGGGATAATTTATTACTTGGTTAAAGGATATATTTAAACCTTGGGATCTATGTGTAATTTCTGTAATAACAGCTTATCAAAATCTATTTTTAGTAAAAATGGTTTTAACCTTGTCAAATGTTTATCCTGCGGTCTTGTTTATGTTGAAAATCAGCCTTCAGATGAAGAATTAAAAAGAATATATTCTTTTGACTCCGGATACCATAAGTGTTTTCAGCGCGTATCATCATGGCAGGCAAAGAAACAGTTAAATTCTGGAGAAAAATATTGTGGGTATATAAAAAAATATAAAAAAAATGGCCGTATTCTAGATATAGGCTGTTCAGCGGGTTTTTTTCTTAAAGCAGCCAAAGAAAATGGCTGGGAAACATATGGCTTAGAGGTTTCAGATGATACCGCGGAAATCGCAAGAAAAAGATATGGATTAAATGTTTTGACCGGAGTTTTAAATGAGAATACTTTTCCAGATGGCTATTTTGATGTAGTGAGCATGTGGGACGTTGTTGAACATATTAGCGACCCTGTGAAGACAGTAGCTATTATAAATAAAATACTTGCTCCTGAGGGTATATTAATTTTGTCAACGCCTAATATAGATGGTTTGTTTCCAAGAATGGCGTATAAAATGTCTGGTAGGATGAACGATTGGCTACATCCTGAACCACCTCATCATCTTTTTCAATTTTCAAAGAAAACAATAGCCAAATTGCTAGAAACTTCAGGTTTTAAGCTCTTGGAGATATATGATAAAAGAATATCGATTGCCTATACATTTAAAAGTTTTAAACTTTTAGAATGGCCTTTTAAAAAGTTGTTGTATTTTATTTTGCTTATACCGGTTTCAATATTTGGACAGATGATTGGATCAGGAGATTTAGTGATAGTTATAGCGAAGAAGGGCAAATAAAATGGGTGATTACGAAAAAGGTGGAAAGCAAAAAGAATATTATAGCGAATCCGAAGTAGTGCTGAGGAATTGTTCTCTGTGCGGCAATAAGGATTATGTACATATATGCGTAGAAAGAGGCAATATAGGCATAGTGAAATGCAAAGAATGCAGTTTAATATATGTAAATCCAATGGTTAAAGATCCTGAAAAAAATTACTGGGGCGATGAAAAGAAATATTTTGAAGAGGCGAGATTGATATTTGAAGGCAAGGCAAAAAGTCACAGGGATGTGAATTATTTGGAAGATTTAAAGGTTATAGAAAGCGTAAAACCAAAAGGGAGTTTCTTGGATATAGGGACTAATATGGGGTTTTTTCTGAGGCATACACGAGGCAAGGATTGGAATGTTACAGGAATAGATCCTTCGCCTTCTCTTTCTGAAATGGCCAGGAAGCATTTTGGGTTAAATGTAAAAACTTGCTATCTAAATGAAGCGGGATTTGAAGATGAGTATTTTGACGTGGTTACAATGACAGATGTATTTGAACATATACCAGAACCAAAGAAATTATTGTTAGATATTAAAAAGGTTATTAAAAAAGACGGAATATTGTTTATAAAGGTTCCTAATGGAAAATATAATATGTTAAAATTATGGCTGGCGAAAACAACTGGAAAAGTAAAAGATTATGATATATTCGATTCTTATGAGCATGTTACACATTTTACTCATAAGACATTGAAAAGAATGCTGGCAGAATGTGGATTTAAAGTAACTAAATCGTACATTGGTAAACCTATACAACTTCCGGCTTGGCATAAATACGTAGGCCATTATTATCAGTATCCAAGTCCATGGTTTCTGGATTGGAAAAATTATGCGATGAGGAGTTTATTTTACTGGATTTCTAAGGTTGAGAGAGTTTTAAGATTTGGAAACATAGGATACTTTGCGCCGAATGTTATTGTAGTAGCTAAAAAACAATAACTCTCTACCCTGCGTACAAAACAGGAATTCATGCCCGTTCGAATAATAATAGCGATTGTTTGGAGCGTAATAAGTCTTTTCTTTTTTACTGCCAATAGTTTTTCAATTCCCGCATATATTGCTCCAGGATCTTATAGACGCGCATAAAAGAGATGTAGAATTTAACTATGGCGGCTCTTTCGACATGTGCAAAGCCGTTAAAAAAGTCTCCAAAATGCGCCCTGATAACCCATTAAGGAATGTGGGATACATAGTAGGGATTTTGAGGAAAGAAAAATTTTAAAATTTTTTGAAAGAAAACGCCTTTGAGATGTGTCTTATATATGTAAAAGAAACATAGCCCTGCTATGTAATTCTAAGTAAAAACAAACTAGATACTTGAAAAAGTTTGATTTATGTGGTATAAACATAGTGTGGCTATGTTTATATATATAAAGTTAAACTGAGGTTAGATATGGATAAGGTAAAGATAGAGCAGGTTCCAGAGGGATTAGTTGTTGATCGTGCGTGGTTACAGAAACGGGGCATACGGCCGCCGCTTGTGGATTATTATCTGCGCAAAGGGTATCTCGAGAGCGTTGCGCACGGCGCTTATCGCAGGCCAGGTTCTCCGCTCAAATGGCAGCATTTAGTGTATTCATTGCAAATGCTAGGGGTTTGTGTTCATACGGGAGGAAGATCGGCTTTAGAGTTGCATGGATTTGGACATTATGTGCCATTGGCTGATAAGCCTTATATCCACTTGTTTTGTAAAGAAAAATTGCCGAGATGGTTTTTTAAGACAGAGGTCAATGTGAAGTTTGTAGAGCATACCAAAAAATTATTTAATGAGAAAGAAGAGGATGTTGGAGTAAAGACAGTTCCCTTTGGGAGCTGGGATTGGCAATTAAATGTTTCTTCGCCCGAACGCGCAATCTTAGAAATGCTTTCTATGGTGCCGAACAAAGAATCTTTCCATATGGCGGATGTTATTATGGAAGGGGCTGTCAATCTAAGGCCGGATCTTTTGAATAGTCTTTTAAAGGAATGTAGAAATATAAAGGTTAAACGGCTTTTTTTGTGGTTTGCCCAAAAGCACCGCCACCAGTGGTTTAATCTTGTTAATGTCAAAGATGTGAATCTTGGGAAAGGCAAGCGTATTGTTTGTAAAGGCGGAAAATTAGATCTGAAATATTTGATCACAGTACCGAAGGATGATAATGGACAGGAACAGTCAGTATTTTAAGCAGGCGCAATTGCTTGTGCGGATGTTGCCATATATTGCCAAACATGATTGTTTTGCTTTAAAGGGCGGGACAGCTATTAATTTGTTTGTGCGGAATTTACTGCGCTTATCGATTGACATTGATCTTGTGTACGTACCCATTGCGGACAGAAATAGTTCGCTCTCGCATATGGATCGAGAATTACGAATGATAGCTAATGAGCTAAAGAAACAAATACTGGATATGGCAGTTATTGTGCCATCGCTCCAAGGGAATGATTTTATCTTTAAGATTGTAGCCCAACACCAGAATGCTCATGTGAAAGTTGAAGTATCTCCTGTTGGCCGCGGGGTTGTTTTTAATGTTGCTTCGAAAGATATATGCGCGAAAGCGCAGGAGGAATTTGGATTTGCTTCAATGAATGTGGTTTCTTTTGAAGACCTTTATGCTGGAAAGATATGCGCGGCATTGGATCGCCAGCATCCGCGGGATCTATTTGATATAAAAGTTCTTTTCGAGAACGAAGGGGTGTCGAACGATCTTTTAAGGGCGTTTTTGGTTTATTTAATCAGTTGTAATCGCCCGATTGCAGAGCTGTTGTCTCCCAAATTTTCTGATCTAAACCAAGAGTATGTGACAGATTTTACAGGTATGTCTTTTGTGGAAATTTCGCTTAAAGAACTTGAACAGACAAGGGAGCTATTGGTGACGCGAATACATTCAATGCTTAATGATGAATATAAGAAATTTCTTATGTTATTTAAACAAGGCAATCCTGATTGGGAGCTTTTAGGTTTAGATGGCGTGAGCAAACTTCCGGCGGTTCAGTGGAAGTTGTATAACTTAAATCAAATGAGCGCGTCTCGCCGGAAGACGGCGGTTGAGAAGCTTGAAAAAATTCTTTATCGGTAAAATTAAGAGGAAAGAAAATTTTTGAAAGAAAACGCTTTTGAGATGTGTCTTATATAGTAGCGAATCGAGGATTCTAATCCACCGATTTTGGCAAAAATCCTTACTTTCGTCCTTGACGATTTCCTTACTTTATGGTATATTTGATAACAGGAGGTGATTAAATATGACAGTTACTATGACCGCAAAAAATCAAATAACCATACCTAAAAAGATCACAGAAGCCTTGGGTTTAGAAAAGGGGTCTATGTTCAAGGTAGAGGTTTCTAAGAATGGGATAGAGTTTATTCCTCTGGAGACAAAAGAGAGGGAGTTTACCCATGAGGAATATACAAAATTAGAAACCTTGTCAGTACAAGAGAAGGGAAAAGAGAAGTGCGTGACAAAAAAGCTAATCGATAGTTTAAAAAAAGGGAAAGCTTAATCAATGCCTTTACTTCTTTATTATAGACCTTCTTTTAAAAGAAGCCTCAATTGTCTAGGGCATGAGCAGAAGAAAATAGTAGGATTAATATTTGAATCTTTAACTGCTTATTACTATAGTGGGTGTAATCTACATGAGGCACAAAAGATAGCGCCTCGATTTTTTTATAAACAGTTAAGAAGGCCTTATTATGAAGCTGGGATAGAAGGAAATATTCGTATTGTGATAAGACAAGAGGGGCAAATGTGTATTGCAGTATTAGCAGGGAATCATGACCAAATAAGGCAATTCCTGGCCAGGGTATAGAGAGCGCCACACCTGCGATTAAAGGGGAACAATAAAACGTTTATGATGCGAAATAGGGAGTAATTGTAATATGTGCGGAATATGCGGGAAGAGTAGTTTAAATGGAGCGGTTAGCGAAGATCTCATACGTAAGATGTGTGGGGTTTTTGGGTATAGGGGGCCGGATAGTGAGGGGGTGTATGTAAAAGAAGGCATTGGGCTGGGGCATAGGAGGCTGGCTATTATTGATTTGTCTGAGGCTGGGCATCAGCCTATGAGTAATGAAGATGGGTCGATTTGGATAGTCTTGAATGGGGAGATTTATAATTTTATTGAGCTAAAGGATGAGTTAGTAAAAAAGGGGCATATTTTTAAGTCGCATACTGATACAGAGGTAATTTTACATTTATATGAAGAAAAAGGCGTGGAGTGCCTTAAGGATTTAAGGGGGCCGTTCGCTTTTGCTATATGGGATAGCCGCAAAGAAAGGCTTTTTATCGCGAGAGACAGGATTGGCAAAAAGCCATTATATTATCATTATAGAAATCAGACATTGATTTTTGGATCTGAGATTAAGGCAATCTTGCAGGATCCTGATGTGTCAAGAGAAGTCAATAGGCCTGCCATTACAGATTATCTGAGTTATGGATATACGCCTATGCCTGAAACAATGTTTAAAGGCATTATGAAGCTCCCGCCGGCACATTTTATGATTTATGAAAAAGGTAATACTCGTCTGGAGAAATACTGGGAACTGGACTTTTCCAGAAAACTAAAATTATCCGAAAAAGAATATTGCGACAGGACAATGGATATGCTGGAGGAGTGCACCAGGATACGGCTTATAAGCGATGTGCCGCTAGGGGCTTTTTTAAGCGGAGGCATAGATTCAAGCGCTGTGGTTTATATGATGAGCAAGCTAAGCTCAAAGCCAGTAAAGACATTTTCCATAGGTTTTGATAATAAAGACTATAGCGAATTAAAATACGCGAAAATTATCGCGGATAGATTTAAAACAGAACATCATGAGTATATTGTTAAGCCGGACGCAATAGAACTTCTGCCAAAACTTGTATGGCATTACAATGAACCTTACGCTGATTCTTCAGCTCTGCCGAGCTATTATGTGGCAAAGATGACCCGCGAAGAAGTAACTGTGGCCCTCAATGGAGACGGCGGGGACGAATGTTTTGGCGGATACGAGAGATTTATGGCAGCGAGATACGCGGAGTTAATCAATAAGGCGCCGATCCCATTTAAGAAAAAAATCATAGAGGCAATTATAAAAAGGATTCCAGAATCTCTGGAATTTAAAGATTTTAAGACGAGGCTCAGGAGATTTTTAGTGATGTCGTCAAAGCCGTGCAGGGAAAGGCATTATAATTGGGTGACGATATTCAGGGATTCTGAGAAAGAAAACTTATTTAGCGATGAATTTAGTAAAGAAATATCCGGCAGGGATTCATTTAGCTATTTAAATAAAGCGTTTAATGAATGTGGCTCAAAAGATGTCGTGGATTTAGTGATGTGCGCTGATATAAAGACAAATCTATTAGATGATTTGCTTGTGAAGATGGACATAGCTACAATGGCAAATTCTCTAGAAGGCCGTTCACCATTCTTAGACCATAAGATGATGGAATTCTGCGCCAGCATGCCAAGCAATATGAAAATAAAAGGCACAAAGCTTAAATACATCCTTAAAAAATCGCTTTCAAAGGCATTGCCCAAAGAAATACTTTCAAGAGGCAAGATGGGTTTCGGCGTACCTCTGGATAGCTGGTTTCGCAAAGAATTAAAAGATTATTCATACGGCATTTTAATGAGCGATAAGTGCCTGAATAGAGGGTATTTTAAAAGAGATAGTATAAAAAAACTTTTAGATGAACACTCTTCCGGAAAAGCCAATAACGGAGCCAGAATATGGAGCTTATTATTCCTGGAACTATGGCATAAGGAGTTTATTGACAAATGATTAATAAAAGATCATATGGTTGGGTACCGGATAGGCCGGATCAGAGGGATTATTTATATAAGGCGATAAGGCCTGTGGTGAGATTGCCTAAGAAAGTGGATCTGAGGGAGTTTTGTTCTAGTGTGGAAAATCAGGAGGCGCTTGGGAGTTGTACTGCGAATGCTTTGACGGGGAATTTGGAATATTTGGATCACAGGATAGATGATGTGTATGAGGACGTGAGCAGGCTTTTTATTTATTATAATGAGAGAGTTTTGGAAGATGCGGTTGATTATGATTCAGGGGCGTCACTGAGAGACGGCATTAAGACACTGAGGAAACAAGGCGCATGCTGGGAAAAGACTTGGCCGTATGTAATTGAACGTTTTGATAAAAAGCCTCCTAAAAAGTGCTATGTGGAGGCCAAAAAGCACTGTATTGAATCTTACCATCGCATAAATAGCCTGCCCGAGATGCTTACCTGCCTTGCTGAAGGGTATCCGTTTGTATTTGGCTTTACTGTTTATGAGAGTTTCCAGTCGCAAAGAGTTGCTAAAACAGGCGTGGCTAATATGCCTAGGAAGAAGGAAAAAGTCCTCGGCGGACACGCTGTAATGGCAGCTGGTTACAATCAAAGCCAAAAACGGTTTCTCGTCCGGAATTCCTGGGGAAGCAAGTGGGGCAAAGACGGTTATTTCACTATGCCATATGAATACCTTGAAACTTTATCAGCTGATTTTTGGACGATAAGGAAATGAACATTAAAAAGCAATGTGCAAAAAATGCACATTACTTTATCTGAAGGCATTATGAAAATTCTGCCCCCAATAGTAATATAATATCGCAATAGGAGGATTTATATGGCAAAAAATATAAGAAGGGTAAAATTAAATATCGGAACTAAACGAAAACAACAGCTTGATTCAGAAGCCTCTCTAGAAAAAGACCCAATATTGCGGAGTATCTGGGATAATGAAAAAGATGCCATGTATGATAAAATATAATATATCTGCATGATGATGAAAATGAAAATCTTAAGGATTATTGCGAGACTTAATATTGGCGGGCCGGCGAGGAATGCGGTGATTTTAAGTGAGGGATTTCCTGATACAGTACTTGTGTGCGGGGAGGTGGATAATTCTGAAGGCGATATGATGTATTTGGCTCGAGAGAAGAGCATAAAGCCGATTATCGTAGAAGAATTAGGCAGAGAATTATCATGGAAAGATGACTGGGCGGCGTTTTGGAAGATATATGAGATTATCCGCAGGGAAAAGCCGGATATTATACATACGCATACGGCGAAGGCCGGGGCGTTAGGGCGCCTCGCCGGCATGTTTTATAACCTAGTCAACCTGGCAGGTTGCCCAGTTAGTCAACCTGCCAGGTTGACCAGATGTAAACTGGTCCACACTTTCCATGGCCATGTGTTTAGCGGGTATTTTGGGAAATTTAAGACAGTGTTTTTTATATGGATAGAGAGATTTCTTGGGTTTTTTACAGATAAGATTATTACGGTAAGTGAGAATTTAAAAAGAGAATTAGTTGAAAAATTCAAAATAGCTTCGGAAGAGAAAATTTCTGTAATAGAATTAGGATTTGAACTGGAGGAGCTGTTTAAATTAGCTCCGAAAGAAAGCGCTGAAACTGTAAATATAGGCATAGTCGGAAGGCTTGTGCTGATAAAAAATCATAAGATGATTCTCGACTCTGTTTACATGTTAAAAGACAGTATCTGCTCGAACGATATCAGAGTGAAGCTTGTTATTGCAGGCGATGGAGAAATGAGAAGCGATTTGGAGAAGTATGCGGAAAGATTGGGCATATGCGATATGGTTGAATTTAGAGGATGGGTTAAGGATTTAAAGGCGATTTATGAGGGGCTGGATATAGTAGCATTGACGTCTTTGAATGAAGGTACGCCCGTGTCTCTTATAGAGGCAATGGCTAGCGCCAGGCCGGTTGTAGCTACGAGAGTAGGCGGCGTGCCGGATATTGTACAGGATGGGAAGAGCGGATATCTTGTAGGATCGGGAGACAAAGAAGGCTTTAGCCAGAAACTTATGGATTTGATAAAAGATTCTGAAAAAAGAAGGAAATTCGGCGAATATGGCAGAAATATCGTGAAAAACCGATTTTCAAAAGAAAGGTTGATAAAAGATGCGGGAAGGTTGTATAATGGTACCCTACAAAAAAAATAAAAATAGTTGAAAGAAAATAGCCTCCAGATGTGTCTACTATAGTAGAAAGGAGGCTAATTATGGCCATGAACAGAAAAGAAACAGGTGCTATTGCGGAATTAAGAAGACATATGGGTGTTTTGGTTGAGGGTTTGCATTCAGAAGTTAGATTGGTGGCAGAACAACATGGAAGTATTGTTAATAGACTGGACAGCATTGATAATAAGTTAGGAGTTATGGAATTAGATCTTAATGCTATTAAAGGCGCGCTTTTTACTTTTAGCCATAAGCTTGATAACCACGAAGTTAGGATTTGCAAATTAGAATCTAGTAAATAATTGTTATAGTGGAGGAGTTAGATGAAAGTTCTTATTACAGGCGGGGCGGGGTTTATTGGGTCGCATTTAAGCGATGAATTAATAGCAGGCGGAAATGAAGTAGTTGTCTTGGATAATCTTTCTACAGGAAGGTTTGAGAATATTGCTCATCTGGACGGTAACAAGTCTTTCCAGTTTGTGGAAGGTAGCATCATGAATGAGATGCTGGTGGATAAATTGGTTGAAAGATGCGATGTTGTGTATCATCTGGCTGCGGCAGTAGGGGTAGATTTGGTGGTAAAAAAGCCGCTCGAATCTTTGATAACAAATATCAAAGGCAGTGAGATAGTCCTGGATATGGTCCACAGGTATCATAAAAAAGTTCTTATCACATCTACTTCTGAGATATACGGCAAAAATACAAATGGCCCTTTAAAAGAGGATGATGACAGGATTCTGGGCTCGCCGCTAAAAGTTAGATGGGGATATTCTACCGCAAAGGCAGTGGATGAGATGCTCGCTTATATTTACTGGAAAGAGAAAAAAGTTCCAACTATCATAGTAAGGCTTTTTAATACAGTCGGCCCTCGCCAGACCGGAGCCTATGGAATGGTAATACCTAGATTTGTAAATCAGGCGCTTAAGAATGAAGATATGACTGTATATGGAACAGGAAAACAGTCCAGGTGTTTCTTGCATGTAAAAGATGTCATTAAGACGCTCATAAAGCTTATGAATAATAAAGACGCTGTAGGCCAGGTATTTAATATCGGCAGTCAGGAAGAAATCTCAATAGAAGATCTTGCCAAAAAAATAATAGAGATTACCAAAAGTAAATCCAAATTAGTTTACATATCATATGAGAAGGCATACGAAGAAGGTTTTGAAGATATGCAGCGCCGCGTTCCTGATACCACTAAGGTCAATAACTTAGTCGGCTTTAAACCTACCATAGACCTGGAAGGCACCATAAAAAGCGTCGTAGAATATTATAAAAAATAATGGAGTAGCGAAGCGGAGCTTCGCGCAATATTATCATGCTCAAGACTTACCTTATCCCATTTTTGTTATCCTTTAGTTTATCTATTCTCATTACCCCTATTGTTAAAAGAATAGCTATATTAAATGGTCATATCGCCAAGCCTCGCGAAGACAGGTGGAATAAAAATCCCACGGCTCTTTTTGGCGGCGTAGCTATCTTTTTAAGCTTTATTATCCCATACGCGATATTTGTAAAGTTTAGCGTCGCTAGTCTTGGGATTATGCTGGCAGGATGCCTTATTTTTGGCGTAGGGATATTTGACGATGTGGCGCGTTTAAAGCCTTACACAAAGCTCCTCAGCCAGATAATAATAGCGGCCTTGCTTGTTCATTTTGGAATTAAGATCAATGTAATACCTTACCCTCTCATAAGTATACCTCTTACAATATTATGGATAGTGGCGATAGTGAATGCTTTCAATCTTCTTGATAACATGGATGGTCTTTCCGGAGGCATAGGAGCTATAGTTGGAATCGTATTATTTATATATTCTCTTTTAAACGGGAATCTTGAAGTAGGACTGCCCGCGCTGATTCTGGCAGGAAGTCTCCTGGGGTTTTTGAGATATAATTTTAATCCCGCTCAGATTTTTATGGGGGACTCCGGAAGCATGTTTATAGGTTTCATGCTGGGAGCGATAACTTTACAGGGAACATGGAGAGAATCTACCCAGTTAGTGATGGTGCTTTTTATACCTCTTCTTATCCTGGCAGTGCCGATATTTGATACGATGTTTGTAACTTTGATGAGAAGCGTTAACTCGCGCAAGGTTTTCCAGGGCGGAAAAGATCATATATCGCACAGAATGGTCGTCCTGGGGCTTTCTGAAAAAAAGACGGTTATGTCCCTCTATTTTATCGGCATAGCTTTTGGCGCGATAAGTATCCTATCCATGTTTGTTAGTCCTGTAGTTACAGGCGTGCTTATACTTTTAGCGGTAATAAGCCTTGTGTATTTTGCGGCTTTTTTAGGTAAGGTAAAGGTTTACGGCCAGGCGGATATCAGCCATATAAAAAAGAAAAATGGAAGCGTAGTTTTGAACAATATGCTGCTTCATAAAAGAAGGATCCTGGAAGTAGGCGTGGATTTTATATTAATATGCTTGGCTTATGTCTCTGCGAATCTTTTAAGATATGAAGGCGTTTTAACGATAGACAGCCAGGATATTATAGTAAAGAGTTTGCCGCTCATATTAATAGTAAAGTATCTGGTGTTTTTTAAATTCGGGCTTTATAGAGGGATGTGGAGATATGTGAGCGTTCTGGATCTTGTGAATATCTTCAAGGCGGTTTCCTTTGCATCTATTGCATCCGCCGCGCTGATACTTCTTATATGGAGATTTCAGGGGTTTTCGAGGACTGTATTTATTATTGACTGGCTGATGTTGTTTCTTTTTATTTCAGGGGCGAGGGTTTTGGAAAGGGTGTACAAAGAGATATTTGATCAGGCAAGCCTGGCCGGGAAGAAAGTCCTTATATACGGAGCAGGAGATGCCGGAGAATTTGTTTTACGCGAAATAAAAAATAATAAATTGCTTCACTATGAGCCTGTGGGATTCTTAGACGATGATAAAGAAAAAATAGGCCACCGAATACATGGCGTAGCTATTCTTGGCACAAGGAGCGATTTGGAGAGATTTTTAAAGTCTAAAGAAGTGGACGAACTCATAATAGCCATCCCAGGCTTAGATAAGTATATTTTAGACGAGATAATTTCTATCTGTAACAGCCTGGAAGTAAAGCATAAAAAAATCTCCGACATTCTCCCCAAATAATATGATGGTTGTGGCGGTTAAGCTATTTTCTTAAAGCCGGATTTAAGGCAGGGTCGTTATAGAGTTTGTGCTGTTTGTAGGATTTGATTTTTTTCCTTCCAGAATAGATATCGTCCATTAATTCTTTAAGGCATTTCAGAAGATCGCTGGAGCGTTCATTAACCTGTTCAAGCATTTTGGAACATTTTTCTATGTGGGGAATATCAATATCTTTGCGATTTATTTCTTTTTTGAGATTATAGCTTCTGAGAGCAAGTATTGTAAGGCGGTCATACAGGCTTCCGGGATTTTCAGAATTCATAGACAAAGTTTGATCTATTGACCCAAGTTTTTTCTCAACATCATCTTTAATAAGAGCATCTACGGTGTCTATAAGATCATTTCTTTTCTGGTTTTCTTTATCAATTTTTCTTTTTAGTTCAGCTATGTAGTTATCAGGAACGTTTTTACGCCTGGCCTCATCCTCATAGCCCCAGAGCGTGAAATTTGCCACTAATAGGTCTACGATAGTTTTTTCAATAGGCGTAGAACCTGTGTTTTTAAAGTCATTATTATACAGGTCTTCCACGAGCGTATTTACAGATTTAAACCACTTTTCCATAGTGAAAATAGTATATCATATTTTTATCTTTTATGGTATATTATTAGTTCAAATGAGAAAGAATATTTTAGTCATAAACCCTTTTGGCATAGGAGATGTGTTATTTTCAACGCCTTTAGTTTCCGCTATTAAAAAAGCGTATTCTGAGAGCTATATAGCATATATATGTAATTTAAAAGTAAAAGATGCATTAAGTACAAATCCGGATATAAATGAGGTGTTTGTATTTGAAAGAGATGAGTACAGAAACCTCTGGAAAAAATCCAAAATACAGGCTATAAAGAAATTTTTTAGTTTCTGGAGAGAGATAAAAAAGAGAAAATTTGATATAGTATTTGACCTGTCGCTTGGCAAAGAATACGCGTTCTTTTGCTGGAGGGCCGGCATAAAAAACCGCAGAGGGTTTAATTATAAGGGAAGAGGCAGATTTTTAAACCATAAAACCCATTTCGAAGGCTTTAACAACAAACCCGTAGCCGAATATTATTTAGACCTTCTTGATTACCCTCTGCACCCCTGGGGTGCCACCCCTGGGGTGCCACCCCAGGGGTGCAGAGCTGGGGTGGTTAAAACAGTTTTGGTTACAACTGATTCAGACAAAGTTTATATAGACAAGTTTCTAACCCAATCCGGCGTAAATAGTAATGATGTATTGGTAGGTATCGCCCCTGGCGGTGGCATGAGTTTTGGCAAGAAGAACCAGGATAGGCGCAGGTGGGGCGTTAATAAATTTGCTGAATTGGCGGACAAGATTAATGCGAAAGTAGTTTTAATCTGGGGCCCTGGCGAAGAGAGCTTAGTCAAAGAAATCGCGTCTCTAATGAAAAAGAAGCCATCAGTTGCGCCTTTTACTAAAATAAGAGAAATGGCAGAGCTGTGCAAAAGATGTAAGCTTGTAATTTGCAGCGAAGGCGGCCCTCTTCATATTGCTAATAGCCAAGGCGTGAAGACAGTATCGATATTTGGGCCTGTAGACGAAAAGGTCTATGGCCCATATCCAAAAAACGAAAAAAATACAATAATAACTTCGGAAGTGGATTGCAGACCATGCTATAAAAAATTTAAACTACCAGAATGTGAGCATAAAAAATGCCTAGAATCTATTTCCGTAGATAAACTTTACACTCTGACAATGTCACTTTTGTAAAGTTCTTGAAGAAGGAAAAAAGGAGAAACCATGAAAGTTGATGCGTTTACATTAAAAAAACAATATGAGCAGATAAAAGATGAGTTAAAAGGCCCAATAGAAAAAGTCATGGCTTCCGGAGGCTTTATCCTGGGCGAAGACGTAGGCCTTTTTGAAAAAGAATTTGCCTCGTACTGCGGCGTAAAATATGGAATAGGCGTAAATTCAGGCACTGACGCGTTATTTTTAGCCTGCCTTGCCTGCGGCATTGGAAAAGACGACGAAGTAATAACTCCGACTTATACTTACATAGCTACTAGTTTCGGGATTTCTATAGCGGGTGCAAAGCCAGTTTTTGTAGATACAGAAGAAAAAACTTATAATATCGATATTTCAAAGATAGAGAAGGCTATCACTAAAAAAACGAAAGCTATATTGCTTGTGCATCTATATGGCCATCCGGCTGATATGGATCCTATAATCGAGATTGCCAAAAAACATAAGCTCAAAGTCATAGAAGACTGCGCCCAGGCTCACGGAGCGCTTTACAAAAACAAAAAAGTTGGCAGCTTCGGGGATGCGGCTTGTTTTTCATTTTATCCCACTAAGAATCTTGGAGCTTTTGGCGACGGCGGCATGATAACAACAAATTCAGAAGAGGTGAAGGATATGGCGTTACTTCTGAGAGATTACGGAAGAAAAGGGAGATATGAAAACATCATCAAAGGCTATAATTCCAGGCTAGATACATTACAGGCTGCTATTTTACGCGTAAAGCTTAAGTATTTAGACGAGTGGAATGAAAAAAGAATAAAAAACGCAGGGCTTTATACGAAGCTATTTAAAGAAAAGAAGATGGATATAACACTTCCTTACGAGGCAGATTACGCGAAACATATTTATCATCAATATACTGTCAGAATTAAAAATAGAAAAAGCGTTATGGAAAAACTAGCAGATAAAGGCATTTGCCCATTGATCCATTATCCGATACCCGTACATTTACAAGAATGCTATAAAGAGCTTTGCTATAAAAAAGGCGATTTCCCCGTTGCGGAAAAATGTTGCGAAGAAATAATGAGTTTGCCGATGTATCCTGAACTCACAGAAGAAGAAATTAGATACGTAGTAGATTCAATAAAAACTGTTATATGAAATTATTAATCATCGGCGCTTCCGGAGTTCTAGGAAGCAGGCTATTTAATGACACTATAAAGAAAAAATGGAACGTCATGGGGACATACTGTTCCTATGAATTGAAAGGCCTGTCTTATCTGGATGTAAGAGATGAAAATAGCATTGATAAATCATTCAATCTTTTTGAGCCTGAAGTGGTTGTAATGGCCGGAGGTATTACAAACGTAGATCTATGTACGCTGAAGCCAAAGCTAGCCAAGGATGTAAATATAAAAGGCACCCTAAACCTGGTAAAAAAGATAAAAGCGTATGGCTCAAAATTAATCTATATATCTACTGACTATATATTTGACGGCAAAAACGGCCCATACAAAGAAAATGATAAACCAAATCCGATAAACGCGTATGGTAGAACAAAGTTAGAATCAGAAAATATTATAAAAAGTAAATTGAAAGATTATCTAATAGTAAGAACAGCCCAGCTTTATGGCACGGGAATGGCAGTTCAAAACACCAATTTCACAGTAAAAATAATTCACAATATGAAGAGCGGCAAGAAAATCTACGCCGCAGATGATTTTTATTCCACGCCCACTTACGCAGGCTCTCTTTCCAAAATAGTAATAAAACTTATAGAAAAAAGAGCCAGCGGTATTTATCACGGCGCCGGAGCGGAATTTATTAACCGATATGACTATGTCAATAAAATTGCGGATATATTTAAGCTTGATAAAATCCTGATACAAAAAGTTAAGTTAAAGGACCTGAATCTAAAGGCGAGGCGGCCTGAAAAAGGCGGCCTGAAAATAGATAAAGTAAAAAAAGAAAAGATTGCTGATGTATGTGATTGTAAAACAGGGCTTATGTTATTAAAGAAAGAATTACCTGATGCCTGATATAAAATGCGACATTATTATTCCTGTCTGGAATGAGCGCGAGCTTACCAGGGTTTGTATAGAAAGTATAGCGAGCAATACAGATGTTTCCCATAGAGTTATTTTGGTAGATAATGCCAGCTACCAAGAAACCGCATGTTATTTAAAAGAATTATCAGAAAAAAATCAAGGCACTGTAATTCTTATAAGAAATGAAGAGAACATAGGTTTCCCAAAGGCAGTAAATCAGGGGATAGCTATATCAAATGCGCCATATCTGTGTATTTTAAATAACGATACAGAAGTCCATAAAGGCTGGCTTGAAGAAATGATTAAAATAGCGGAAAGTAATTCCGCTATTGGCATAGTTAATCCCGCCAGTAATAATCTAGGCCAGCCGCAGCCTATGGAAGGTCTTTCCGGTAAATGGATTGAAATGTCATCCTGTATTGGTTTTTGCATGTTGATAAAAAAAGAGGTAATTGAAAAGATTGGCAAGCTTGACGAGATATATAGCCCTGGAAATTTCGAAGATACGGATTTTTCAAGGCGTGCCGCGAAAGCAGGCTATAAATGCGTAATGGCAAAGGGCGCTTATGTATACCACAAGCAGAATACAGGCTTTAAAAAAAGAAAAGACTGGGATGAGAGATTCAAAATAAATCTGGATATGTTCAACAAAAGATGGGGCAAAATAGAAAGAATAGTCTATATTATAAGAAAAGAAAATAAATACGATGCAATAAGAGAAAGCGTAAATAGTTTTCTAAAAGCAGGCCATTTTGTGCAGATTATTTTTAAATATGATATTCCATCTGGAATTCAAGAACACACGTCTTTGCGCATTTTTAAAGTAAAAAGCAATATAGCTATATTATGGCGCGTATTAATGCGCAAAAAAAGATTTAATAGAATCTTTACAGATTCAAAATTTTTAGCGGGTATTTTTCGTATATTCGGATATAAAACAGAATATTATGAGTAGAAAAAAAGATAAGCGCGATGAATTTTTAGAGCTTGTACCTCCAAATACAAAAACGTTATTGGATGTGGGGTGCGGAGCTGGCGGGCTTTCAGCCGGGCTGAAAGAAAAAGGCATAAAAGTAATAGGCTTGGAAAAGATAGAAAAACTTTGCTCTATAGCTAAAGATAAATTAGACGAGGTGATCGCGGGTGACATCGAGAATACGAGATTAAATTATCCGGAAGGATACTTTGATTGCATTATGTATGCGGATGTTCTGGAGCATCTGGTGGACCCTTTAAGCGTTCTTCAAAAACACAGAGTTCATTTACAGAAAGACGGTTTTGTAATAACAAGTATCCCCAATGCGCGGTATTATAAAATAATATTGCGGTTGATCTTAGGTGGAACATGGGACTATAGCGATGCTGGAATACTAGATAGGACTCATGTCAGGCTTTTTGGGCTGATAAATAGTGTAGAACTTTTTGAAAAAGCAGGTTACGAAATAGTGGAGATTAAAAGAAATATTATCGCATCAAGAGGGTTTAGGATACTGAATATTTTATTTTTTAATACATTGAAAAATTTCCTCACGTATCAATATTATATTAAAGCAAAAAAGAACGATAATCTGCCAAAAATAGCAATGAGCCAAAGAAAAATTTATAAATTTTAAGAATACGGCTTAGATATATCTATGACTATAGACAAAAGATGCAATATATGTAATTCGGATGATTTTCGTATTTATCTTAGGATTAAAGATAAATCTGTAGATATTGTAAAGTGTAAAACTTGCAATACTTTTCGGACTATGCCGTATCCCAAAATAGATTATACGGATAAGGAGATGTACTGTGAGCACTATCTTAAGAATGAATCGGTCTTTAGAATGTTTGCCGATGGTGTAATCAATATTATAGCAAGGCATAAAAAACAAGGCAGGCTTCTGGATATAGGGTGTAGCGTTGGATTCATGCTTGAAGCAGCTTCAAAACTTGGTTTTGATGCCGAAGGCTTGGAGTTAAATAAAAAAGCCGTAGATATAGCGCTTTCAAAAAAATTAAATGTAAGGATGTGCGGAATCGAAGAGGCAGGATATATTGAGAAGAGTTTTGATATAATTATTTCAAATCATATATTAGAGCATATTTTTAACCCCGTAGAATTTATCCAGAGGATTGCGAGGATACTCAAGGATGATGGACTGCTTATAATCGGCGTACCAAATCATGACAGCTTGATAGCTCATGTAATAAAAAGTCGATGGTATGGATGGTGCATACCAGAGCATGTATGGCACTTTGACAGAATAAGTCTAGAGTATTTATTGTCAAAAAATGGATTAAGAATAAAAGAACTGGTCCAGAATAGTCAGCATTACACTTCTTCGAAATCTTTTAGAAAAAATTTGATAAAGAGTATTGCATGGCTTGGGAACAAGACAGGAGAAGGAGATCAGTTAATACTGGTATCTGAAAAAAGGAGTTTATGAAAATGGAACAGAAAAATATTTTTGAAAAAAATGATATTGATGCAAAACGTTGGATATATTCATCTAAAGAATTAGAAGAATATTTAGGCAGAAAGATAGAGGATGTAGAGAAAGAATATTTTGATAAAATAGATTCTCATAAAGAATTTTCAAATGTATGTAAACAAGAAAAAGACGCTGTGCAATTTTATGAGAAGACAGATCATTATCTCTATGAGCTGTTATATTGGGAGTCGTGCAAAAGTAAATTTATAGAATTTAAAAAGTTAGAGCTATTTATAAAAAAGCATAAGATTAAGAAAATATTGGACTACGGAGGCGGAGTAGGCAGTCTCTGTATTTATCTGCATAATAAAGGAATGGAATGCGATTATTTAGATGTACCTGGCAGGACATCTGATTTTGCTTCATGGAGGTTTAAAAAAAGAGGGATGGGGAATAAGATATTGTTTGCTGATAAAAATTTACCGCTCCAAGAATACGATTTGGTAACTTCTTACGATGTTCTTGAGCATGTATATAATCCTGAAGATAGCGTAGGAGTTATTAGTAGTTTGATAGCACAAAATAAATATTTTATATGTAAATGCAGTTTTTCAGGAGGAGGGCTGCATTTAACTAAAAATGAAAAATATCAGGATATAAAAGTTTTTAACAATATGATGGATGAGCATAAATTTACATTTTCCGGGAGAATTAAAATAGATTATATAAGCGAATTATTCAGGGTCTTTGGCTTAAATGTTGTATTGGGTATAAGAGAAGATAAAAAAATAAAATATGGCGGAAATTTTTTAATTTTCAAAAAAACAAAATGAAGATACTTTTAAATTCAGATGAAAAACGTGGGGAAAATTTTCCTAAGCTTGGCCTTGGATATCTGGTGTCTTATATAAATAAATATTATCCGGGCGTAGAATTTGAAGTGGTTTTTCATAAAGAAGATGTGCTGCAGAAAATAAGAGAGTTCAAGCCGGATATTGTAGGTTTTACGGCGCTTACTTATAGTTATGAAAGGATATTTGACCTTGCGAAGTCAGTGAGGGGAGATTTTCCATCAATCCCTCTTATAATAGGCGGAACACATATAAGCTTATTTCCAGAGGATCTGCCTGAATATATAGACGCAGGAGTGCTGGGAGAAGGCGAAGAGACATTTCTGGAGCTTGTAAAAAGTTTTAGAGAGAAAGGAACGCTTAAGAGCAGAGATATAAAAGGGATTGTTTTCAGAGAAAATAACCAGATTGTAAAAACAGAACCAAGAGATGTAATTGAACCGATTGACAGAATTCCTCCTCCTGATTTTGAGAAGATAGGAGTTAATAAAAACGGTTCTGCGCACCTTATGACCTCAAGAGGGTGCCCTTTTAGGTGCAGGTTTTGCGCTTCAACCAGGTATTTTAAAAAACCGCGTTTTCATTCAGCAGAGTATGTGGTAAAGCAGATAGAAAAGTTTATCCAGGATTATCCAAGACGCGATGTCACAATTTATGATGATCTTTTTAGCATGGATAAGAAAAGAGTAAAGGACATAGCTGATCTTATAGTTAAGAAAAATTTGACGCATAGGCTTAATATGAATGCTATATGCCATGTGAAATATATTGACGCAGAGGTGCTTGAGAATTTTAAAAAAATAGGAATCAACGAAGTAAGTCTGGGTATGGAATCAGGGTCCCCCAGAATTTTGGAATATTTAAAAGCAGGGTCGGTGACTCTTGATAAGATACGGGAAGTAGTTAAATTATGTAAAGAGCATGGCATTGCGCCTAGGGGTTCTTTTATGATAGGCTCGCCTTATGAAACAGAAGAGGATGTGGAGAAGACAATAGAATTTATAAAGGACATAGACTTGGATCAGATTGGCATATGCGTTACTACGCCTTTTCCAGGGACAGAGCTATGGGAATACGGAAGACAGAAAGGCATGATTGCATCCGATAAGTGGGATGGCAGGCTCTGGGGATTCCATGACGTAAATGAGGAGAATTACAAAGATAAGATAATGCTGGCGGATATGGATAAAGATACGTTTTTTAAATGCTATACAAAATTGCATAATCTCTCTCTTTCTTTAGATAGGAAAAAAGAGCTGAAAAAAATATTAAAACAGCCATGGAATCTCAAGCTTTTGGCAGCGCATATTAAAGGCAGGATCAAGCCACATAAGAAACGCCTAAAAAGAAAGCTTAAAGCTATGCTTAAGTTTGTAAAACTATGAAACATAAAATAACAGCGGTAATAATAGCGAAAAATGAAGAATCTAGAATAGTACCGTGTTTAGAGAGCATTAAATGGTGCGATGAGATAGTGGTGGTGGATGACATAAGCACAGACAATACTCGCGAGATATGCCATAAATTCGGAGCCAAGGTTATAGCGCATCCGTTAAACGAGAATTATGGCGCTCAGCGCAATGTTGGCATTGATAATTCATCTGGTGACTGGATATTGCAAATGGATGCGGATGAAAGAGTATCCCCTGAATTAAGAAAGGACATTGAAAGGATATTGGCTAATAATGAAAAATATTCAGCATATAAGCTTATTAGGAAAAATTATTTTCTTGGGAAATTTATGAAGCATGGAAGATGGCCTGAGAAACAGGTAAAGTTGTTCAAAAAAGATAGAGCCCGTTACTTTGGCTGCGTGCATGAGGTGTTAAAAGTCGATGGAAGGATAGGGAGTCTTGATTCGTGTCTTGAGCATTATGCTTTTAATTCTATAAATCAGTATATCTTAAGGCAGCTTTATTATGCACCAATTGAGGCAAAAGTGATGTATTACGATAGAGGTAAAATTGACTTAAAAGAAATTAACTATCATCTAAAACGCAAGCCCTTAAAACTTTTTTTTAAGATATACGTCAAAAGAATGGGTTTCAGGGATGGCATGCACGGTTTTATTCTCTCTATTTTAAGTGCCTGGCGCCACTATACAATATGGGCAATTTACTGGGAGAAGTATTATAAAAGTTTAGCATTGCGATTTAAGGAAAGCGCGCCGATAAAAGTAGACATAATAATGCCGGTTGCAAGCGGTGTTGAGATTACCAAGAATTGCATTGAGAGTATTATTGTTAATACCAGTATTCCGTTTAGGCTTATAGTAGTTGATAATAAAAGCGATTTGGTTACAAAAAATTATATAAAAGGCGTAAGAGATACGCTTCAAAGTAATTTCATGCTTATTGAAAACAGCGAAAACCTGGGCTGGATAAAGGCAGTGAATCAAGGCTTAAAACTTTCGGATGCTCCTTATGTATGTATAATGAACAATGATGTTGTTATAGCTGATAAATGTTTTGATAATATGGTTGAGACTATGGATAAAAATCCGCAGATAGGCCTTATGAACCCAGCCTGGGAAAAAGAAAAATACAAAGGCCTAAAGCTAGATTATATCGAAACAGACTGGTGCAGGGGATTTTGTATTTTAGTTAGAAGAGATGTTATGAATAAAATAGGTTATTTTGACGAGGCGTATGGATTTGGATATTGGGAAGATAATGATTATTCTGTAAAGGCGATTAATGCAGGATACATACCCGCGTTGGCATTGAATTCTTTTGCGGAGCATATTAAGAATGTAAGCGTTAAGAATGAGATGAAGCAGAAGGAATGGAATGAGCTTTTCGCGAGAAATAAAGATATTTTTGAAAAAAGATGGGGCAGGCCTGAGAGAATAATAGTGGCGATAGATAGGAAGGTCGCCAGGGATAAAGCAATATTGCAGGATGTTATGTCTAAAGCCATGGAATTGGCCAGAAAACAGAATAGGGTTTATATTTTTAGCAATATTTATAATTTAGATTTGCCGGCGCATACAAATATACAGTATGTAAAATGTTCTCCCGTATTATTTTACCTTGATGTTAAGATTAGAATATTGTTTAATAAAAAGAGAAAACCTGGTAAACGTTATAATAAGTTATATGTAGGTAAAAATCGGAGTGAATTATGAAGAAGCTTTCTGTAGTTACAATCGCAAAGAATGAAGAAGCGAATATTGCCGCCTGTATTAATAGTACAAAGCTCTGGGCAGATGAGCATGTAGTGGTTGATGATTTCAGCTCCGATAAGACTGTGGAAATAGCTAAGGCGAATGGCGCTATAGTATTTCAGAGAAAAATGGACATAGAAGGCGTTCATAGGAACTGGGCATATCAAAGAGCGAAGAACGAATGGGTGCTGAGCCTGGATGCGGATGAAGAAGTAACGCCCGAATTAAAAGAAGAGATTAGTAAGGCGATTCAGTCAGATGAACATGTGGTTTATAATATACCCTTAAGGACTTACATAGGAAACTATTGGGTCCAGCATGGCGGATGGTATCCTGGCAGGAAAGACAGGCTATTTAAAAAGGATGAATTTAAATATGAAGAAACAGGCGTGCATCCGAGAGTTTTTTATAAAGGCAGGTGCGGCAGGCTGAATAGCGATATTATACATAAAGGTTATGAGGATTTCGCTGAGCTTTTCAGGGGCCTTAACGGCCAGACTACTCTTGAGGCGCAGAAATGGTTTGATGATAAGAGAAAAATGAGCGTTGGCAGGGTATTCTGGAAGGCACTTGATAGGTTTTTTAGAGCTTATGTAAGAAAAAAAGGCTATAAGGACGGCATGATAGGGTTCGTAGTGGCCTTAAACGGCGCGCTGTACCAGGTATTTAGCTACGCAAAGTATTGGGAGATGCAGAATAATAAAAAGTAGGGGATAATTTATGAAAGCAATATTTCTGGATAGAGATGGTGTTATAAATAAGGATCCGGGATTCGGGGATTATATTAAATCCTGGGCGGAGTTTGAATTTATGCCTGGGGCGATAGACGCTATAAAGTTTCTCAATGAACATGGCTACGAGATATTTGTAATCTCAAATCAGGCAGGCGTGGCAAAAGGCCTTTATTCGCAGGAGGCGCTTGATGAGATTACCGCGAATATGCTTAAAGAGATAGAGGCAAAGGGCGGGAAGATCAGGTGGATTTCTTATTGTACTCACGCGAGCGACGCGGGGTGCGACTGTAGAAAGCCAAATACCGGGCAGATAAAAAGGGCCACTAAAGGCCTGGACATTGATTTTAAAAAGGCGTATTTTATAGGAGACTCAAGGCTTGATGTCGGAGCTGGAAAAAATATGGGTTGTAAGACAATCCTTCTTCTTACAGGTAAAGAAACCTCGCTAGATGCAAAGACTTGGCAGCATAAACCTGATTTTATCATGAATAGCTTAATGGAGGCTGTTAAATGGGTATTAAAGGACGAGTAAAAATCTTAGGAGAGCTTTTTAGTTTTTTGTGGCAGAGAAAACTCTGGTGGATGATACCGATAGTGGCAGTGCTTTTACTGCTAGGCTTATTGATATTTTTTACCCAGTCAACAGCAGTCGCGCCGTTTATTTACACATTGTTTTAACCTTAGTTTGGTCAACCTGCCAGGTTACCCAGTTGGGTAACCTGGCAGGTTGACCAGGTGTTAATTATGAAAATACTGATTACATACGCTTACGCGGGAATTGGCCACAAAAAGGCTGCCTTGGCAATAGAGAAGGCGCTAGCCGGGCATAAGGGCGTCGAGGTTAAAAATATAGACGTCCTGGATTATACGAACGACTTTTTTAAAGCTTCTTATCCGGGCGTTTATTTATTTCTTATAGATAAGATGCCTACTTTTTGGGGGCTGTTTTATTATCTACTGGATTGCAGGATAGTGGATTTTTTTATGGCGCCTGTGAGGAGATTTACGCATAGGCTGAATTGTAAAAAATTTATAGAATTTGTAAAGTCTGAAAACCCTGACGTGGTGGTTTCAACGCATTTTATGCCGAGCGAGATTGTTTCCGGCCTCAAAGAAAGGGGCGAGTTTAAAGGGAAACTTATTACTGTAGTAACTGATTTTATAAGCCATTCTTTCTGGATGGCGCGTTCATCAGATTATTTTATAGGAGCTATCCAAAAGACTAAAAATGATCTTTTAAGACGCGGCGTGAGCTTGGAAAAAATAAAAATCATGGGCATTCCATGCGACCCGATATTTGGCGTTTCAAAAGACAAAGAAACTCTTATGAAACAGCTGGGCGTAGAGCCTGGATTTTTTAATGTGCTTATTATGAGCGGAGGATTCGGAACAGGGCCCATGAAAGAAATAGCAAGCGAGATAAACAATCTTGAGCCGGAAAAAAGAGACAAGATGCAGTTAATCGCTATATGCGGCAAAAACGAGCTTTTATTCCATGAGTTAAATAAAATGGCCCAGGGCCTGAAGGTGAAATTAAAGGCCTTTGGCTATATGAATAATGTGGATGAATTTATGGAGATAAGCGATATAATAGTTACAAAGCCTGGGGGCCTTACTATTTCAGAGGCGCTTTCGAAGACATTGCCGATGATCTTAGTCCAGCCGATACTGGGCCAGGAAACAAGGAATTGTAAGATTCTAACCGGATACGGAACCGCGGTAAAGGCGAATAATACGAAAAAAGTTTGCAGCTTAATAGAAAAGTTCGCAACTTCTCCTGAAAAAATGATCAGCACCAGAACCAGGATAAAACTTCTCCGCTACCCGGATGCCGCTAAAAACATAGCCGAGTTTGTAACCACCCAAAAACTTGACACTGTGACAATGACGGTTTTGTAAAGTTTATAGCAGGTTAATCATGGATATCGTAAAGATTGTTGGAAAAATTGCGGATAAGTTAAAACTTCCTGCGTATATTGTGGGCGGGCCTGTGAGGGACAAATTGCTGGGTATAGCTAATCATGATATGGATTTTGTGGTGGAAGGCGACGGGATCAAGTTTGCGGAAGTTTTGAATAAAAGCTTGAAAGGCAAATTGACAACATATCGGGCATTTGGCACAGCTACTATTGCGCTTAAAGAAAAAAAGATGGACATTGTTACCGCCCGCAAAGAGACTTACAAGCATCCCGCGGCTTATCCTACTGTAAAACCAGGCGCTATAAAGGATGATCTATTCAGGCGGGATTTTACAATAAACGCGATGGCAATCAGCGTTAATAAGAAAAATTTTGGCGAACTCGTGGATCTTTACGGCGGCCAAAAAGATTTAAAAAAAGGCGTAATAAGAATCTTGCATGATAAGAGTTTTGTGGATGATCCCACAAGAGTTTTCAGGGCTGTGCGCTTTAGCGTGCGGTTTGGTTTCAAAATAGAGTCGCATACGAAGAAACTTATCAAAGAAGCGGTCTCAGACGGCCTTTTAGGCGAAGTAAATGTCGGAAGGATCAGAAAAGAAATAGAGTTGTTCTTGAAAGAGAAAAATCCTAAAAAATGTTTGGAAACGTTTAGTAAATTAGCGTGATCAAGACCATGTCTTGAATAACTTGAATAAGGAGCGGAAATGGGTATACGAGCAGAAAGAGTGGAAGGACAGCTAAGAAAAGAGATTTCAAAGATATTGCAGGAAGACCTGAAGGATCCGCGTATAGGCTTTGTGACTATTACAAGGATCGATCTTACCGGAGACCTGAGATACGCCAGGATTTATTTCAGCATCATGGGAGATGACGCGGCTAGAGAGGAAGGCCTGAAAGGCTTAAAAAGCGCCATAGGCTTTATAAGAAAACTCATAGCGGAGAGGATGAACCTCCGGTATGTGCCTGAACTTTATTTTATATTGGATAAGTCGATAGAATACAGCATAAATCTGGAAAAGACTTTCGAAAGGATAAAAAATGAGCATAAGGACAGTCAAGCAGGCGATAAAGAAGTTTAATAAATTTCTTATAACAAGCCATATAAATCCCGAAGGCGATGCGATAGGCAGTCAGGTTGCGATGGCGTGTTTATTGAAAAAACTCGGGAAAGATTCCGCGATGCTGGATGACAGTCCTGTGCCGAATTTATTGCGGTTCATGAAAGGGACTGAGCATATCTTAAAAGAAATACCGCATAATTTTAATTATCAGGCAATAATTATTCTGGATTCCCCTGATCTGGGGAGAATAGGCCGGGTTAGCGAATATATCAAAAAAGACGCCGTAATGATAAACATCGACCACCATATCTCGAATGTAAATTTTGGAAAATTTAACTGGGTGGAGCCTGAATTTTCAAGCGCTGGAGAAATGGTTTATGATTTATTTAAGGCTTTTAAGGTTAAGATAGGCCTGGATGAGGCGATCGCGTTATATGTTTCGATTATGACTGACACAGGCTCTTTTAAATATTCCAATACTTCTTCAAAGACTCACAGGATAATCGCGGAGCTCTTAGATATTGGCGTGAAGCCGTACGAGATGCACACAAAACTTTATGAGACGAGCAGTATCCAGGATACAAGCCTTCTTGGCGAATCGCTTCAGACAATGAAGATTACCGATGACGGAAAAATCGCCTGGCTCTGGGTCACAAAAGAGATGCTGAAAAAAACAAAAGCTTCCCTGGAAGGGACGGAAGGCATTATAAATTTTGCGAGATCAATAAATGGCGTGGAGATAGCTATTTTATTCAGGGAAACAGGGACTGAGGATAAGATGAAGGTGAGTTTCCGCTCCAAAGGAAAAGCGGATGTAAATAAGCTGGCGATGGCGTTTAACGGCGGAGGGCATCCTACCGCGAGCGGATGTACAGTTTTGGGTAAAATTGAAGAAGTAGAGAAGAAGGTCCTGGATAAAGCCGGGGAAATGCTAAAGTAATGGACGGAATTTTAGTTGTAAATAAGCCCTCAGGCATTACCTCCCATGATGTCGTAGATTTTATCAGGCGCAAATTCAATATAAAGCGCGTCGGCCACGCGGGTACGCTGGACCCGATGGCTACAGGCGTGCTGGTGATGCTTTTAGGCAAAGCCACGACGTTATCAAATACTTTCACGAACGATGATAAGGAATATATCGCGAAGGTTTTTTTCGGGAAAAGTACGGATACCCAGGACGCTCAAGGCAAAGTGATTGAAGAAAAAAATATCGATAGCCTTGATATAGAGGATATAAAAAAAGCGCTTGAAAATTTTAAAGGCCAGATATCACAGATTCCGCCCATGGTATCCGCGATAAAATATAAAGGCAAAAAACTTTATCAGCTGGCCCGCTCCGGTCAAACTGTCGTAAGAGAGCCCCGCAAAATAAACATAAGCAGTCTTGAAATACTGGATTTTAAATTTCCCGAGCTTGCTTTTAAAGTCAAATGTTCCAAAGGCACTTATGTGAGAACTTTATGCGAGGATATTGGAAAAGTTCTCGGGGTGCCCAGCCACATGTCTAGCCTGGTGAGAAGCGCTTCAGGGGATTTTTTGTTGGAAGACTCAAAGAGCCTGGACGAGGTACATGAAAAAGATATCATACCCTACAGTAGTTACGATCGGCATATTTGACGGAGTCCATAAAGGCCATCAGGTGATTTTGCGAAAGGTCGTGGAAGAGGCAAAAAAACTCCATCTTAAAAGCGTAGCTGTCACATTTGATCCGCATCCCGTAAAAGTCCTTTCCCCCGGCGCGAAAATCCCGTTTCTTATTTCCTTGGAGCACAGGATAAAATTGATAAAGAGCCTGGGCATAGATGATTGCGTGGTAATAAAATTTACAAAAAAGTTCGCGAAGTTCAGCCCGGAAGAATTTATTAAATATATTCTGGCGGATAAATTAAATATCAAGGCGCTTGTAACAGGCGAAAATTTTTTATTCGGGTCTAAGGAAAAAGGCGACGCAAGGCTTCTCAAAAAATTAAGCAAAATTTACAATTTTAAATTTTACAGTGTCTCGCCTCTTAAGATAGAAGGAGAGCATGTTTCCAGCACCAGGATTCGCAAAGCAATTGAAAAAGGCAGCATGAAGCTTGCTTCAAAACTGCTCGGCAGGCCTGTGACTATACTAGGCACAGTCGTGAAGGGAAAAGCCCTTGGAAGAAAAATAGGATTTCCAACCGCGAACATAGACCCTCATCATGAGTCAATTCCTCCGAGCGGAGTTTATAGCGTTGACGTGGCGTTAGAGGGAAAATTTTATAGAGGCATCTTAAATATAAGTAATCACAATATAATAGAGGTCCATATATTTAATTTTAATAAGAATATATATGGCAAAGATATAGAAGTTATATTTAAGCAAAAGATAAGAGACGAGAAAAAGTTTAATTCCCTCCAGGCTCTCAAGCGTCAAATCCAACTCGACATTCAAAAATCAACCTAAAGCCCCAATAAACTTTACAAAACCGTCATTGTCAGAGTGTAAAGATTCGCCTACCCCAGATAAACTTGACATTGTGACAATGACGGTTTTGTAAAGATTGCTACAGTTAGCGTCGGTTAACTGTATTAGGCCCTGCATGTAGTATTATCCCAAAAAAGTTTAAACTTTTGCTTGACACTAAACCTATATTAGGGTAAACTTTGTATACAAGTGGGGCAAAGTGGAGGAAAGTGGAGTAAGGCATCCACCCTCTCTGTTACAGGCGGAGAAAACAATGTTTTACGGAGAATTCAAACATACGCTGGACAGGAAGCAACGCATAATAATTCCCGCTAAATTCAGGGAAGCGCTTAAGGAACATTATGTCGAAAGATTTTTTATTACCCGCGGCCTGGATAAATGCCTTTTTATGTTTGCCGAGGAAGAGTGGAAGGTTCAGGAGCAGAAATTTAAATCAATGTCTTTTACAAAAGCGGAATCCAGAAAATTCAACAGGCTTTATTTTTCAGGCGCATGTGAAATGATCCCTGATAAGCAGGGAAGGATACTTATTCCGAATTATCTAAAGGATTACGCGGAAATCAAAAAGGAGGTGTATAGTATCGGCGTATCAAATCGTATCGAAATATGGAGCGACAAGCTTTGGGAGGAGTATTATTCCAAATCCAAAGATACTTTCGAGGACGTAGCCGAAAAATTAATCGAGGGAGAGTAAAGGAGGTTTTATGTTACGCAATCATAATTCTAATGATATTGTAAAATGTACGGCTTGTGAAACAAATTTTTTTGATATCCCGGTTGAATGCATACGCAAAACCAGAGCTTTGAATATTGACCCGAAACGCCTTGCTGCGAGCGAGGAGATTTACAGGATATTGAGAAGCAACAATGGAAAAAAGCTATTCGCATAATCCGGTATTAGCGAAGGAGATAATCAGTTTTTTAAGCCTTGTCCCGGGCCAGATAATAGTGGACGCTACAATGGGCGGCGCAGGGCATAGCGAGCAAATCCTACAGAAGATCACCCCAGGCGGCATGTTGATAGGAATCGATAGAGACGAAGAGACGTTGAGACTGGCATCTGAAAGGCTGAGGCCTTTCGAAGGGTCATTCAAATTGATAAATAAAAATTTTAAGTATCTAAAAGAAATACTTAAAGACATAGGAGTTGGTAAAGCAAATGGAATTATATTTGATTTGGGCATATCTAGTATCCAGATGGAATCGTGGCAGCGAGGATTCAGTATAAAGAGTGATGGGCCTCTGGATATGCGTATGGATCGCAGCCAGAGCGTTACAGCGAAGAACCTGGTAAACCGCCTCAGGGAAACGGAACTCTCTGAAATCATAAGAGATTACGGAGAAGAGAGATTCCACAGAAGGATAGCGAAAAGAATCGTTGAAGAAAGAACGCGTAAAGAGATTTCTACAACAGCTGAATTAAGCGAAGTAGTTTTACGAAGCCTTCCTTATAGCCATAATAAATACAAAATACACCCTGCTACCCGGACTTTCCAGGCCATTCGCATAAAGGTTAACGATGAGCTGGGCTCAATCAGGGAGGCGCTTGGGGCGCTACCTGATTGTCTTGAAAAAGGCGCCAGATGTTGCGTTATATCGTTTCATTCACTAGAAGACAGAATAGCAAAAAATACTTTCAAGGAGTTTAAGGCCCAGGGCCTTTTTGATATCCTTACCAAAAAACCTATAATGGCGGATGAAAACGAGGTGATTACTAATCCGCGTTCAAGAAGCGCCAAGCTTCGAGTGGGAGAAAGGCTGTAAAATGGAGAAAAACCCGAACAACTGCTGCTCTAAAGCCCTCGCAACTATAGTTATGGTGACTTTTGTGGCAGTGATGTATGTAAACCAGCAGGCTCTTATATACCAGATGGGCCTGAAAGTAAAACAGAACAACGATGTTTATACAAAGCTGGTTGACCACAATAAGATTCTGGTATATAATGTTTTAAATTTGAGGTCGCCTGTCTCTCTTGAGAGAAAACTCTTAGCAAAAGAAGTAGAGTTATCCATGCCTTCCAAATGGCAGGTGGTAAAGATTAATCATTCCCCTAAAAAGATTGCTTTAAACAGTAAAAATTTAGCAAAAAAAGGCCCTTTGACTAATCTGTTTGCAAACGGCCGATAAAAAATAGGTAATAATCGTGTATAAAGGAACTCCTTCCCGCATAAGGAAAGTTCTATATGCTTTAATCATAGCCTTCGCGCTGCTGGGCGTCAGGCTAGTATTTGTCCAGCTAGGCGCGTCAAAATCCTTATCAGATATCGCTTCAAGTCAGTATAAGCTTTCAGTGTCGCTTCTGCCTAAGCGCGGCGTAATCTATGACAGGAACCTGAAAGAGCTCGCCATATCTATAAACCTAAATTCAATATTCGCAGAACCTTTTAAGATAAAGAATAAGTCCGCGGCTAGCCAGAAACTTGCCAGCGCCCTGGGCATAAACAGCGATGAGATATATAGGAAGCTTAGCCAGGAAAAAGGGTTTGTGTGGCTCGCCAGGAGAGTTTCTCCTGACGCTACAAGGAGCGTCAGGGCCCTTGATATTAAAGGTATAGGTTATATCAAAGAGCCCCAAAGGGTTTATCCCAATGGCGTAGTCGCGAGCCATATCCTTGGCTTTACAGATACGGATAATAACGGCCTTGAAGGCATGGAGCTGAGATTTGATAAATATTTAAAAGGCGTTATGGGCTACAGGTACGCGACAAGAGACGCAAAGCAGCGCGAGGTTCCGGGATATGATTACAGGGAAATACTGCCCATAGACGGCGATAATATAGTCCTTACCATAGACAGCGTAATCCAGTCGTTCGCGGAAAGAGAGCTGGAAGACGGTTACGAAAAATATCACGCCAAGGGCGCGTGCATCATTATAATGGATCCTTTTACAGGAGATATACTCGCGCTTAGCAACAGGCCCAGCTTTAATCCAAATAACGCCAAGAATTCTCCGCCTGATTTCAGAAGGAACAGGGCCATATGCGACTTTTTTGAGCCCGGTTCAAGTTTTAAAATAGTCGCTGCCTCCGGCCTTCTGGAGGAAAAAGCGGTCAAGCCAAGCGAAAAGTTTTTTTGTGAAAATGGCTCGTATAAATGGTGCGGCCATACGTATCACGACCATACGCCTCATGGCTGGCTGGAATTCAGGGATGTGATTAAATTTTCTTCAAATATCGGCACCATGAAAGCAGCCCAAAGGCTGGGTTCGGAAAAGTTGTATAAATATATAAAAAAGTTCGGATTTGGAGCGAGGACAGGAATAGAGCTTTCGGGCGAAGTAACCGGAATTACCTCTCACCCAAGCACATGGTCAAAACTTTCTCTCTGCAGTATTTCAATGGGCCAGGAAGTGACTGTGACGGCGATCCAGCTTGCCAGGGCAATATCAGTTTTGGCAAACGGAGGGAACCTCGTAAAGCCCAGGATTGTTGAGAGGATAGAAGATCGCACAGGACATATTATACAAAAATTTGAATCAAAGAAGCCTCAGAGGGTTATTTCAGAAGAGACTTCCAAAGAAATGAGGGATATCTTAAGAGGCGTTGTCGATGACGGCACAGCAACAATTGCTGAGGTGGAAGGATATTTTCCAGCAGGCAAAACCGGCACAGCCCAGAAAGTAGAATCCAACGGCACTTATTCTCACCGCAAATTTACAGCCTCGTTTATAGGCTTTGTGCCGTACGATGATCCAAAATTTGTTATAGTTGTAATAATGGATGAGCCCCGCCCATTTTATTACGGAGGCGTAGTCTGCACCCCCGTATTTAAAAAAGTAGCCGGAGAGCTCATGAGATATTCCAAAATCTACCCAAAACTTGACACTCGAACAATGTCAGTTTTGTCAAGTTCTTCGAAAGGCAAGCGTGAAGTTAAAAAAAATAATAGATAATTTAAGCGGCGCGGTTAAGGTTGAAGGCAATGTTAATATCGAGATAAGCGGTATTGCCTGCGATTCAAAGGCAGTTAAGCCCGGCTGTTTATTTATTGCCTTAAAAGGAGCGAAGGTAAACGGCGCGGATTTTATTGACGAGGCAATAGATAGAGGCGCTCATGCGGTTTTGCTTGACGGTTCTAACGGCGCGGGCGTATTTAAAAGAGGCAATACCTTTATATATGTGAAAGACGCAAGGCTCGGCCTTGCTCAGGCGTCTCAGGTTTATTTCGGGGCTGTATCCAGCAAAATGCATCTAGTGGGCGTTACAGGCACTAACGGCAAGACCACGATTACGTATCTCATGGAAAGCATGTTTAAATCCAAAAATGACGCCGTCGGAATTATCGGTACTGTAAATTACAGGTTTGGCAGCCGCTCTATACCAGCTGTCAACACGACCCCGGGCATCCTGGAATTATATTTTCTTCTGGCAAGCATGCAAAAAGAAAAGATAAATTATTGCGTAATGGAAATATCTTCGCATTCCCTGGAACAGGGAAGGGTGGAGACCTTGCAGTTTGACGCGGCTATTTTTACAAATCTTACAAGAGAGCACCTGGATTTTCACAAGAATATGGATGATTATCTGAAAGCAAAGCTTAAATTATTCGCAAAAATAAAAGAAGGCGGATTCGCGATAATAAATATAGACGACCCGGCGTCGGAAAAGATTATAGAAAAGGTTAAAAACGAAGGCAAGGCGGATATTATTACCTACGGCATCGAGTGCGAGGCGGATATTACAGCGCGCAATATTAATCTCTCTTGTAATGGGCTGAGATTTGAACTGCATACGGATAAAGGCTTGATAGAGATAAAATCAAACTTAATCGGCCGCCATAATATTTATAATATTCTCGCCAGCATTGGCGGAGGGATCTCTCTTGGGATGAATCTTGAAGAAATTAAGAAAGGCGTTGAAGCTCTGAAAGGCCTTCCTGGGAGGTTGGAGAGCGTTGACTGCGGCCAGAATTTCTCAGTATATGTGGATTACGCTCATACAGAAGACGGGCTTACTAATGTGCTTAAATCTCTCCGCGAATTAAAACCAGCCAGGCTTATTTCAGTATTTGGATGCGGGGGAGACAGGGACAGGACCAAAAGGCCTGAGATGGGAAAAATATCTACGGAACTTTCAGATATTGTTTTTATTACAAGCGATAATCCCAGAACAGAAGAGCCGATAGGTATAATAAAGGAGATTACTAAAGGCATAGGCGCTAAAAAAGACAACTATATAATTGAATTAGACAGATTTAGCGCTATTAAAAAGGCTGTGCTGGAGGCCCGGGAAGGAGATATCGTATTAATTGCCGGCAAAGGCCATGAGACATATCAGATATTTAAGGATACTACGGTTCCATTTGATGATAGAGAAGTTGTAAAACGCATTTTAAAGGAGGCGGGACTATGTTTACAGTAGGAGATATTCTAACCGCGGTAAAAGGAAAGCTTCTCTTAGGCAATACGGAAGAGATACTGACAGGCTTATCCACTGATACGCGCAAGATAAAAAAAGGCGAGCTTTTCCTGGCCATAAAAGGCGACAGGTTTGACGGCCATAGTTTTATCCTGGACGCTGTTGCTAAGGGCGCAGGAGCCGTGTTGGTGCAGGACGGAGGTATTACAAACGCAAATTTTAAACTACCCGATGTTTCCTTTATATCTGTCAGCGACAGCGTAAAGGCGCTGGGGGATATTGGAAATTTTCACAGGTCCAGATTTTCCATACCTATAATAGGCATTACCGGCTCAAACGGCAAAACTACCACCAAAGAAATGATCTCCGTTATATTGAGCAAAAAATTCAACGCCCTGAAAAATTTCGGCACAGAAAACAATAATATAGGAGTGCCGCTTACTCTGTTGCGCTTAAATAGCGAGCATAATATCGCTGTATTGGAAATGGGCACAAATCATCTGGGCGAGATAAGGCGGCTTTCAGAAATAGCCAGGCCGACAATAGCTGTCATTACGAACATAGGGCAGTCGCACCTGGAATATTTAGAAGACGTAGACACGGTGCTTAAGGCAAAAGTGGAGATGTTGGAATATATGGATAAAGACGCGAAGCTTATCCTGAATGCCGACGATGATCATCTCAGGACAATAAAAACAAACCTCAAAACCGTATGGTTTGGATTTGACAAAGAAGCGGATTTTTACGCTGATAAAATAAGCCTAGAGCCTGAAGGTATAAGTTTCAGGCTAAATGGAAAATGGGATATATCTCTTGGAGTTCTCGGCAGGCATAATGTTTCCAACGCCCTTGGCGCCATAGCGTGCGCTTGGGATTTTGGCGTATCTATCGAAGAAATCAGAGACGCGCTAAAGGAATTCAAGGTTCCCAATATGAGGATGGAGGTAAAAAGATTCGGAGATATAAAAATAATAAACGATACCTATAATGCCAATCCTTCGTCTATGAAACAGGCGATAGAAGCGCTGAGGGATATGGTAACGGAGGGAAGAAAAATACTTATAGCGGGCGACATGCTTGAGCTGGGCACGTTTTCAGGCAGGTTTCATCATCTGGTCGGAAAGCAGGCGGCGGAATCCGGAATTGATTTGATAGTGGCTGTAGGAAAACTCGCTGAGCATATCTCAAACGGCGCGCAGGAAGCCGGTATGAGCGAGAAAAAAATAAAACTTTGCGCGCTTATGAAAGACGCCCGGGCGAAGGTTGCCACTCTTATTAAAAAAGGCGATACGATTTTGGTCAAAGGCTCCAGGGCGATGAGAATGGAAGAAATAGTAGGCGATCTCGAAACCCAGTTCAAAACATAAGAAAGGGAAAATATTTAAATGCTATATTACTTACTTTATCCGCTTAGGGAATATTTTACGGTTTTTAACGTTTTTAAGTATATTACTTTCAGGGCGGCGTTTGCCAGCATTACCGCGTTTTTAATAACGGTTATTTTTGCGCCGCCTATAATCAGGAAATTACAGGCGCTTAAAATAGGGGAGAGCGTACGGCAAAAAGAATGCCCGGGCCTCTATGACCTCCATAAAAACAAGCAGGGCACTCCTACCATGGGCGGCATACTGATTTTGATAGGCGTATTCGCGTCTACTCTTTTGTGGGCGGAGCTTAATAATCCGTATCTACTTCTCGCGGTTTTTGTGACGCTGTATCTTGGGGGGCTTGGGTTTGTAGATGATTATAAAAAACTTATGTACTCTAAGACCAAAAAAGGCTCAAGAGGCTTAAATAAGAGGACAAAGCTTTTCTTTCAGGCTTTGATAGGGTTGGTGGTGGCGCTCTTTTTATATTGGAATCCTGACAATACCAGGGCTGTTGAATTCCCATTTTTCAAAAATATCGTGATTGACCTCGGGATTTTTTATATACCTTTTGTAATACTTGTTATTTCCGCGTGCTCAAACGCTGTCAATATAACGGACGGCCTGGACGGCCTCGCGATAGGCGCGATAATAATGACCGCGATTACTTACGCTGGGATGAGCTACTTAACAGGCCATGTGAAGTTCGCGGAATACCTTGGGATCTATTATTTGCCTGAGGCCGCGGAGCTGACTGTTTTTTGCGCCGCTATAGTAGGCGCCGGGCTAGGGTTTCTGTGGTACAATTCGTATCCGGCGTCGATATTTATGGGCGATACAGGTGCGCTTGCCCTCGGTGGGGCAATGGGCACAGTAGCTGTTTTTATAAAGAAGGAAATGCTTTTGTTCCTGGTGGGCGGGATATTTGTAGTAGAGGCGCTGTCGGTGTTATTGCAAATATTTTCTTTCAGGACAACAGGCAAAAGGATATTTAAGATCGCGCCGCTCCATCATCATTTTGAAAAATGCGGCTGGCCTGAGCCAAAGGTTACGATAAGGTTCTGGATAATAGCGATAATACTTGTTTTGCTAAGTTTTTCGACGTTAAAGTTAAGGTAAATCCAATAATCTTTACAAAACCGTCATTGTCAGAGTGTCAAGATTATGGGTGGAGGGGAGGGATTGGGTATGAGGAAGGTGGTTGTGGTGGGGCTGGGGAAAAGCGGGGTTGAGGCGGCTAGGCTTTTGGCTAGAGGCAAGGATAGGGTTTTTATTACAGAGTTTAAAGATGACAAAGTTACCCAGGATGCCAGAGATTTGCTGGTTGCTGAAGGCGTGGTTAAACTGGGGAATATCGAACTCGGAGGCCATACGGATAAATTTATAAAAACCGCAGATTTGATAGTGGTAAGTCCGGGCGTAAGGCGGGATGCTGAGCCGATTAAATGGGCTGAAGTCAGGAAAATCCCTGTAATAAGCGAACTAGAATTAGCTTATACAATGTGCTCTGCGCCTATAATAGCTGTAACAGGCACGAGCGGCAAAACTACAACTACAACTCTTATCGGGCAGATGCTTCGCTCAGGCGGTCTTGACGCGATTATATGCGGCAATATCGGAAACCCTTTTTCAGGCGAGATAAAAAAAATAAAGAAAAATTCTGTCGTGGTTCTGGAGGTAAGTTCTTTCCAGCTGGAATTAATCGATAAATTTAAGCCGAGAGTAAGCGTTATATTGAATATCTCCGACAATCACTTAGACAGGCATAAAGACATGCATGAATACATTACCGCCAAATGCAGAGTTTTTCTGAGCCAGGATAAAAGCGACATAGTTTTTTTGAATAAAAATGACGAGCTTTTAAGCGAAATAGCAGGCGTTATAAAAAATCCGAAGGTTGAATTTTTTAACGAGTATAAAGACCTTGGCAGGAAATACAATATATTAAACGAAGACTTCCTGGCAGCCATGTCAGTTGCTTCTTTTATGGGAGTGGACGAGGCTAAGATGCTGGAGGTGCTCAAGGATTTTAAAGGCATAGAGCACAGGTTGGAACATGTCGCGAATGTGAGAGGCGTAGATTTTATAAACGACTCAAAAGCCACTACTATTTCAAGCGTGGGATGGGCGCTGAAATCTCTCGAAGAAAACATTGTCCTTATAATGGGCGGAAGATATAAGGGCGGGGATTTTGGCTTATTAAAGCCTCTCGTAGAGCAGAAAGTGGATTATATAATTTCAATAGGCGAGGCCAGGACTCAGATAAAAGACGGGCTTAACGGCGTAAAGCCGATATTCGAAGCAAACTCTTTTAGCGAAGCTGTGTTCGAAGGCTTTAAAAAAGCTAAAAAAGGAGGAAGGGTGCTGCTTTCTCCCGGGTGCTCCAGCTTTGACATGTTTGAAAATTACAAAGAGAGAGGTAAAATTTTTAAGGAACTTGTAAATGAAATTAGAAAATCTAAATAAAGATAGCCAGCGCCTTTTAATAATTTCCACCATACTCTTGTGCATAGGGATAGTGATGATCTATTCCGCCTCAAGTTGTTACGCGTACGAGCAGTATAATGACAGCGGTTATTATTTAAAGAGGCATGTAATTCATTGTCTTTTAGGGCTTTTTCTGGCAATAATTTTCTTGAAAAAAGATTATAAAAATTTAAAGAAATACGCCAAGGTATTTCTCGCTATCTCGATAGTCGGGCTTATTTTGGCGCTTCTTCCAGGAATAGGCCGCGAGGCAGGGGGTGCGAAGAGGTGGGTAAAACTTGGTTTTATAGGGTTCCAGCCTTCTGAGTTTTCCGGATTTTTTCTGATAGTTTATATAGCGGATATCCTGGACAGGAAACAGCCTGTAATAAGAAGTTTTATGCAGGGGTTTATGCCGCCTTTAATGATCCTTGGCTTTTCAGTTTTATTGATACTTTTACAGCCTGATCTGGGGAGCTCGGTTTGTATTATGGCAGTAGGCCTTATTATGATGTTTGTCGCAGGCGTTAATATGGCGTATTTTTTGCCTTTCCTTGTACCTATCATACCAATTTTTTATTTTCTGATATTTAAAGTTGCTTACAGGCTGCGGCGCATAGCGAGCTATCTTGACCCATGGAGCGATACTCAAGGGGCTGGTTTTCAAATAATTCAATCTTTTTTAGCGCTTGGCTCAGGCGGCATTTTCGGGCTTGGGCTCGGGTGTTCAAAACAAAAACTTTTTTATCTTCCGCAGGCTCATACGGATTTTATATTTTCAATAATCGGCGAAGAGGCGGGACTTATAGGGACATTGTCGGTTCTGGTATTGTTTGTGTTGTTTGTGTGGATTGGCATACAAATTTCAATAAAGGCAAAGGATTTGTTCGGGAGATACTTGGCGCTTGGAATTACTGCCAGCATCGGCCTGAAAGCGGCGATAAACATAGCTGTTTCAACAGGAGCGATACCTACAAAGGGTCTGCCTCTGCCTTTTATCAGCTATGGTGGCACAGCCCTGATTTTCACTATTATCGCCGTAGCCATATTAATCAACATCTCCAACTCATAAACTTGACACTGTGACAATGACGGTTTTGTAAAGTTTATGGAAGAGGGGTAGATATGAAAGTGTTAATTGTTGCGGGAGGGACCGGAGGGCACATATTGCCGGCTTTGGTTTTGGCCAAAGAGATTAAAACCAGGAATATCGGGCAGGTTTTATTTGTGGCGTCTTCAAGGAAGCAGGACCGCGGCATGATATCAGGCAAAGGCGTGGATTTTACGACATTGCCGATAACAGCGCTTCAATCTAAAAATATCTTCGCTGTGCTGAATTTTTTTATAAGGCTTTTTATAGGGACAATAAAATCCGCGCTCGTTCTTTTAAAATTTAAACCTGGCGCCGTGGTAGGCTTCGGCGGATATGTTTCAGGGCCGATAGTTTTGTTGGCGAGCGTTTTAGGCGCGAGGACGATCATACACGAGCAAAATGTCTATCCCGGCAAAGCAAACAGGATCCTCGCGAGATTTGTAAATAAAATCGCTATAAGTTTTCCCGAGGCTAAGGATTTTCTGAAAGGCTTTGAATCAAAAATTATTTTTTCTGGAAATCCTCTTCGTGAAGGCCTGAAAAGGGATGACAGGCCGAAGTTTGCGGATTCTTTCAACGTGCTTGTAATCGGCGGCAGCCAGGGCGCCCATAAATTAAACGCTATTGTGCCTCTGGCGGCAAGCCTTATGGAAAAAGACGCTGGAAGCCTGCTAAACTTTACGCATATCGCTGGAAAAAACGATATGGAAGATGTGGAAAAGTTTTACAATAAAATAGGGATAAAAAACAGGGTATTTTCCTTTACAGATCATATGGCGAGGCTTTATAATGAATGCGATTTTGTAATTTCAAGAGCAGGCGCTATGACAGTATCTGAATTATTGGCGCTTGGGATACCCGCTATACTGGTGCCTTATCCATATGCGCTAGGCCATCAGAAACTTAACGCGATGGTTCTTGAAAAAATAGGTTCAGGGATATTGCTGGAAGAAAAAAATCTAACAGCTAGCGTCATGAAGGACGCTATATTGAAATTAATGGATAGAAAAGTTTTGAGCGACATGGCGCTCAGGGCGAAAAATATTGACAAACCGGATGCGTGCAAAATTTTGATAAAGGAGCTTTATAAATGATCAACGGAAAGACTGTGCATTTTATAGGAATAGGCGGCATAGGCATGAGCGGCCTGGCGGAGGTGTTTCATTGTTACGGTTATTCCGTGCAGGGATCTGATTTAAGGAACTCAAAAGTTACTGACAGGCTTGAAGACATGGGCGTGGAAATCAAAATAGGCCATCGCTCTGAAAATATTGACGGCGCGGATATAGTGGTGTATTCTTCGTGCATCAAAGAGACTAATCCGGAAGTTATGGCGGCGAAATTAAAAAACTTGCCTATATTGAAACGTATGGAGGCCCTTGCCATGCTGATGCAGGATAAAAAGGCCATAGCTATTTCAGGCGCGCATGGAAAAACTACCACTACTTCTCTTGTGTCCCTGCTGTTAATAAAAGCAGGCCTTGACCCTACAGTGTTCATAGGGGCTGACGTTGATTTTTTAGGAGGCAACGCTAGGTTTGGCCAGAGCGATTATATGGTTACTGAGGCGGATGAATCAGATGGCACGTTTATTCTGCTTAACCCTCTCTATAGCGTCAGCACTAATATTGACAGAGAGCATATGGACTATTACGGCACAATGGACAATGTCTTGAGCGCTTATAAACAATTTATCAATAATACAAAAGACGAAGGCCTGGCTTTTATTTGCGCTGAAGATGAGAATTTAAAGAACATAGCCAGGGTATCCAATAAAAGAATTTTAAAATATGGCATCTCGGATGACGCTGATGTAAAAGCGGAAAATATAAAATTAATGAACCTTAAAGGCTCGGAATTTGACGTAAAATATAAGGGCGCAAAGCTCGGCAGGATAAAGCTTTCAATACTTGGCATGCACAATGTAGTCAATAGCCTGGCTGCGATAGGCGTGGCAATGGAGCTCGGTGTGAATTTTAACCTAATAAAGGAAGTAATCAGGGAATTCAAAGGCGCTGACAGGCGATTCAGGATAACTCATTTGGACTCGGATATTATTATTATAGACGATTACGCCCATCACCCTACAGAAATAAAAGCTACGCTTAAGGCGATGGAATCTTCCGGCAGGCGCGTAGTTGCCGTGTTCCAGCCACATAGGTTTTCCAGGACCATGGATTTAAAAGACCAATTCGGCAAATGCTTTGACATGGCGGATCATCTTGTAATAACAGATATATATTCCGCGGACGAAAAGCCAATTGAAGGGGTGAGCGGTAAAGACATATGTGAAAGCGCCAGGAAGTGCGGACATAAAGATGCGCATTTTGTTTCAAAATCTGATATAATAAAACATTTAACGGATGTGGTAAAGCCGGGTGATGCGGTATTTTTGCTGGGGGCAGGAGATATAGGCGAATTGCCTTTTAAGATTGCCAAGATTTTTGAAAGCTCTTCTTTGAGCGTTAAGATATAATGAATCGCGTATATGATAAAGTACAATGAGCTGTTGTCCAGGCATACAAGTTTTCGCATTGGAGGCCCCGCGTATTGCTGGGTAGAAGCTGAAAGCCCGGAAGAAATTTTAGAAGCAGTTTCTTTAGCGCTCAGTAAGAGTAAAAAAATTTTAGTAGCCGGGGGAGGCACCAATCTCCTGGCTAAAGACGAGGGCGCTAGAGAGGTAATAATACATCTGGCCGGATCTTTTGAAAGAATAGAAGAAGAAAGTGGAGAGATAATAAGATTAGGCGCCGGGGGAAGCCTGGCGAAATTAGTAAAGTATACTTCTAGCAAAGCCTTGGGGGGCTGCGAGTTTTTAGCTGGTATACCCGGCAACGTGGGCGGCGCGATTTTTATGAACGCGGGCGTCCGGAGCTTGGAAAACCCAGACGTATTTATTGAAATAAAAGATATTATCCTGGATGTGGAAATTTTAGATTTAAAAGATAAGAAAATAAAGGTTTTGAGAAGGGAAGATATAAATTTTAAATACCGAGCCTCAGGCCTGGACGAAAAAATTATTTTAGGAGCCAGGCTAAAGCTCGAGAAATGCGAAAAAGGGGATGTCGAAGATAAAATAAAAGCTTTTAATAAAAAACGCGACTGGCTTGCTAAGATAGGTTTTCCAAACGCAGGCAGTATATTTAAAAATCCCGGCCCTGATAAATCAGCCGGCATGCTGATAGAGTCCTGCGGCTTGAAAGGCAAAAGAATAGGCGACGCGGAGATTTCCAAACTTCACGCGAATATTATAGTGAATCTTGGCAAAGCAACAGCAAAAGATGTCCTTGGCCTGATAGATTTAGCCAGGACAAGCGTTAAACAAAAATTTGGTATAGATTTAGAACTGGAATTAAAGATAATATAAAGGAATCCTGGTCAACCTGCCAGGTTACCCAGCTGGGTAACCTGGCAGGTTGACCAGGGTAAATACATATGAAAATAAGGCGTGTTGGCGTATTAATGGGCGGGCCTTCTTCGGAGAGGGAGATTTCTATAAAATCCGGCAAGGCAGTCTGTAAGGCGCTTGAGGCCAGGCATATAGATTATGTGTCTGTAGAGCTTATGGCAGGGCCCAATGTAAACGGTTATAAAGAATCGGTAGCTGATTTGATCCACCGGATGAAAATAGATGTGGCGTTTGTGGCGCTTCACGGCGAATTCGGAGAAGACGGCGTAGTGCAGGAACTTCTTGAGAAAATGAATATTCCTCATACAGGAAGCCTATCTCGCCCATCCAGAGTCGCGATGAATAAGATTTCGGCAAAAGAGGTCTTTAGATTAAACTTTATACCAATTGCCAGGCATGAAATCCTGACTAAGGACAGTTTCGATAAAGGAATCGACATAAAGAGGTATTTTAAAAATCTAGGGCCCAGCCTTGTTGTCAAACCTTCTAACGGCGGTTCCAGCATAGGCCTGAATATAGTAGGCAATGAACCGGATCTGAAAGACGCGATTCGCGACGCCTTTAAGTATGACGACAAATTGATAATCGAAGAATATATTTCCGGGAGAGAAATTACAGTAGGCGTTATAGAAGACAGGGCCTTGCCTATCGTTGAAATTGTGCCCAAAAGAAAATTTTTTGACTTCACCGCAAAATATGAAAAAGGCCTTACCGAATATATTGTGCCTGCTGAAATAGAAGAGTCTGTTTACAAAAAATGTCAGGATATAGGCTTAAGAGCTCATAAAGCGCTTTCGGCAAGGTCATTTTCGCGCGTGGATATTATATTGAATGAAAAGGCAGGCCCTGTGGTGCTTGAGGTAAATACTATCCCCGGCCTTACAGAAACAAGCCTCCTTCCGAAGGCCGCTAAAGCCGTAGGTATTTGCTTTGAAGACCTTTGTATTAAAATTTTAGAATCAGCAGTATAATAAAAAAACCGCGTCCCGATCGACGATCGGGATATGGTTGAGGCGACTTAGAGTGGTAAGAATAAAAAGGCAAAAGATTCAGCCGCATAAAAAAAAGAAAGAAACCGAGCCAAGGGCGAAGCGTAATTTTAAAGGCGTTTTTAAGATTATTTTATGGACGGTTCTTGTGGCGTGTATAGGCGTAGGCATCGTGGCGTTTCAGTATATGTTTGTGGATTCGGATCTGTTTAATGTAAAAGGCCTGGATGTCAGATTCTATGACGATAAAAATGTATTGCGAAGAGGATCTTCCGGAGGGATTGAGGACAAGCGCGTTTTAGGCGCCAATATATTCCTGGTAGATCTGAATGATCTTAAAGAAAGAATAGAAGCCGCTCATCCTGAATTAAGAGATATTGTTGTGAGGCGGGCGTTGCCGGATAGATTGATTATTCAGGCAAGGCAAAGACTGGCCGTAGCCCAAGTTTACGGCGACAGGCTGTATTCCATAGATAAAGACGGCGTTTTTCTCCCTTACGCGAATAATTCTGTAGAAGGGGACATTCCTCTTATTTCAGGTATCAGGGTAGCCGGCCCTGCCAGGAGCAGCGCTGTCCAGAAAGAAAGGATTAAAAAGGCCTTATTTCTTATAGACGCGTTGTCTGTGAATAAGAAGCTTTTGATGTACCGTATAAAAACAGTAGATATTTCCGATATCCGCAATATATCTTTTTTTCTTTCAGCTAAGGACGCTGAAAAAGTTGAGATAAAAATAGGCGATGGCGAATTCAATAAAAGATTAGATGTTCTGGCTACGATAATGGAACAGCTGGGGCAGGATATAGGAAGAGTAAAATATATTGATTTACGTTTTGAGGACCCGATAGTAGGGCCCAGATAGGGGTCGGGACGAAAGTGAGGTAAGTATTATGCGTTCAGAAATTATTTGCGGTTTGGATATAGGCGCTTCCAATATCCGGGCGCTAGTTGCAAATGCCGAGGGGAATATGCTTGGATTTGGCCAGGTCCCCACAAAAGGATTTTCGAAAAGCGTGGTTTCAAACCTTAGCCTGCTTTCGGACGCGATAGAGGCCAGCGTTATGAAGGCGGAAGAAATGGCAAAATGCAGGGTGCGAAAGGTTATAGCCAATGTTTCAGGCGCGCATATAAGAACGTTCCAGAGCCGGGGGTCCGTACATATTTCTGACAGGCCAAGCGAGATTACAAAGGACGATGTAAAAAGATGCATAGAATCCGCCAAGATCATAGCCATGTCTTTGGACAGGGAGGCGGTGCATCTGGTGCCGGTCAGGTTCTTTATAGACGACAAGATGGAGATCAATGATCCTCTCGGCCTGTTTGGCTCAAAGCTTGACGTGGAGCTTAATATAATCACATCTTTAGTCACTGTTTTGCAGAATATCACGAAGGCGATAAACTTGGCAGGCTATGAAGCGGACGAACTGATAGTTTCAGGCGCCGGCACAGGGCTGAGCGTTTTTGAAGAAGAAGAGCTCGTAAGCGGGGCTGTTCTCATAGACGCGGGAAAAGAAACCACTGAGGCGGCGCTTTTTATAGACGGAAAAATATTGGACTCTTTTACTTTTCCGTTCGGCGGAGACGATCTTACCCAGGTTTTGCAGGACAATATGAAAATTATGTTTGACGAAGCGGAGGAGCTAAAAATAAAATACGGGCTTGTTGCGAAAAGCGAAATCACAAATCTTTTGTTGCCGAAGGTAGAAACAGTGCTGGAAGATATTCATAAAAAACTGGAGCCGTTCCTTAAGAACAAGAAAAGCCTGCCGCATATGGTTGTGGTAGGAGGAGTAGCGAAGATGGACGGCTTTATTGAAACAGTGGAAAAGGTATTTAAGATGCCTGTAGATATGGGCAATCTTAAATCCGGAGGCGCTCTCAGCGACATAACGTTCGCATGTTCGCTTGGCCTGATGAAATATAGCGCTAAAAAAATAATTGCCGCAAGGCCCGGCGGATCTATGTCTGAGCCGATGGGATTAGCGGGCAGGCTTATAACCAAAATAAAATCTATCGTGTCGGAATATTTTTAAGGGGTATAAAATGATTTGCATAATCGGCGCAGGCAATATGGGAATGGCAATAGCGTCGCGCATTAAAGACAAGGCCATTTTAAGCGACAAGTATAAGCGCATTTCCGACAATATTACTGTCGCGAAGCGTTCGGGCATTATTATACTGGCTGTGAAGCCGCAGGATATAGGAGAAGTTTTAAAAGAAATAAAGCCTTATGTAAAAGGAAAGCTGATAATTTCCATAGCCGCGGGCGTAACCACGCGCTCTATAGAAAAGGCTTTGCCAGGGGTAAGGGTAATCAGGGTAATGCCTAACATGCCTGCCGTAGTAGGTAAAGGTATTTCCGCTGTCAGTTGCGGCAGATTCGCTACCAGGCGGGATTCAAAAATAACTTTCAGTATTTTTTCAGCTCTCGGTGAGGTAATAGAAGTTAAAGAGAAAATGATAGACGCTGTCACTGCTGTGAGCGGCAGCGGCCCCGCGTATTATTTCTTGTTTACGTATTTATTGGCCAAAGCAGCTGAAGCAAGCGGCTTAAAAAAAGCTATCGCTTTAAAATTAGCCAGGGCTACATTTATTGGCGCCGCAGAGGTTCTTAAATCAAGTAAGTTGTCTACGGAGGAGCTGGTAAAAAAAGTTGCCTCCAAAGGCGGCACTACTGAAGCCGCCCTGAAAGTATTTAAACAGGAAAAACTGGAAGCGATCATAAAAAAAGCAGTCAAACAAGCCGCCCATCGCTCCAAAAACTTGACACTGTGACAATGTCACTTTTGTAAAGTTTATGCCGTGTTTAGCAGGCATCATAAACTTGACACTCTGACAATGACGGTTTTGTAAAGTTTTTGAAAACGAAAAAAGGAGATAATATGCCGAAAGTCGGGATTATTGGAGGTAGCGGACTGTATCAGATAGACGCGTTAAAAAACATAAAGGAAGTTACAGTGGAAACGCCTTTTGGCGAGCCGTCCGACAGTTTTATTATCGGAAACCTAGGCGGCGTAGAGGTGGCGTTTCTTGCCAGGCACAGAAGAGGACATACGATTTTGCCCACAGAGATTAATTACAGGGCAAACATATACGCTATGAAGAAACTTGGCGTGGAACAGTTGGTGTCTATTTCAGCGGTCGGGAGCTTTAAAAAAGAGCTAAAACCTCTGGATATCGTGCTTCCGGATCAGTTCGTAGACAGAACTAACCAGGCCCGCAAAACTACCTTTTTTGGGCAAGGCGTGGTTGCCCATATAAGTTTTGCGGATCCTGTGTGCGCGGATTTAAGAAAAATAATTTATGATACAGGCAAAAAACTGGGCGTTACAATACATGATAAAGGCGCGTATTTAAATATGGAAGGCCCGGCCTTTTCCACAAGAGCGGAATCGCATTTGTACAAAAGCTGGGGCATGGATATTATAGGTATGACCAATATGCCTGAAGCCAGGCTTGCGAGAGAAGCGGAAATGTGTTTTGCTACTATTGCGCTTGTGACTGATTACGACTGCTGGCATGAAGAGGCTGTGAATATTGAAATGGTAACTGGAAATTTGCTGAAAAATGTCGACACCGCAAAAAAAATAATAAAAGAGGTAGTGCCGCTGCTTTCTGAAGAAAGAAAATGCAGCTGCTCCGAAGCGCTTAAGTATTCTATAGTTACCGACAAAAAGCTTATACCGGAGCACACAAAAGAAAAGCTGGATATAATAATAGGGAAATATTTATAATATGGAATACAAAAATACTTTAAATCTGCCTAAGACTGATTTTCCGATGAAGGCCAATCTGCCTGATAAAGAACCCCGCATTTTCGAAAAATGGGAATGCGAGGATCTTTATCAAAAAATACGCCAGAAGCAAAAAGGCAAATCGAAATATATACTCCATGACGGCCCGCCTTATGCGAACGGAAACATCCATATAGGCCACGCTTTGAATAAAACCTTAAAAGATATTGTTATTAAATTTAAAACAATGCAGGGGTATGACGCGCCTTATGTGCCCGGATGGGATTGCCACGGCATGCCGATAGAGCACCAGCTTTTTAAGGAAATGAAAAAGACAAAGCATGACGTGGACCAGGTAGAATTCAGAAAGTTGGCGCATGAGTTTGCAATGAAATTTGTGGAGATCCAAAAAGCTGAATTCGAAAGGCTTGGGATTTTTGGAGATTGGGACAATCCATATTTGACATTGAAACCGGAATACGAAAAAGAAGTAGTGGCAAGTTTCAATAAGCTAGCGAAAGACGGCTTTATCTACAGGGGCCTTAAGCCAATAAATTGGTGCGCAAAGTGCGAAACTGCCCTCGCGGAGGCTGAGGTTGAGTACGAAGACCATGTTTCGCCGTCGATATATGTGAAATTCAGCATAGAGCAGAAAGCAGAAAGCAAAGAGTCTGTAGCTTTTCTTGTCTGGACGACTACGCCTTGGACGCTTGTGTCAAATGTTGCGATAGCTGTTCACCCTGACTTAAAATATGTATTTGTCAAAACTGACAGCTACGGCACGCTGGTGCTGGCCGAAGCCCTCTTTGAAGCAATGCTTAAAAAACTTGGCGTAGCTGGAAGCGTTGTAAAAACAGTAAAAGGCAAAGATTTAGAAGGTATGATAGCCAACCACCCGTTTTTAAACCGCGTTTCAAAGGTTGTCCTGGCGGATTATGTTTCAAGCGAAGACGGCACAGGCTGCGTTCATATCGCGCCGGGCCATGGCCAGGAAGACTATGAGGTGGGCCTTAAATATAATTTGCCGGTGATTATGCCTGTTGATGAAAAAGGCAGATTTAAAAAAATAGATTCTTTTGAGGTTCCTGACGAAATTGTGGGTAAGCCTATACTGGAAGCCAATGACATTGTCCTTATAATTCTCTCAGATGCGAAAGCGCTTTTAATATCCGAAAAAACACAACACTCGTATCCGTATTGCTGGCGCTGCCATTCCCCGCTTTTATTCCGCGCCACAAAACAATGGTTTATGGGAGTGGATAGAAACCTCCTGAGACAGAAAACGCTTAACGAAATAAAAAGCGTAAACTGGGTGCCTGATATAGGCGAAAAACGTATCTCCAGCATGGTGGAGCTTAGGCCTGACTGGTGCCTTTCGAGACAGCGCTACTGGGGCGTGCCTGTGCCTATTTTATATTGCGCATCATGTAATTTAGAAATAATAGACGACGGCGTGATGAAAAAAATAGAAGAGACTTTTGGCGCGGAAGGCTCTGATTCATGGTTTGCGAAGCAAGCAAAGAGTTTTGTTCCGGACGGCTTCAAGTGCAAAAAATGTGGCCATGGGGAATTTAACAAAGAAACAGATATCCTTGACGTCTGGTTTGAATCAGGCGCAAGCCATCAGGCGGTACTTCGAATAAATAAAAATCTTGGCTTTCCCGCGGATTTATACCTGGAAGGCAGCGACCAGCATAGAGGATGGTTTCAGACGTCTATTTTGATCGGCATGGGAGTTGAAAAGACCTCCCCGTTTAAAAACGTACTCACACACGGCTTTGTAGTTGACGGCGTCGGCAAAAAGATGTCCAAGTCAGCCGGCAATGTGATGAGCCCTCAGGAAGTGATTTCCAAAAAAGGCGCGGATGTTCTGAGGCTCTGGGCGAGCTCGTCATCTTATTTTGACGATGTAAGAATTTCGGAAGAAATTTTAGACCGCACAGTAGAGGCGTACCGCAAGTTCAGGAATACCGCGAAATATCTTCTCGGCAACCTCTATGATTTTGACCCGGAAAAAGACAGCTTAGCAAGCAAAGACCTTATGGAGATAGACAGGTGGGCTCTTTCCAGGCTGAATTCTACGCTTAAAGAGGTGACTGATTCTTTTGAGAGCTTCATGTTTCATGAAGCCACAAGCTTTGTCTATAAATTCTGCATTCTTGATATGTCAAATTTTTATCTTGATATTTTAAAGGATAGGTTGTATACTTTTGGAGCTAGATCAAAAGAAAGACGGTCCGGCCAAACAGTTCTTTATAAAATATTGAGCGTTCTTACCAGGATTATGGCCCCCATAACGCCATTTACTTCAGAAGAGATATGGGGATATTTTAATAAAGAGGGCTCAGTGCATCTGGCGGATTGGCCGAAGGTCGAAAACGATTTAATTGACGCCGGCCTCGAGGCCAAATGGCAGCGATTGATAAATTTAAGAGAGGAAGTTTTAAAAGCCCTTGAGGAAAAAAGGATTGCAAAATTAATAGGCAGCCCTCTTGAAGCAAAGGTATCGCTTGTTGCAAGCTCCAAAGAAGAGTATGATTTTTTAAACAAATACTCAGGGATTTTACGTTATATATTTATAGTTTCGCAGGTAGTACTTGCAGCAGGAGATAAGCTGGATATCCAGGTGTCGAAGGCTGATGGCAAAAAATGCAGCCGTTGTTGGAACTGGAGCGCGTTAGTCGGAGCAGATGAATGTAATCCAACACTTTGTGAGAGATGCGCTGGTGTTGTAACGGAGGAAACAAGAGGATGAACAAGCAAGAGCTGTTAAAATACAAAAAGCTTCTGATAAAAGTGAGAGAAGGCGTAGCTGGAGATATAAGCCATATAGCCAAAGAGAATCTTAAATCCCAAAAAGAATCATCAGGAGATCTTTCCGGTTATAGCCTTCATATGGCAGATATGGCAAGCGACAGTTATGACAGAGAACTTAGCCTAAATATTGCAGGCGAAGTGCAGGAGATTGTATACGAAATTGACGATGCATTGAAGCGCATGGAAGAGGGTAGCTTCGGAAAATGCATTTCTTGTGATAAAAAGATACCTCAAAAACGCCTTAATGCCGTCCCATATGCTAAATATTGTATACAATGCAAGTCAAAAGAAGAAAAGAATAAGTAGTATTGTAAGTATTCTTTCCATTTTTTTAATCCTTTCAATAGATCAGATTACCAAGGTAGTAATTTCTTCAAAGCTATCTCTGGGCCAGTCCATACCTATAATAAAGGATGTTCTGCATATCACGTTTGTAAAAAACACAGGCGCAGCTTTCGGGCTTTTTAAGGATAACGTTTACTTTTTTATTGCGATATCAATAATTGCAGCGATAACAATAGGCGTAATCCTTATAAATACTATTAGAAAGGGAGAATTTTTAGACAATTTTCTTCGCAATTTTGGCCTGATTCTTGTAGTATCAGGAGCCCTGGGCAATCTAATAGACAGGGTAAGGCTGATGTATGTAATTGATTTTATTGACGTTAGGATTTGGCCTGTTTTTAATATTGCTGACTCATCGATCACAGCAGGAACCGCGTTACTTATCCTTTTTTTTACCAAAAACTACCAAAATCAACCTGCGAAGTAATCTCTGGTTAGCCCATATTACTATGATGGTTAAGGCAATTTGACAGAATTAAAAATATATGATATACTTTAGTTAAGAAAGAACAGCATATTTTTTTTAGTATCATAGTAAATAGATTTAAAAAGTTTTAAGAGGTTAAGATGAAAGAGCTGCTATTCAAAGACATAACCTCAGAGAATAAAAAAAGGAAAGATCTCTATGTGTCTGAAACAGTTAATATGGACGGAGTTACTACTACAACCCAGAGGCACTCTATCTATATATTAGGCGATCAGAATAAATTTAAAACCCTAGAAGAGATGGCGGAATGGAAAAAGACCATTGGCTTGAACACCACTAAAAGGCACATCTTTATTATTAAAAAACGCGATACAAAACTTGGTAAAGATATGTTTATATGCGATATAGTCGGCAGGTTGTACGCGGTATCTGGTTTTGATATTTATTCAGTAGTATTCAAGCATTCTTTTGAAGTGGATTTTATACACACACAACCTTAACGCAGGGAGGTGGTTCTATCGTTCCAAGTTTTTTTCCTTGGTAACCCCGGCCTTTTCGATAGCCAAAAGACCGGGGTTTTTTATTGTAAACTTTACAAAACCGTCATTGTCACAGTGTCAAGTTTATTGACTAGCTTGGTGGTATATGATAAACTTAAATGGATTATTGATTCAGGAGGCTATGTGAAGATATCGGTTCTGGGAGATGGCGGCTGGGGTACGGCGTTAGCTATTTTATTGAAAAATAAAGGGCTTGAGGTGTGGCTCTGGGGCGCTTTCAAAGAAGATATAGAGAGTATAAAAAAAGCCGGAGAGAATAAAAAGTTCCTGCCTGGTTTTAAAGTTCCTAAAACTATTCAACTTACAAGCGAGATACATCCTGCGTGCGAAGGCGCTGACGTTATAGTACTCGCAATCCCGTCGCGTTTCTTAAGGGATGTTATTACAAAAAATAAAAAAATCTTAAACCAGTCGCGGGCGAGTTTCGTAAGCGTTGTAAAGGGTATAGAAGAAAAATCTCTGAAGAGAATGAGCGAGATCGCGGAAGAAGTTCTGGGGGATATAGAAATAGCTGTTTTATCAGGGCCAAGTATCGCCCCTGAGGTTAGCCGCGGAATCCCGACAGCTGTAGTTGTAGCTTCGGAAAACGAGGATTTTTGCAGAAAGGCCAGCGATATATTCAGGACGGAGCGTTTCAGGGTTTATACTAATAAAGATGTTGTAGGCGTAGAGCTTGGCGGGGCTTTTAAAAATGTAATAGCGATCGCTTCAGGTATTTCAGATGGCCTGGGTTTCGGGGCAAATACAAAAGCGGCTATACTTACGAGGGGCTTGACGGAAATGACCCGCCTTGGTTTGGCAATGGGCGCGTCAAGCGATACCTTTCAAGGTTTGAGCGGGCTTGGAGATATGATCACTACCTGCGTGAGCCCGGAAGGCAGAAATCATAGATTTGGAGAAGAAATCGGGAAAGGCAATAAACCCGGGAATCTGCTGAATAAAAGCGTTATGGAGATAGAGGGCGCGTGGACTTCCCGCGCTGCGGTAGAACTGGGCAAAAAATATAATATAGAATTACCTATTACCAGGCAGGTGCATGCGGTTTTATTTGAAAATAAATCTCCGCTTTTGGCAGTCAATGAGTTAATGACGAGAGAACCTAAAGCAGAGTGAGGTTTCTACGAATTTTGAAAAAAAAGAAGATCAGAATACCTTCAGGCATAACCGACACATTTAAATAGCGCCAATCAGAAACCAGTCTTTTTTCTAATTATGAAATATATACTTATTTCGCTGACATTTATTATTTTAGCCCTGCTTTTGATACGTCCTGTAAACGAGGCTGATACCTGGATGCATATTAAAACCGGCCAGATAATGGTTGAAGATATGCGCATGATGCGGGTAGATGAATATTCTTATACAAAAGCTGGCGAGAAGTGGCTTAACCATCAATGGCTATCGCAGGTAATTTTTTATTTTGTTTACAAACTTTCCGGCATAAGCGGCATTATAGTTTTTTCGGCAATAATAATATTTTTTGCGTTTGTTTTTCTATTTATAAATATTTATAGAAAACCCAGCTGGTTATGGGCTGTTTTTTTAATGATGCTAGTGATACTTTTTTCGCAAAATGTTTTTCTGGCAAGGCCCCTTATTTTCTCATTATTTTTATTTTCGCTTTTTATATTAATTTTGCATAGGTATAAATATTCGCCGCCCCCCGCAAAAAATAATTTATTATATGCCCTGATCCCGCTTCAGATATTATGGGTTAATTTACACGGATCTTCTATAATGGGAATTTTTTTAGTATGGGCGTTTATTATAGGAGAGTATGCAGACACTAGGATAAGGCGTAATTTTAAGAATGAATTTGTTATAATAGGCGACAGGTATAAAAAGCTTTTATTTGTCGGCATAGCGCTTATCATTTCAAGCGGGTTTACTCCTTATGGGTACAAAGCGATATTTTTTCCTATAATGGAATTTAAAGGGATAGGTTTTATAAATGAATGGTCGCCAAGCGTATATAATGATATATTTCTTAATTTCGGGATAATGCCTTATTACCGCATTTTTCTTCTCATAAGCGTCCTTGTTTTTATTTTCAGGGGCAGGTTTATTTCTTCATCGCATATTATTATTTTCGGATCGCTGCTATATCTTTCTTTAAGCGGAAGGAGGCATCTGCCGCTATATGGTTTCGCGATAGCGCCTTGCGTCATTGAATATTTAAAGGACGTTGATTTTAAGGCAGCATTTCCGCGCCTAGGAAAGTTTTTTCTATACTTCGCATCTATAATATTAGCCTTGTATTTGGCAGTATTAGGCAAAGATATTGTGACAGGAAAACATTATGCGGATCAAAGCGCTTACCGCTGGTTTGGATTAGGTAAGATAGACTATCCGGAAGAGGCTATGGATTTTTTGGAAAAATCCGGATTAGAAGGCAATATGTTTAACGATTATTCAAGCGGCTGTTTTCTGATAGAAAGGTTGTATCCTTCGAAAAAAGTCTTTCTTGACGGGAGAAATACCATTTATGGCGCAAAGTTTATAGCAGAGAATTACGTAGATTGCCTGAAGGATCCGTCGTTATTTGAAGGCCTGGTAAAAAGATACGATATCAACTACACCTTTCTTTATTACGGCCTCAGAGGTATGACGAAATTAATACCGCATCTTTATTACAGCCAAGATTGGCAGTTAGTTTTTCTTGACGACAAGGTGTGTATCTTCGCAAGAAATATTGAAAAAAATGCGGATTTAATAAAAAAATACAGAGTCGATCTTACAAAAAGAAAAAAGGTGGCTAACTTAAACAAATATAGCTGGCAAAGGTACTACCCAATGGATTATATCAATAGGGCGATATTTTATGAAACCGTTGGCCTTCTGGACATGGCGATAGCAACGCTGGAAGATACGCTTGTTATAGCGCCTTACGCGAGAGATGCTCATTATAATTTAGGGGCGCTGTATTTAAAGAAAGAAATGTATGAAGGCGCTATAAGGGAATTCAAGCAAGCTATAAGAATAGACATGATGGATGCGGACGCATATAATAATCTTGGGGTAGCTTACGCGAATATCGCTAAATATAAAGACGCCGTGGAGCAATTCAAAAAAGCTTTATTTCTTAACCCACTGCATGTAGATGCGAAGCGCAATTTAAGCATCGCAAGGATAGACTACAAAATCCAAAAGAGCCGGTAAAACATAAAAGGCTGAAAAGATTGTTATGGCAGAAGCCCTGATTATAATTTCTACATATAACGAAAAAGATAACATAAAAAAGCTTATCGAGGAGATTTTTAGATATGCCCCTGGCGTTGAAGCGCTTATAGTTGACGATAATTCCCCTGACGGAACAGGCGATATCGCGGACAGGATAGCATCTGTAGACAAAAGGGTTTCCGTGATCCATAGGATGCGCGATAAGGGCAGAGGCGCAGCTGGAGTGGAAGGCTTTAAAGCCGCGGTTAAAAGAGAAGGCATTTCTTATATTATGGAAATGGATGCGGATTTTTCGCATGACCCAAGGTATATCCCGGATTTTTTAAAAGAAATAGTTCATAATGACATAGTCATAGGTTCCAGGTTTATAAAAGGAGGCGGTGACAATGAAAGAGATCTACTGAGAAGGCTGCTTTCAAAGGCGGTGAATTTTTTAATAAGGAGTTATCTTGGCCTGAATGTGTGGGATTGCAGCTCAGGCTATAGATGCTTTAAAAAGGAAGTTATAGTTAAAATCAACCTTGATTTGCTAATATCAAAAGGCCCTGCTATATTGGAAGAAATATTATATATAGCGTATCTTAAAAAATATAAAATAAAAGAAATACCCATACTTTTTAAAAATAGGTATAAAAATAAGACAAAACTTAATTTGATAAAATTATTAAGAGTAGGCGCGGATATAGTGTCATTTAAAAAAATATATTCGCCTGAAAATATAAAATAATTAATAGCGGCTTGAACATCGAGGACGCTAAAAGGAGAAATAATATGAAGAAGAAAACAGTAGTATTGTCCGGAATCCTCGTCGCGGCCTTGGTCGTAGGGCTTTTATCTACAAAAGCTCAGGCGGAAGCTGACGTGTTGTCTAAGACGTATTATCCTGATGGACAGTTGCAAAAAGAGGAGACCTTGAAAGGCGACAAACTGGAGGGGCTGTCTAAGACATATTATTCAGGCGGAGGATTGCAGGAAGAAATGACTTTCAAAGACGGTAAGCCAGAAGGGCCATCCAGGTCATATTACCCGGATGGTAAGTTGCAAACGGACATGACTTTTAAAAACGGCAATCCTGATGGGCTGTTTAAATCATATTATCCGAGTGGCCAGCTGCAAACAGAGATGATATTCAAAGGCGGCAAGCCGGACGGGCTATCTAAATCATATTATTTAGACGGAAAGTTGCAGGAAGAGGTGACTTTGAAGGACGACAATCCGGACGGGCTATTTAAGTCATATTACCCAAACGGTCAGCTGCAGGAAGAAGGGACTTTTAAAGACGGTAAGCCCATAGGACCGTATAAGACGTACTATGAAGACGGTAAGCTGAAAGAAGAAGTGATTTATGATGACAATAAGTCGGAGTGATTCGCGTCCTTGAATATTCCTATTTATAGGGCATACTCTATGGCGAATAGATTAAAATAAAAGAGGCGTAATTTTAAGAAAAGGAGAGCGGTAAATATGAAAAAGATGTTTTTGGCATTATTGGTCGTTGTATTTTTTAGTTCTTTGTGTTTTGCCGCTCCTAAACCAACGGTGCCGCTTAAAAAGCTAGTAACGCCGATTAAAAAAGCCGCTATAAAACAAGCTGTTGTCGCGAAGCGGGCAGCGCTAGTTAAAAAGACATCTCCTAAGCTAGTAACGCCGATTAAAAAAGCCGCTCCAAAGCAAGTTGTTGTTGTAAAGCCACTAGCGCAAGTTGATCAAGTTACTCCGGCGCAAGCAGCGTTAGCTGATCAGGCTGCTCCTAAGCTAGCAGAGCCGCCACCCAGCGAAGAGACTAAAAAAGAAGCTGAATAAAAAAATAATGCATAATCCTGCCTCTAGTCACAATAAGTTTGAAACCTAGTTACTTCTGTGATATAATAAATATTAGTTAAATACAACATTGATATAGCCTAAAGAAAGCAAAGGAAAGGCTATTTTTTTGTCCAAATTATGATAAAGTTTAAAAAAGTATTAAACATGAAAATTATTCCATTAGCTGTAGCTGTGTTGTTTCTTTTTAATAGCGCAGTATATGGAACAGATATAGCTGATAGATTATGCCTGAGAGCTCCTGTCGGGAGAGAATCTACTTATAATCGCATAGCCGAAACCATAAAGATTTGGGAAAACCAAGGATTAGGGGCTATAGGCAATTTTTCTATCCAAAGCACTTCTTATAATGACAAAAGAAAAGCTCTATCTGTAAGATTGCTTGATATAGAAAGGCCTCAGAGAGGGGTAGAAAGCATAAATATAAGCGCTCAACGCGCGGCGCCTGGGGAGATAAATGAAATCCTGCAGCAGCTAATGGTAATGAGCGCAAATCCAATGTTAGGTAGGATCATACGTTGGTACACAGAGGAGTTTGTGAGAAGCGGAGACGCTCTGATTCTCGAAGATAATAGCAGAGGCATTTTAGGCCTGGGCGCTAGGAATGTTGTAGCAGTATCTCAATATCTAAGGGATAATCCAATAGCCTGGTTTCATGAAATTGCGCATGCGTATTTTGATGAGCACCCCAGGGAGATATCCCGCATAGAATCCCAGCTTGTTGAAGGCAGGGCAAAATGGATAAATATAAAAGACCAGTCAATAAGGACTCACTATGTCTTGAGGGCTTTTCAGAGGCAGATATTTGGAGAGCAGGATAAATATCTTACCCAGCTTGTAAACAACATTGGAAAGGTTAGGAAGGCAGTAACTCAAGGTGAATTGTTTTATTTGGGAGACAATTCGGTGCGATTGGAACAGTTGATTCCACTGGCAGAAGCAATGGAGAGCGTTTTGGCCCAGGCTGATGATACAAAAGATAGAATAGCGCATGAAGGATGGCTATCAATAGATGTTGGCGGGTATATTATTGATAATCCAGGCGCGCGCTTGTTAGATATTGTTATAAGAGATGAATCCGGCTCTGAAATAGCAGTAATAAAAGTCCAGCCACTTAAAAAAGCAGATGGGCTGTCTTATGATAAAAGCGCAGTTTTCTTAGAATGGATTAGCATAGTTCCGTTAGAGTTGAGGAACAAAGGATACAATTCAGTTTTATATGAGGCCCTGGAAATATTATTAGCTGATTTAGGTTATCATGAAATATATTCTCATTTAAAATGGGGGGTTGAAAGTTATTGGGAGAAAAGGGGTTGGAAAATTTCAGAAGAGAATATCTATATACCCGGAGCAATACCAGGTTTTTATATAGAAAAACCAAGTGTTATGAAAAGCGCTTGCCCTACAATTACAGGGCTGTATAAAAAAGTAATCGCAAGCTCTGTTAGCCAGCCTTCATATGCAGAATCCGCTAGAGGTTCTCTGCTGCATGTATTTAGCGCGCTTACTCAGCATGAAAACATAAACGGCGCTTTCACGGAAGAAGAGATTGCTGGTTTAACAGGAAGAGCTCCATCTACTGTGAGATATGATATAAGGGCGCTTCTTACGCTGGGGCTTTTGGAACCAGTGCTAAAAGAACCTAAGCGCGGTACCTATAGAATTCCAGAACTTTTAGAGCCAATAGAAATAGGAATCAATGTCTATAAAATTCCAGCGCGGGTAAAATCTCGCGTAGCTGAAATTAAGCCGTATCTCGCAATGTTTAGAGGAGACTTGCTTCGTCCGACAAGAAAACAGCTGGAACCGACAAAACAAGAATTAGACAGAATAAGAGCAATAGAAGATATTGAGGAAGTAATAATGACTATTATTAAGGGAGACGTGCCTCATTATTGGACCCACCTGGAGAGCTATTTGGGAGCGCTGAGAGGAACAAAGAACAGCCTATAAATTCCGGGAAGACATAAGATGAATAAAAAAATTATGATAAAATTTAATAAGCTCTTTGCTTGTAAAATTGTATTAGCAGCGATAGCGGTAGTATTTTTATCTACGGATATTATATATTCAACTCCTATTTCTAGTAAAGATTCCCTGAGAATCCCTATTGGAAAAGAAAGCGGCACATTCCAGCGCATGCAACAAACTATGGGAGAATTGGTGCCTGACGACGCAAAGGCTGATGGTGAACTGGCTATGGCTCGAGAGATTGTGGCTAATCTGCATAGATCAGGAATAAATCTGTTAGACATAGGAGCGTTCACGGGAGAATTCCTAAGGAGCGTGGCGAGAATGAACCCTGAGGCTGGAAAATTAGTCGGTATTGATTTGGGAGCTAAAGACAATGTATTGCAGGAAGGAAGAGCCCAGATAGAGTTGCGGCGTATTGATACAAGAGCCGGAAATTGGATAAGCTTAATGGAAAAACAGTTTTATGACGTAGTTACTATTGTATATCCGGATTCTTCCAGCGGAGTGGATTTAATGTCGTTATTCGCGCTCGCGGCCTGGGCCATTAAACCGGGAGGCATGATTTATATTATTGCTGATTCTCCCGGTTATGCTGAAAGAATATTGTTTTATATGGAGCAATTTTTCACTGACGGTCGCATCTTGTTTTTGCCTGAGGAATGGCCTCGTTCAGAGCATACCTTAAGCGGCAGTTCTCGTGAAAATCATCGTCTCGTGGTAGGATTTAGGCCGGACCCTTTTGCCATGCCTGAAACCGTAAGAGTAGGCCAGGCCCATAGAAGTATGACAGAAACCGCAACAAGCATATAATACCCCTTTATTTATTTTCAGTCTTAAATGGCGCGATATTAGGAAATCATTCTTTACAGCTTTGAAAAAATCATGTATACTTAACTTCAGGTTTCGAAATTCTTTGAAAATAGTAGTTACCTAAAACCGGGGCGTGGCGCAGTTGGCTAGCGCACCTGAATGGGGTTCAGGGGGTCGCTGGTTCGAATCCAGCCGTCCCGACCAAAAAAAGGCGGTGCATCGTGATTAATGAACAGGCACCTTCTAATCAGCCTAATCGAAGAAAATTTAATAGGATTAATAGAAGCTACATTATTTCATATACGCCTGTAAAAATCGGAGAGTTAAAATACAACGTATCTCAGACTAAAGATCTGAGCGAAGGAGGGCTGTTATTTATCTCTGACAAGGACTTTGAAAAAGGCGTTATATTGAAGATCAAGCTTAAGTTGCCCGAGTTCTTGGATTATGTTATAGTGCAAGCGCGAGTTGTTAATTCAACACAGCGGGCAAAAGGCATTATTTATGAAACAAGGGTTAGTTTTATAGCGGTTGAACAGAAAATAAAAGATGCTATAAAAAGATTGGCAAATTATGAATAAAAAATTACAAAATAAAATAAATATCGGCTTGATAGGTTTTGGAACCATAGGATCTGGGGTTGCGAAACTCCTAATGGAACGGAGAGACCTGTTATTGAAACGCACCGGCATAAACTTTAATCTTTCATTAGTTTGCGATAAAGATTTATCTTTTAAAAGAGACGTGAATGTCCCGAAGGGGATGCTTACTGAAGATGTAAATAAGGTGATAAACGACCCTGATATTCATATTATTATTGAATTGGTAGGCGGCATCCATCCCGCAAAAGAGATTGTAATGAAAGCGTTGTCAAAAGGCAAGCATGTAGTGACCGCTAATAAGCTGCTTCTGGCGTCTGAAGGCGAGGAGATTTTTCAAAAAGCCAAAGACTCTAATAGAGAGATATATTTTGAGGCAAGCGTTGCGGGGGGCGTTCCTATTATAAAAGCGATACGCGAAGGAATGGTGGGCAATAGATTTTCCAGCGTTTTTGGGATCTTGAACGGCACTTCTAATTATATATTGTCCAGCATGTCAAGTCAGGGCTCAAGCTTTAAAGCCGCTCTTAAGGAAGCGCAGTCTAAGGGCTACGCTGAAAAGGATCCGTCTCTGGACATAAAAGGGTTGGATTCCAGCCACAAGCTTGCGATACTTTTGCTTCTGGCTTTTGGGAAAAAAGTGGATATAAGCGATATTTATGTAGAAGGAATTGACGATATTTCTAATTTTGATATCCAGTATGCCAAAGAGTTTGGTTATGCGATAAAACCTCTCGCGATAGCAAAGCGCTACGGCAATGAACTAGAAGCAAGAGTGCACCCTACTCTTTTACCTTTAGAACATTTGCTTTCATCTGTTTCAGGGGTTTACAACGCGATATTTGTAGAAGCGGATTTGGTAGGCAAGCAGTTATTCTATGGCCAGGGAGCCGGTAAATTGCCTACCGCGAGCGCTGTATTGAGCGACATAGTGGATATCGGCTACAAGATTACCTGTGGAAAAAATTCAGCAAAATTTGTAATTTCTAAAGATATTGAAATAAAAAATCTCAAGAAAATGGATAATGTCGTAACCCGGTACTATGCGCATTTTTCCGCGATAGATAAGCCAGGCGTCCTTGCGAATATAGCGAACCTTCTGGGCAGGCACAATATCAGCATTGCAAGCGTTGTGCAAAAAGAGCGCAGAGAAGCGCATATTGTTCCTATAGTCATGCTTACTCATGAGGCGAAAGAGCGGGATATGCAGGCTGCTTTGTCCAAAATCAATAAGCTCCCCGCTATAAAAAAGAAAAGCGTTGTTATAAGGCTGGAGAAATAATTTTATGTGGAAAGGCATCATAGATAAATACAGAGAGTATTTACCGGTTACCAAAAATACTCCTGTAATCACTCTTAACGAAGGCAATACCCCTTTAGTATATTCACGCCATCTTTCAGAATTGATCGCGGGAGAGGTATATTTAAAATATGAAGGCCTTAACCCAACCGGTTCTTTTAAAGATAGAGGCATGACCCTTGCTATTACAAAGGCGTTGGAAGAAAAACATGTCGCGGTTATGTGCGCTTCTACCGGTAATACCTCTGCTTCGGCAGCGGCATATGCAGCAAGAGCCGGGATTAAATGCATTGTCCTAATTCCAAAAGGCGCTATAGCGCTTGGCAAGCTTGCTCAGGCGCTAATACATGGGGCGCAGGTTATTGCAATTGATGGAAATTTTGACGATGCGCTTAATCTCGTAAAAGAAATTACCGCAAAGCATCATATTCAACTGGTGAATTCAATAAATCCTTATAGAATTGAGGGCCAGAAGACCGGCTCATTTGAAATATGCGATCAGTTGGGATTAGCTCCGGATTTTCATGCTATCCCGGTAGGAAACGCTGGTAATATTACCGCCTATTGGAAAGGCTACAAAGAATATAAAGAAAAAGGTAAGATAAAAAATCTTCCTGTGATGCTTGGTTTTCAGGCAGAAGGCGCAGCGCCTATAGTTAGAGGCAAGATTATAGAAAAGCCTGAGACTATTGCTACCGCTATTCGCATAGGAAATCCTGCCAGTTGGAAAATGGCAGAATCCGCCAGAGATGAATCCAAAGGCCTGATAGATATGGTTAGTGATGATGAAATACTGGAAGCTTATAAATTTCTAGCGTCAAAAGAAGGCGTATTCGTAGAACCTGCTTCAGCCGCATCAGTAGCAGGCGTAATGAAGCTTGCCAAAAAAGATTATTTCAAAAAATTCAAAAACCCCAAACTTGTCTGCATCCTTACCGGCCACGGCCTCAAAGACCCTGACCGCGCCATAAAATCCATCAAAGAACCCAAAGTAGTTTCCGCAAATCTCCAATCAATTCTAAAAGAAATCCTCTAATCCATAATCTTGACACTGTGACAATGTCACTTTTGTAAAGTTTATGGATTTTTTTTTATTTTTTTTGAAAGAAAAAGCCATCCAGATGTGTCTAATATATAAGAACTTGACACTCTGACAATGTCACTTTTGTAAAGTTTATATAGAAAAGGAGGAAATATGCGGATGAATTAATGCCGAAAACGGCAGTTATTAGTTAAACCAAAGCCTAAAAAAGGCTTTTACCTATAAACTTGACACTCTGACAATGTCACTTTTGTAAAGTTTATGGCAGAAGGAGGTGTGTTATGGCGGATATAATTGATTTAATTGAACAAGGAAAGCTAAAGCGATATTTCAGAGCCAGAGATAAACATTGTTTTGAAGGGGCTGTGAGTCATATTACTCAGCATGCATCAGGGAAAGAGCCTTTGTTTTTAGAAGACGCGGATTATCTTTATATGCTTCATTTGATGAAAGAAGTTCTTTGCGAGTTTAAGTGCAGGGCCCTGAGTTTTGTGCTTATGCCGAATCATATTCATTTGCTGTTAAAATTTATTGAATCAAATATGCCGGATGCCATGAAGGCGTTTTTGCAAAGATACGCAGTATATTTCAATAAAAAATACCAAAGAAGAGGGCATGTGTTTTGCGGGGCGTACAGATCGGCATTGTGTTTTGATGACAGCTATCTTTTAGCCGCCTCTTTGTATATACATTTAAATCCCGTAAGAAGTAAATTGGTTGAAAAGCCTATAGACTACAGATGGTCTTCATGCGCGTTGTTTTTAAACGAAGTAAAAAAGGAGACGTTTGTAGATTATAAATTTATTCTTGAGACGTTAGATAATGACATCTCTGTAGCCAGAATAGGATATAAAAATTTATTAAATCAATCTGATGTTAGCCAGATAAATGATGCGTTTGAAAAACGAGAAGCCCTTACAATAATGGCGCGGATGTTAAGAGAAAGAGATAAGGAGTGGGCAGAAGAACACGGTTTATCAGGCGACAAGGATTTAAGAGAGAAGATCGAGGAGCTGAAGAACAAAGGCAGCCTTAAGGGCCCAAAGGAAAAGGATGCTAGGAAATTTTTAATAGAACAATTGAAATCCAGGGGGTTTGCAATTACTGAAATATCGGAGAAATTAAGCCTGAGTCGGCAGTCTGTATACAGTTATCTACGGACATAGGCAAAGATCTTTACAAAACTGACATTGTCAGAGTGTCAAGTTTATGGGCATGACTAATAGGCACTATAATGTGACCTTATTTTTGTTCACACTTACAGTCTATCTATTTACAATGAAAGGTAACTTTATGAGGATAATGAGCGATAGCAGCATCTTAGCCAATAGAATAAGAACCATTAGAAATTCCAGAGCGTGGACGCAGAATAGGCTGGCGGAAGAGATCAATGTTCATCCTACATATGTAAGCAGGATAGAAAGTTGTAAAAAACTTCCTACTTTCTATATAATTTCGCGCATCGCGGAAGTCTTTGAAATAGAGACCTATGAGCTTTTGTTGGATGATGAAAAGCTGGATTCGCATGACTATAAGAAAAAGAAAATAATCAATATCCTTAGAGAATCCAGCCCTGCCAATATAAATATTTATTTCCCGTTAATTAGCGCGTTAGACAAAGACCGTAAAAAGAAAAAAAATAAAAAATAACTAAAAACTTGATGAAAGTAACGTTACTGAAATGCCTGTGGATGATGATTTTCGGATTAATGATCACGGGATGCAGTTATAAGCCTGAGGGGTATGCTGCAAAAGATATTGTAAAGATTACGGATTTTGAACTTTCTCCGGGTGAATCAAAAATCGCATTTTCTGCAATAACTCCAATTGGAAATCTTGATATCTGGGTAATAGATCTGGACGGCAAAAACCTGAAAAAACTTACTTTTCAGGACCGATCGCTTACAAACCGCATAGCAAAATTTTTTAAAAGATACCGCTGGAGGAATTTTTTTGAGATAGATATGCGTTATCCTAAATGGACTAACGATGAAAGGGTGGCGTTTTGCCAACAGTTATCGAAAACCGACGCCTGGAGCACGCATACCGTTAGCAGAAGATATTGGACGATTAATTCCGACGGCACAAATAAAAAACCGCAAACAGATTCAGATAAAATTATACAAAGAGGGCAGCGCGCGCCTGTAAATAGATTTAAATTTTCAGACCGGTCAGAAAAATACAAAGTGAAAATACTCCTGAAAAATGACGATCTTTTGATTTTGAAAGACGGAGAAACTTCTCTTAAAAGATTGATTCAATAGAGGGAGCTAGATCCTTTTTGTCATTACCCGCTTTCGAACTCCTACAGCGGCAGGATGCGAATTAAAAATCTGACGGAATTATTGCATGAAGCTGATTATTTATTTAGCGGCAGGAGTGTTGCTGATTTTTTTTGCAGGCAATATCTTTGCGCTGAACGAGTCTGGCGAGCCTTTTACTGTTGAAAGCACCAAAGGCGCAAAAATAAATTTTTATTGTTATGAAAGCGCTGCGTATAATATAAAGGAGAGGCCTGTATTATTAGTGCATGGTTTTAACTCCAGCGGAGAAGTGTGGAGCGATAAGAACGAGAATTATGTAAAAAAATTAAACGAGCGCGGCTACGACGTGATTGTCGTTGACATGCGCGGAAACGCAGTTGATATAAACGGGGATCATAAGATAGACACGCCTGTTGTTGGAGATTCATGGGGCTATGGCGCAAGCGATTTAGGCGATGATGTAGGCGTAGCGTTAAAAGAAGGGATGGATTATTTAAACAAGAATCTTCCAGATAGAAATTATAAAAAAGCAGATGTAATAACTCATTCTACAGGCGCTCTTGCAGTAACAGCGTATTCGCGCTCGCTTGGGCTGGTCACTTATAGGGATAATATAGGAACAATAATAGAGCTTGCCCCGCCAAACAATGGTTCTACCGGCCTCGTAGCGAATATTAAAAATATTCTTGGCATAATCCCGTCAGTTTTTACCCAAAGCGTGACCGCCTATCAATATGCGTTGGAATTGTCCGGTAATAAGATCTGGATACCCGGCAGCCGCATGGAATCTGAAAACCTGAGAAAAGAATTATCCCCGGACAGCATGTTTTTAAAAAGTATTCAAGATCTTGGGCCTGATAAGCGCATAAAGACATTTATTGCAATTGGCAACGAAGACTGGGTTGTAGGCGACTGGAGTCCTGTAATAGGAAAAAGAGATGACATAGGATATGAGTATTTTCTGGGCATGGATCATTTTAATTTCTGCAATAGCGAAACAGCGCTAACGGCAATTCTTGATAAGCTGGAAAAAGGCGACGAAAGCGTTTTTTTTAAAAGGTTCAAGCCTTATAAAAATAAACAATTGGCGTTTTTGTCAGGCCCAGGGATAGATCATCCTGACGATACCTTTGATACAATAGATTTTGCCAAAGGCATAGATATTAGCCCCAAGAAACTGTTTGATCTATACCTCAGGATTGCCGCCAGGAAAAATAAAACGTATCTGATGAAATACTGGGAAGCGTTGACTCTGTTTGAAGGCGCTCAATTGGAAATTTCAACAGGCGCTGGCGCAGACGATGTTATTAATAAATGGGAAGACGCCCTGGGCCAGGAAAACAAACTCCTTCAGAATTATTATATGTACGCGTCCAGGGAATATCTGGAATCGCCTGATGTGGCTGTGTTGGCAAATGGTTATTATAATGAGATGAGAAAGTTAGTAATAGAAAAGATCGGAGAGCCAGTCAGGATTGTAGACCATGCATTTGAACCTTATTTATTGGATGAACAAAAGGTCATGATGATTCCTACAGGCGGACTCTCGGGCCTTTCGCATTCAGCGATATTTAAAAACAAGCTTTCGGAATATGTAAAAAACGGAGGGGTTGTTATCTGTTTTTCCCAGCAGTATGGATATGATTTTAACGCCCTTCCAGGAGGAAAGATAAGCGCATATGGCTGGCAGGAAGACGCGTCTTGCTATACAAAAGCCGCTTATATTGAAAATTTTCACCAGGCGCTCAGTTCGCAGGATGAATCGTATCCTGACATAAAGCTGGACGGATATTTTACGGATTATCCTGACGGCGCCACGGTTTTACTCAGAAGGTCAAAAAATCAGATGCCCGCCATGCTTATGTATAATTTTGGCAAAGGCGTTGTTGTGGCGGCGTCTATTTATTCAGACTGGGGTTATTTAAATGGCCAGGCAAGTCTTTCGGAGATCAACCTTGTCAGAGATCTTTTGCGATGGGCAAAATCCGGCGGCAAAAACCTGCCGGAATATAAATCCGGAGAAAGTTTTAAGAGCCCAATTCAGATAAGCAGAGATTTTAGCAAGATAGAAATGATTTTGCGCTCGCCGGAAGGCAAAATCTTAGAGAAAAATATTTCAAGTGAAGCGGTGTATGAACTGGGCCTGGCTTTGGAAAAACCAGGGATTTATTTTGTGGACTATATTCTTTACGGAGCTGACTCCAAAGCTATTCAGCCCCAGGCGGAAGGAATTTATTTTTCTTTTGCCAAGCCGCCGCCTGATTTTTTGCAAAATTCTGACTTTACCTTTGACATAACAAGCGACAGCGAAAATTATATCTCAGGCAACGTCGCCACGTTTGCATTCCACATAAGAAATAATACCGCCAAGGACGAGTCAATAAGGTATAAAGCTGCGCTCCAGCATCATGAAATAGAATATAATGACATAGTCACAGTACCTGCCAATGGAGCGGCCTTGTTTGATAGGGAAATAATTGTCAGCTCAACAGACCGACTAAGCTGTTACTTTTATTCTTCGCAGAATGTTTTTATAGGTAAAGCGGAGCGAGGCGTCAATGTATTTGAACCGAGCCTGGATATAGAAATGTCCGTAAATGAAGAACGGTATCTGCCCGGCGAAACAGCGTCAATAGCCGCGTATATCAAAAACAGAACCGGTGTTGCGCTTGATATTTTAACTATCCTGGATGTAACAGATTCTGACAACAAACAGATTTATTACAGCTCTTCGGAGATCAAATTAGCTGAGCTCGGATCCTGGCCCTTGTCCCGGAGTTTCGTAATGCCGGAGGATGTCTCAAAAGGGATATGCAAAGCCAGGCTTAGCGCATTTTCAAATTCCAGGCTTGCTGGATTTAAGAGCGTATACTTTGAAGGCCCGGAGCTTTTAATTGATGACGGAGGAGGAACAGAAACCGACATAGACTCTTACGCTATTCCCGGCATGAACGCGGATTTAGTTATAGATATGGAAAATAATTATCCGAAGAGTCAGCTTATATCTGCGAGCGTTAAAATTAAAAATACCGGAGAAGCGATAGAGAAAAGCTCTATCGATATCAGGGTTTTTCAGGACATAAAAACATGGGACTTATACGGGACAGTAAAAGATGACGGCGGAGTTGTCATGAAAGGCGCCGCAGTAGAAGGCGTTTATACAAATAAAGACGGCAAATACAGACTGAAAGGCCTTGATAAGGGCCGGCGGGTGATTAATATAAAAGCCCCGGGTTTTGACAGCGTTTCAAAAAGCGTTGAAATCTTTCCGGGAGACAATAACCTGGATGTAAATCTAACGCTTTCAAAATATGGAAACCTGTCAGGCGTTATCGAGAATTCAATAGGCTCAACCATTACGTTAGAGCCTGTAAACGTTCCTGGTTCAGACTCTCTAACCAGATTTGGCGTGACTTCAGGAGCGGGCCTGTTCCAATTCGGATATTTGCCTGTCGGGAATTATCTTTTGGCCGAGTCTCCCGGAGGGATATCAAAAAATATACAAATAAACGAAGGCGAGAATATTTTTAACGATGCATCCGACCCGTCCATATATCAGGATTTTCAGGAGACGGAGCCCAACGGCGCTTTTACAAATGCAAGCGAGATAGGTTTAAATTCCAGGATACACGGCAAGATTTACAACGCCGGAGATGAAGACTTTTTTAAATTCGATATTCTTGAAAAGGGCGTTTTGTATATAAAATTGTACGAGGTGCCGCAGGCCCTGCGGCCTTCCATAAAGATATACGATCCTTCTATCCCGGGCAGGATAGTGTCTTCGAAAGGCGGCTCCGCTAACGAAAAAATAATTCTCGAGACTGAATTTGACAAGCCGGGCTTGTATTATCTTTTAGCAAGGGACTGGTATGGGAATGTTTCTTTGGCCGACAGCTATTCTTTGAATTTTAATTTTATAAAAACTCCGGACGAATATGAGCCCAACGAAACAAAAGAAACGGCGGGCCTTATCGACTTTGGCAAAAATTACTTTGCCACAATCGCGGTAAAAGCGGATTCGGATTTTTATAAATTATCCATACCTGATGCCGGCAAAATAACGGTTTATCTAAAAGACGTGCCGGTTAATATCAGGCCTTACATGAAACTTTACATGGCTTCCGGGCAGTGCGTCGATATAAAAGGCGGCGCATCAGGGGAGGACGTTACGATGGAATTTGAAACCGCCAGCCCGTCTAATTATTATATTCAGGTCTACGACAGGTACAACAGCGAAAGCTCTTTCTTAAGATACAGGCTCCTCGCAATTTATACCCCAGCTGATCTATATTCCGGCAGAGACTCTTCATGTTTTCAAAAACACGAAGAAATTTCCGGCGTAGAAAATGAATTGGCGGTTAATTTTGAAATCCCGCCCATTTCCGAAAAAGGAAAATATTACATAGAGGCTGTGTTAAAATCTTCAGTTTCGCAGGATACAGCGAAACTTATAAGAGCTTTTTATGTAGGTGAAAAAGCCGCCCCGCCGCTTTTTAAGATTTTTTATCTGGAAGACGACAATGTTAGCTTTGGCGCAGGAGAAAAAGCTGAATTCAAGTTCAGGGTTGTAAATGAGGGCGGGACAAAAGGAAAGTACGAAGTTAATTTTAAATATCAGGATTTAATAAATGAAACGCAGTCGGAATTACTAGCCCCTGGTGAGAGCAAGGATATCGCATTTGAATTTTTAGTCCCGGAAGACATGGAAGAATCCGGATATGAAGCGGAATATAAATTTGGAGAAGAAATATACAAGGTAAATTTTAAAATAATAGGCGTAAAAATTGAGACTGACGCCGGAGTAGAGAGCGATATTTTTAAGCTTAAGGTTAAAAATTTAAGTCTGGTGAAAGGCGTAACGCTTCTCGCTGAAGCCAGGTGCGGGGATTATGAGCAGAAGATAGATTTCGTTTTGAATGAAGAGAAAGAGCTGGAATTCAATATCCCTGGCTTGGATGAGAAGGAAAAAATTTATTACGGAGTCTATTTTGAATCCGGAAGGTCTCTTTATTTAAATTCTTATTTAATAAACGGGGAAAAGCCGGAAGCGAGTTCTGTTAAAATTATTAAAGCGGGATGCGATAAGGATATTTATAAAGATGGAGAAATTGTGGCTCTTAATTGGAAGATCGAATCAGGAAAAGGCTCTTCTGTTAAGCTAACCGCGGATTTAGTAAGGCCGGATTCAGATAGCGTTAATATTGCCGAGGGAGAGGCGATAGCTCTGAAAGAAGGCGTAAACGAAATAAATAAAGAAATTTCCATTGAACTTAAAACGCCCGGAATTTACAGGGTTATGTATGGCTTCGAAGAAATCGGACAGGGTTCGATATTTTTTGACGTAGGCGAAAAAGAGGTCATAAAAGAAAATCACAAGCCCGTTTTGTTTGTTATAGGTGAAAAAGAAGTAACTGCGGGAGACATCCTGGAATTTTTCGTAGAAGCCGCTGATATAGACGGAGATATGCTTATTTATTCCGCAGAGTCGGTTCCTAGAGAAGCTGGCTTTGACCCATGGATAAAAAGATTTTACTGGAAACCCGGAGAAAAAGAGACCGGAGAATACTATGTAACTTTTATTGTAAGCGATGGAAAGGCCAAGGCCTCAGAAAAAGTGAAAATAACAGTGTCCAGCTTTATGCCTATAATACCGGAGGCAAAAGGGATTGCAGAGCCAATCAGCGGGATGGCGCCGCTGGAGGTGCATTTTAGCTCCCAGCTGGTTAATAAATACAGGAAGATAGTGAAATACGAATGGGATTTTGACGGCAAGGGCGTATATGATTTTAGTTCGCCTGAATCAGGAGAAGCTGTTTTTATATATACAGGCGAAGGCGTCTTTCCTGCTACGCTGCGAGTAACGGATAAGGATGGAATTACAAACGCTTATACGGTTACCATTAACGTAGATAAAAATTCTGCCTCCCCTGGAGCTTACCTGAACGCGTCTTCTCTAAAAGGCGTTGCGCCATGCAGGATACTTTTTGAAGGCGGCGCTTTTTGTCCTCAGGGCGTATCCAGATATGAATGGGACTTTGATGGCGACGGTATTTTTGACGCCGGCTCTCTGGAGTCAGGAGATGTTGTTAAAACGTACGCTTTTCCCGGAAAATATAATGCGGAATTCAAGGTTACTAGCGTAGATGGGTTAACCGGCTCGGAAATAGTTTTAATTGAAATAGAAGATCCCAAGGCTTTGAGCGTCAGATCTTTTATATCGCCTGTCTCGGGGAGCGTTCCCCTAGAAGTGAATTTTGAAACTGCTGTAAATGGCGGCGGTTTAATTCAAAAATACCAATGGGATTTTGAAGGCGACGGCATATTCGATTATACCTCATTAAGTTCCGGCGTAGTTAAGCATACTTATTGCGAACCAGGCGTTTATGCGCCTACTGCGCGCGTTACAGGCTCAAATAATTTATCCAGCCAGGTTAAATCAGAGATTAGATTTGGAATCCTTGACCCGAAAGCCGTTAAGAAAGGCAAGATCATTATAGATCTTAAAAAAGGCAATGCGCCTCTTGCGGCGAAATTTTTCTTTGAAGCTGAAAACGAAATAAGCGATGCTGAATATTTGTGGGATTTTGAAGATGACGGGATAATTGACCTTATAACATCAGTGCCTCAGTCGGAATTTACATATAATAATTCAGGAACTTATATGGCAAGGCTTGACGTCAGAACAGCCGATGGCGTTATTATTTCGTGCCATGAGATAATATATGTTACAAATGAAAAAAATAATAACAAAATTCCGACAGCCCAGTCTAATAACGTATACAGGTATAAAATAGGCAAAATAGAACTCGCGGATAAAACATCTTTAATCCTGCCGGCGGATATATTGGATCAAGACGACGTCGTTAATATAAAAAGATTAGAGCAAGGCCAGATCCAGAAAGATATCGCCCTTAATCAAAATAAGCCTATAGGAGAATACCGGGAATATGAATTTGAAAGCCGAAAAAATCCTTTTAACAAAGAAATGATTATATCCATACCCTATGCCGATGAAAACGAAGATGGTGTTGTGGATGATAAGAATGTTGACGAACTAACCTTGGACGTTTACTGGTATGATGAAGACGCCGGAGAATGGAAGATTCTTGCAGACAGCCTTGTGTTTCCAAAAGAAAATATAGTTACGGTGAAAACAAGCCACTTTACTATATTTGGAATTGCAGGCGCTGAAAAGAAGGCTGAAGATATTCCATTGCCGGAGAATTCTGACCAGCAAAATAGCGACAATCTGGGAGGAAGTTGTTTTATCGCTACTGCGGCGTTCGGTTCGCCTATGGCTGGAGAAGTAGCGGTATTGCGCAAGTTCAGGGATAGATATCTGTTGAAATCAGAAGCAGGAAAGAAGCTCGTTGATATCTATTACCGTTTCAGCCCTCCTATAGCAGAATTCATAAAACACAACCCCTTCCTGAGATTTCCGATAAGAATATTAATTAAATCCCTTGTGATTTTTCTACAACCTATACTATAATAGTATAATCTTTACAAAACCGTCATTGTCAGAGTGTCAAGTTTATGGAAAGAGATGGAAGGGGAAGATATGTACGAGTTTATTGCGGGCGCGGAAGATAATGGGAAAAGGGTAGATAATGTAAGCTTGAAGCATCTGGTAGGAGTGAAGCCGGAGCTTGAGTTATCAAGGACTATTGTCCAGGAGATGATAGAGAAGGGCGAGATTTTATTGAATGGCAAGGTTTCAAAAGTAGGCCACAAAGTAAATACAGGCGATAAAATAGAAATAGATTTGGAAAAACTCGAAAAAGAAAGCCTTGTAGAGCATGATAAAAAAATCCCCAGAGCTGAAAAATTACCGCTTGATATTATTTACGAAGATGATGATCTTTTAGTGATTAATAAGCCGGCAGGCATGGTGGTGCATCCGGCGTGCGGAAATTATTCAGGGACGCTTGTAAATGCGCTTCTAAATTACAAGGGGTTCCTTACGGAATTTAATGAGCCGCGCGAAACCAAAGATGAAAAGCATGTATTAAGGCCTGGCATAGTTCATAGGCTGGATAAAGACACCTCAGGCGTGATGCTTGTCGCGAAAAAAGGCTCAGCGCTGCGCAAGCTTTCAAGTCAATTAAAAAATAGGACCATTACAAAAAAATACATTGCAGTTGTAAAAGGGATTGTCAGTCTGGATGAAGGGATAATAGATTTGCCGGTCAATCATGATAAAAAAAATAGAATGAAGATGGCAATTGATAGATATGAAGGAAAAGAAGCGGTAACGCATTATAAGGTAATATCCAGGAATAAGGAAAAAAATTTTACAGTTCTTGAAGTAACTCCAAAGACAGGGCGTACTCATCAGATCCGCATACATCTTTCGCATATAGGGCATCCAGTTCTGGGAGATGTGCTTTATAATGGCCCCGTATCCCAAGGGTTATCAGGGCAAGCCCTTCATGCAAAATTTATAAGCTTTATTCACCCTTCCAAAAACAAAGAAGTTGAATTTTCCGCGGAAATTCCACCCAGCATTAAACAATTCTTGGCTTAACAACCCATAAACTTTACAAAACCGTCATTGTCAGAGTGTCAAGTTTATGGGGGAAGAGGGGTTACTTAGACTTACTTGTAGCATAAAGACTTAGAATAGAGTGGTTAAGTTAATTGTGTGTATAATTTTTATTGACACAACATATTGAAATATATTATACTTATAGTGGTTAAAGAAAAAATATCCACAATATATTGACAACCATTTTTTAAAGGATTATACTTGGTAATGGTAAAAGTTATTTAAAAAAGAGTTCTCGCTTTAAAACTAACCTATCTTAAATATATGTATTTAATAATAGCTTATCATGGCAAAGGCAAGAAGGAAGTAGACGAAGACCTGAAAAAACTGTGGTTTAATTATTCTAATTTTGTAAAATTTGTAAAAGTTAATCATGTATATTTCTTTCAGAACGCTAAAGACGGCAAAGGCGCGGATTTGTTGATGATTATAGATTATAAATGCGCAAGGAGTTGCTCTGACGCTAAGGCTTGTTCTTGCGGCGCCGGGGTGACGAAACAAAGTTTTGTGTCAAAAGATAGAAGCGTAAATTATTGGTTGTATGTGAGAAATCCCCTGGGCGTTTTCAAAAAAGAGGCCTCATTTGGCGATTAACACCGGGTAGTAAAATAAATATATTTTTATAAGGCTATAAAAATCTATTGACATTCTTTCAATCTCTTTATATATTCATAGATAGATAACCATAAACTAAGGAGGAGATATGCTTAGAAAAGAACATGTGGTTTTAGTTGTTTTTGTAATAACTGTTATCTTGGCATTGCCGTTTACAGCTTTTTCAGTTGAAACAACTGACAAGGACGCGTTTTTACAGGAGATAAGCGGTTTTATAGATAAAAATCCAAATGTTCTTGAAAGCGCTATTTTTTTAATGGCGGATGATTATTTGCGCCAAAATAAAATAGACGAAACAATCGCGTTTTATGAAAAGGCGTTGAAGATTTTGCCCAACAACGAGAATCTATTAAACAAGTTCGCAAATTTATACAATGGCAAATTAGATTATGTAAAGGTGGCTGAAATATATAAAAGAATGACCGAGCTGAGACCTGAGAACACACGTAATTTTCAGATGCTTTCTAATGCATATAAAAATGCAGGCCAGAACGATAAAGCGCTCTTATTGTGGGAAGATTTGATGAAGAGCTCTAACAACGCGAAAATTTTTATGCAGGCTTCAATTTTTTACAGCGGAGAAAATGATATAGAAAAGGCAACTGAAGCGGTAAAAAAAGCGATAGAGCTTGAGCCAGGCAATGTAAGTTATTTACAGGCTATTGAAGAATACTACATTACTGCTAAGAAATACAATGACGCGGAATTAATCTGTAATAAGGTTTTAGCCGGCGCTAAAGCGTCTTGGCAGAAAGAATGGGCAAACGCAGAGCTTATAAATATTTACCAGAAACAGAACAAACTAGCGGATTTGATCGCAAGATTTGAAAAGGATTTAATGTCCTCGCCTAAAGAGATAACCATATACAGATCTCTTGCTGAATTATACCAAAGGAACGCTGAATTAGACAAAGCAGTTGGAGCTTATGAAAGAGCAATAGCCCAGGGTTTAAACGACAGGGATACAAATGACAAACTTTTGGATTTATATGAGCGCTCAAATAAGCTTGATAAGGCGGAGATGCAGCTTAAAAAGATTATTGCGATGGCGCCGCAAGAAAATTCTCTTTATGAAAGATTAGCCAATATATTATTTAAAGCCGGCAAAAAAGAAGACGCTAAGAGAGTGTGGAATGAACTTTTGGTAAAGGTCGGAAATGACGCGAGCATGATTTCAAGGTACGGAGATAAGCTGAATGCATGGGGCGACGTTAACGGCGCAGTGGCACAAAATAGAAAAGCCCAGGCTCTTGATCCAAAAAAATTATGGTATACGATACACATAGCAGACATCCTTGCCGCTAATGGGGATTTTATAGCTGCGAAAAAAGAGTTAAACGATATAATTGCAAAAACAGCGGATATTCGTATGAAGCAGGAAATAGAAAGTAAGATTAAAGATATAGATGCGAAAATAAATGCGCCAAAAGCAGCGCCTGTAAAATCAGCCGCCCCAGGAGAACTAAAGCAATCGCCGTCTGAGAAAAAAGGTTTCTTCTCCATGTTTGAAACGCCAAAAGCAGCTCCTGCAAAACCAGCTGCGGTAGTTGAACCAAAGCAAAATCCGCCAGAAAAGAAAAAAGGTTTTTTCTCCATGTTTGAAATGCCAAAACCAGCTCCGGTAAAACTAACTCCGGCAAAGGGAGCAAAGTAAAAGCCGTCGAAGAAGAGAAGACTTGTTTTAGTATAAAAAATAAAGGGGTGTGTCGTGAAGAAAATAATAGTTTTAACAGCGCTTGCGGTATTTGCAGCAAGCCTTGCATTTGTCTACACAAGTGTGGCCTTTGCGGGCGGAGACAAAGGATAAGCCTGCCGCGGCAGAAGTAAAGAAGGTTGAAGATAAGAAAGCAGTGGAGCCTAAGGTAGTGTGTAAATTTAAGGCAAAGGAAGATATGCAAGAATTTGAAAAGCTTTACGCCGCAAAACAGGCGACGTTTACCAGGATAAATGTGTTGCAGGTATATTATTCAGCGGAGCAGACTAATTTGCAGGAAATAGACAAGCAGCTGGAGAAGAAATTTAATTTCAAAATGGACCCAAAAAAGATTTATGATTTAAACAGGGATACCATGGAGATAAAAGAAACAGGCGATGCCTCGCAGCAAGCCGCTCAGCAGTAAATAGATAATTTAAGTCAATCAGCAGGGTTAACCCCGCCCTTTCTTGTTCGAAGTTTTCTTCGTTATTAGAAAGGGCGGGGTATTTTTTTTTGAAAGAAAACCGCGTTTTTATGTGTCTTATATAGTGGGAATATGATATTATTAGGCATATGTTTGACGATATTCATAATCTGATAGAGCGTTGTATAGAACGCGAAGAAAAGGCTTGGCTGGAGTTTATAGATAGATTCTCAGGCCTTGTGTATTATTCAGCCAAGGAGAGGCTTAAGAGAAACGGCTATAGTTTCAGCGAGCAGGATGTTCAGGATATAGTCCAGGATGTATTTATAGACATATGGGAGAAGTCGATGCTAACCGGGGTCAGGGAAAGGCATAAGATAAAGGCATGGCTGAGCATAACAGGCCAGACCAGGGCGTTGAATTTTATGCGGAAGAAGAAGGAAAGGCTTTTGAGCGAAGAGGAGTTATTCAAAGTTGAAAATATAGTTTCGGATAATAAAGAAGATTACAGGGCAGAGTTAATAGAGGAGTTGGAAAGGGCAGTTGAAAAATTTCCTCCGAGAGAAAAAATCATATTGAAATTAAACATAGCGCATTCTAAAACGCACAAAGAAATAGCGGATTTTATGAATATACCCATTAACACAGTTTCCACAATAATTGCGCGGAGAAAAGAGCTTTTAAGAAAAATTTTAAACTCAACAACTTGACACTCTAACAATGTCACATTTGTAAAGTTTATGGAGGTAAACATGAAATGCCTGGATGAGAAAGAGCTTTCGTCATATCTGGATGAAAGGCTTTCTGATGTGGAGCGGAAAAACATAGAGGAGCATATCGCAGATTGTAATATTTGCCTTGGCATGCTTTTAGTGGCATATGAAAGCAGGGGTTCTAGCAAGAAGTGCCCGGCTATATTAAAGGATAAGATAAAAAATAGGCTTGGCTTAAGGCAGCCGAAGAAAAGGCCTGAATTAAAATGGTTCTTTGCAGGCTTATTTTTCTTTATACTGTCTTTTGTTTTTAGGCACTATTTTTTGCAATTTCTTGCAATCTCAGTTATTTTAGGATTTAAGTGGGTGATGGAAGGTGAATCAGCTAAAAGGGTTATAATGATTTTTAAAGGAATTCCGGAAAAAGAAAAAAAAGTTGAAAGAAAATCGCCTCCAGATGTGTCTAATATAGCAGGAGGTGATAGATATGGTAAACCAGAATAACGGGGTGGAGGTGCTGAGGTTGCATAGACTCAGCGGAGAGTCCAACCTTAAGGCTTTTGCAGACGTGTCGTTTGCAGGCGTTTTTATAGTGAAAGGCCTGAGGGTTGTAGAAGGAAAAAACGGTTTATTTGTAGGCATGCCGGCTAGAAAAGGCAAGGACGACAAATGGCATGATACAGCGTATCCTTTGACAAAGGAATTCAGGGAATCCCTGAATGAGGTCGTGTTGGAGGCATACGAAGAAGAAAAACAGTAGCAGGATGGTGAGCTAAAAACAATCGCGTCCCGATTATAAATCGGGGCGCGATTGAATATGGCAATATTCTTGACAATATGATTTTTTAAGGATATACTCTATAAAAAAGGAGTTAATGCTATGCCTAATATCTCTAAAGCAATACTTGTAGTTTTGATTATAGTAAGCGTGGCTTCCATAACAATGGCTGTCATAGGATTTATTGGCAAAGAAAGAGAGTACGCGAAAAGACTTGTTGTGGAAGATAAGTTCGCACTTGCTTTAAAAGAGAAAAAAAGTATTGAAAAAGAATTAGCAGAAGTTAAATCAGCTAAAGAACTCATAGAAGTTGGAATTGCTAAACTTGAGAATGAAGCAAAAGAGCTTTCTTCTCAGTTTGAAGAAGCAAAACAAAAAAGCGAATCCCTAAGCGCGAAGCTGGATGCAAGCAAGGTAGAGCTGGCAAGGGTTAGAATAGATTTGGATAGCGAGAAAAAGGAAAAGATAGCTATATCAAAGAAGCTCGACAGTCTTCAGTTCGAGTATGAGAATATAAAAAATGAAGCATCTAGGCTTGCCAAAGAAAAGATGGATCTCGAGAAAGGTATAGCAGAATCATCGGAAAAACAGCCTATTAAGCTGGATACGATAGTTGTGAGTCCGAATAATAAAGATAAAGCCGCCAGCCAGCCATTAAAACCAGTTATGCAGGGGCAGGTTCTGGTAGTCAATAAGGAATACGGTTTTATTGTTACTGATATAGGCTTGGATAAAAATATCCAGAAAGGCATAAAGTTTGATGTAATGGACGGGTCTAGGTTTTTGGGACAAGCGCAGATAGATAAGGTTTATGATACCATGTCTTCCGCTACAGTTCTTCCCGGCGGCAAGATAAATGATATGAAGAAAGGTAATGTGATTGTTGAGATCCGTTAGTATAGTAGTTCCCTCCGACAAGTCAATATCTCACCGCGCTGTAATGCTGGCATCTGTTTCAGAAGGCTCCACGCGCATAAAAAATCTATTAATGGCAGAAGATATAAAGCGGACCATGGAGGCGTTTCGTGCTATGGGCGTAAAAATATCGCTACATAGGGAGTCCGCCCAGGTCAATGTTATTGTGCGAGGCGTAGGTATGCATGGATTAAAAAAGCCTGCCAAGCCATTATATTTAGGTAATTCCGGAACAACTATGAGGATATTGCCCGGTATTTTAGCAGGACAAGATTTTGAAGTGGTTTTAGAAGGGGATAATTCACTTTCAAAAAGGCCTATGCGAAGGATTGCAGAGCCCTTAAAGAAGATGGGAGTAAATATAGAAGGGCGGATGGCAGAGCGTAGAGCAGAGGAAATAAAACCACCTTTAAAAATCCGTGGAGGAGAATTAAAGGCTATTAAATATAGTTCAAAGATTGCGAGCGCTCAGGTAAAATCATGTATCCTGTTAGCAGGCCTTTTTGCAGACGGCGTTACTAGCGTCTCTGAACCGGAAAAATCAAGAGATCATACAGAGAGAATGCTTGCAATGTTTGGGTGCAAGGTGAAAGGCGCATCTCGTAAGGTTAGTTTAAAAGGGCCGGTACGATTAATGTCTCCGGGTGTAATTGAAATACCGGGAGATATGTCCAGCGCCGCATTTTTTATTGTGGCAGGATGTATTTTCCCAGACGTAAAGATAATTATTAAAAATGTCGGTTTAAATCCAACGCGCATAGGGATTCTGGGCATACTAAAAAAAATGGGGGCGGATGTCAGCTTAAAATTTAAAGTTACCCCTCGGCTTTTCTCAGGGAGGGAAGGTTTAAAGTCGGAGCCAGTCGGTGATATCGTAGTTAAATCGAGCAGGCTCAAAGGCGTTATGATTTCACCGAAAGAAGTTACGGGGGCTATAGATGAGATACCTGTAATAATGGTAGCTGCGTGTTTCGCAAAAGGCAGAACCGTCATAAAAGGCATAAAAGAATTGCGAGTGAAAGAAACCGATAGAGTTAAATCCATGGTTACGAATTTGCGCAAGATCGGGGCGGATATTAAAGTAAAAGACGAATCAATTGTTATAAACGGCGGCAAGACGCTGCATGGAGCAAGCGTGTCCAGCTTCGGTGATCACAGGACCGCGATGAGTATGCTGGTGGCAGGGCTTGGCGCAAAAGGCAAGATTATTGTAACCGGCCTGGATTGCATAAATAAGTCCTTTCCTAATTTTCTAGATATACTGAACAAATTGAATTGACAAAGAAAACCAGCTTTGTTAAAATTAAATAAATTAGCCTTAAAACCTGAGGTGTTGAATGATCAAACTTTTTAAATTACTGAAAAAATCTTTCGATAATTTTTTAGGCCTGTTCTCTAACGACATGGGTATTGACCTTGGCACAGCCACAACGCTTGTTTATGTAAAAGGACAGGGTATTGTCCTGTGCGAGCCCTCAGTCGTGGCTATCCAAAAAAGCACTCATGCTGTCCTTGCAGTTGGAACAGAGGCTAAAAGAATGCTTGGCCGCACTCCGGGCAATATAGTAGCGATAAGGCCTATGAAGGACGGCGTTATAGCGGATTTTGAAATAACAGAAGATATGCTCAGGTATTTTATAAAAAAGATCCACAATAGAAAAGTTTTTGTAAGGCCAAGGATGGTTATCGCTATACCGTCTGGCATAACAGAGGTTGAAAAACGCGCTGTAAAGGATTCTGCCGAGCATGCAGGCGCCCGGGAAGTGTATCTCATAGAAGAACCTATAGCAGCTGCCATAGGCGTTGGGCTTCCCATAGAAGAGCCAGCCGGCAATATGATTATTGATATAGGAGGCGGCACAACGGAGATAGCAGTTATCTCTCTTGCAGGCATTGTATTTTCGCGTTCTATCAGGATAGGCGGAGATGAGTTAGACGAAGCGATTATAGAGCATCTTAAAAAGACATATAACTTAATGGCAGGAGAACGCACCGCAGAAGATATTAAAATAAAGATAGGCTCTGCGTATCCGCTGGAGCAGGAATTAACAATGGAAGTTCGTGGCAGAGACCTAGTAGCGGGCCTTCCGAAAACAATTACCATATCTTCAGAGGAAATAAGAGAAGCGATTGCCGGGCCTGTTTCAGCAATACTTGAAGCTGCAAGGATGACGCTTGAAAGAACTCCTCCGGAGCTTTCCGCAGATTTGATTGAAAGAGGAATAGTGCTGGCAGGCGGAGGAGCTCAGCTGAGAGGCATTGATAAATTGATAAGCGAAGAAACAGGGCTTCCTGTTCACATCGCGGAGGATCCCACTACAGCAGTAGCTCTTGGAACAGGCAAGGTCTTAAGCGAAATAAAATACCTCAGAAAAGTTACAGTGCGTTCGAGAATGGAGTTCTAGAGTTGTGAGACATGTTCCGATCGCCGATCGGGATTTAATCCCGATCGGCGATCGGAACAAAATGTAAATGCGTGATAAAACCAGAAAAAAACCTTCCTATAATAGTAGTTTTGATTTTTATAGCTGCTATAGTGTTGTCTTCCCAAATTTTTTCTTCTGAATTTCGAATAAAAACCCTGGATATTTTTAGGATTCCTTTAAAAATAATCTCGGGCTCCGTTTATGCGCTGCGGGATGTGGCTAGTTTCAGAGAAAAACAGATGGAAGATAAACTTCTCAGAGAAAATATAGCTAATCTTGAAAGACAATTATTGAATTTAAAAGAAGCGGCTCTGGAGAATGAAAGGCTCAGAAAGCTTCTTGATTTCAAAGAATCGGATAGGAGCAAATTGGTCCCGGCGCTTGTTATAGCGAGAGACCCTTCAGGCTTGAACGACACTGTTATTATTGACAGGGGCAAGAAAGATAAGATTGAAAAAGGCATGATTGTTATAAGCGGCTCTGGCCTTGCGGGAAGGGTTATTGAGACGGGATGGAGGATATCCAGAGTCCTTCTTATTACAGATTATGATTCTACTTTCAGCGGAATTACGGAAAGGACAAGGGATGAAGGCGCCGTATCAGGCAATATGAGGGCGGGCCTTACCATGAAGTATCTGGATCTTGGGTGTGATGTGAAAAAAGGCGATAAGATTATCACATCTGGGCTGTACGGCGTTTTTGAAAAAGGCATATTGATCGGAGAGGTTGTTTCTATGGAGGCTGATTCCACAGGCCTTTACATGAACGCGGTTATCAAGCCTAATGTAGATATTAGAAGACTGGAAGAAGCGCTGGTGGTTAGATGACATTATTTATCTGGATAATAATATTGGGATTTTTGCAAAGCGCTACCCAGTTGAGCATTAATTTTCTAGGGCTTTTTGCTATTTTTGCAGGGCTTAAAAAGGGGCCTTTGTGGGGATTATTTATCGGTATATTCATAGGAAGTTTCGCGGAGATATTGTCATCCCAGATTTCCGGCTTAAATCTTACGCTTTATAGCGGAATTGGACTCGTCGCAGGAATAATTAAGCAGAATATATACTACAAGGAAGGTGTTTTCATGGAATTTCTTTTTTCATTTTTCGGGATGCTGTTTTTTTATCTCGCGTATTTTGCGTTTACGAGGACAACCCAGACAGGCGTGTTGTTTACAATAATTTTTTCAAGCATTATCTCGCCTTTATTTTTTAAACTTATCGATACTGATACCGCTTCAATATCGTAGGCTGCCTTGCAGGTTGCCCGTGAGATCGAGGCGATTCAAAGGGGTTATGAAAATAAAAATACTGCAGATTTTATTTACAATATTTTTTGTTCTGGTAGGCGCGTGTCTTTATTACCTTCAGATTGTAAAAGGCCCTTTTTATAGCAACCTTAGTTCCAGAAATAGCATTAGGCTTCTGAATATATCCGCTCCGCGCGGTAATATATATGATAGATATGGAAAACTTATAGTAGGCAATACACTTTCTTTCGGGGTTTTTGTAGTTCCGCAGGAGGTGGATGATATTGACGCTGAGATGGAAAATCTATCCGGGATCCTGGGGGTTTCAAAGAGTCTTCTTGAAAGAAACTATAAACGTAACAGGACCGCTTCTTTTGCTCCATGCGAACTCGTAAGAGGGGTTTCAAAGAAAGCGGCGATATTAATAGAGGAATCCAGGCTTGAAATGCCTGGCATTTTTGTGAAAGAGATGCCTTTTAGAAATTATTATTATAAAGATGTTTTCAGCCACGCGGTTGGATATGTAGGAGAGATAGACCAGCTCGAGCTGGAGCTTCTAAAACCTTACGGCTATAACATCAGAGATTTTATAGGAAAGGACGGCGTTGAAAGATTTTGCGACAGGATATTGCGCGGAAAGAATGGAGGCATGCAAATACAGGTTGATAACAGAGGCCGGCAGGTAAAGGTTATGAGCTACAGAAAACCAACCAGCGGCAGAAATGTTTATTTGACTCTTGACGCTGGCCTGCAGAGGGAAGTTTATAATCTTTTTAACGGCAGGAAAGGCGCGGCGGTTTTTATGGATCCGCATAACGGAGAGATATTTTGCCTTACAAGCAGTCCTTCGTATGACCCCAATGAATCGTTATTAAAAGCCATGCGCTCAGAGGATTCGCCGTTTTTAAACAGGGTGATAATGGGGGTTTATCCGCCTGGGTCTATTTTTAAACTTGTCACAAGTATTGCGGCTCTTGAGTCAAAAAATATAAACGCTCACACAGGTTTTGTATGCACTGGTAAGTTTAACATTGGCAAAGACGAACTTAACTGCTGGAATAAAGACGGCCATGGTTATGTGGACTTGGAAAATGCTATCGCATGGTCCTGTAATGTCTATTTTTGTCATGCAGGGCTTTTAACCGGCGCGGATAAAATTAGCGAGTATGCAAGTTTATTTGGATTCGGCAAAAAAACAGGAATAGAGCTTTTCGGAGAAGCTAGCGGATCTGTGCCTACAAAAGAGTGGAAGAAATCGGAGAAAAAAGAAATTTGGTATCCTGGTGATACGGCAAATTTTTCAATAGGTCAGGGGTATTTATTGGTAACGCCTTTACAAATAACGCGCATGATTGCCAGCATTGCGAATGGCGGCGCGCTTGTAAAACCTCATATTCTGAAACGTGTTGGAGAGACTGATACGGATAATTTTAAAACAGAGCCTCTTCTTAAAGTTGCAAAAGAAAACATAGATATGATAAGGCGCGGGATGCGGAAAGTCGTAGAGGATCCCGATGGCACGGGAAACAGCTCGGCAAGCGAGATGGTGTCTATTTCTGCAAAAACAGGGACTGTCCAGGTGGGCCCAGGGATTGCGCCTCACGGCTGGTTTGTGGGATTCGCTCCTTCGGAAAATCCAAAGATATGTTTCGCAGTTTTTTTAGAAAACGGGGGCTCCGGCGGAGATGCGCCTGCCGAGATTGCGAAACTGGCGTTGGAATATTGGTTTGGAAGGCATAAAAATGATAAAAAAATATAAAGATTTTGACTGGATTTTGCTTGGAACAGCCGCGGCTATTTTTATAGCTGGGCTTTTGTTTCTTTTTAGCGCCACATACGCAAAGAATATGGATTTTATAATAAGGCAGACAGCTTGGTTTTTAACAGGGGCGTTATTTTTTATTATTTTAATAAACATAAACTATAGAAAAATTATCAGCCTGGGGTATGTATTTTATTTTCTTTCGCTTATTTTATTATTGCTTGTATTTTTCTTCGGGTCCAAAAGGCTTGGCGCCCAGAGGTGGCTGGAGCTCTGGTCTTTTAACTTTCAGCCTTCTGAATTCGCAAAATTATTTATAACGCTTGCCCTGATACAGTATCTTACGGAGCATAAGGTCTACAAAGGGATTAAAAATATAGTAATTACTTTTTTTATTATGCTCGTGCCTTTTATATTGATACTTGCGCAGCCGGATCTGGGCACCGCCCTTATGCTCGTACCTGTATTTTTTGTGCTTTTGTATGCCTGGGGGGCCAGGCTCAAGCATCTATTTTTTATAATAGGAGGCGGTTTAGTTGCGTCTCCTTTAGGATGGTTTTTATTGAAAGATTATCAGAAAGACAGGCTTATGGTTTTTATGAACCCAGACATAGATCCTCTTGGCGCAGGATACACTATTATACAATCCAGGATAGCGATAGGGTCCGGTGGGGTATTTGGAAAAGGCTGGCTTAGCGGCACTCAAAACCAGTTGAATTTTTTAACAGAGCGGCATACGGATTTTATATTTTCAGTGGCAGGAGAAGAATGGGGCTTTGCGGGGGGCATAATTTTAATAGTGTTGTATTATATCCTTGTTAGAAGGGCTTTTGAGATAGCCAAAAAAACAGACGACCCGTGCGGCGTTCTTGCAGCATGCGGCATGGCGACAATTATAGGGATTCAGGTAATTGTGAACATAAGTATGACGATGGGATTCATGCCGGTCGTGGGGCTCCCTTTGCCGCTTGTCAGTTACGGCGGCTCGTCGCTTTTAGTCACCATGATAGCGTTGGGACTATTGGAGAGTATCGCAATTCATAGATAACTTGTTTAAGGGGTGGGGAGTATGTTGGAAATATTAAGGCCCGGCAGATATATAAATAGCGAATGGAACGCGGTTCATAAAAATTGGGATGATGGCGCTTTGAAAATAGCGCTTGCGTTTCCCGATGTTTATGAAATAGGTATGAGCCATCTGGGCGTGAGGATTTTGTACGGCATATTAAACAGAGAGCAGGATGTTGTTTGCGAAAGGGTTTTTGCTCCGTGGCCGGATATGGAAAAAAGGTTAAGGGATAGAAAAGAAAAACTCTGCTCGCTCGAGTCGTCTCATGCTTTAAAAGAGTTTGATATTATCGGTTTTTCTCTTCAATACGAGATGAATTATTTAGATGCCCTGAACATGCTGGATTTAGGAGGAGTGCCTTTGTGTTCAAAGGATAGGTCTGACAGCGATCCTATTGTGATAGCCGGAGGCCCGTGCGCGTTTAATCCTGAACCGCTTACGGATTTTATAGACGCTTTTGTGATTGGAGAAGCGGAAGAATCGATATTGGATATTATAAAAGCGATTCGAGAGACAGGGGGCATAGGGCATAGAGCAAAGAGCGCTGTTTTAAAAGAGCTTGCGAAAATAAACGGAGTTTATGTTCCGGGATATCCCGGCGCGATAAAAAAACGTATTGTCAAAGATTTGGACAGTTCTTATTTTCCTACAAATATAATCGTCCCGTATATACAAATTATTCACGACAGAATTGGCATAGAGATAATGCGTGGCTGTCCGCATGAATGCAGATTTTGCCAGGCGTGTAAAATTTTTCATCCCTTAAGGATCCGGTCAGTAAAGAGGATAATGGAAATAGCGGAGGAGTCCGTAAAAAGCACCGGATACGAAGAAATATCTTTATTATCCCTTTCGTCAGGGGATTATCCGCATATTGAAGAACTTGCCGGTAAATTGCAGGAGAAATTTAAACCGCTTGGCGTAAAGATATCGCTTCCGTCGTTAAGGGTGGGCACTTTTGAAGAGCGCAGCGGTATGGATACCTTGAGAAGGGCAGGGCTTACATTCGCTCCTGAGGCAGGCAGCGAACGTCTGAGGCATACATTGAATAAAAAAATACAAGACGCTGAGATTATAGAAAAATCCAGAATCGCGTTAAATTCCGGATGGAAAAAAGTGAAACTGTATTTTATGGTAGGCCTTCCCGGAGAAACAAATGAGGACCTGGATGCGATAGTAAATCTGGCGGGAAAAATAAAGAATGTCAACTTAAGCATAAGCCCTTTTATACCAAAACCGCATTCTGATTTCGAAAGAGAAGGAATGGAGAGCCTTGAAATATTAAAAGAAAAGCAGAAATATTTAAACTCCATGCTCGGCGCCCTGCGCTCGAGGGTAAAGACGGACTTTCATAGCCCTGAGACCGGTCAAATTGAGGCAGCATTGGCCAGGGGAGATAAAAATATGGGGAAAGCTATACTCAGGGCGTGGGAAAAAGGCCTAAGACTTCAGGCGTGGACAGAACATTTTAATTATAATTTATGGAATCAGGCTTTTCAGGAAACACTCATTGACCCGGAAGTTTATTTAAAAAAGAAGGAAGCAAACGAAAGTCTGAGCTGGGAGTTTATAGAGTAATTTACGCAGTTAATATCAGGTAAGACTTGAACTTACAATGATTGTATTGTATACTTTGAATTAGTCAGGCCTCTTGTCTCGCCAGTCATCGCAAAGCGATGGCGAGGCGGACTCGGGATCAAACTTTGCAAAGTAAAATTTGGAGGCGTATATGTTAAAGTTATTAAAAGAACTGTCAATGGTCCCAAAAGGTTTAAGATATAAAACCATGATAGCTTTTTCTTTGATGTCTCTTATCCCCATATTGGTATGCGCCTGGGTCGTGATGATATATATTATCCCTAATATAAATTTATTTTTTGGTCTTACTTTAGGCAATATAAGTTTTATATTGCTTACATGTATAGCAATATCTATACTAGGTCTTTATATTACAAAAGAAATGATAGATCCTGTTATAAAGATGGCGGAAGAGGCAAGAACAATAGCAGGGGGGGATATAACAAAGGGCATAGATATAATACGGGAAGATGAGGTTGGAGACCTGAGCAGGTCTCTTAATCTGATGACTCAGAAAATAAAAGACAATATGGAAGAGCTACAGGTCTATGAAGAGAGGACGAAACTTATAAATCTGGATATAAATAAAAAGGTCCTCGCGCTCTCAGGGCTTTTGCAGATAGGGAATCTTATTTCATCTTCACGGGAGCTGCGCGGCATCCTGAATTTTATAACGCAGAAAGTGTCGGACATAGAGAATAACGCCTCGGTAATATTGATGCTTGCGGACAAAAGCTTAAAAGAATACACGGCGGCATACAGCTGCAATATTGAAGACAATAAAGTCTTTGGATTGAAATTAAAACAGCCCGAGATGTCTTTTGATATTTTAGCAAGAAAGCTGGGATTAAAGAATATCGCGAGCATACCTGTGACATCCGCAGGAAAATTATGCGGGATGCTTATAGTAGGGAACAATGAAAAAGATCTTATTTTCACAGATGATGAAAAAGAACTTCTGAAGGTATTTGCCAAGCAGATTTCCATAGCGCTTGAAAACGATGTCCTTTCCAGAAAATCAAAAGAGCTTGCCATAAAAGACGAGGTGACCGGCCTTTATAACTATAGCTATATGAAGGCCAGGCTGGGCGAAGAGATAAAAAGAGCCCTTGTATATCAGAGACCTTGCGGATACCTTCTAGTGGATATAGATGATTTCAAGAATTTTTCTAAAACCTATGGAGAAGTGAAATCAGAGACGCTGCTGAAAGAACTTGGCGCTATCCTGCAGAGTTCTGTGATAGAAATTGATAAGGTAGGACGCTTGCGCGAAGACAGATTTGCGGTAATATTGCCGGAGAAAAACAAAAGGCAGTCTACCCATATCGCGGAGGAAGTAAGGAAAAAGATAGAAGAAGAGATCGGGAAACGGGTGAAGAGTGACAGTAAAATTACTGTTAGCGTAGGCGTGAGCGAAAACCCGATAGATGGCTCTACGGCAGACGAACTTATGGAAAAGGCGGAGAAGCTTGTGCGTAATATCAAGCCGCTTGGAAAGAATAGAGTAGTAGTTTAATAACGCGAATTTTAAAATATAATACGTTTTTACGCCAATTGTGTGCGGAAAGGGGTATAAAATGGCAAAGGATCTAAACCAGTTATTAAGAGATGTTGTTCAGGAAGGAGCTTCCGATTTACATTTAGGAGTAGACACTGTTCCGCATATGAGGCTGGATGGAGGCCTTGTGCCTATTGACAGCGCGGTGATGAACGCGGCCTCGGTAAAGAGCCTGGTTTATTCTATCCTTACAGATGAGCAGAAAGATAAATTCGAAAAAGATAAAGAGCTGGATTTTGCGTTCACTATAAGCGGCTTAAGTAGATTCAGGGTGAACGTATTTTTTCAAAGAGGCTGTGTCGGAGCTGCTATCAGGGCGCTTCCTTTTAAGATAATGAGTTTCGAGGAATGTGGCCTTCCTATAAATGTAGTCCAGGATTTTTGTAATAGGCAGAAAGGCCTGGTGCTGGTCACGGGCGCGACAGGAAGCGGAAAATCTACAAGCCTTGCCTCTATGATTGATTATATAAATATTCACAGGGATTGCCACATAATAACGATAGAGGACCCTATAGAATATGTGCATTCTAATAAAAAATCTATAGTAGACCAGAGAGAGGTGGGCTCTGATACGCATACGTTTGCTAGGGCGCTGAAACATGTTCTCAGGGAAGACCCCGACGTTATTCTGATAGGTGAAATGAGGGACCTGGAGACGGTGGAAGCGGCGCTTGTAATTGCGGAGACGGGGCATCTTGTTTTTGCAACGCTTCATACTTCAGACAGCTCCCAGACGATAAACCGCATTATAGATGTATTTCCTTCAAGGCAGCAGGCGCAGGTCAGGACCCAACTTTCTTTTGTATTGACGGGAGTTCTTTCCCAGCAGCTTTTGCCGCGCAAGAGCGGAAAAGGCAGAGTCCTTGCCGTAGAAATTCTTATTGCGAATCATGCTATGAAAAGTCTGATAAGAGAATCAAAAATTCATCAGGTATATTCTGTTATTCAAACAGGCCAGAAGGATAATATGCAGACTATGAATCAGGCCCTTTTTGAGCTTTACAAAAAAGGCGATATATCGGAAAAAGAGGCGTTGGCAAGCACTACAGAGGTGCAGGATTTAGAGAGGATGCTACGTGGCAAATAGAGTTAATTTAAAACAATTGGGCGAGCTTTTGGTTGAGATAGGTCTTATAACCAGGGACCGGCTTAATAATGCGCTGGAGATCCAGAAAAATAAAGGCGGCTTAATAGGCCAGGTTTTGGTTGATCTAGGCTATGTAAGCGAAGAGGCCATTGCCCAGGCTATTACAGCCCAATATGGTTTTCCATATCTGCCGCTGGAAAATTACGAAATAGACTCTGAGATTGTTAAGATAGTTCCTAAAAATGTAGCGATACAATATTGCCTGATACCTCTGGATAAGATAGGCGGTAATCTCACGATAGCAATGGCAAACCCTTTGAATAATCAGGCGGTGGAAGATATTATGCTTTTGTCAGGTTTATATGTGCAGCTTTTCGTAAGCACAGCGAGTGATATCAAAAAAGCGATAGAGAAATATTACAAGTAAAAGGGTTATATGTATTCACTCAAAGAACGCCTGATAGAATTGCTGATAAACAACAAAGTCATATCAAAATCCCAGCTGGATAAGGCGTTAAAAATCCAAAAGGAAAAAGGCGGCTCTCTCAAGGATCTTCTTATTCAATCAGGTTTTATAACAGAAAAAGATCTGGTGTCGGTCCTAAGCCAGGGCCTTGGTATTCCGCCCATATCTTTGGCGCGCTTTAAAATAGACCCGGAACTTCTAAAACTTATTCCCCATGACGTGGCAAGCAAATACCAGATAATGCCTGTTTCAAAGGTCGGAAATATGCTTACCATCGCAATGTCGGACCCATTGAATATATTCGCAGTTGACGACCTGAGGGCTATTACCGGCCTTGACATAGGCATTATTATTTCTTCCAACAAAGAGGTGCAGGACGCGATAGACCAATACTATGTAGAGAGCGCTCATGAAGCTATAGAAGAATTAATGAAAGATTTAAAGACGCAAGAGATGGAGATTATTCAGATAGGAGGCTCCGAAGAAAAAGTAGACTCTGAAAGGCTCTTTAAACTGGTGGAAGAAGCGCCTGTTGTAAAATTGACAAATATGATTCTTGTAAACGGGGTAAAAGCCCGTTCAAGCGATATCCTGATAGAGCCTATGGAAGACTCAGTGCGCGTAAGGTACAGAGTAGACGGCGTATTAAAAGAGGCGGAAAGCCTTCCGAAAAATATGCACGAATCTATTGTCTCAAGGATAAAAGTTATGTCTGAACTGAATATTGCAGAGCGCCGCCTTCCCCAGGACAGCAGGTTCAGGCTGCGGGTAAATAATAACAACGTAGATTTCAGGGTTAGCGTCCTCCCTTCTAGTAAAGGCGAAAAAGTGGCGCTGAGGGTTCTGGACAAATCTCAGGCAATGCTTGATGTTGATAAATTAGGATTCAGCGATTACGCTTTGGATAAGCTAAAAAAATGCGCGTCCAGGCCTCACGGCATGATACTTGTCTGTGGCCCGACAGGAAGCGGCAAGACTACGACGCTCTATTCTTTGATGAAGCATGTTCATACCACTGATAAAAACCTCATAACAATTGAAGATCCGATTGAATATCAGATAGAAGGCGTTAATCAGGTTACAGCCAGGCCAGAGGCAGGTCTTACGTTTGCCAGCGCGCTCAGGTCTATCCTCAGGCAGGATCCGGATGTGATTATGATAGGAGAGATCAGAGATTTTGATACAGTGGATATAGCGATAAAATCCGCCCTTACTGGCCATCTTGTATTGAGCACGCTTCATACAACTACCGCACCAGGCTCGGTAGTGCGTCTTATAAATATGGGCTGCGAACCTTTTTTGATAAGTTCGTCGCTTATTGCAATAGTAGCTCAACGTCTTATACGGAAATTATGCCCTAAATGCAGAGAAGCTTATAAGCCCGGAGAGGTCTTGTGCGCAAAACTCGGGATTGATATTAAAAAGATAAAAGATGCCACGTTTTATAGAGCTAAAGGGTGCGCTTTATGTTTAAATACAGGCTATGCAGGCAGGGTGGGTATATGTGAAATGCTTCCTGTTACGCTTGTTATAAGAGACCTTATTTTAAAGCGCGCCAGAGAAAATGAAATAAAGAGAGCTGCCCGTAATGAAAATATGAAGACATTGCGGGAAGACGGCATTACAAAAGTTTTAGCGGGTCTCACCAGCTTGGAAGAAGTTCTGCGTGTAACAGTGGCAGACGAATAACATAAACCCTGGTCAACCTGCCAGGTTACCCAGATGGGTAACCTGGCAGGTTGACCAGGTAATACTTATGGCGAAATCATTAAAAGACAGATTAATACAGGCGTTGATTGAGAATAAGCTTGTTACGCATAAAGATCTTGAGAGAGCCAAGAATCTTCAGGTTGTTTCCGGCGGAAGCCTTAGCATGATACTTGTTAAAGAAGGCATGGTAAGCGAAAAGGACCTGATGTCCGTGATGAGCAAAGAACTGAATATGCCGGCCATTAACCTTTTAAAGTATAAAATGGATAAAGATTGCGTTAGCCTGATACCGGAATCAATGGCCAGGCAGCACAAGATTGTCGCTATATGCAGGTTTTCCAACACATTAATAGTCGCCATGGCGGATCCATTGAATATAATAGTGATTGATGACCTGAAAGAATTCACAAAATTTAACGTAGAGCCTGTCTTAAGCACTGAAACCGATATATTGGACGCGATAGACAAGATGTATGATTCGGGCGACAGGCTTATGTCGGACGCTATTAAAAATACGGAAAATTCCACTCTTGAAGTTATAAATATGGAGAAAGAAGAATTTGATATCAGCGAGGCTGTGCTGGAAGGCGAGACCCCACCTATTGTTAAAATGGTAAACTTAGTGATACAGGAGGCTTTAAAAAAGAGGGCTTCCGATATTCATATTGAGTCCGAAGAAGGCTATCTTCGCGTAAGATATAGGATTGACGGTAATCTGCAGGATATTTTGAGGATACCGAAGAAGAATCAAAGCGCCGTGCTTGCAAGATTGAAAATTATGTCAGGCATGAATATCACGGAATCAAGGATGCCGCAGGACGGAAGATTTAAGATAAGGTTGCAGAAGAAGGAAGTGGATTTCAGGGTGTCTATGCTGCCGACCGCTTTTGGAGGCAAGGTAGTTTTAAGGGCGCTTGATAAATCTAATCTTTCAATAGGGCTTGATACCCTTGGTTTTTCCGCTGATACGCTTACGAGGTTTAAAGAAGCGATAGCTAAGCCTTTTGGCATGATACTTGTGACAGGCCCTACAGGGAGTGGGAAATCCACCACTCTTTATTCAGTGATAAATCAGATGAATACGCCTGATAAAAATATTATAACTATTGAAGATCCTGTTGAATATCAGGTGGAAGGGATAACACAGATACAGGCGAACTCTGAGATAGGGCTGACTTTTGCGAATGGACTGCGCTCGTTATTGAGGCAGAGCCCTGATGTAATAATGGTAGGAGAGATAAGGGATTCCGAGACAGCGGATATCGCGATAAAGGCTTCCCTTACAGGACAGTTGGTATTTAGCACACTTCATACAAACGATGCGCCTACCGCTATTTCCAGGCTTATGGATATGGGCATAGAGCCTTTTCTGATAGCGAGTTCCCTGGTGCTTGTGGCTGCGCAGAGGCTTTGCAGAAAGATATGCAAAGCCTGCGGCGGTAAGGGCTGTAAGAAATGCAGCTCAACAGGTTATTTTGGAAGGGTAGCTATACTTGAGGCGTTGGCAATAGACGATAAAATACGGGAGATGATAATAGAAAGCGCCTCTACCGACGCTATCAGGGATTACGCTGTTTCAAAAGGCATGAAGACCTTGCGTGACGACGGTATGGAGAAATGCAAAAACGGCGTAACCAGTATGAAAGAAGTTATGCGGGTGACTACGGAAGAATGACAGGAACTCCGAAAAATTATGGAGTAGCGAAGCGAGCCAGAACGAGCTTCGCGCAATAGATATGCCAATATTTAAATACATAGCGAAAGAGCTTACCGGAAAAACAGTGAACGGGATATTGGAATATTCAGACAAATCCCTTTTGGTAGAAGCGCTCCGCAAAAAAGATCTTATAATAATTTCTATAGAAGAAACCGCAAAGAGAAGGTCTGTGTATACAGGAGGCAGCGTAAAGCTGGAAGAGGTAGTTATTTTTTCCAGGCAGCTTGCTACCATGGTAGACAGCGGCATACCTCTGGTCCAGGCTCTAGACATTTTGTGCGAACAGATAGAAAAGCCTGCTTTTAAAAGTATCCTGTCGAAGATAAAAGATGATATAGAGACAGGCTCAAGCCTTTCTGACGCGCTCGCAAGGCATCCGGCGGTATTTTCAACTCTTTATGTAAATATGGTGAGGGCGGGCGAGTCGAGCGGAGCGCTGGACGATATTCTTGACAGGCTTGCGTCGTATCTTGAAAAAACAAATACATTGCAGAGAAAAGTAAAATCCAGCCTTGTATATCCTGTAGTCGTAATAACAATGGCAATGCTCATAACGCTTGTTATGCTTTTAAAAGTCATACCTACTTTTAAAGGCATATTTTCAATGCTGGGCGGAGAATTGCCTATGCCGACCAGGATCCTGATTTTTGTAAGCGATACAATAAGGCAGATGTTTTTATATGTAGCTTCAGGGGTAGCTGTCGCGGTATTTGCATTAAAAAAGTACGCAAAAACTCCTCAGGGAAAGGAAAATTTTGACAGGATGCTTCTTAGTATGCCTGTCCTCGGGCCTCTTTTTAGAAAAGTAGCTGTCGCAAAATTCACAAGGACGTTTTCAACGCTTGTTAAAAGCGGAGTGCCTATACTTGTTTCGCTGGAGATAGTCGGGAAAACATCAGGCAACGCTGTAATAGAAAAAGCGGTAGAGAGCGTGCGTACCGGCATAAAGGAAGGCGAAAACATAGCTGATCCCTTGGCCAAGAGCGGAGCGTTTCCTCCGATGGTTGTCAGGATGATAAAAGTCGGAGAGCAGACAGGGGAGCTGGAAAAAATGCTCACTAAAATAGCTGATTTTTACGAAGATCAGGTAGACGCTGCTGTAAGCGGGCTTACCAGCCTGATAGAGCCTTTAATAATAGGGTTTTTAGGCATAGTCATAGGAGGCATAGTCATAGCCATGTTCCTGCCGGTATTCAAACTAACAGAAATAGTAGCCCGCTAACCCCCCTCCCCATAAACTTGACACTCTGACAATGACGGTTTTGTAAAGATCTTGGAGCTTCTTCGGGGCGCTCCTTGACAAAATATCGTATATATGCTATACTTTTTTCAGTTATTATTATAATTTTAAGCCATTAAAGGCTAAAAGAAAGGAGGAAGTAACATGCTTAAATTAAGAAACAGGCATGGTTTTACGCTTGTAGAAATAATGATAGTTGTCGCCATCATATCTCTATTAGCAGCAATAGCGATTCCGAATTTATTGAGGGCAAGGCATAACGCTAATGAAGCAGCGTCAATAGCAGCCTTGAGGACGATCAGCACTGCGTGTGAAAGTTTCCGCGCAGCTCAGACACCTGCATCGTATCCGGCAAATCCAGCAGCGCTTAGCACAGCAGTACCGCCTTATATTGATGCTGGGCTAGCAGGCGCTACAACAGCAGGTACCGCAAAACAGGGGTATTTTTATACCTATGCCATGGTGAACGCGAATCAGTATACTTGTACAGCGTCTCCCGCAGTAAGCGGTACAACAGGTACCCGCGTTTTCTTTGTAGATGAAAGCGGCGTAATAAGGCTTACTAATGCATCTGGCGCACCTATAGAATAAAAGATATAATTGGTATTGTTTCGGAAAAAGTGCCACGCATGCGCGTGGCACTTTTTTTGTCATTGACTTTTAGGCCATAATCATATATATTTATTATAAATGAAATCAAGAACAGGATTTACGTTAGTTGAGATAATGATAGTAGTTGCGATAGTATCGCTTCTTGCGACCCTTGCTGTTTCCAGCGTATTGCGCGCCAGGCATAATGCGAATGAGATGGCCGCTGTAGCTGCCTGCAGAACCATAGTCACAGCTTGCCAGACTTTTTATGCAAATACCATTCCACATACTTATCCTACAGGCTTGCCGGATCTTGTCCTTCCGTTGGCAAATCCTCCGTATATTGACAGCGTACTGGCAAGCGGGACGAAGCAGGGATATGTATTTACTTATGCATTTATAGACGCTGAGAGTTTTACATTAAATGCTGATCCTAATAATTTGGGCAAAACCGGGACAAGGCATTTTTATGTCAATGAATCAGGAATCATAAGGGTCAATAGCAATGCGCAGGCAGGCTTAGCTGATCCTGCGGTGGAATAGAACAGGGGTGGTCATACTTGTTCCTTGCATATATATTTAATATAGGAGCTAAATAATAATGATAAGGCCTGCGGGGGTTGACATAGGCAGTAGCAGTATAAAATTGGTAGAGCTTCAGGAGAAAAAAGGCAAGTTTGAACTTTTAAAATGCGCTGTGAATATTATTCCAGGCGAAGACGTAAAGACAAGCCTTAAAGACTTGCTGGCGCTTTCAAAACCATCCTCAAAGCGGGTAAACGTATCATTGTCCGGGCCATCTGTTATTGTGCGTTATATTGAGATGCCCCCTATGAAAAAGGAAGAACTTAGAAGCGCGATAAAATTTGAAGGAGGGAAATACATACCGTTTGACATGAACGAAGCAATATTAGATTGCGCTATATTGGATAAAAGCCCTTCAGGCAATACAAACAGGGTTCTTCTCGTGGCTGCTAAAAAGGACAAGGTGAGCGGCTATAGGGAGATTTTTAAAGAAATGGGCATGGACATAGTATCTATAGATGTGGATACCGTGGCGATATTAAATGCATTTCAGAGATTAAACCTGGAAGTTAAACAGGAAAGCGTTTACGCGATGATAAATATTGGAGCCAGGTTTACGAATATGAATATAATTACAAAAGGATACCCTTATTTTACAAGGGATATAATGTGGGGCGGAATGGATGTTTCTAGTAGGATCAAAGAATTGTTAGGGCTGAGCCCGGATGAGTCTGAAGCATTAAAGTGTAACCCAGGAGAAAGAAAGGCGGAGATTTCCGGAGTCATAACGCCCGCTCTTGAAAAATTTACATCAGAAATCCAAATGTCTTTTGATTATTTTGAGACGCAGTTTGGCAAAAGCATAGAGAGGCTTTATATAAGCGGTGGAACCGCATATCTTTTTAATATGCTAGATTTCTTAAAAAATAGCCTGGAGGTAGATGTTGTTTTGTGGAATCCTTTCGAAGGCGTTAAAATTATAGACGAGACAGCTGATAATGAGTTTAAAAATTCTCCCGGTAGATTTGCAGTTGCAACAGGGTTAGCGCTGAGAAAATAAACCTGCTATGTTGGAGTAGCTTCAATGATAGAAATAAATTTATTACCTGAAGATCTGAGAAAGAAAAAACCAGAGTTTTCTTTGGATCTGAACATAGAGGCGGAAAAACTTAAGTTCTGGATAGCCGGAGGATCCTTAGGTGTTTTAATATTAATTTTTACTCTAATATTTGCAGCCTCTTTTATCAGAAAGACTCAGATAGACGGCTTGCTTGCCAGGGAAAAGGATTTTTCCAGTAAATTTTCTCAGGTAGACTCCGTGAGCAAAGAGATAGTTGTTCTAAGAGCCAAGATGAGCGCGCTGGATCAGCTTACAAAAAGAAAATTTTTATGGACTGAAAAACTGAACCAGCTTTCAGACCTGGTATTGCCGGGCATATGGTTTACTCATGTTTATACGGATTCTGAAAACAGGCTTATTGTAGAAGGCAGCGTTGTGTCAAAGAGCGAAGAGGCGATGGCTTCCGTTGGAAAGTTTATGAAAAATTTAAAAGACAACCAACAATTTTTCAAGGACTTCAAAAATATAAAACTTGAATCCGTGCAAAGAAAAAATAAAGAAGAAAAGGATATGGTGGATTTTAAGATAGCCCTTTATTTTCAATAATTTTAGACTAGGTTTTTGACCTTGTTCGAAAGAATACAAATATGGACAGTAAAGAAAAACAGAAAATATATGTATTGGCCGCTATATTCGGCATAGTGGGGCTTATGCTTTATTATAACCTTCTTTTAAAGCCTCAATTTTCAGGCTTTATCGCGAAGAATAAAGAGTTCCGCGTGGTTAAGGAAAGAATAAAAGCCGGAGAGGCGTTAATTGCCAATAAAACAGAGTTAACAAGGCAGTACGATAATTTTAAAAAGCAGGCAGGGTATCTTGAAAAAAGATTGCCCAGCCAGGACCAGATCTCAAGCTTGCTTGAGGACTTTTCAGATGTAGCGGAATCTTCGGACGTCAATATACTCAAGATAAAGCCGCTGGAAGAATCTACCCCGGCCTCTAAGCAGAAGGTTGTCAACAGCTCCTATATAGAATTTCCGATTTTAATAGAAGCTAGGGCAGGCTATCATCAGCTCGGGGCCTTTGTCGATAAGCTAGAGATGATGGACAGGTTTATAAAAATTATAGATATAGATATATCCGGAAACGCTAAGAATCCACGCGATCATGATATAAAAATACGGATAATTACTTATGTTCCTCAATAATATTTACAAATTTAACAATGTCGGTTTTGTCAAGTTTATGGCGGCATTTGTTATGCTGATTATGTGTATGGCAGTTTGCTATACGGCATTTGCGGAAGGGGAGTTTGTTTATGACGCAAAGGGCAAGCGAGATCCGTTTATTCCGCTTATTTCAGGATCAGGCGGAGGATACGCCTCTGATGCGTATGAAGCAAGCGCGGCTGAGGATATAAGACTGGAAGGCATTGTGTGGGATGACGTGAAAGGGTCTATAGCGATTATAAACGGCGAAATAGCAAGAGAAGGGGATCCCGTAGGAACTATAAAAATTTTGAAGATCAATAAAGACAATGTTATTTTCGACGTTGGCGGGAAAAGCGTAAAGATAGATCTTAATCAAGAATAACGTTCCTTAAAATCAGGGGGATTGATATGAAAATATGCGCGGCTTTTTTTGTTTTATTATTCGCTTTTACGTGCTCTTCTTTTAGCCAGGATGAGGCATCTGATAATAAATCTGACGAATCCGGCAAAGCCGCTGAGACGAGTCAGGCTGCTATGGATACAGCTCCGGGCAACGTGACAATGGATTTTAAAGACGCGGATATAAGCAATGTCCTAAGGATACTTTCTTACAAAAGCGGCATGAATATTGTAGCTGGAAAGGATGTTACCGGGCTTATTACCATAAGGCTTACTGACGTGCCATAGGAGAAGGCCTTGGATATTATACTTAGAACATACGGTTACGTATATGAAAAGGAAGGAAATATTATACGCGTAGCTACTACCGTAAATCTGGAAAACGAAGAGCTTGTCACAGAAGTTTTTTCGCTTAATTACGCGAACGCGAAAAACGTGCCTCAATCAATAGAAGAAATGCTCTCCAGCCGCGGTAAAGTAAAATTTGACGAAAGAACGAACCTGCTGATAGTCACAGACATAGCTACGAATATTTACAAAATAAGGGAAGTGGTGCTGAAACTTGACGCGCAGACAAAACAGGTTATGATAGAAGCAAAAATAATAGAGACTACGCTCGGTAATAGCGATAAGCTCGGCATTGAGTGGCAGACAAAGATTGTCGCTTCCGGCGCAAAAATTCCTGTGACAGCGCCGTTTAAAAATAATCTTACCGCTAGTACAGGGTATAAATATATACCTATACCGAAACCGCCGCAAGATACGATTAACTATGATTCTCAGGGCAATATGGTTGTAACTCAATCAGTAGCGGATTTTCCTACAGCTTCTGGCGGCACCCCTAGTTTTCCATATGCGGCCGCTAGCAATTTTACATTCGGTACATTGGATTTCTCGCAATTCCAGGCAGTGCTGGAAGTTTTGTCTTCAAGAGGAGATACTAAAATAATATCCAATCCGAAGATTGTGGTTTTAAATAATCAGGACGCGCTTATTACGGTAGGCCAGACTCTGAATATACCTAAGTACGAAAGAAACTCATCTACCGGAACAATGGAGATCATAGGTTATACGGAAAAAGAGCTGGGCATTTTGCTAAAAGTTACTCCGCAGATAAATGCGGAAGGGACCATAACGCTTCATCTGAAACCTGAGCTGAGTTCGCTTCTCAGGTATGACCAGCTTACGGCGCAGGTCCAGGTGCCTGTTTATTCTATCAGAAAAGCGGAAACTCAATTAATGCTGAAAGACGGCCAGACCATAGTAATAGGCGGCCTTATAAGCGAGAAGGCTGTAGATAAAGTTACCAAGATTCCGCTATTAGGGGATATCCCATTGCTGGGCATACCTTTTAGAAAAACTGAAAAAACAACTGAAAAAACAGACCTTATATTTTTTGTAACAGTAAATCTTGTCAAGCCCGGGTCAACAACTATTGCGAAGTAGCTGAGAAGAAAAATCCAAATGAAATTAGAAACGGCGTTTTGTAAAAAAGGGCAGCTGAAGTATATTTCTCATCTGGATATTGTCAGGCTTTTTCAGAGAGCTATCAGAAGAGCCGGCTTGCCTGTAACCATAAGCCAGGGTTTTACCCCGCATTACAAAATAGGTTTTTCAAACGCACTGAAGCTTGGCATTGAGAGCGAAGGAGAGACAGCGGTGTTTGCGATAGATAACTGGATGGATCCGGTAGAATTTAAAACCAGGCTTAATGAAAAATTGCCGGAAGGAATAAAGGTGATAGAGTGCAAAAAGAGATTTTAATAAACGTAGAGCCTCAGGAAAAAAGAGTTGCTGTAGTTGAAGGCGGAGCCCTTGAAGAATATTACATAGAGAGGCCTTCAGAGGTAAGCCTTGTCGGCAATATCTATAAAGGCACGGTGAATTCCGTTATGTCAGGCATAGGGGCCGCTTTTGTCGACATAGGGGTCGGCAAGAACGGATTTTTATATGTTACTGATATGATGGCTCCGATACAGGAATTTGATTTACTGGAAACAGCCGCCCATCATCCTAGGCATACGCCGAGGCCAAAGCCTTCGGATATAGACAAGCTTGTGAAAAAAGGGCAGGAGGTGCTTGTCCAAATCGTAAAGGAGCCTATAGGCAATAAAGGCCCTCGGCTTACGACGCATGTAGGGATACCTGGAAGATTTGTCGTCCTGATGCCTTTTGACAACCACATGGGCATTTCTAAAAAGGTTACTGACCATACTGAAAGAGAAAGGCTGCGCCAGATACTTAAGAAAATAATGCCTAATCTGAACATGGGGCTGATCGTGAGGACCGCAGGCGTGGGAAAAAGCGAGGCTGATTTCAGGCGCGAGATAAGATATCTGGCGGCGTTGTGGCGCAATATAAAAAATCGGTCGACTAAAATAAAAGCGCCGAACCTTGTTAACGAAGAATATTCTCTGACCTTCAGGATCCTCAGGGATATATTTACAGAAGACGTTGCCGGAGTCCTTGTGGATAACAGGGAAGAATATAAAAAGCTGATGCATTTCGCGAACAATATGATGCCCAGCATGAAAAGAAAGCTCCTCTTCTATCAGGAAAAGGTATCTCTTTTTGATTCCCGCGGCATAGAGAAAGAGGTGGAAAAGCTTTATAACAAAAAGATAGCGCTTAAATGCGGCGGCTATATATTTATTGAGGAAACAGAAGGCCTTATAGCCATAGACGTGAATAGCGGAAGTTATAATAAGAAGCACATGGAGGAAACGGCTTTTAAGGTCAACTGCGAAGCTGCCACGGAAATCGCAAGACAGATACGGATGAGGGATATAGGAGGTATAGTAATAATAGATTTTATAGATATGTTAAGAGAGAAGCACAACCGCGAGATCTTCGATATACTTGTAAATATGTTTAAGAAGGACAGGGCGAAGATAAACATACTTAAGATGTCTGAGTTCGGGATTGTGCAGATGACAAGGCAGAGGATCAGGAGGGGCGTCAAAAAAGTTTCTTACAAGGACTGCCCTTATTGCTGCGGCAGGGGAGCCGTTAAATCAGCTGCCACAATGGCGATAGAGGTCTTGAGGTCTATAAAAAAGCAGATAGAAAAAGTAAGGTTAAAAGAGATTCGCTCTTATGTGCATCCGGAGGTTGCCAATTATATGCTGAATGAAGACCGCTCAGCCATAGCTAAGCTTGAGGTTTTATATAAAACAAGGATAGTTATCATAGCCGAGCCGGAAATGCACATAGAAAATTTTAGGGTTGAAAAATAAATGGTTTTTTTGTATAATATATGTTTTTAATAGCGGTTATAAACTTATAACGGGAGGTAATGAATGTACGCAATAATTGAAACAGGCTCAAAGCAGTACAAGGTGGAAAAAAACGACACAATCGAGGTTGAAAGGCTGGAACTGGGAAAGGCAAAAGAGGTAAAATTGGACAAGGTTCTTTTTATCTCTGACGCAAAAGACGCGACTATGGGGAACCCTTATATAAAAGGCGCCCATGTCCTTTGCGATATCCTGGGAGAAAAGCGCGCCAAAAAGGTAATCTCTTTTAAATACAGGCGCAGGCACGCGAGCTCCAAGAAAAAAATCGGACACAGGCAGGGATATGTAATGTTGAAGGTGAAAGAGATAGTGACGGGCTAGACTAGGGATTAAACTTGCTTCACAAATTTGAGAGGATAGCATGGCACATACTAAAGCGCAAGGTAGTTGTAAGAACGGAAAAGATTCAAATGGGCAGAGGCTTGGGGTAAAATGCTTCGAAGGCCAGACAGTAACTAGCGGAAGCATCATTATAAGACAGAGAGGGACTAAATTTTTTCCTGGCCTTGGAGTGGGCATAGGCAAAGATAATACCTTGTTTGCGCTTAAAGCCGGAACTGTAAAATTCGGATACCGCAAGGTTAACATAATTTAAATGTTTATAGACCGAGCAGATATTTTTGTACAGGCAGGAGACGGCGGAGACGGCTGCAATAGTTTCTGTAAAATAAAAGGCCTTAAAAAGAGGCAGGATGGCGGAGACGGCGGAAAGGGCGGGGATATAGTCCTTGTAGCCGATAAAAACGTCCAGACTCTTCTGGATTTTCATTATCGCAAACATTTCAGGGCGGATAAAGGCTCAAACGGGGGAAGTAATCACAAAACAGGCGCAAACGCAGCTGGCTGTATTGTAAGGCTTCCGCTCGGTACTATTGTAAAAGACAAATACGAAGACATCACGTATTGCGATTTAAAAGAAGACGGCCAGTCGGTAATTCTTATAAGAGGCGGCCTGGCCGGCCATGGTAATTCCAAATTCAGGCAATCTACTCAGGGAGACCCCGGCGAAGAAAAAGAGATAATCCTGGAGTTAAAATTAATAGCCGATGTCGGCATAATCGGATATCCGAACGCAGGAAAGTCAAGCCTGATTTCACGTGTATCAAAGGCAAAATCAAAGATAGCCAGCTACCCGTTTACCACAAAGACGCCGATTTTGGGCGTCGTGAAGCTAAGCGATGAGAGAAGTTTTGTTATCTGCGATATACCCGGTTTAATAGAAGGCGCGCATTCAGGCAGAGGCCTTGGGGATGATTTTTTGCGTCACGTGGAGCGCACCAGAGTCCTGATCCATATGATAGATATGGCTAGCGTGGACGGGAGAAATCCAGCGGAAGATTTTAAATCAATAAATAATGAATTGAAGCTTTATAATCCGGAGCTGGTGAAAAGGCCGCAGATAATCGCGGTGAATAAAATGGATATTCCTGATGCAAAGGAACGCTTAAAAGAATTTAAGAAAAAAGTAAAGAAAGTTGTTTATCCGATATCGTGCGCTACGGGCGAAGGGATAAAAGAATTACTGGAAGCGGTGTATAAAAAATTATAACCTTCCCGATCGGCGATCGGTATTGAAATCACTGAGTATATGGAACGCGAAAAGATAAAGAAAGCAAAGCGGATAGTTGTAAAAGTAGGTGCAAGCGTGCTGACTGTAAGCTCAGGTAGTGGCCGCAACCGTTCTCTGCATCTTGACGAGAAATGGATAAAGAATTTCACCGCTCAGGTAGCGGCCTTGTTTAAGAAAGGCCATCAGGTGATCATTGTTTCATCCGGCGCTATTGCAGCAGGCATGGGCCTATTGGGCATGAAAAACAGGCCTAAGAGCTTACCCGAACAGCAGGCCTCGGCAGCGCTTGGCCAGGGATATCTGATGAAGACATACGAGGAATTTTTCAGAAAAAAGGGTTTTCACGCAGCCCAGATACTTTTGACATGGGAGGATCTGAGGGAAAAACGGAGATATTTAAATGCCGGAAACACGCTGCATACGCTTTTGAGCAAAAAAGCGGTCCCTGTAATAAACGAGAATGATACCGTGTCCGTGGATGAGATAAAATTCGGAGACAATGACAAACTTTCCGCTCTTGTGGCAAGTCTGGTATCCGCGGATTTGCTGATAATGCTTACGGATGTGGACGGTTTATATATAGACGATAAAAAAACTATAGCAAGCGTTGTCCGGGAGATAAATCCTGGGATAGAGAAGCTTGCGTGCGGGACCGACAAAGAATGTTCCCGCGGAGGCATGAAAACAAAATTAGAAGCTGCGAAGATAGCTATCCGCTCAGGCATAGACTGCGTTATAGCCAATGGCAGGGAAAAAGACGTGCTTTTAAAAATTTTAAGAGGAGAAAAAACAGGGACGCTTTTTCAGGCTAACAAGAAGAAGATAACAGGTAAGGATTTTTACGACAAGGCCATTAATCAGGTGATTTTATGAAGACCCTGGGAGAAAATATTTTAAATTTATTAAAAGGCGCAAAAGAGGCGTCGCTTGCGCTTGCGAATATTTCCACCAAAGATAAAAATAAAGCTCTTTCCGGAATGTCGCAGGCTCTTTTAAAGAACGTCAGGTTTATCCTGTCAGAAAATTTAAAGGATGTCGCGATAGCGAATAAAACCGGCATATCAAAAGCCCTCGTAGACAGATTGACCCTTACAGAAAAGCGCATAAAAGAAATGGCGGATTCTTTAAAGCAGGTCGCGTCTTTAAAAGACCCTGTAGGCAAAATTCTCAGGCAATGGAGGAGGCCCAACGGCCTTATTATAAAGAAGGTTTCCGTTCCGATAGGCGTTATCGGAATCATATATGAATCAAGGCCGAATGTCACAAGCGATTCGGCCGGCTTGTGCGTCAAGTCAGGCAACGCGTGCGTATTAAGAGGCGGAAGTGAAGCGATAAATTCCAATCTGGCTATCCACAAGGTGATTACAAAAGGCCTTGGAAAATTCGGCGTACCTGAGTCAGCTGTCACTATGATCAGTGTAACTGACAGGCGGGCAATAGAAATTTTATTAAAACAGCCCGGTCTAGTAGACGTGGTTATTCCAAGAGGCGGCGAAGGCCTCATAAGATATGTTGCGGAAAACTCATTGATACCCGTGATAAAACATTATAAAGGCGTTTGCCATCTGTATGTTGACAAAGACGCTGATTTTAAAATGGCCCTTAATATTATGCTCAACGCGAAGGTCCAGCGCCCGGGCGTATGTAACGCCATAGAAAAGATGCTGGTTCATAAAGATATAGCGCGTAAATTTTTGCTTCTTGCAGCCGGAATTTTAGACGATAAAGGCGTGGAGCTCAGGGGTTGTTCCGAGACATTGAAAATTTTAAAGGGCATAAAAAAGGCCGCGGAAAAAGACTGGCATGAAGAATATCTGGATTTAATCCTGACGATCAAAGTTGTAAAAACCGCGGACGAAGCGATTGGCCATATAAATAAATACGGCTCAAGGCACTCAGACGCTATTGTCACGAAAAATAAATCCGTAGCCGAGAAATTTTTAAAAGAGGTGGATTCCGCGTGCGTCTATCATAACGCGTCTACAAGATTTACAGACGGGTATCAGTTCGGCATGGGCGCTGAGATAGGCATCAGTACGGACAAAATTCATGCCCGCGGCCCGATGGCGCTCGAAGAGCTCTGTATTTATAAGTACATTGTACTTGGCTCCGGACAAACGCGCGGCTAAGAACTTTACAAAACCGTCATTGTCAGAGTGTCAAGTTTATGGAAATGAGATATTTAGATTTGGGGTTGAGCGATTATAAAGAGGCGTATCGGGTTCAGCGCGAAGTTGCGGATAGGGTAGCCAGCGGGATATCTGAAAATACGCTGATAATTACAGAGCATAAGAGTGTTATAACAATAGGAAGAACCGGCTCAGAGAAGCATGTATTTAAGACAGAAGGCATAGAGGTCTTGAATATTGACAGGGGCGGGGATGTAACTTATCATTGCCCGGGCCAGCTGGTGGCATACCCTATTTTTAGATTAGAAAACGAAGCGAAGGACATACATAATTTTTTAAGGTTTCTGGAAGAGGTGGGCGTAAATTTTTTAAGTAAATACGGCGTACATCCGGAGACTATTCCAGGCTTAAGAGGTATCTGGGTTAAAGGCGCAAAAATTGGTTCAATAGGCATAGGCGTGAAAAAGTGGGTTACTTATCACGGCATGGCGATAAATATTAATACGGACCTAACGGGTTTTTCATTTATAAAACCCTGCGGCATCGAAGGGGTTAAAATAACCTCGCTGGAAGTTTTGCTAAAAAAGAGACTAGATATCGAGGATGCAAAGCGCAAGCTCAGAGAGTCGTTTGAAGAGGTTCCCTTACTGGCTGAAGCAGTCTGTAAAGGATAATGAGATTTTAGCCGGGACAAAAGAGCTTATTTCCAGGCTCAGGCTGAATACGGTATGCCAGAGCGCTCGATGTCCTAATATATACGAGTGCTTTTCAAATAAAAGGTGCACGTTTTTAATACTCGGTAAATTTTGTACAAGGCGTTGCGGTTTCTGCGCTGTAGATAAGAAAAAAGTGGGGCTGGAAAAACCGGACAAAGAAGAATTTTTCAGGATCAGGGAAGCGGTTGTAAAGCTGGGCATTAGAAACATAGTGATAACCTCCGTTACAAGAGATGATCTGGCAGGCGGAGGAGCCGGCTACTTCGCGGATTGTATAGATATTCTGAGAGGCGTTGGCAAAGATTTAAAGATAGAAACGCTTGTTCCGGATTTTCTGGGGAATAAAAGGTCGATCGAGAAAGTCGTAGCTGCGAAGCCAGATATTTTTTCGCATAACCTGGAGACCGTATCAAGGCTTTATGGTAAAGTGAGGGCAGAGGCGGATTATAACCGTTCGCTAGAAGTCCTCAGATACGCCAAGGAGTTAGACCCTAGCCTGGTTACAAAAAGCGGCATCATGGCTGGCCTGGGAGAATTCAGGGAAGAAATCCGCGACGCGATGCAGGACCTAAGAAAAGCGGACTGCGACATTATTACCATAGGACAATATTTAAAGCCGAGCGCCGATTGTCTGGATGTAGAAGAATTTTTAGAACCGGCGGAATTTGATAAATTTTCAAAATGGGCGGAAGATGCGGGATTTAAAAAATATTATTGCGGAGCGTTTGTCAGAAGTTCTTATATTCCCGATCGCCGATCGGGATAAGGTCAGGGTGGTAAAACAGGAGGCGTGATGGCGGAACTAAAATTGCCTGAACTGGCGGAAGGGGTTAGCGAAGCGGTAGTTTCTTTCTGGCATTTCAAAGAAGGGGACAGCATTAAAGAAGGCGATGAAATAGTTGAGATGGCCACTGATAAGGCGGCGTTCAACGTGCCATGCAAATTTTCCGGAATTTTAAAAAAAAGAGTAGTTCAGGAAGGCGACACAATCAAAGTAGGCCAAACACTGGCCGTAATAGAGTAAGAACTTGACACTCTGACAATGACGGTTTTGTAAAGTTTCTGTGAACAATGGAGGGTGATATGAAAGAGATATTGGAAATTTTGGAAAAGGACGCGAGGACGACGCCTGAAGAAATAGCAAAGATGCTGAAAAAAAGCGTCGGCGCCATAAAAAGCGCAATTAAAAAATACGAAAAAGAAGGCGTTATAGTTAAATATAAAACAGTAATCAACAGGGATTTACTGAAGGACGACGTGCAAAAAGTCAGGGCTCTTATAGAGGTGAGGGTTGCTCCTCAGAGAGGCCATGGTTTTGATCGTATAGCCGAAAGGATATATAGGTTTCCTGAGGTTGTAAGCTGTTATCTTTTGTCCGGATCCTATGATCTGCTGATTGTCGTAGAGGGCAGGGATATTCAGGAAGTCAGCAGTTTTGTTTCCGAAAGGCTCGCAACAATAGACAACGTAAACAGCACTGTCACTCATTTTATTCTTAAAAGATATAAGGCGGACGGGGATATGTTAAAGCGTATAGAGAGAAACAATAGAATCGCAATATCATTTTAAAATTTGAACCAAATTTGAGATATGAAAATTTCTAAAGCAGTTGAAAAGATGAAACCTTCCGGCATAAGGGAATTTTTTGACCTCGTAATAGGGATGAAGGATGTTATTTCCCTGGGCGTAGGAGAGCCGGATTTTGTCACGCCATGGAATGTATGCGAGTCCGCGATCTTTTCTCTTGAAAAAGGTTACACATCCTATACTTCTAACAAAGGATTATACGAATTAAGATCCGCAATATCGAAGTATCTTAAAAACAAATATTCTCTTTTGTACAGCCCTGACGATAACATGCTGATAACTACAGGCGTAAGCGAGGCGGTAGACCTTGTTTTAAGGGCTATCCTGAACCGCGGGGACAAAATACTTATTCCTGACCCATCTTATGTGTCTTACGAGCCTGTAAGCGAATTAGCGGGAGGCAGGGTTATATTGATGAAGACGAGCGAAAAAGATGATTTTAAATTAACGCCCGGTATCTTAACCAGATACGCGTCCAGCGGAGTAAAAGCGGTTATCCTGAATTATCCCGCGAATCCTACGGGGGTTTCTTATACAAAGAGAGAACTGCTGGCGCTTTCAAAAATTTTTATAAAACATGATCTAATTGTAATAAGCGATGAAATATACGACGAGCTTACATATGATTTTTCGCATACCCCTATCGCGACGCTGCCTGGTATGAAGCAGAGGACCGTATATCTGAACGGTTTCTCGAAGGCGTTCGCAATGACAGGCTGGAGGATAGGTTATGCGTGCGGACCCGAAGAAATCATAAGCGCGATGACAAAAATTCATCAATATACGATGCTGTGCGCGCCTATAATGGGCCAACTAGGCGCGATAGAAGCGCTCAGGGGTTCTGCGAACTCTGTCCTGGAAATGAAAAGGGAATATAAAAGACGCAGAGAGTTTATTGTTTCAAAACTTAATGAAATAGGGCTTCATTGCGCTATGCCTGAGGGAACTTTTTATGTTTTTCCTTCAATTAAAAATACAGGCATGAACTCGGTAGAATTTGCAAAGAGTTTATTGCATAAAGAAAAAGTTGCAGTTGTGCCTGGCGCGGCGTTTGGCTCGCAAGGGGAAGGCCACATAAGGATCGCTTATGCTTCCAGTATGGATAATCTTAAAGAGGCAATGACTCGCATAGAGCATTTTTTAAAGACCAATGTCAGAGCATAAAAAAGTTCTTTTAATGTATATAACCTCGCATTCAGGCCATTACCGCTCCAGCCTCGCGATAGAAAGAGCCTTGAAGACGCTTTCCCCAGGCATAACCACTATGAACATCAATGGTTTTGCCTACACAAATCCTTTTTTTGAAAAACTTATCAATAGGACGTATATGAGCGTCATAAGGAATAAGCCCGAAGTATGGGAGTATCTTTACGATAACCCAAAGGTACTAAAAAGCGTGCAAGGCATGAGAAACGCCATTCACAGGTCTAACTCTAAAAAATTAAAGGTCTTAATTCAGGACGAATTCAAGCCTGACGCAGTTGTGTGCACCCAGGCGTTTCCTTGCGGCATGGTGGCGGATTATAAAAAATATCTTGGATTAAACCTTCCGCTTTTTGGGGTTCTGACCGATCACGCTCCTCATTCATACTGGATATTTGATAATGTAGACTATTATATTGTACCGTCTGAAGCAAGCAGAAATCATTTTATAAAAAATGGCGTGGAAGACGCCAAGATAAGGACTTTTGGCATACCTATCAGTCCGCGGTTCAGCAACAGGCACGAAAAAGAAGATGTGCGCGAAAAGCTTGGGCTTGACAGAGGAAAGCGCACTATCCTTATAATGGGCGGGAGTCAGGGCCTTGGCCCTGTTGAAAAAATGGTGGACGCGCTGGAACGAATACCTCTTGATTTTCAGATCCTGGTAGTCTGCGGTATCAACAAGCGGCTTCAAAGGATATTGACTAAAAGGGGGGAAAAATACAAGAAAAAGATACTTGCCTTCGGCCTTGTGGAGAATGTGGATGAGCTAATGGAAGCTTCGGATATTATAGTTACCAAGCCAGGCGGGTTAACAACCTCTGAAGCGCTTGCCAAAAATCTTCCGATGATTATAATTCACCCTATACCTGGGCAGGAAACAAAGAATACGGAATTTCTTTTACAGCAAGGGGTTGCCCTGCGCGCGGAAGACGAAGGCGATGTAACGGCTCTGGTAGAGGAACTTTTTTCAAACAGCGTTAAGCTGGACGAGATGAGGAAAAAAACGGATTTAATAAAGAAGCCCAACTCAGCGATGGATACTGCGCAGCTTATCCTGCATGCGATCAACAATACTAGATGATTTTTTATATTTTATATAGAATAGGTTTTTGGCTGGCAAATATTTTGCCATTGAAGCTTGCTTACAGCCTTGCGAAAAGGGTTTCCGACTTTCAGTACGCTCTTGCCGCAAAAGACAGGGAAGCGGTTGTGCAAAACCTGGTCATTATAACGAAGAAAGACGCTGGCGAATGCCGGAAGCTCGCCAGGAAAGTATTCAGGAATTTTGGATTATATCTTGTGGATTTTTTTAGGATGGAGAATCTCAGCAAAGAAGATATCCAAAAAAGGGTCAAGGTTGAGGGCATCGAAAACATAGATGGAGTCCTAAAGCAAAATAAAGGCGGGATTATATTGACGTGCCATATAGGAAACTGGGAGATGGGAGGCGTTGTCATGGCCATGCTTGGCTATGACATAAGCGCTGTCGCATTGAATCATAAACACAAAAATATAAACGATTTTTTTATTAAACAACGCGAAGAAAAAGGCCTGAAGGTAATACCGATAAATCATATTATGAAACGCTGCGTATCAGCCCTGCGAAGAAAAGGCCTTCTGGCGCTTGCTGGAGACAGGGATTTTACCAATAATGGAGTAGTGATGGATTTTTTTGGCATGCCTACCAGTATTCCAAAAGGCCTTGCCATGTTCGCCCTGAAAACAGATTCGCCCGTCATTCCGGGATTTCTTATCAGAAGAGATACTTTTAATTACACCCTTATATTTGATCAGCCTATAGATTTGAAAGAAACTCCCGGAATGGATAAAGAAGAAGTCATAAAAGAAGCAAATCAAAAGTTTGTAGCTAGTATGGAAAAATATATCAGGGCGCACCCTGATCAGTGGCTTATATTCAGAAAATTCTGGGAAACGCCGATTGACGCGTCAGTGCTATGAACGAATCTAATATTTTTATAGTAATTCCTACGTACAATGAAGCTAAAACCATAGGGCCTATCGTTGACCAGCTGTGCCACAGAGGCTTCAGGGTGGTTGTGGTTGATGACGGCTCTAAAGATAAGACCATAGTAGAGGCCAATAAATTCGGGGCGGAACTTATTGCCTATTCGAAGAATGCCGGCAAAGGCCGCTGCATACGCGAAGGATTGGAATACGCCCTGGAGAATAATTGCGAAGCCGCTATTACTATGGACGGAGACGGCCAACATAGTCTTGGCGATATTGATAAATTTATCGATGAATATAAAAAATCAGGCTCGGATGTAATTTTGGGCAACAGGCTTCACAGCCCCAAAAAGATGCCTTTCCTAAGACGTTGCACAAACCTGTGCATGTCTTTCATAATATCCCTTATTATAACTGAAAGAGTTGATGATTCCCAATGCGGCTACAGGCTTGTATCCAGAAAAGGTATAGAGAAAATGAAGCTCATTACTGCAAAATATGAGATTGAGTCAGAGATGATTATAGAGGCGAAGCGCAGAGGCCTGAAGATGTCTTCTGTAAACATAGATTCCATCTATGAGGGCGAAACCAGCCAGATAAACCCATTTTTAGACACTATTAGATTCGTTAAATTTATTATTAATGAATACACGCGAAAGTAACTGAACCAGAATACCTTTCTATAGAGATGATACATATCTATACAGGTAACGGAAAAGGCAAAACCACTTCAAGTTTTGGCCTTGCTATGCGCGCGAGCGGGCAGGGGCTCAGAGTTATCGTATTTCAATTTCTAAAACCAAAATCGCTTGTAACAGGCGAGGAAAAAGCGGCGAAGAAGATAAAGCTGAAGATAGTGAAGTATGAACAGGAACATCCGATGTTTGCAGGGCATAGAGCAGAGGGCAGAGGGCAAGAGACGAAGAAATCCGTGAATAGGGCGATAGCGGAAGCGAAAAAGGTTGTTTTTGGCGGCAGGTACGATATGGTCATAATGGATGAGATTATAAATGCCATAGACCAGGGGTTCGCAGAAAAAAAAGAATTTCTGAAGCTGGTTAAAAAAGTCCCAAAAAGCGTAGAGCTTATTCTTACCGGAAGAGGCGATATCTCAGAGATAGAAAAATTCGCGGATTATGTAACCATAATGGTAGACAAGAAACATCCTTTCAGGCAGCATGTAAACGCCCGCCGTGGCATAGAATATTAGACAACTTGACACTCTGACAATGTCAAAAGCGTCAAGTTGCTTGGACTATGAGAAGAATATTTTTAATAATAATAATTTTATTGTTAGTTATCGCGCGCCGCGCAGAAGCCGTTCCCAGGATAATTTCGCTGGCGCCTAATACAACTGAAATTTTATTCAGCATTGGTCTGGGATATTCTATTGTAGGAACGGATGATTTTTCCAACTATCCCGAAGAAGCAAAAGACATAGAGCGGCTCGGCACATTTAATAATCCGAACATCGAGAGGATAATTTTATTAAAGCCTGATTATATTCTGGTAAATTCAGGATTAGAAAAATCTATGGAGGATTATTTAACAAGCCTTGGCATAAAGGTAATAAAGATTTCTCCAAAAACAATGGAAGATTTATATGGAGATATCAGAAAACTCGGAGCAATTTTTAATAAAGAAGAAGATGCGAGAAACATCATTCAGAATATGCAATCCAGGATAAAAAATATTTCCCGGACTATAAAAGGCCGCCCGCCAAAAGTTTTTGTCCAATTGTTCGATGATCCGCTTGTAACGGTATCTTCTTTCATAAGCGATATTATCGCTCTGGCAGGCGGAGAAAATATAGCGTTGGATATGAAGAACGATTCTGGTATCTTTAGCTACGAGGTGTTGATAGACAGGAATCCGGATATAATTTTAGTAGTAGGGTTTTCGGGGAATACCGGAAATTTTCATTCAATAAACGCAGTTAAAAATAAAAGGGTCTATAAAAATCTGGATCCAGACCTGATTTTAAGGCCGGGCCCAAGAGCGGTCGAAGCTGTCGAAGCGCTTAATAAGGTTTTTTATGAATAAATTTAAACCAGCCAGACTTATAATTGCATTGTCTATTTGTTTATTAGCGCTTTTTGTTTTGAATATTTTTATAGGCGCTGTGAAAATTCCTGTGAACAGGATATTTGAGCCGGGATTTTCCGAGATCCTTAAGCTCAGGTTATTCAGAGCTTTATTAGCAATAGCCTCGGGCGTTGGTTTAAGCGTTGCGGGCGTAATATTACAGACTGTTTTAAGAAATCCTCTGGCGGAGCCTTATGTTCTGGGCGTATCTTCAGGCGCAGGATTAGGCGCTGTTATCGGGCTTTTGTTTATATCTTTGAGCATTGGCGTAAATATTGCCGCATTCGCAGGCGGAGCTGTTACGATATTTCTTGTTTATAAACTCGCAAAGATAAATGGCCGCATGTCTCCTGAGAACATGATAATAGCTGGTATAATCGTGAACGGGTTTCTTTCAAGCATCCTGATGTTTTTTGTTTCAAATTCATCGAGCGCGGATATCCATTCGGTTATATGGTGGCTTCTTGGAAATCTTCAAGTCTATAAAATAGCTCCTGTTTTGACCCTGCTTCTTGTATCTCTGACGGGATTTTTAATTTCGTTTATATTTTCAAGAGAGCTTAACGCCATATCTCTTGGAGAAGAAGAGGCGCGGCACCTTGGTATAGACATAGAAAGCGTGAAAATAATACTTCTCTTGACAGCTACTTTTGTTACCAGCCTAGCTGTTTCTATTTGCGGGATAATAGGTTTTACAGGGCTTATGATGCCGCATATCGCAAGAAGGCTTGTAGGGCCTGATCATAAGCTGCTTTTACCGGTCAGCGTTTTAATGGGAGCTGCATTTCTTTTATTGTGCGATATCTTTTCCAAGACTATTTTAGCGCCCAGAGAGATACCTATAGGAGTAATTACATCTTTTATAGGAGTGCCGTTTTTTATATACATATTGAAGAAATCCAGAAAAGCGTATTTTAAGTAAACATAAAATATGCGCAGGTTAAGGTGGTTAAATGTTAAAGTTTAAGCATGTTTCTAGCGGTTATAATAATGCAGAAGTTTTAAAGGACGCTTCTTTTGAGATAGCTAAAGGCGATTTCACGGGCATAATCGGGCCTAATGGCTCCGGTAAAACAACCCTTCTAAGAGTTGCTACAAAAATAATCAAGCTTTTTAAAGGAGAAATATTTTTGGAAGGAAAAAATCTTGCGGATATATCTTTAAAAGAATTGGCCGCCGTTATGGCTGTAGTGCCGCAGGATACTGCGTTTATGTTCCCATTCAGAGTAATAGATGTTGTTTTAATGGGACGTACGCCTTATGTGAAAAGGTTTGATTTTGAATCCAGGAAAGATTTGAAGATTGTTTTGGAGGCGCTGGAATTTGTGGATGCGCTTCACCTGAAAGACAGGTTTATAGATGAATTGAGCGGAGGCGAAAGACAGAGGGTGATTATCGCTAAGGCTATCGCGCAGGAGCCAAGAATCCTATTGCTGGACGAGCCTACCACGCATTTGGATATAAGCCATCAAGTCCAAATATTTGATTTATTAAAGAGGATGAACAAAGAATCAGGTTTGACCATTGTGTCAATATTGCATGATTTAAACTTGGCTTCGGATTATTGCGACAAACTTATCCTTCTGGATAACGGGATGATAAAAAGTAAGGGCGCCCCAAGCGAAGTCCTGGATTACAAGACGATAGAAGATGTTTATAAGACAGTTGTTATAGTAAAAGAGAACCCGCTTACATTACGGCCGCATATATTTTTAGTGAAAAAAGATTGACACGGAGCGATAGTTGTTGTATAAAAAATAAAACAGAATAGTATTTTATATTGTATAAGGGAAGCTGATGTAAATTCAGCGCAGCCCCGCTGCTGTAATAGGAACGAAATCTGCTAAAGCCATTGTTTGCCTCAGGTAGACGAGAAGGCGCAGAAAGTAGGAACTCTAACATGTTGACAAACTAACAATGTCGGTTTTGTAAACATGTTGCGTAATGCCTTAAGCCAGAAAACCTTGCGATATATTTTATAGATATATTTTTTGCCGCGACGGGCGGCAAAGGGCCAAGTAAACCAGGGTGCAGCCCTTGATGCGGAAACGCGTCAAGGGTTTTTGTTTTTTAAGGAGGAAAAATGAAAAAAATATTTTTTTACGCCATAGCGGCAATGGTTTTCAGCGCGGGATTTATTTATGCGGGCACTGATGAAGATAGTAGCGACATTTTTCTAGAAAAAATAGTTGTGACGCCTACTAGGATGGAACAATATGACTATAAATCCACGGCAAACGTAACAGTCGTGGATAGCTATGAGATAGAATCGTCCGGGGCTAAAAATGTTTCAGCTGTTCTTAATCAGAAGGCAGGGGTTAATATTTATAGCAACTCAAGCGACAAAACAAACAAAGTGGATATAAGAGGATTTGCGGATACTTCGGTAAGCAATGTGCTAGTGATGATAGACGGCAGAAAGGTAAATTCTATAGACATCTCAGGTGCTGACTGGCTGCAGATACCCGTTGAGTCCATAGAAAGGATAGAGGTATTAAGAGGATCAGGCTCTGTTTTATACGGAGACAACGCGGTGGGCGGGGTAATAAATATCATAACAAAAAAAGGCGCTGGAAAATTTTCAGGCAGACTTGGAACTATGCTGGGCAGCTACAAGACAAGGCAGGACGATGTTGAGGTGCAGGGTTCAGAGGATAAAATTTCCTATTATCTTTATTCTAAATATTATGAAACAGAAGGTTACAGGGCCAACAGCGCTCTTCTCTCAAAGGATGCCAATGCAAGAATTGATTTTAACGCAACAGACCTTTTGTCGCTTGGTATTAGCTCAGGTTGGCATGAAGATGACTATGGAATGCCCGGAGGCCTGGATGACCAGACAGAGTTGGATAAATATGGAAGACGCGGCTCATCAACGGCTTCGGATTTTGCTTCTACAAAAGATAGGTTCGTAAAAATTTCCATGGATATGGAGCCTCAATTGGGAGATATTGATTTAGGTAAACTTACGATCGACTCCTCTTATAGAAACAGAGACGCTTATTCTTGGTTTTATCAGGGAGGATGGCCTGCTGCGACAAAATATAAAATAGATACAAGAGGCATAACTATCAAAAATACGCAGAATAAGAATATTGCGGATAAAGATTTCAATCTGGTAACAGGCATTGATTATTACGATATAAAGCATACCATAAACGGCACGGAAGGCAATACGGATGATCTGACTATATATAAGGAAGAACTTGGATTTTACGGATATTCAGAATACGAAGCCATGCGCAATTTATTCTTAAATATGGGCATGAGGTATCAAAAGGCGAAATACAGGTTCGATCAGCAAAAAGCGACTGCGCTTTATCTGACAAGGACTCCCAGCGAAACCGTGTTAGGCGGAGGCGCAAAATATGAATACGCAAAAGGTTCAAATATATATTTTGATATACAGGAAAGTTTCAGATTTTTAGCCACAGACGAATGGTATAGCACTTGGACAGGCCTTAATACAAATCTTAAACAGCAGACAGGTATTCAATATGAAGTCGGTATTAAGCATAATTTTTACGACACATTAACGCTTAATGCGACTCCTTACTGGATAGATATAGATAATGAAATATATATGAATCCTGCCGTTTATCCCGGCAATAATGAAAATTACCCAAAGACCAGGCGGAAAGGTATAGAGCTGGGCCTGAAAGCGGATTTGTTGAAATTAAGAAATGTTTCTTTTTTAAACAAACTGGAATTTTTTACCAACTATACTTATACGGAACCTAAATTCAGAGGAGGCGTTTACAGCGATAAAGATATACCAATGGTTCCGAAGCAGCAATATAATAGCGGCCTAAACGCAGGTTTTAAAAATTATGATATTTCTCTGGCAGGTCGATTTATAGGAGATCGCTATGCAATAAATGATACAAACAATGAATTGTCCAAAGTTAAAAGCTATTTTGTGTTGGATAGCAGGTTGTCCTACAAGAAGGACTTTCTTGAAATCTATACAGGTATCAATAATATTTTTAGTGAAAGATATTCAGAATATGTTGCAAAAGGCACAGGCTCTTCAACCAAGAAAGTTTATTATCCTGCGCCTGAAAGAAGTTTCGAACTTGGCGCCATTTATAGATGGTAGCATTCTTCAAAAACTTGACATTCTGACAATGTCAGTTTTGTAAAGTTTATTTTGCACCACCTTAACCTGCGCAGGTATCGCACAGGTTAAGGTGGTTGTATTTGACAAAATAAGGGGTAGTTGTTATTATAGGTATAAATGTACGAGAATAAATCATTTCAACTAGCAGTCTTGGTTTCAGTCCTTTTGCATTTTACTGTATTTTTAAGCGCTCCGTATGTAGGAGTTATACCTAAAAAACAGCCTTTTGAACCTATAAAGGTGGCTTATATTAAAGTAAAAGAAAAAGAGCCGCCTAAAAAGATTGTTGGCAAGAAGCCCGGATATCCCCGTTATCAGGCGCTTCCACCTATAGCGCCGGAAGCTTTACCTGAAATAGGAAAAGAGGATGCTGCAAATCCGCTTCCGGTTTTTGAGATTCTGCCGCAAGCTGCCCCGAAGCAGGAGCAAGTTAAAAAAGAAGAGCCGACCGTTGAAACAATAGGTGCCGGCTCAAGCGGCCGCGCTATTATAGGAGGCAAGGGCGATAAATTTGAAACAGTTGTCAATAATGAAAAAGATAGCGGCAGAAAAGCGACATATATAAGTTATTACAGGTCGGTCAGAGAAAAGATAAGATACTATGCGGATAAAAATTATATAAAAGAGGGAAGCGCAAGCCAGGGAGAAGTTTTTCTGTCTTTTGTGGTAACTTCCGGCGGAGAGCTTCTTCATATAATGATAATTGACGCGAGATCAGCGGAAGATTTATTATTAAGAAATTTAGCTATAAATAGCATAAGAGACGCGAGCCCATTTCCGGCATTTCCCGAAGGCATGACCCAGCATCAGATCACCTTTAACGTAGTAATCTCTTTTGAATTGAATAAATAGTTACTGTGCTCAAGACCTGGTCTTGAGCACAGTAATTTTGCGATTTGTTAATTTTTTTCTTGCGCCGCAAAAGTCTTTGTGGCATCAAGCAAAAAATAACCGCCAGTTGGCATTTTTTGCTTGACAAGTTTTTAAATCGGAGTATCATATTAACCTATAAATAGCACTCCTCTAGGTAGAGTGCTGATAATAAGGTTCTTCGTCGTATATACTGGAGTATAAAGACGGCTTAGGATTAATTTTGCTTCGCAAATTTGGGAGGTGTCGCATGGCAATACAGCCTTTAGGAGACAGGGTTCTCGTAAAGAGATTAGAAGCAGAGGAAAAGACAAAGGGAGGCATTGTTTTACCTGACACTGCTAAGGAAAAACCTCAAAAAGGGGAAGTTATAAGCGTGGGTAAAGGTAAACTACTGGAAAGCGGCAAAATAGAGCCTTTAGAAGTTAAAAAAGGCGATACAGTGCTTTTTGGAAAGTACTCAGGCGCAGAGATTACTTATAAGGAAGAAGAGTACCTTATGATGAAGGAAGAAGATATACTGGCTATAATTAAGTAAACAATCTTTACAAAACCGACATTGTAACAGTGTCAAGTTTATTGGAAAAAGGGAGGAAAATAAGATGGCAAAACAGTTATTATTCAGTGAAGAGGCCAGACAAAAGTTGGCAAAGGGTATCGACCAGCTTGCTAAAGCTGTAAAAGCTACGCTTGGCCCAAAAGGAAGAAACGTTATTTTGGAAAAAAAGTTTGGATCCTCAACAATTACTAAAGACGGAGTTAGCGTTGCGAAGGAAATAGAGCTTAAAGACCCATACGAAAACATGGGCGCGCAGATGGTTAAAGAGGTTGCTGAGAAAACAAGCGACCTGGCAGGTGATGGCACAACTACTGCTACGGTTCTTGCGCAGGCAATATATAAGGAAGGCCTGAAGAATGTCACAGCAGGTTCAAACCCGACCGGGTTAAAGCGCGGGATTGACAAGGCAGTGATTCATGTAGTCGAAAATTTAAAGAAGATGTCAAAGCCTATAAAGGACAAGAAAGAGATTTCTCAGGTTGCTTCAATAGCCGCAAACAATGATATAGCGATAGGCGAGCTTATAGCGGAGGCAATGGAAAAAGTAGGAAAAGACGGAGTTATAACTGTTGAAGAAGCAAAGTCTATGGCCACTACTCTTGATGTTGTGGAAGGCATGCAGTTCGATCAAGGTTATCTTTCACCTTACTTTGTAACAGACGCAGAGAGAATGGAATCAGTAATTGAAGACCCTTACATCCTGATTAATGAAAAGAAGATTTCAGGAATGAAGGATATGCTTCCGTTACTTGAAAAGATAGCTCGTTCAGGAAGACCTCTCATTATAATTGCAGAGGATATTGAAGGAGAAGCGCTCGCCACGCTTGTTGTAAATAAACTAAGAGGCACTCTTAATTGCTGCGCGGTAAAAGCGCCGGGTTACGGCGACAGGCGCAAGGCAATGTTAGAGGATATAGCGATTCTCACAGGCGGCAAGGCAATAACAGAAGATCTTGGCATAAAGCTTGAGAATATCAGCCTGGATGATTTAGGAAAAGCAAAAAGAGTCACTATAGGAAAAGAAGAAACAACGATAGTTGAAGGCGCAGGCAAGACAGCTGATGTAAAAGCCAGGATTGCGCAGATAAAGAGGCAGATCGAAGAGACAGACTCAGATTATGACAAGGAAAAACTGCAGGAGCGTCTCGCGAAGCTTGCAGGCGGAGTAGCTGTTATAAATGTAGGGGCTGCGACAGAAACAGAGATGAAAGAAAAGAAAGCCAGAGTTGAAGACGCTCTTCACGCAACAAGGGCTGCTGTTGAAGAAGGTATTGTTCCTGGCGGTGGAGTCGCTTTCTTAAGATGCGCTCCAAAACTGGATGATTTAAAGGTAGAAGGCGACGAAAAAATAGGAGTCAATATTATAAGACGCGCGCTTGAAGAACCTATCCGTCAGATTGTGGAAAATGCTGGTATGGAAGGTTCCGTCGTGGTCAATAAAGTAAAAGGCGAAAAGCAGAACATAGGTTATAATGCAGAAAGCGATGAATACGTAGACATGGTAGCGTCAGGCATTATCGACCCTACAAAGGTGTCAAGGACAGCTCTTGAAAACGCAGCCAGCATTGCAGGGTTGCTACTTATGACAGAGGTTCTTATAGCTGACTTGCCTGAAGAAGAAAAATCAGGACATGGCGCAGGCGCAGGAATGCCGGGCGGGATGCCTCCTGGAGGCGGGATGTATTAATTAGTTAAAAGTTTACCTTTGGTCCGTAAAGTTTTAACCACGGAGTCTTAAGGTAAGAGGTTTGAAGTTATGAAGCCTGCGGCGAAAATATCGCCGCAGGCTTTTTATTTTTGACAATAGTCATTTAGTATGATACATTAATAATAATATAGCATATTAACAATACCAGGAGGATATAGCATGTCAGATCTTCATGAAATCCCTCAAAGACTTATCGACAACATCTCAAAGGTTATAGTTGGCAAGCGCGATGTGATTGAGCTTGTAGTTGTCGGCCTTATCAGCAACGGCCATGTGCTTTTGGAAGATGTGCCCGGCCTCGGCAAAACAATGCTTGCCCGCACTCTTGCGAAATCCATAGCCGGAAAATTTAAAAGAATCCAGTTTACTCCTGACCTCTTGCCTTCAGACGTTACGGGAGTTTCTATCTATAATCAGAAAAGAGGGGAATTTGAATTTAACGAAGGCCCTATATTCGCGAACATAGTGTTGGCTGATGAAATAAATCGCACTACGCCAAGGACCCAGTCAGCTCTTCTGGAAGCTATGCAGGAGTTCAGGGTTACTATCGATGGCATCATGAGAGAGCTCCCCTCCCCATTTTTTGTAATAGCTACTGAAAATCCCATAGAATTTCATGGCACGTATCCTTTGCCGGAATCGCAGGTAGATAGGTTTTTAATACAGCTTGCCGTAGGTTATCCTTCCAATCAGGAAGAAGCCAGTATACTGACTCGAAACCTCAAAGATTCTCCGTTAGATTCGCTGCAGAGCGTCGTCAGTATTCAGGATATAATCGAGGTGCAGAAAGCGGTAACAATGGTTCATATAGATCAGAAAATAGCGGATTATATAGTGCAGATAGTATCTGCCTCGAGGAATATGCCCGGTGATATAAAGCTTGGGGCAAGCCCAAGGGCGTCTCTTGCGCTTATGCGTACATCAAGGGCCCTGGCGTTTCTTGACAAAAGAGATTACGTAATACCTGATGACGTGAAAAATCTCGCTTTCTCCGTTCTTAAACATAGGCTTATTTTACAACCCCGCTCTATGGTAAGGGGTTTGACTGTAAAAGACACGGTAAATCATATATTAAAAAAGATCTCTGTCCCGGTTTAGCATATGCTGACTTCCAGAGGTATTTCACTTCTTTTAGCCGTAATCATCCTCATAGCGATTGCCTGGAATACTGACATAACAATGGTGTATATATTTTTCGTCATAACATTTGTTATGCTTATCCTGTCTTATTTTTACATGCATTTCAATGTACCAAATTTAGAGATACAGCGTTTTGTGCAGGAGACCGCGTTTGAAGACGAGCTGCTGAATGTTAAAATGAGCGTCTCTAACAAGCTCTCAAGGGGTGTATCTTTTTTTGAGATATTGGATTTTTTTCCGGCAGCTCATCCGGCAAAAACAAAAACTTCTTTGTTCGTGCTTGGCCTATATGCGAAAGAAGAAAAAAACTTCAGCTACTTAGTTGACTGCTATAAAAGGGGTATATGGAATATCGGGCCTATTGAAGTTGTTTCGCAAGATGCGCTTGGGTTTTTTAAGATGAAAAAGACGTACAATATAAAATCAAACATTATTGTTTATCCTTCGTTTTTCAGGATCTTTGCGTTTTCTTCTCTTGCCAGCGGTTCTGTTTCATGGATGGGCGTGGAGACCGCTAAGATAAGCGGGGACAGTCATGAATTTTTTGGAATAAGGGAATATCAGCGCGGAGACGCTATCAGCCGCATGCACTGGCCTTCCACGGCAAAACATAATAAATTAATCGTAAAACAATTTGAGCGTAATTCAGTTCAGGAAGCGACGATTGTTCTGGATCTTAAAAAAGGCAATGATATAGGAGTAGGAAGAGAAACTACTCTTGAATATTCTGTAAAAATAGCAGGCTCCATCGCAAAATTTCTTATGAATAGCGGGGCTTTTGTGCAGATTATAGGGTATGCGCACGAGGCGATAGTGGTGCCTTTTGGAAAAGGCGAATCTCATTTATTTAAGGTGTTAGAGTTTCTGGCGGGCGTACGCTCCGAGGGCGCTTTTACTCTTAGCGAAACGCTCGAAGAAGCGAGTTTTATTACGCCTTATAGTTCAACGCTTATTACCATTATGCTTGATAACGACATGGAAGCCCTGTCAAGCCTTGTGCAATTTCAGCTGAAAGGCATTAAGCTTATAATTGTCGTGCTTTCCAGTTCTACGTTTGGCCACACAGAAGAAAGCGAGTATCTTGACGCTGAAGGCGCAAAAAGATTCAACGAGGCTCTTGCCGGGTTGGAGGCGTATGTATATAGAATTTCCAAAGGCGACGATCTCGAGAAAAAATTTGAAACGGTTTAATTATGAGTAGAGACGCATTATATTTTCATTTTTCGAATTTAGGGCTTGTTATCATAGGGATCTTGAGCATTAGTAAAGAATTGGGTCCTATCATGACGGCATTCTTGATTTTGGGCGTAATATGCGGATTTTTATTCAGCTGGCATATGAAGAACTCCAAGCTGCCGCACATAGATACTTTTATCGGAATGCTTTCTTTGGCAAGCGTAGTGATTGTCATGAGCAGTCTGTATGAAATAGAAATAAATTTTGAAAATCTCCTTGGCGTTTTTTCGACCGCCCTTGCGTGGCTGAGCCTTTTTCAATCATTTGGACTCAAGGCGCAAAAAAGCTATGGCATGATACAATTTATTTCTGTAGCCCTTTTAATTTCTTCAGTAAGCATGGCTCTTGAACAGGAAACCGCTTATGTCTTATATTTGATAATTTTTTTATTTACGCTTATTTTTACAATGAGATTAGCCCTGGTATGCGAGAAGCAGAGTCTGGGGTCTTTAATAATAGGCGACAGAGACGAGGTGATGAGCCTATGGAATCAGATAAAGATCGGCGCAATCATGTTTTCTGTTATTCTGACGTTATCGGCGCTTGCGTATCCTGCGGTCCCGAGATTTAACAGCCTTTCTGTGGGTTGGATACCATCCTCGCTTTTGACTTTGCCTGGCCGTGTGCCGCTTTTAAAATTAGTGGAGGATGCCAGCAAAATTGTAACACACAAAAAGGTAAAAAAAGAACAGCTTGTAAACGATAATTTTTTAAAAAGAGAGACAAACACAAATAAGCCTATAGAAGAAAATAAAGAAGAAGAAATTAAGGAAAGATTTCAGGCAACTGAATTTAAAAAAGAGATAGACGCGTATAAAATAGAGTCGCTTACGATAAATGCGAGTAAAAGCGAGACAACATTAGGTCAACAAGTCGCTCTGGCCGCGGTTTTAAAACTAACAGACGGCTCTACGCTCCCTGCCACAAAACTTGCTGATTGGAAGGCTATAGGCACTGCGAAGGTCTCAATCGATAAGAATGGAGTTTTAGATTTTAAAAAACCAGGCTATATCCAGGTTTCAGCAATTTACATGGGCGCATTCAGCAACGAGCTGATTATAAGAGCAACGGACCTGGCGGAGCCTAAAAAGAAAAAAGGATTTTTATTTTATATCTTTCTTTTCTTGTTATGGATTGCATCCGCAGCTATAGTGATTTTTTTAATCCTGGTTTTTATCAGGTTGCGGAGATTAGTTGCGATGCGCAGAAATAATCCTAAAGGATTTATAAAAGAAGTGTATTACACTATGTGCAAGGCCTTTAAGGTATACGGGCTTCCGAAGTTTAACTATGTCTCTTATAGAGAATTTTATAAGATTGTAAAAGAGCTTATCGCTAAAAATCCTGAGCCTATGCAGGACTTGACGGAAAGTTTTTTAGAAGCGAGTTTTTCAACCCATGAAATTTCCGAAGAACATACGCAAAAGGTCGTCAAGTTATTCCACGAAGTTAAAGAGGTTATTCTGGAAAGAGAAGAGCGAAATATTTTCTGGAAAAATATCCTGTTCAGGCTTTGTGTATTAGATGTCTTGTTGGTCCCCAGGCGTAAAATCATAGACGCATAGCTTTGTAATACCATCTTGACTTTACAGTTAACTTGCTGTATTATGCTCCATAATCTTGACACTCTGACAATGTCACTTTTGTAAAGTTTATGAAATCGGGATTTAAAATAGTTTTTCAAAATTTGGGAGGTATTAAATGGGCGAGTGGGTTGGTAGAGGCAGAAAAGCGAGAAGATGTTATGGTTTTGACGAGATAGCGCTTGTTCCGGGCTCCGTTACGATAAATCCTAAAGAGGTAGATCCGAGCTGGGAGCTGGCTGGCAAGAAATACAAGGTTCCTATACTAGCCGCTGCAATGGACGGCGTAGTGGACGTAAATTTCGCAGTAGCTATGTCTAAACTCGGCGGCATCGCGGTATTGAACCTGAACGGCGTCCAGACCCGTTATGAAGATCCCGGAGAAGTGCTCGAAAAGATAGCGCACGCTAATCCTGAAGAAGCTACGAAGCTAGTTCAGTCTCTTTATTTAAAGCCTATACAGGAAAAGCTTATCGCCAAGAGGATTAAAGAGATAAAAAGCAAAAAAGGCGTGGCTGTGGTAAGCGCTATTCCTCAGGACGCTGAGAAATTTGGAAAAATCGCCCAGGACTCAGGGGCGGATATTTTTGTGATACAATCAACGGTCATCAGCGTGAAGCACGTCTCCAGCGAATATAAAGTCGTAGATCTCGCCAAATTCATAAAATCAATGAAGATACCGGTGATACTGGGAAATTGCGTTACGTATTCCGTGGCGTTGGAGATTATGGAAGCGGGGCCAAGCGCCATTTTAGTCGGCATAGGGCCTGGTGCGGCTTGCACCACCCGAGGAGTTCTAGGTATAGGCGTACCTCAGGTAACGGCAACCTCGGATGTCGCGGCGGCGAGAGATTTTTATTATAAGAAAACCGCTAAATATATACCTATTATTACTGACGGGGGAATGGATTCAGGCGGAGATATCTGCAAGGCATTTGCCTGCGGAGCGGATGCTGTGATGGTAGGGTCTGCTTTCGCGAGGGCGAAAGAGGCTCCTGGCAGAGGTTATCACTGGGGCATGGCAACGCCTCACGCTAATCTTCCGCGTGGAACCAGAATTCATGTCGGAACGACGGGAAGCCTGGAAGAGATCCTTCTCGGGCCTGCAAAGCTTGACGACGGTTCCCAGAATCTAGTAGGCGCTCTTATGACGTCAATGGGAAATCTTGGAGCCAGAAATATAAGAGAGATGCAGCTGACCGATATTATTATCGCCCCGTCTATCAAGACCGAAGGAAAGATAATGCAGAGAGTGCAAAGAGTCGGGATGGGGAAATAAATAGTTTTACTGATTTTTAGTTGTAGTTTTGATTTTTTCGTTTTTACTTTTGAGTTTTAATATATGCCACACTCCGATTTTGTCCACTTACATGTCCACACGCAATACAGTCTTCTCGACGGCGCCTGTCTTATAAAGAACCTTACAGATCTGGCGAAGCGCATGAAAATGCCGGCCTGTGCAATGACAGACCACGGCAACATGTTCGGCGCCATAGAATTTTATCAATCCTCGATAGCCAACGGAATAAAACCCATAGTAGGTTCAGAGGTTTATATCGCCCCGAAGGGCAGATTCGATAAAACCTTTTCACAAGGAGAAGATACTTCAAACCATTTAATACTGCTTGTGAAAAATGAAATCGGGTATAAGAATTTAATGAAACTGGTTTCTATCGGTTATCTGGAAGGTTTTTATTATAAGCCCAGGATAGACAGGGAGGTGCTGGCGCAGTATTCGGAAGGACTGATAGCGCTCTCAAGCTGTTTAAAAGGCGAGATCCCGCGTTTGGCAATGAACCATAAAGAAGAAAAGCTCAAGGAACTTGCGGCTGAATACCGCGACATCATGGGCAAGGAAAATTTTTATTTTGAACTGCAAGATCATTCCATACCTGAGCAGCAAGAAGTAAACAAAGAGCTGATAAGGCTGGGTAAGGAGTTGGATATTCCTCTGGTGGCTACAAATGATGTGCACTATCTTACCAAAGACAGCGCGAAAGCTCATGAAGCCCTACTTTGCATACAAACTCAGACTACGATTGACGATCCAAACCGCATGAAACTCCAGACAGACCAGTTTTATTTTAAATCCGTAGAGGAGATGAAAGCCCTTTTTAAGGATGTTCCCGAGGCTATTTCTAACACAATAAAAATAGCGGAGAGATGCAACCTGGAGTTGGATTTCAAGAAGACCTTTCTGCCCCATTATAGTGTCCCCCATGGCGTAGCACGTGAAAAATACCTGAAAGATTTATGTGAACAGAACCTCGGGCATAGATATAAAGAAGTTAACGCGCGTATAAAAGAGAGGATTGAAAACGAGATCAAGGTTATAAGCAAAGCAGGCTATGTCAGTTATTTTCTGATAGTCTGGGACTTTGTTAATTACGCGAAATCAAAAGGCATAGCAGTGGGCCCTGGGAGGGGCTCTGCCGCAGGAAGCATCGTAAGTTATCTTCTGGGGATAACGGACATAGACCCTCTGAAATACAATCTTCTCTTTGAAAGGTTTTTAAATTCCGAACGCGTCAGCATGCCTGATATAGACATAGATTTTTGTTATGAAAAAAGAGGGGAAGTCATAGATTATGTTATTCAGAAATACGGCAAGGATAACGTAGCCCAGATTATAACATTCGGAACCATGGCGGCGAGAGCGGTTATAAGAGACACAGGAAGGGCGATGAATTTACCGTATGCGGACGTGGATAAAATCGCAAAACTTGTACCGGTGGACCCCGATATGACTCTGGAGCTTGCGCTTGAACAAGAGCCGGAGTTAGCGAGGCTCTATAAAGAGGATTCAAAAATAAAAGAGCTTATAAACGTTTCTAAAAAGCTTGAAGGCCTTACCCGCCACGCATCCACTCACGCCGCGGGCGTTGTCATAAGCGAAGACTTGCTTACCAACCACGCGCCGCTTTTCAAAACAAGCGACGGCCAAATCTCCACCGGCTATGCAATGGGTTCGCTTGAAAAGATAGGGCTTTTAAAAATGGACTTCCTGGGTTTAAGGACTTTGACCGTTATTCAGGAGGCTCTCAAGATAATAAACAGGGTAAACGGGATAAGCCTGAAAGTCGAAGATATCCCGATGGACGATCCCGCGACGTATAAACTTTTTAACAACGCGGAGTCTATAGGCATATTCCAGTTAGAAAGTTCAGGCATGAGAGATTTGTTAAGGAAATTGAAAGCTGAAAAATTTGAAGATATAATCGCTCTTTTGGCGCTATACAGGCCGGGTCCCATAGGAAGCGGGATGTTGGACGATTACATGAAACGCAAACACGGCAAAGTGGAAGTCCGGTACGACCACCCTCTTCTCGAAGCGGGCCTCAAAGAGACATACGGCATTATCGTTTATCAGGAGCAGGTAATGACCATAGTCTCCAGCCTTGCGGGTTTTTCTCTTGCTCAAGCGGATATCTTAAGAAGGGCGATAGGCAAGAAAACTCCGGAGATAATGGAGCAGCAGAGAAAGGCGTTCATAGACGGAGCTGTAAAAAACAAGGTAGACAAAAGGATCGCGGAAAAGATATTTAGCTTAATAGAGCATTTCGCAGGATACGGTTTCAACAAAAGCCATTCAGCCGCATATGCGATGATTTCTTACAGGACCGCGTATCTTAAGGCCAACTACCCCGTTGAATTTATGACAGCTTTGCTGACAAGTGAAAAAGATGATACCGACAAGATAGTCGAATATATAGACGAGGCGGAGCGCATGGGTATAAAGATATTGCCGCCGGACGCTAACGAGAGTTACGCGAATTTTACAATGATAAATAAAAATGAAATAAGGTTCGGCTTGAGCGCTGTTAAGAACGTTGGCGAGGGCGCTATAGAATTTATAATAGAGGCCAGGAAAAAATACGGCAGTTTTACCAGCCTGTATGAATTTTGCGAAAGGACGGACTCTAGGCTTGTAAATAAAAAAGTTATGGAAAGCCTTATTAAATGCGGCGCGTTTGACAGCCTTGGCCTGAAGAGATCTCAGTTGATGGCGATATTGATCGAGGCAATGGATTCAGCCGCCTCAGCGCACAAAGAATCAGCTATAGGCCAGATGACGTTTTTTGCGCAATCCGGTTCTTCGCAAAAAACGCCTGATATGAAAGAGTGGCCTGAAAGCCAACTTTTAACTTTTGAAAAAGAGATGATAGGGTTTTATATAACAGGCCATCCGCTTGCCAAGTATGAAAAAATAATAAAAGAATATTCTACCGCCGTAAGCGCCGGGCTAAAAAGCCTGGAAGACGGCCAGAAGGTCTGGTTCGGCGGCATAATAAATAAGATAAAGAATACAGTCACTAAGCGCACAGGCGAAAAGATGGCCATTATGATGGTAGAGGACATGGAAGGCAGCGTAGAAGCCCTTGTGTTTCCGAATGCGTACAAAAATGTCTCTAAGCACCTAGTGCTTAATGCGGCTATTTTTATAAACGGCAGATTGGATCTTAAAGAAGAAAGGACTAAGATAATAGTTGAAGAAATAATACCTATTACTGATGCAAGAAAGAAGTTTACCCAGGCTGTTTCAATAGACTTTTTATCGCAGGAAATAGATGAAGAGCTTTTTGGAAGGTTAAGGAACGTATTTAGCAGGTATCAGGGAGATACTCCTGTTTACTTGAATTTTGCGACAAAGACAAATGATTCGTATCGCATGCTTGTGGATAGAAAACTTTTTGTAAGCCCCACCAATGAACTTGCCGGCGAACTAGAAACCCTTATCGGCAGAGAGCACATTAAATTCGAAAAAACTTTACAAAAGTGACAATGTTGGTTTTGTAAAGGCCGCCAGTCGGCATTTTTTGTTTGACAATAACAGGTGAACCTGTTACACTACCCATTATATTTACGATAGATATAAAAAAACCAAGGAGGCTTATTATGGCTAAGAGCATGACCAAAAAAGACATTGTAATGAAGATCGCGACAGACGCCAATATCAAACAAATAGACGTTAAAAAAGTAGTGCAGATGACGTTTGATGTTATAATCGACGCCTTAACTAGGGGCGAAAAAATAGAACTCAGGAATTTCGGGGTTTTTAAGACAAAGTCAAGGAAAGGCCGTATGGGCCGTAATCCAAAGACCGGAGTCCAAGTCCCTGTTCAGCCGAAGAGAGTGGCTGTGTTCAAACCTGGCCTTATAATGAAGGCAAAAGTAAAATAAACCATTCCCGATCGGCGAACGGGACTTAGGTAAATATGATAAAAGCTCTGCGCGGCACAAAAGATATCCTGCCTGATAAAATAAGCATATGGCAACATATAGAAGCTACAGGCAGGGATATATTCAATATATATGGGTATAAGGAGATAAGGACGCCCATAATAGAAGAGGCTGGTTTATTTATAAGAAGCATAGGCGACGCAACTGATATTGTTCAAAAAGAGATGTATGTTTTTTCTGATAGAGGCGGAAGAAATATTGCCTTGAGGCCGGAGGCCACAGCCTCTATTGCGCGCGCGTATATAGAAAATTCTTTATTCCAGACAGGAGGAGTTACTAAATTATTCTATATGGGCCCGATGTTCAGAAGCGAAAGGCCTCAGCAGGGCAGGCAGAGGCAGTTTTACCAGACAGGCCTTGAGGCAATAGGCTCGGATAATCCATTTATAGACGTAGAGGTTATCGCGCTTGCCGCAAGATTTCTTGAATGTCTGGGAATCGAAAAATTTCATATAAAATTAAACAGCCTGGGCTGCCAAAAAGACAAGATCAGGGTTATCGAAAAACACAAGGAAAGCTTTAGGCCTCATCTTGAAAAATTATGCGAGACTTGCAAGGGGAGGTTTGATAAAAATGTGCTTAGGATATTTGATTGCAAAGAGGATTCCTGCAAACTCATCGCGGAGAACGTTAAAGCTGAGAGCGCTTTATGCGGCGAGTGCGCCGAGCATTTCGAAAAAGTTAAAGCCGGGTTGGACGCAATAAATATTCAATATACGCTGGATAATAAAATAGTGAGAGGCCTGGATTATTACACCAAGACCGTGTTTGAAATAACGCAGGAATCTCTAGGTGCAAAAGACGCTGTATGCGCGGGCGGAAGATATAATAATCTAGTCAAAGAGCTGGGAGGAAAAGACGCGCCGGCAATAGGGTTTGCGTTTGGGATGGAGAGGCTGATGCTGGCGTTGACGGATGTCGTTGGCAATAAGCCGCAGGCCTCAGGTTTGGATGTTTTTGTAGCGGTTACAGGAGGAGAACTTTACAATGAAGCGTTTAAATTGCTGAATTCTTTGCGTGGCGCCGGAATCTCAAGCGAGATAGATTATGACGCCAAAAGTTTAAAAGCTCAGCTGGGAAAGGCGGAAAAGCTGGGCGCTAAATTTGTAGTTATTCTAGGAGAAGAAGAGTTTAAATCCAACAAGGTTGTTTTGAAAGATATGGAAAAACGCAGCCAGGAAGAGATACAGCTGGATAAATTAATCGCTGAACTGCGCTCAAGACCTGGTCTTGTGCTTGGTTCCACCAAAAGGCGGTAGGCAGATAATGAAACGTACACACACATGCGGAGAGCTGACAGAAAAGGATATAGGCAAGAAAGCTACATTGATGGGCTGGGTGCATAAGAGGCGGGATCATGGCAAATTAATTTTTGTAGATATACGCGATAGATACGGCATAACCCAGATAGTGTTCTTTAAGATGAAGGCCGCGGAAGAGCTTCGCAGTGAATATGTTATCGCGGTAAAAGGCGCTGTGCAGCAAAGGCCTACAGGCACGGAGAATCCGGATATCTCTACTGGCAAAGTTGAGCTGGGCGTTGAAGATCTGGAGATTCTAAACCCGTCTCTGACACCTCCTTTTGAGCTGGACAATGTGAACGAAATCTCTGAAGAGGTGAGGCTTAAATACAGATATATCGATCTGAGGAGGCCCGAGGTTCAGAAGAAGCTTATTTTGCGGCACAGGGTGATAAAATTAATGAGGGATTTTCTGGATAAAAAAGATTTTATAGAAGTGGAAACACCGGTGCTTACAAAATCCACCCCTGAAGGAGCCAGGGACTTTCTGGTGCCTTCCAGGCTGAATAATGGAAAGTTTTTCGCGCTTCCGCAATCTCCGCAGCTATTCAAGCAATTATTAATGGTTTCAGGGTTTGAAAAATATTTTCAGATAGCCAAGTGCTTCAGAGACGAAGACCTGCGCTCGGACAGGCAGCCTGAGTTTACCCAGCTTGATATGGAGTTTTCTTTTACGGACGAAGAAGAGATATTTACTACGATAGAGCGTTTGCTTTTTTATGTGTTCAGAGACGCGATAGGCTTGGAGCTAAAGATTCCTTTTCCCAGGATGTCTTATAAAGAAGCGATGGAGAAATATAATTCAGACAAGCCTGACATAAGAGAGAATAAGGTCGGCTTTCAGTTTTTATGGGTCACCAGCTTTCCGCTATTCAGATACAGCGAAGAAGAGAAAAAATGGGATATGGAGCATCACCCGTTTACGCATCCCGTAGTAGAGGATATTGATTTGATAGAAAAAGATCCGGCCAAAGTCAGATCCAGGGCTTATGACCTTGTTATAAATGGCGTTGAGATAGCTTCCGGAAGCATAAGGATTCACAAAAGAGACCTGCAGGAGAAGATATTTAAACGCATAGGCATGAACATGGATGAAGCAAAAGCGCGTTTTGGATTTTTGCTGGAGGCGTTTGAATACGGCGCGCCTCCGCATGGAGGTATTGCGCTTGGCCTGGACAGGCTTATAGCGTTAATGGCTGGTTCGGATACAATAAGAGACGTAATAGCTTTTCCAAAAACGCAAAAAGCGGTTTGTCCGCTGACGGAAGCTCCTTCGTCCGTAGACGAGAAGCAGCTTAAAGAACTGGGAATAAAAATAGATAAGGTAAGCCCTAAATAGAGGAGGAAATTTTATGAATAAGATTATGGTTTGTTGTTTGTTGTCAGTTATGTTTTTTGTGTCCGGCTGCGTGGTCAGGACTTATACGACCGAGATAGACAGGGTTGACCAGGAAATGTCCGGCAACAGGGGCGTTATCATGGGGACTCCTCCAGAAGTTAGCGAAACAGCTCAGGTAAAAAAGACAAGAAAAATTTATAATGTAGACGTGGAAGTTCCTTCGGCTTATAGGGGGCCGGTAGAGGAAAGAGTTAGAAATGAAGATAAAGATTTGTATGGAAATAGAGGGTATGTGAAGGGAAACATGTCTCCTGAAAAAGAGGTTTATGTGTCTGAAAGAGGAGAGCAGGTTTCCTCTGAAAGGCTTGGAGCGGGTTCTGCAAAAATGCCGCAGATAGTTTATAGCGAGCCTTCCAGCAATACAGGAACAGAAAATCATAAGCAATTTTATATTGTTCAAAAAGGCGATACGCTTCAAAAGATATCCGAAAAACTTTTTGGAACTACCCAGAAATGGACAGTCTTATACAACGCAAATAAGCATGTTCTCAAAAGCCCTGACAGAATAAGGCCAGGCCAGAAGCTTCTCATCCCCTAAAGAACTTGACACTCTGACAATGACGGTTTTGTAAAGTTTATTGGTTAAATTGAAATGGAACGGCTTATGAAGAAAGCTCGAAATAAAAAACAAAGGATTGATAAAATCCCTAACAAGATAGCCCATATTTTGATAGCGGTTGTCACATGCTTGATCCTGGTGGCGGCGGTAGAGTGGGATGCCGGCCTTTTTAAGACAGAATTTCAAGAAGGCGATATAGTGCTTAAATCAATATACGCGCCTTTTGACTTTAAAATAAAAGGCGATATAGATTATAAGGCCACAGAAACTGTCAAGAAAGAGGCTATGAGCCTGGTGCCTCCCGTATATCTTGTAGACAGCTCTGTAAAAGAAGTTATTTTAGATAAGGTTAATTTGTTCTTTAGTTCTATCCAGGCGCTTAAAAATGATACAAGCGCAGAAGACAGGTTTTCAAAAATAAAAGAAACGGTTGCTCCTTATGACATACCCTTGCCGATAGTAAACAGCATCCTGGAGCTTAAAAATCCGCAGGAATTTTTTGCAGAAGCGATAAAAATAATAGAATATATAATGGATACGGGGGTTATCCCTGCCCAGGATTTAGCCAGGCTGAATAAAGACCTGACAAAGACAGTGACGTTGGTAGATAAATCCAAAAGCACGGAGCAGGCAAAGTTCACAGAAGAGCTCTGGCCGTTTTCAGATATAAGAAAAAAGACGGATTCAATATTGACTTCGCTGAAAGACAAAAAAGAAAAATTGCTCCTTATAGATTTTATAGGCGTAGTATTAAGCCCTAATTTAAAGTACCAGGAAGAAGAGACGGATTTCAGAAAACAGGCTGTGGCTGCGAAGACAAAGCCTGTTTACGAAATGCTGGAGATAAAAAAGAATGAGCTGATACTTAATAAAGGAGAGCGTGTATTAAAAAGCCAGATGGCAAAGCTTGAAATGATTGAACAGCGCGAACCATACCCTGTTAAAGTAGTGGCGTTTTTCGGGATCGCCTTGATACTAAGCCTGCTCATGCTGCTCCTAGTTCTTTATATTGAATTTTATGAGCCTGATTTAATAGTTGGCAATAAAGAACTTCTGCTTTTGGCTTCAATATGTATTCTTATAACTATTGCGGCAAAGATTATTGTAATTTCTCCATGGCCCAGCAATCTGATCCCTGTCTCAGCCGCTTCTATGCTTATAGCATTATTATTAAATAATAGGCTGGCGATAATAACCACGTGTCTTTTAAGCATACTTATAGGCATGATTTCAGGAGGCAGGCTGGACATAGCTACAGCGTCTCTAGTGGGCGGCATAATAGGAATTTTTGCGGTTAGAAATGTAAGAAGGCGATCACAGCTTATAACAGCGGGATTTGCGGTTGGTTTTGCCAATATGGCGTACTTCATAGGAATAGGCCTTATAAATTCATTGGATTTTCACGCCTATATGACCGAGGCGTTTATAGGGCTGGCTAACGGAGTGATGTCTGCAATAATAGTCACCGGGGTTTTGCCTATTTTTGAAAGCGTATCTAAAACGATTACAGATATAAGCCTTCTGGAAACAGCTGATTTAAATCACCCCATCTTAAAAGAAATGGTCATGAAGGCGCCGGGCACGTATCATCACAGCCTTGTGGTAGGGAATCTTGCGGAGGCCTCGTGCGAGACAATAGGCGCAAACGCTCTTTTAGCCCGCGTAAGCGCTTATTTTCACGATATAGGCAAAATAGAAAAGGCGGAGTATTTCAGCGAAAACCAGACCGGTGAATCAATGCATGACAAGCTTTCTCCCACGATGAGCAGCCTTATAATTACCAATCATGTTAAAAACGGCGTTGAATTAGCCGAGCGGTATGGTTTAAATAAAAAGATAGTGGATATAATAAGACAGCATCACGGCACGGGCCTTGTTTTTTATTTTTTTAAGAGGGCTCTTGAAAAAACGGATGATACGGAGGTATTTGAAGAAGGCTTCAGGTATCCCGGCCCAAAGCCTCAGACAAAAGAGGCCGCGTGCGTGCTTCTGGCTGATTCAGTAGAGGCTGCTTCGCGTACTCTTGACGATCCGACGCCTTCCAGCATACAGGGCCTCGTAAAGAAGATTATAAATAACAAATTTATAGATGGCCAGCTGGACGAATGCGAGCTGACCTTAAAAGACCTGGAAAAAATAGCTGAAGTTTTTATTCATATTCTGATAGGCATATATCATAGCAGAGTTGATTATCCGGAAGACGACGGAAAGAAAAAACGAACTAGCGGTTAATCTGGGAGGTTGTCTAAAAACATATGAAAATAGATATACAGAATCTGCAAAATGTAGAAAAAATAGATAAGGATAAAATAGTAAAATGCGCCAATCATATATTGAAAACTATGGCTGAGGATGACGTTGAACTGAGTCTTGTTCTTGTAAATGACATGTATATCAGGAACTTGAACTGGAAATATAGAAGGAATGATTCAGCTACGGATGTCCTGGCGTTTCCTATGCGCGACTACAGAGGGCTTTCAGGGCCTGTGCTGGGGGACGTGGTGATATCGGTGGAAACGGCTAAGAGGGAAGCCAAGAAGCGAAAAAAAGATTTTCAGGAGGAATTTGATCTTTATTTTGTGCATGGCATTCTGCATTTATTGGGCTACGATGATGAAAAGCCCAGGGCGAGAAAAAAGATGAAAGCTAAAGAAAAGGAGCTGATGGAAAGTTTATGCAGCAGCAAAATTTAGCAAACAGCTTTAACGCCGCCATAGAAGGTTTTGTGTATGTTTTTAAGAGCCAGCGCAACATGAGGCTTCATTTTTTAATGGGGCTTTTTGCCGTGCTTTTGGGCATACTCCTGAACTTTACTTATATAGAGGTGATGGTACTGTGCCTTACAATAGCGTTTGTTCTTTTTGCGGAGATGTTTAATACAGCTATTGAGTACACAGTGGACTTGGTAAGCCAGGAATATCATCCTCTCGCTAGGATAGTGAAGGACATAGGCGCGGGAGGAGTTTTATTGAGCGCGATGACCGCTGTTGTGATAGGTTATATTTTATTTGCTTCCAGGGCAGGGATCAGGATAGAAGATAATATTTTAAAGATAAGAGAATCAAGTTGGCATATAACATTCATAATACTGATATTGATTCTAGCCGTAGTGGTTCTGAGCAAATTATGTTTACGCAGAGGCACGCCTTTAAGAGGAGGTATGCCCAGCGGCCATACCGCAATAGCCTTTTCAATATGGACGATTATCTCGCTTCTTTATCCTAACAGCCTGGTGATTTTTCTCGTGTTTATGTTGGCGGTTCTTGTGGCAAGAAGCAGGGTTAGTTCCAAGATTCACAGCCTTATGGAAGTTTTTATAGGCGCATTGGTCGGGGTTTCGATAACGGTTTTTATTTTTCAATTTTTGAGGAAATAATATGTGGCGTAAAATCAGGGCTAATTTTTTTACAGGGTTATTGCTAGTAATACCGGGAGTTGTAACCTTATGGGTGCTGTACTTCATTGTAAGCAAGCTGAATCTTTTGTTGCTGGAGCCTATAATGAGCATATTTCAGATATGGCTGCCGGACAGGGCGTCGGTGGAATTTTTTACAAAGGTCGCGATATTTCTTATTTTACTGGCGCTTCTGACTCTGACCGGGTTTGCAGCAAAGATTATATTGTTCAGGAATATTTTCGGCTTCGGGGAAAGCGTTTTATACAGGGTGCCCATGATAAGCACTATTTATAAAGGCTTGAAAGAGATGTCGTCGGCTTTTTTATCCGACCAGAACTCTATCTTTAAAAAAGTTGTTTTGATACAGTATCCCAAAAACGGCGTTTACGCTATAGGATTTGTTACTTCGGAAACCCGCGGCGAAGCGCAGGAAAAGACCAAGGAAAACGTCATAAATGTTTTTGTGCCTACTACGCCAAACCCTACTTCCGGCATGCTGGTGCTTGTGCCGGAGAAAGACGTGATTTTGCTGGACATGTCTGTAGCAGACGGCATGAAAATGATTATTTCGGGCGGAGCGGTTACGCCAAAAGCTGATTATGGCAATACAGAAAACAGAAGCGATACTTTTAAAAAAGAAGGACTTCAGGGAAACTAGCTTCATCCTTACTTTTTTTACAAAAGATTTCGGGAAAGTAGACGGAATTATAAAAGGCGCCAGGGGCGCGAGGCCCAGAGGGGACGCAAACCCTATATTCTTCAGCCTGGACCAGATAGTTTTTTACGAAAAGAAGTCCAGGGGCATTTCTATAATATCGCAGTGCGAAACCCAGGAAGTATTTCTTAACATACTTAAGGAATGGTCCAGGGCTGCATCGGCGTATTATATGCTGGAGTTGACGGATGTATTTACCGAGCCTGAGGGGAAATCAGAAGAGGTGTTCGACAACCTTTATCATAGTTTCAAATCTCTAGATAGCGGCAAAGAGACGGGAAGCATAACCAGGCTTTTTGAAATAAAGCTATTAATGGCCCAGGGCTTCTGGCCCGGCGCTGAATATTTTAAACTTACAAAAGGCGCGATGTCCAGTGTTATGCACCTGGAAAGAGAACCATGGAAATCCGCCTCTAATATGAAATTGACAAAAGACGTGAATAATGAGATAAAAGGCGTTACAGGAAAGATTATAGAGGAAAATTTAGACAGGCCGTTAAAGACAATCAGATTTTTATAAACTTGACACTGTGACAATGACGGTTTTGTAAAGTTTATGAAAATAAAAAAAGCGTAAAAATGAAAAAACTATCATTTCAGGAAGTTATTCAGAAGCTTAACAAGTTTTGGTCTGACAGAGGCTGCCTTATTTTAGAGCCACTCGATACAGAGGTTGGCGCGGGCACCTTTCATCCAGCCACGTTTTTTAAATCGCTCGGGAAAAAACCCTGGAGCTGCGCTTATGTCCAGCCTTCAAGGCGGCCTTGCGACGGAAGATATGCGGATAATCCGCTGAGGCTCCAGCATTATTATCAGTACCAGGTCCTAATAAAACCAACCGTGCCTGATATAAGAAAGACATATCTTGAAAGCCTTGAATTTCTGGGAGTGGACTTAAAAGCCCATGAAGTCAGGTTTGTGGAAGATGACTGGGAGTCCCCTACTCTTGGAGCGTCAGGCCTTGGCTGGGAAGTCTGGCTGGATAGCCTGGAGATTACGCAATTTACATATTTTCAGCAGGTGGCTGGTATAGAGATGGATCTTGTGCCATGCGAAATCACGTATGGCCTTGAGCGCATATGCATGTTTATCCAGGAAAAATTCAACTTATTTGACTTGGAGTGGCACAACGGAGTCACTTACGGCGACATCCACAGGCAGCACGAAATAGAATATTCAAGGTATAATTTCGAAGAAGCCAGTATAGAGATGTATTCGAAGATGTTTGAATATTTTGAAAAAGAGGCGAACGCCATGGCTGATAAAGCCCTCGCGTATCCCGCGTATAGTTTTGTCCTGAAGGCGTCGCACGCGTTCAATGTTTTGGACGCAAGAGGCGCGATAAGCCAGAACGAGAGGCCCCGCTATATCGCCAGGGTCCGCTCTCTGGCCAAACGCTGTGCCGAACTTTATCTATCCGGCCAATAAACTTTACAAAACCGTCATTGTCAGAGTGTCAAGTTTATGGCGGTGAAGGAAAGAGATGAAAGATTTTTTGTTGGAGATTAATGTTGAGGAGTTGCCGACCAGCTATGTAAGGCCTGCTTTGGATAAGCTTAAGAGCGCTTTTATCGAAAACCTTAAGGCGGAGCGCATAGATCATAAGGAAATTTCCGCGTTCGGGACAGCCGCAACGCTGGTATGTTATATAAAGGATATGACATTGAAGCAGGAGGAATTTTCCCAGGAGATAAGCGGGCCGCCTAAGAGGATAGCGTTTGATGAAAATAATAATCCTACGCCTCAGGGCCTGGGTTTTGCGAAGAATCAGGGCGTGGATGTCAAGGATCTGAAGATAAAACAAACCCCAAAAGGCGAATATGTGTTTATTATTAAGAAAATAAAAGCAGCTCTCGCCAAAGACGTTTTGCGAGGCATGGTTCCGGATATTATAAAATCTATCAGTTTTCCAAAGACAATGAAATGGGATGATGCAGGCGTGAGATTCGCGAGGCCGATAAAGTCTATCCTGGTTTTATTGGATAAAGAAAATATAAAGATTAAGCTGGGCAATGTGCCGCCTGGTTCTGCTAAACCCGCTTCAGCCGGAGCGTATCTTAAGAAACTTGAGAAATCATGCATCCTGGATCAGGACAAAAGAAAACTAGAGATAGAGAAGATGATTAAATTGGCCCAGAAGGAACTAGGGCTGGACGAAAATATTGATAAAAATCTTCTCGAGGAAACAACCTTTCTGGTAAAGAACCCCGTATTAATGACAGGCGATTTTGATAAAAGATTTCTAGCTATTCCAAAAGATGTTTTGGCCGCCAGTATGTCGAAACACCAGAGGATATTCACTTTGTCCAAGGGCGGAAAACTGGTTAATAAATTTATCGCTGTATTGGACTCTAAAGGCAGGGATATAGCCAAGATGAAAAAAATTTACGCGAACATTTTAGAGGCCAGGCTCAAGGACAGCCTGTTTTTCTATAATGAAGATATGAAAAAGCCGCTTTCGAATCAGGTTGATAAATTAAAAGACTTGATTTTCCAAAAAGATTTAGGTAATATGTTCGAAAAAATTAAAAGGCTTGAAGAGCTTTCGTTATTTATTTCCGAAAAATTGAATCTTGACGCCCGGAAGATAGAAGACATAAAAAAAGCGGCGTATCTCTCAAAAGCGGATCTTCTTACGCAGATGGTAGGCGAATTCCCCAGTCTCCAGGGCGTAATGGGCATGGAATACGCGCTTAAAAGCGGAGAAAAAGAATCCGTAGCCATCGCCATAAAAGAGCATTATCTTCCAAAAGGCCTGGATGACAATTTACCTGAAACAATAGAAGGCGCGGTACTTGCGATAAGCGACAGGATTGACAATATAACAGGCCTTCTGGGAAGCGGGATAGAGCCGAAAGGAAGCTTTGATCCGTTTGGCATCAGGAGGAATTCTCAGGGCTTGATTCAGATTATAAATCATAAGTCTCTCAGGCTGGAACTTTCCAGCGTGATTAAAAAAGCGATAGAGCTGTACGGGCCCAGGCTTAAGATACTTCCTGAAGAGCTGGAGAAAAAAGTAATCAATTACATAAAGGAAAGACTTGAATCTTTGGCGCCCGATACCAGGCCTATGGAGCTGAAACAAGCGGTTCTCAAGTCCGACTGCGACGATATTGTAGGCGTATTTAAAAGAGTGAAAGATCTTTCCGAAATAAGCTCCGAGAAATATTTTTTAAAAGCCGCGAAAGTCTGCGAAAGGACTTCCAATATTTTAAAAGGCGCTAAAGGCGAAAAAATAGGCGAAGTAAACGAAAGCCTTTTGGTTGAGGATTTGGAAATCAAGGTATGGAAGGCTCTCTCGGCCAATAGCTTGGCAATAAAGAATCTGATAAAGGAAGAAAAGTACAAAGAGGCTACCAGGGTATATGGAGAGGCGTTTTTTGAAGCCCTTCATAAATTTTTTGACAACGTGCTTGTGAACGCAGAAGATGTTTCTCTCAGGCAAAACAGGCTTGCGATGATGCAGGCCGTTAATAAGCTTTACACAAACGACGTAGCTGATCTGGCAATGTTGCCGCAGATCGTAGTTTGATAAACAATAGAAAGGAAGGAACGAAATAAAATGGGTAAAATGGTTTATTTTTTTGGCGGTGGAAAAGCGGACGGAAACGAAAGTATGAAAAATCTTTTAGGAGGCAAGGGCGCAAACCTTGCGGAGATGGCAGGCCATAAAGATTTAAGGCTCCCTGTTCCTCCTGGTTTTACAATTACAACAGAAATATGCATACACTATTATAAGAACAAAGGAAAATATCCAAAACTCCTCAAGGAAGAGGTTGAGAAAAATCTGGCAAAGGTTGAGAAGTTAATGGAAAAAGGTTTCGGAGACGTTAATAATCCGCTTTTAGTTTCCGTCCGTTCAGGCGCGCGCAAATCAATGCCCGGCATGATGGAAACGGTTTTAAACGTAGGCCTTACTGAAAAAACAATACCAGGCCTCATAAAGCAGACTAAGAATGAGAGATTTGTTTATGACGCTTACAGGCGCCTAATAATGATGTATTCCGACGTTGTGATGGAAAAGGCCGCTGGAATTGAGCCTGAAGGCGATATGGGGATACGCAAACAGCTCGAAAGGATTATGGACGGCGTAAAACATAAAAAAGGCGTTAAGACCGACACTGATCTGGATGCCGAAGATTTGAAGAAACTTTGCGCTGATTTTAAGAAAAAAATAAAAGAAACGCTTAAAAAAGATTTTCCGGATGATCATTACGAGCAATTGTGGGGAGGGATAAGCGCTGTGTTCGCGTCATGGAACGGTAAGCGCGCAATTTCTTACAGAAGGATCGAGAATATTCCTGACGAGTGGGGTACTGCGGTAAACGTGCAGACAATGGTTTTTGGAAATATGGGCAATGATTCCGCCACAGGCGTCGCTTTTACAAGAAATCCCGGCAACGGCGAAAACGGTTTTTACGGCGAATACCTTGTGAATGCGCAGGGCGAGGATGTTGTGGCGGGCATAAGGACGCCAGCCCCGATAAATGAATACTCTACAAGCGAGCACAATAAAGAGCTTGTAAGGCTTGAAAAATTCATGCCTGTGATTTACAAAGAGATCTGCGATATAAGAAAAAGGCTGGAGAAACATTACAAGGACATGCAGGATATTGAATTTACCATTGAAAAAGACAAGCTTTTCATGCTTCAGTGCCGTTCAGGTAAAAGGAACGGGCCTGCTGCTGTGAGAATGGCAGTGGATATGGTAAAAGAAAAACTTATAGACTCAAAGACAGCCGTGATGAGAGTTACCCCTGATCAGCTGGATGAATTATTGCACCCTATAATCGACCCTAAAACGGAAAAGCTCAGCAAACCTATCGCAAAAGGTTTGCCTGCGGGCCCGGGAGGGGCAGTCGGCCAGGCAGTATTTACAGCGGAAGAAGCTGTAAAATGGAAAAAAGAAGGTAAATCAGTAATCCTTGTCCGAGAAGAAACAAACCCAGAAGACGTTGAAGGCATGAGGGCGGCTGAGGCGATACTTACTGTAAGAGGCGGCATGACTTCGCACGCGGCTCTTGTCGCTAGAGGCTGGGGCAAATGCTGTATCGTAGGATGCGGAAGTATAACAGTGGACGCCCGTTCAAAACAGTTTTCTGTCGGCGGAAAGACCTATAAGGAAGGCGACTGGATTACTCTTAACGGAACAAAAGGTTACGTGTATGAAGGCAAGCTTCCTATGATGGACGCTACGGAAGAGAATGAGGTTTTCAATAAATTTCTGAAGATATGCGATTCTATCAGAAAATTAAAAATCAGAACCAATGCCGAGACCCCCAGCGATGCGAATAAAGCTAGAGCGTTCGGCGCGGAAGGCATAGGCCTTTTTAGGACAGAGCATATGTTTTACGGCAAAGGTTCGGAAGAGCCTCTTTTTAAATTAAGAAAAATGATAGTTTCCAAGACAGTGGAAGAAAGAAAAGCGGCTTTAGCGGAACTTTTTAAACACGTAAAGAGCGACATAAAAGGCACCCTTGAGGCAATGGAAGGGTATCCTGTTACGATCAGGCTTTTGGATCCGCCTCTGCATGAGTTTATACCGCACGAGGAAGCGAAGTTAAAAGAACTTGCTGAGAGCTTGAACATATCGCTGGAAGAGCTGGAAAAGAGGGCTTCAAATTTACGCGAGTCAAATCCTATGATGGGCCATCGCGGAGTGAGATTGGGAGTTACGTATCCTGAAGTGACAGAGATGCAGGTACGCGCGATACTTGAATCAGCGTGCGAGCTTACTCAGGCAGGCAAGAAAGTTTCTCCCGAGATAATGGTACCTGTCGTATGCGATAAGAATGAGCTGATAGATCAAAAAATTCTTGTGGAAAAAATTTACAAAGAGGTCATCGCTAAATATAAGGTAAAGAAGATACCTTATATGTTCGGTACAATGATTGAGATTCCAAGGGCGGCTCTTATGGCGGGTCATATCGCGGAAGACGCTGAGTTTTTCTCTTTCGGCACCAACGATCTTACTCAGATGAGCTTTGGTTTTTCAAGGGATGACATGGGCGGCTTCTTATCCGCTTATCTCGAGAAAAATATTTTAGCCAATGACCCGTTTCAGACAATTGACCAGGACGGAGTCGGAGAACTCATAAAGATAGCTATCGAGCGTGGAAGAAAAACTCGCAAAGACCTGAAGGTTGGAATTTGCGGAGAGCATGGCGGAGAGCCTAAGTCAGTGGAGTTCTGTCATAAGGTGGGCATGAACTATGTAAGCTGCTCGCCGTTCAGGGTTCCGATCGCGCGTCTTGCGGCTGCTCAGGCAGTGGTAAGAAGTAAATAAAATATATTTTGAGTGCACCCGCGTATTTAATAAAAGGACACTATGGATGCTATAAAACTTTATTTAAGGGCGATAAAAGAAACGCCTCTTTTGACTGCCGCTGAAGAAGTGTCCCTTGCTAAAAAAGTAAGATCAGGCAATGTCCACGCTCAGAAAAGGATGATTCAGGCGAATCTGAGGCTTGTCGTGAATATCGCCAAGCGGTATTCAAAGCTGGGCGTTCCGATAATGGACCTTATAGAAGAAGGAAATCTAGGCCTTATGAAAGCGGTTAAGAAATATAATCCTGACAAAGGCTACAGGTTTTCCACTTATGGGGCGTGGTGGATTAAGCAATATATTACAAGAGCTATTGCGAACCAGGGAAAGACTATAAGAATACCTGTTTATATGACTGAGATAATAAACAGATGGAAGAGGGTTACCGAGCAATTGACGCAGAAATACGGCAGAAAGCCCAAGACAAAAGAAGTAGCTAAGCTGATGAAGCTCCCCATGAACAAAATACGGGAAATAAGCGAAGCAGCTACCAAGATTTCTTCCCTTGACGCGCCTATCGGAGACGAAAGCGCGGGGCAGTTCATAGACCTCATCGAGGACAATTCCAGCTTGTCGCCTACTGACAATGTTACCGATAGCCTTCGCCGCGAAAGGGTTGTTCAACTTTTGGATCGCATGAATGAGCGCGAGAAAAAAATCCTGGACCTGAGGTTTGGCTTGAGCGACGGCACTACCCATACTTTAGGCGAGACAGCGAAGATGTTCGGCATCACAAGAGAAAGAGTCAGGCAAATAGAAAGCGCGGCACTGGAAAAATTACGCATGTTTATAATGCAGCAAACCGGAGAAATGGGAGAATATTAACCTGAGGTGGCTAATATGATTGATTTAAAAAAGTACATCCGCAACATCCCGGACTTTCCAAAAAAAGGCATTCTTTTCAGAGACATTACAACGCTTATTGGAGACAAGGAAAGATTCAAAGAGGTTATTGATATTCTGGCAAAAAGATATGTCGACAAGAAAATAGACGCGGTCCTTGCAGTAGAATCCCGCGGTTTTATTTTTGGCGGAGCGTTGGCTTACAAATTAAACGCGGGGTTTGTCCCTGTCAGAAAAAAAGGAAAGCTTCCTTATAAGACATACAAAGCGACCTATTCCCTGGAATATGGGGAAGATACGCTTGAGATACACGAGGATGCGATAAAGCCGGGAGACAGGGTTTTATTGATAGATGATCTGTTGGCGACAGGCGGGACGCTCGGTGCGGTAATAGGACTTGTAAAAAAACTAAAAGGCGAGATCGCGGAGATTGCTTTTATAATAGAGCTGGAAGGCTTAAAAGGCCGCTTAAAATTAAGCGATTTTCCAGTCTATTCCATGATTCAGTATTAACATGTCCCTATAGCTCAGATGGATAGAGCACAGGTTTCCTAAACCTGGGGCCAGAGGTTCGAATCCTCTTAGGGACGCCATCATGCATGCGAGAGGATTCGAATCGAGCGAACGCCGAGCGGTTAGCGAGAAAAAGGCCGTAAGTCGAAGACCGGCCGGCAGTGAGCGAGGAGAGGCTACGCAGCGAGGCTCCGTTCGAGCGTAGTAGCCGAATCCTCTTAGGGGCGCCATGAACCACTCGCTAGGAGTTAGTGTTAAAAAACAGTTTCGCTCAGGTTCATGGCAGGCCACTTGGCTACCGGTACAGAGCAAACTTAAAGAGAGGTTACAATGATCGATCTTCACACACACACATTACTTAGCGACGGAGATCTTTTGCCGAGCGAACTTGCAAGGAGAGCCCAGGAGAAAGGCTACAAAGTCATCGGCATAACTGACCATGTGGATTCTTCTAATATTGATTTTGTTGTCCCTAGAATAATAGCTGTGTGTAAGGATATAAATAAAAACTGGAAGATAAAAACTATCCCTGGAGTTGAGATTACGCATATGCCTCTTGAACTTATAAAAAGCGCGGTAAAGTCTATTCGTTCGCTTGGCGTAAAACTTGTCCTGGCGCACGGGGAAACAATCGTTGAGCCTGTCTTAAAAGGCACAAATAAAGAATCAATCCTTTCAGGCGTCTCTATCCTCGCTCATCCCGGCCTGATTACAATTGAAGACGCCCTGCTCGCGGCGGAGAAAAATGTTTATCTTGAAATCACAGCGCGCAAAGGCCATTCGCTTGGCAACGGGCATGTCGTAAAAATTGCTAGGATGGCCGGAGCAAAGCTGGTTTTAAATACAGATTCGCATACGCCTGAAAATTTGATTACAAAAGGTTTCGCGGAAAGCGTCCTTCTTGGAGCTGGGCTTGACGAAAAAGAGATCATGCAAGTTTTTAGAAATTCAGAAGAATTAGTTGCTTCGTTAGCTTGACAGCAATAAAATAATGTAGTATTCTTATAATCAAGATTTACGGGATAAATGTTGAAAATAAAAAAGAGGGGGAGAGCATGAAAAAAATAACAAGCTTAATCGTCAGTTCTTGTTTAGTGATTTTATTTCTGGCTGGCTGCGCCACGTTTTCTCAGAGCGAATCGGCAAATAGCGCGGACCAGAACAAGGTATCTCTTTCAGTGTCGCCTGTCCTTAAATTTGAAGACCTGCCGAATCCATCAGGCTTTAAGCTTTTGGACAAGGAATCTTTCGCTTTCCAGAACGATAAAAGCAGAGTAGCTTTGTTAAAATATTACGGCGGGCAGAACGCGGAGCAGGTTTTGGCGTTTTATAAAGAGCAGATGGCTTCGTTTAACTGGTCATTGGTAAATATCATAGAATACGACAGGAAGGTCTTAAACTACGAAAACTCGGAAGAAAGCTGTATCATTACCATACAACCGCAAGGGGGGAAAAGCTTGGTAACAGTAGCGCTTTCTCCTAAATCAAGGCCTATAAAGCCTGCAAAAGCCGAGAAATAAAGGCTATAAATGGTATCCGGCTATAGCTATTACCACCACAAATAGCATAGGTGTTGTTTTTATACTTGACATATACTTATATATAAGGTATACTTTTTCATTAATCAGGAAAGAAATCGTTTACAGCCAGCGTATACCGCTATAGGCAGCTTTAATCTGTGCGAAGATAGGAGGTGAAACTTTTAAGCAGAAGCAGCCAAAATAATATAGCGATATATCTATAGAGAAAAGTAATTTTAGGTAATAACCTAGATATAATAAAGTTAACTAAGGAGGAAAAGTAAATGAGTAAATTCTTAAAACTAATGAGCGTACTAGCAATAGTTGCTCTCATTGCTGTCCCAGCGTTCGCAGAAGTGCAGAACGTAAAGGTCAGCGGTGATATTGATTCAAAGATGATAACCAGAAATAACTACGATTTCAATAATTACAAAACTAGCGGCGCTGATGAAGATACATGGTTCATGTCAACCACCAGAGTTCAGATTGATGCTGATTTGACTGACAATGTAGCTACTTGCGTAAGGCTTTTAAATCAAAGAGATTGGAACGTAGAAAATGATGCTAAAACAGACTTAGATCTAGATCTTTCATATGTAAAGCTAAAAGAAATGTTTTACGCTCCTCTAACAATGACTATTGGTAGGCAGAACATCAGGCTTGGTAATGGTCTAGTTGTTGGAAAGCCTAATACTTTTACTGGTACTGCGGTTCAAGCATCAGATCTTTCTGAAAGGAAATCTTTTGACGCTATAAGAGCGACATTAGATTATAATCCTTTAGTAGTTGATCTTATAATGGCAAAAATTACTGCAGGTACTAATGTTGGAACATCAAAGAATGATGATGATACAAATCTTTATGGTATCAATGCAGCTTATAAGTTCAATCAGTATAATTCAGAAGTAGAAGCCTATATAATAACAAAGAATGCCAGATCAGCTACTCTGGAATCAGACAAAGTTAATGTATATGGCGTAAGAGGCAGCTTAGAGCCTATCTCCAAGTTAGTAGTGAATGGAGAACTTGCAATGCAGAACGGCGATTACAGAGCTTCTGGTGTTTCTCTTGACAGATCTGCATACGCGATTGATTTAGGCGCAGCATACGCGATTGATTACAAATGGTCGCCTAAAGTTGCCTTAAATTATATCTATCGTTCTGGACAGAAAAACCAGGGTAATGGCGGAGCAGATGCTGATGTAAACAGCGCAAGCAAATACAAAGCATGGGATAAGATGTACGAAGACCAGACATATGGTATAATTGCCAACAGGATTTTTGACGGCAATAATGACGGCGTGGAGTCAAATGGAAGCACAATCAATGTGATGGCGTCAGTTGTTCCAGTACAGGACCTGACAGTCGCGGTTGATTACTACAACTTTATGTTAGCGCAGAAATGGAAAACTTCTGATGCAGACATAAGGCTATTAAATGGTTCGAACAGCTATTATGTAAATGCCAATAAGGCATTAGGGCAAGAAGTAGATCTTTCATTAGGTTATGACTATACAGAAGATGTGAAGCTTGGTTTAGTAGCAGGTTTCTTTTTACCAGGCAAAGCATTCTCAGTACAGAACAACGACATGGCGTCAACAGTCATGGCTGATGTAAAGGTTAGCTTCTAACCTTAGTTTAAAAGCGTTAAACCCCTGGGGGAGCAATTCCCCAGGGGTTTTTTATTTATAATTCCTCATTATTAAAAAATCTAACTTTTTTTGAAAGAAATCCCCCTCCCAGATGTGTCTTATATCCAGATGAACCATTACCATTACCGCACCCCTGGGGTGCCACCCCAGGGGTGCGGTAGGCTTAAAAAGGAGGGGGTATGAAGATAAGGCAGATTGTTACAGGTGAAATCTATCATGTGTACAATAGAAGCATAGCAGAATATAAAATATTTAATAATGATTCAGAGTATTTGAGGATGAAAGAAACATTGAATTATTATAAAATCAATAAACCTGTGGTAAGGTTTTCAGAACGCAAAGACAAAAGTGGCCGGGTAGAGGAGCGTGTAATCTCGCAACGCGACGTCAAAGAATTAGTTCAAGTTGTATGTTATTGCCTTATGCCTACCCATACTCATCTTGTTCTGAAGCAATTAACGGACAAAGGTATTTCTATTTTTATGGGAAATGCTCTTAATAGCTATTCGAGATATTTTAATACAAAACATAATCGCAAAGGGCCTTTGTGGGAAAGAAGGTTTAAAGAAGTTTTAGTGGAAAACGACGAACAATTACTGCACCTAACAAGGTATATCCATTTGAACCCGCCTACAGCTTACCTTGTTGATAATCCCGCAGAGTGGAGATGGTCATCTTATATGGAATATCTTTCCGGCAACGAAGATGGCATCTGCAAATACGATGATGTATTGACTATAAATCCGAAAGGGTATAAAAATTTTGTAGAAAGCAGAATTTTGTATCAAAGAGAGTTAGCAAAGATAAAAGAGCTAGTGCTAGAATAGAAGAAACCTTTCCGCACCCCTGGGGTGGCACCCCAGGGGTGCGGAAAGGTTAGGTGGAACAGGTAAAAGATGTTTACATTAGCATGTAATTGTGTATAATAGATGACATGAGAAAAATATTTGTGCTTGATACAAATGTAATTATTCATAATGCGGATGCGATTAATGCGTTTGCGGATAATGAAGTGGTGTTGCCTATTGATGTCATCGAAGAGCTGGATATATTCAAAAAGGATACCGATGAGAAAGGCAGAAACGCCCGCGCGGCGATAAGAATGCTGGATGAATTGAGAGAGCATGGAAAACTTGGCGCGGGAGTGACTCTTGAAAATGGAGGCATGCTGCGCATTGTGATGCACGTTGATTCAAAGGGGCTGTTAAATATAGCGCCTCACGAAAGAGACAATAGGATTCTGATGGTTGCGTATGATTTGCAGCAAAAAGGCAACCAGGTTATATTTGTTTCAAAAGATATAAACGCCAGAGTAAAAGCGGATGCATTGGGCGTAAACGCGGTTGACTTTGAAAAGCAAAAAGTGGACATAGACACCCTGTATAGCGGCTGGAAAGAAATAGAAGTCAGCGCCAAAGAAATAGATAGTTTTTATGAAAAGAAATTTTTTGTAACAAAAGAAAAAGACTTATTCCCTAATCAATATATGTTATTAAAAGACAGTTCATCTAGTAAGCATACAGCCTTGGGGAGATATGACGCAAAGCAGAAAGGCGTGGTGCTTTTAAAATCAGATCAAGGGGATGCGTGGGGCATAAAGCCTAGAAATAAAGAACAGGCAATCGCCCTGGACCTTCTTCTAGACGACAATATAAAACTAGTGACGCTTGTCGGAGCGGCAGGCACAGGCAAAACGCTTCTTGCCCTTGCGGCAGGATTAAAAAAGACAGTGGATGAGCATGGCTATAAAAGAATGCTCGTCTCAAGGCCTGTAATACCAATGGGTAGAGACATAGGCTATCTCCCCGGCACAAAAGAGGAGAAGCTTATAAATTGGATGCAGCCTATTTACGATAATCTGGAATATATCCTTACTATAAGAAAAAGAAAAGAACACGTCGATGGTTTAATCGAATGTGACCTTTTGCAATTGGAAGCCCTTACCTATATGAGAGGAAGAAGCATTCCTAATCAATTTATAATAATAGATGAAGCGCAGAATCTTACGCCTCATGAAATAAAAACAGTCGTAAGCCGCGCGGGAAGCAATACAAAGATGGTCCTTACAGGAGATCCTTACCAGATAGACAGCCCGTATCTTGATTCTTCTTCCAATGGCCTCAGCTACGCTGTTGAGCGCATGAAAGGCCAGGAAATGTTCGGGCATGTAACTCTTACCAAGAACGAGCGTTCCGGGCTCGCATCACTCGCCGCAGAATTATTATAATAAATATTTTTTAGCGCGAAGCTCACTGCGTTCGCTTCGCATTAGCTCTTGTTTTTTAAAAAATCTGTGGCATACTTATTCATAGAGACAACCGAATAGCATTACGACAAAGGCAAACCATTCGAAAGGATGGGGCGCAAAGTCACAGGCCTAAAGCCCTTAAGGGTTAAGGTGGCTGGATTACCGAAATTAAGAACCTATTCTGCCAAAGGCTGGATAGGTTTTTTATTTGGGAGTCTTAAGATGAAGAAAGCCGCAGTTATGTTGATAGTTCTGATAGCTGTGGCTTTTTCTCTAAAAGAGGCGGACCCCAGCTCTGTTACTATCAGAGGCCAGGCGTCATGGTATTCTCAGACTGACCCAGGAATTTTATTAACCACGGCTAATATGGAAAGTTTCGATGATTCTAAGCTTACCTGCGCTATCTGGGACTTGCCATTCAATACTATGTTAAAGGTAACAAACCTAGAAAACGGCAAATCTGTCATTGTGCGGGTTAATGACAGAGGCCCTGCCAAAAGATTAAATCGAGCCATAGACCTCACCAAACAAGCTTTTTCAAAGATAGCTGATATTGAAAAAGGCCTCGCAGACGTTTCTGTGGAAATAATGTAACAGTAATGCCTGGCAACCAAACACCCTCTTTGTACAAAACCTTAAAAAATGTTTTGTCAGAACCTTTTTTGTAGTATAATATTGAAAATAAATCGCTTCGCAAAATTTATGTTGAACGCAGTTACTAAGCAATCTCAAAGTATGAAAAGAATAATTTTATTTTTTATGTTTTTAGGGTTATTGATTTCTTTTGCCTCGCCTTGTTTTGCTGAGGCAAAGAAACTCACCATTGTATTTACAAGTGACGCTAGGGGGGAACTTGAGAATTGTCATTGCCCAAAGGATGATTCCGGCGGCCTTGAGAGAAGGTCTAATTATATCAATGATATTAGAAAAGACGTAGATGACATTCTTCTTCTTGACGTAGGCGATGTCCTCCCATTAGTTACCCCTGAATTTACAAGACAAACAATAACTTATAATGCTTTTATATCATTGAAGGCAATGGATTTTATTGGGTACGACGCTATGAACGTGGGAGAGAGCGATCTTATTTTGGGAGAAAAATTTTTACAAGATAAATCTCGAAATCTTAAATTTCCATTGATATCCTCGAATATAGTCAGCAAATCGCAAGGCCATCCGTTTTTTAAACCATATGTTATAAAGACAATGAAAAATGGCCTCAAGGTCGGTATAATCGGCGTTACAGATGAACGTTATGTTATTGATTCTAAAAATCTGGATGTTATGCCGAATAAAGAAATGGCAGCTAAATATGTTAAGGAAATACATGACCAGGTGGATTTGGTTATAGTATTAGGCCATATAGGCGTATCGTATTCCGCAGATCTCGCAAATGCTGTAAGCGGTATAGACGTTATATTGAGTGGGCATTGTGATACAGAAATTCCAGAAGCTGTAAAAATCGAGAATACAATAATTATGTCTAGCGGATATCGTGCCAGAAAAATCAGCAGGCTGGATATGGAGATAGAATATAAGGGGGTAATTTCTTCTTACGAGTGGCAATCTACATCGCTTGACACAAAGTACGAGGGAGATAGCTTTATTAAAAAATTATCCTTAAAGATGCCGGCTGTAAAAAAACAAGAAGAAGCCCTTACTGCAATAACAAAAAAACTTATCGAGGATGAAAAGCCTGTTTTGATCGAAGCTGGCAACAGGCCTGCGCCTGAGGAACCTTTAAGGGTGCTTGTTTTTTACGCGGTTGGATGCCGCTCATGCATGGAAGTGGAAAGAGATGTACTTTCCGGGATTGAAGCAAAATATGGCGAAAAAATAGTAATAGAAAAATACGATATAGGGATTTCAAAAAATTATAGCCAGATGGTTCGCCTTGAAAAATTATATGGGGCGGAGGATGGACACGTTCCAGAAATAATTGTTTCGAAATATGCGCTTATAGGAAAAGAGAAGATACGATTAGGCCTGGACAGTGTTATAGAAAAGGCGCTTTCAGAGCCGCGCGATTTAAAAACAGCCAACTTTACAAAAGAAGATGTTGTTATGTCTCAGGCGCCAGGGGTGGCGGAGGAGCTTATTCTTTCCAGGTTTGCATCGTTCAGCGTTTATACGGTAGGCATAGCAGGATTTCTTGACGGTATAAACCCATGCGCGTTTACTACTATCGTATTTTTTATATCATTTCTAGCATTAATAGGATACAGAAAACGCGAAATGATTCTTGCTGGAAGTTTTTTTACAATAGCTGTTTTTATGGCGTATTTCCTAATAGGCCTTGGGATTTTTAAGTTTTTGAGGTCACTAAGCGCTTTTAATTATTTAACGTTCGTAATTAATATAGCCATAGGAAGCCTTGCTTTTCTTTTAGGAATATTGAGCGTAGTGGATTATTTAAAATTCAGGAAGACAGGCGACTCAAATACAAGCATACTGCAGCTGCCGCAATCAATAAAGAATAAGATCCATTCTATTATAGGAGGAGATTTCAGGCCGGACAAGAAGAGCAAGCAAATGACCTTGATTAAGATCGCTTGGGTTGCATTTACTGCAGGTTTTATGGTCTCTATTTTAGAGTCTATCTGCACAGGCCAGGTATATCTGCCTACAATTGCGTATGTCCTCAAGATACCGGATAAACATATACCGGCTTTGTCATATCTATTAATCTATAATCTAGCGTTTATAATTCCGCTGGTAATTGTATTTATTCTAGGCCTTTTCGGCGCAACCTCAAAGAGTTTTTCCAAATTTATGCAAGGCCACTTTGGCTTTATAAAACTCTCCACAGCAGCTTTATTCTTCGTCCTGGGCGCGGTCCTTATAATATTCAAATAATAGGGCCAAAGTAGAGCAAAAGTATATTAAAATGTATTTGACGATGCGGAGTTTTTAGAATAAACTGGTTCTACATGAACAAGAGCGCTGTTATTTTTATAATATTTATAATAGGTTTTGCCTCCGGCTGCGCTACTCAGGAATATAATACTGCCACTGGCAGGGAAGATATTATGTTTGTGGGCACTGATAAAGAAGTGAGTATAGGAAAAAGTATCGCAGAGAGCATTGAGAAAAGCAAAGAGATAAAACTGGACCCAGATCCGTTAATGACGGAACGCGTTAATAATGTTGGCCAGAAAATCGCTTCTGTTAGCGACAGGAAAGAGGTAAAATATTCATTTAGAGTTGTGGATAAGGATGACGTTAATGCGTTTGCTTTGCCGGGAGGGTATGTATTTGTTTTTAAAGGCCTAGTGGACAAGGTTTCTAAAGATGATGAGCTTGCGGCGGTTATTGCCCATGAAATAGCGCATGTGGTAGCCAGGCATTCTATAAAAAGACTACAAGGAAGCGTCGGATATGATATACTGCGTATATTGATGGCTGTTACGGGATCTGGCGGAGGAGACGCCGGCCGTATTGACTCTGCTTTTGGCCAATTGATTATGGCGTATTCCAGAGAGGATGAGGCGTTGGCTGACAAGATTGCGGTTAAATATTTAAAAGAGGCTGGTTATGATCCATGGGCAGTAGTGAGCCTACTTAAAAAGCTGCAGGAATCAGATAAAGCCGCGCCAATAAGGCCATACATCAACTATCGGTCTCACCCTTACGTTGCGGATCGTATACGCATGGTCAAACAGGAGCTTTCAGGCGAAGTGGATTTTAACGATTATATGAATAAGGCGATAGAATAATATTTTGTCTGCAATAACATAGTTAGGCAACGGAATGGAGGACGTTCGATATGCTTGAAAAAGATGATTTTACCACGCAGGATCCGTGGCGTATATTCAGAATTATGGCTGAGTTCGTGGAAGGATTTGAAGAGCTCGCTAAGATAGGCCCTGCGGTTACAATATTTGGCTCAGCCAGGACAAAATCAGGCGATAGATATTATAAATTAGCCGAAGAAACCGCGTTTTTATTGGCCAAGGACGGTTACGCGATAATTACAGGCGCTGGCCCTGGCATAATGGAAGCGGCGAATAAAGGCGCTAAAAAAGCAGGAGTTGTTTCCATAGGCCTGAACATACAAGTGCCTGTTGCGCAGAAACCTAATAGATTTGTAACAAAACTGTTGGATTTCAGGTATTTCTTCTGCAGGAAAGTGATGTTTTTGAAATACGCGAAAGCGTCCGTGATATTTCCTGGCGGATTCGGCACGATGGATGAATTTTTTGAGACTATAACGCTTATTCAGACGCAGAGGATGGAAAAATTTCCAGTGATACTGATAGGAAGCGAATATTGGAAAGGCTTGATGGATTGGATTAAGAAATCAATGCTTAACGGGGATCGCATATCAGGAGATGATTTGGATATATTTTGTATCGTAGATAATCCAGAAGAAGTTGTAAATAGCGTAAGGAATTTTTATTCTAAGCGTAAATAGATAAAAGGTTAAGGCTGAGGATAACCGTTTTTTTGTTGTAATCAAATTATCTTAGGTATATAATTTAGACATGGTTCATAGATTTATAAGCGATTTAAGAGAAGGAGAAATAGTAGAGTCAGTTTATCTTGTAAGAGAAAAATCTTTCGATATTACCAAAAATGGTAATCCGTATATCTCGCTCGAACTTTCCGATAAAACAGGCATGGTGGACTGCAGGAAGTGGGATGCCCTGAAATCATTGTTCGACTCTTTTAGCGTAGATGATTTTATTAAAGTAAAAGCAAAAGTAGAATTCTACAGAAATTACCCCCAGCTAAAAATAGACTCCATAGAAAAAACAAGCGAAAAATCAGTGGATATCTCGCTTTATATGCCTGTTTCAGACAGAAATAGAGATGAAATGTTCGAGGATTTCTTATCTAATATGAAATTGATTAAGAATTCCCATCTTAAGGCGTTAATAAACGGCATATTTTTAGATAAAGACGTATCTGAAAAATTTAGGACCGCTCCTGCCGCCAGCGATTTTCATCACCCATATATAGGTGGGCTCGTTGAGCATACGCTTGCCTGTGTTAAGCTTGCCAAGCTCATCGCTTCAGAATACAAAGACATAGACCTTGATCTACTTTTATGCGGCACTGCGCTTCACGACATAGGAAAGATAGAAGAGCTTTCATATAAGAGAAGTTTTTATTATACGGATAAAGGCAGGCTGATAGGCCACATAGTTTTAGGGGTAAATATTGTGAGCGCGGCGATTGATAATATCCCTGAGTTTCCGGAAGAGTTAAAAAATCTTATCCTGCATATAATACTTAGTCATCACGGAGAACATGAATGGGGATCGCCTAAGAGGCCAATGTGTTTTGAGGCGGTTATACTGCACCATATCGACAATTTGGACGCGAAGATAAATGGATTCAAACATTTTGTAAAGACATACAATGAGCCTGATTCCAGCTGGACAAAACCCAGCAAGATGTTCGGAGAAAGTTTGTATAAAAAATCGCTCCTTACTAGCCAGGGTTCTGTGGCGGATGAGGGGTAAAATTTTGTTTCACAAAATTTTGGGAGGTGAAATATGAAGAAAAAGAAAACCAGCAAGGTAGCCGCTAAGCCTGCTAAAAAATCGAAAAAGAAAATAGCCGCTAAAAAGCCGGCTATTAAGGCCAAGAAAAAAATAGCTAAAGCCAAAAAACAGCCTGCCAAGAAAGTCTCGTCTATCCCTAGCGGCGCATCTTTGGAGGAAATAGGTATAATAACGCATTATTTTCCTAAAGTAGACGCAGCCGTAGTGAAGCTTACAAAAAGCAGTTTATCCGTCGGAGACAAGATTGTTATAAAAGGCCATACGTCTGATTTTAAAGAAAAAGTGGCGTCTATCCAGCTTGACCATGCGCCGATACAAAATGCTGAACAGGGTATGGAAATAGGGTTAAAGGTTAAATCAAAGGTAAGAGAGCACGACGTTGTATATAAAGTTTTAACCTGACGTCAGGGGTTGAATTTACAAAAAAGTGTGCTATACTTTAAATGAAGCCGATAAAGTTAAAGAAGAATGCCTGATACAGGGCTAAGCCAGGTCGCGCAAGGCGATCAATCTTTATCGGCTTCTTTTTTTTGTTTCTTGCTCTTATGGAAAAATCCGATAATAAAAATACAATAGGGCTTGCGCTTGGTTCGGGAGCTGCTTTTGGTTTGGCTCATATAGGCGTTTTACATGTGCTGGAAAGAGAAAGAATACCTATAAGCATTCTTTCAGGCGCAAGTATAGGAGCTCTTATTGCGGCAATGTGGGGCATTGGTCTGGGCGCCAGAGAAATAGAGAGCATTTCCGAGGAATTAAAAAGAAAACTTAATATTATGAGGCTGTTGGATTTTACTTTTCCGATATCCGGAATACTTGCAGGCAAAAGATTGAAGAGGTTTTTAAGGACTATCCTGGGAGACAGGACATTTGATGACCTAAAGATACCTGTTAAAATAATGGCGTACGACCTTGCCAACAGAGAGATGATAACTATTGATAAAGGCATGCTTCTGGACGCTGTTTATAAAAGCGTCGCCATCCCAGGCATATTTCAACCTATAATGGAAGAAGGAAGGATGATTGTGGACGGAGGAACCCTGGATCCTGTGCCAGTGGACGTGCTTTTTAAAAACGGGGCTACGAAAGTGATAGCAGTAAACGTTTTGCCGGGCCCGAAAAATATATACGAAAGAAATATGGCTTTAAAAGAGCTTGCGAAGGAAGAGAAGAATGTGTTAAGACAGGGAACTCTGGATGAAAAAATCTGCGTTTATCTTACAAGGTTTTTTAGAAAGATATTTACGCCTAATATATTCGACGTTATAATGACTAGTATGCAGGCAATGGAATACAGCATAGCGGAGATAAGCTGCTGCAAGGCTGACGTAAGCCTTCATCCCGTATTAAGCGATGCGACTTCCACAGACTTTCATCTCGTAAAGCGGTTTGTAAAAACAGGAGAAGAAGAAACCCTAAGGAATATCGATAAAATAAGAGCGTTGAGAACTTTACAAAACTGACATTGTTAGAGTGTAAAGATTATGGAAAAACAAATTATTAAAGTATTGCTGGTGGATTTTAATCGTACAAATATATTGAAGATAAGAGATTTTTTTTCCAAGATAGAAGATGTCTCTTATAATATAGTCTGGCCTCAGGTTGGAGAAAATATCCTTAAAAAGGTGGAAGAAGAAAAGTTTGACATAATTCTCCTCTCGTATGATATCCCAGGTTTGAATGGCCTTGAGATCCTCGCAGATTTACAATATAAAGAATTGTCTGGGCCGGTTATCATGATGGCGGACGACAAGGATAAGGATTTCGCAACTCAGGCGATGCGGGAAGGCGCATACGATTACGTAATAAGAGAAGAAGGCTTCGAAGAAGGCCTTTCTATTATTATGTATAATGCCATGGCCGCATTTCATGCTTTAAAGGAAAGGGAGCGGCTGCAGAAAGAAGTAGCCGCCAAAAAAGTGGAGCTTGAGGCGGCAAATAAAAAATTACAGCAGCTGGACAGTATAAAATCAGATTTTGTGTCAAACGTGGCGCATGAGTTCAGGACGCCTCTTATGATCATAAAAGGCAACGTGGAACTTGTCAATAAGGGAGGGCTTGGAAATATTGCGCCTGCCCAAAAAGAGATGTTGGACGGAGCCATCGGCATAGTCAACAGGCTTTCCCGGCTTGTAAACGACCTTTTGGACATATCAAAGATAGAGTCAGGAAAAATGGAATTAAAAAAAGAACCCGTTGAAATAAATGAAATAATAGAGGAAAATTTGGTCGGTTTTGATAAGATAATAAAAGATAAAAAGCATAAATTACAAAAAGATCTTGCCAAGGATTTGCCGAAGATTGAAGTCGACAAGGACAAGGTGACCCAGGTATTTGTAAACCTCTTCAGCAACGCGATAAAATATTCGCCTGAATCAGGAACGATTACAGTAAAAACCGTTAACCTGGAAAAGGAAATAATGGTAGAGATCTCCGATACCGGTGAAGGCGTGGCGCCGGATAACTTGGATAAGATATTTGACAAGTTTACGCGCGTTACTGTTGAAAAAAAGGAAGGAACCGGCTTAGGGCTTCCCATAGCGAAGGATATAGTCAGTCTCCATAAAGGCAGGATATGGGTGAAAAGCGAGCTAGGAAAAGGGAGCCAATTTTATTTTACATTGCCTAAGTAGTATCCGAACGAGTAGTTTGAGCCGGAAAAGTCAAACAGGAGCGAATTATGTTTCTTGACAGAATGGCGGAAGATATAAAATCCGCAATGGATAAGGATCCTGCGGCAAAGAGCATGCTGGAAATCGTACTTTGCTATCCAGGGGTTCACGCGTTGTGGTTTTATAGAATCTCGCATTTTTTATACAGCAGAAAGATATATATACTCGCAAGGATTGTGTCTCATTTTGCGAGATTCATCACAGGGGTGGAGATTCATCCTGGCGCAAATATAGGCAGGCGTGTGTTTATAGACCATGGCATGGGCGTTGTGATAGGCGAGACTTCGGAAATAGGAGATGACAGCATTATCTATAAAGGCGTTGTGCTAGGCGGCACAAGCCTTGAAAGAGGTAAACGTCACCCTACCCTTGGGAAAAATGTCGTAGTGGGGTCAAACGCCTGCATACTCGGGCCTATTAAAATAGGCGATAGCGCAAAGATAGGCTCCGGTTCCGTTGTTATAAAAAACGTCCCTATGGGCGCGACCGTAGTTGGCGTGCCGGGCAAGATAGTTGAGAAAAAAATTGCTGAAAAATTAGAACTGGATTTTGAGCACGGAAATCTGCCTGATCCCGTAGCGGATGTGGTGAAGATCATGATCAAGATGCAGCACGAATTAGAGCAAAGGCTTGTAGCTATAGAAAAGGATCACAACATAAAGGCCAGAAATATTTTTCACGAGTATGAAGAAAAGGCTACGGAAGAGCTGCCTGATGACAAGTAATGTTTATATGGCAAGGGTAGTGTTTGGCGTAATAGATTTTCTATCAGCTAGTATTGACAAAAAATAGACGGTAGTGTATAATTAAACAAAATTTATGGAAGGAGGGTAGTAAAGGTGCAGAAAGGAAAAGTGAAGTGGTTCAGCAATCAAAAAGGCTATGGCTTTATTACTCCTGAAAATGGAAAAGATGTGTTTGTGCATCATACGGCCATACAGGGGGAAGGTTATAAGACTTTGCAGGAAGGCCAGGAAGTGGAATTTGAAGTTGTCCAGGGGCCAAAAGGAGAGCAAGCAGCCAACGTAACCAAATTATCGTAAACTTTAGCAAGACTATCTTTACCCTGCCTTTTTTTGTTGAGAGGAAACGCTTCGAAATAAAAAAGGCGGGGTTTTTAATTTAATATGTCTGATCTCATAAGAGTCTGGAAAGAAATGGATGTTTCTGATATAGAAAAGCACCTCCTTATAGCAGGCGAGGTTACAGGGGATTGTTCCAGTTGCAGAGAACTGGGCATTAATTACTCTTCTGCGAAATCATGCCCGAAATGCGGAAGCGAGTTTAAGTATATCGCCACCAGGTTTTACGAGACGAGAAAAATAAAACAGAGAAGGCCGGATCTTATATTTATAGACTTCGAGGATTATAAAAAGGCGACGGGCAAGATAAAGGCGAAGAACTTCTTTTTTGTTTTATAGAGAATATTTTATAATAGCCCACAAGACGCTGAAAGAATAGATCTTTTTGAATTTTTTTCCTTCCTTAAATGTTCTTGCCTTGTAAGGGATAGACACCTCTTTTATTTTAAAGCCGGATTTACTTATTTTTGCTGTTAGTTCAGGCTCTATTCCAAAGCCCTTGGATTCCAGCTTGAGGCCTTTAATAACATGTTTCTTGAATACCTTAAAACATGTCATGCAATCCGTAAGAGATGTTTTGCGCAGCATGTTTGTAAGAGATGTGCTGAAGCGGTTCGCTAGAAAATACAAAAAGCGCATTCCTTTAGGATGGGCCTGAGCCAGAAACCTGGAACCGTATACAACGTCCACGTTTTCTTCTACGATAGGCTTTAGAAGGTTGGGGTATAAGGAAGGGCTGTATTCCAGATCAGCGTCTTGTATTATGATTATATCGCCTGTAGCGTGATTGATTCCTGATATAAGCGCGGCGCCTTTGCCTTGATTTTTTACATGTCTTATCACTCTTATGGAGGATATTACAGAGGTAGCTTTTTCTACTGTCTTGTCGGTCGAGCCGTCGTCTATAAGTATCAGTTCTTTTTCGGACACCCCGCAGGAAGACAGGTTTAACGATTTTATCTCCTGCATTACCTGGGCAATAGAGCTTTCTTCGTTATAAGCCGGAATTAAAATAGAAAGTTTCATAAAGTGCAGTATATCCGAAAACGCCTATTTTTGCAACCCTATTCGCAGGCGGTATCTATTTGTTGACCGGGATGTGTTTTTGAGATATAATAAAACACAAATGAGCATAGGGAAAAGGAAGGCATTATTAGCTGAGCATGAAGCGGGTATTGCGGAAATAATACAATACCTTCTCAAGGCCTGGGATTACGATACAGTTATTATTGCTAAGGGCTCGGCTGTATTAGACGCAGTAAGGCGGGAACAGCCTGATATTATTATAATAGCCTGGAATCTGCCTGATATTGATGGCCTAAAGATATCCAAAATTCTAAAAGAAGATTTTCTTACCGCGCATATCCCAGTAATAATCCTTATAGACAAAAAGCAGATAAGAAAAAAAATGCTGGAAATAGAGCAGGGCGTGGATGATTATATCGCTAATCCTCCTGACCCGATAGACCTAGAGGTTCGCATGGAGCTTGCTTTGCGCAGGACTAGCCACCAGCTTTACGCGAACGCCCTCACAAAACTCCCCGGAAACAAGCAGATAGAAAAGGCCATACATTCCAGGATGGAAGAGAAAAAGCTTTTTTCGGTCGCGTATTATGACATAGATAATTTTAAATCATTTAATGATAAATACGGTTACATGAAAGGCGACAGCGTCATAAGGCATGTCGCTTATATTATAGCTACCACAGTCAAAAGATACGGCAATCTTAATGATTTTGTAGGCCACATAGGGGGAGATGATTTTGTGGTAGTTACAACGCCTGACAAAGACAGGCTGATCGCGTCCGAGTCAATACTTGCTTTTAACAGAGCCATACATTTTCATTATTCAAGAGAGGACAGAGGTAGGACTTATGTAGTTTCCAAAGACCGCCGCGGGAATGTAGTAAATATGCCTCTTATGAGCATTTCCATAGCCATAGCGAACAATAAGCATTTCCCTATAAAAAATATGGTGGAACTGATGGAGACGATTACGGAGATAAAGAGTTATTTAAAAACATTGCCGGGCAGTAATTTTCTTGTGAACCGCAGGCAGATTGAAAAGAATGTGTTTATTGGCAACATTGATATAGAAGAAAAGGCAATCGTAAACAAAGAAGAAAGATTTAAACATAAGCCGCTTGGCCAGATATTGCTTGAGTCGCAGATAATTACGATCGAACAGCTCGAAATAGCGCTTAACAAGCACTGGACCACGGGCCAGAAGATAGGCCAAAGCATTATAGGCCTTGGCATGGCATCCTCCGGTGATGTCGTGAGGGCCCTGGAATCTCAGTTTAATGTTCCGCACTTTGATATCAGGAACTTAAGTGAAAACGGGGAGTTGAAAGAAATAATCGCTAAAGTGTCTTTTGAGATAATGAAACATTACGGCGTTTTGCCTGTGAGAAAAGACAAGAATGTATTGCTTTTAGCGATGCTTGACCCTAAGAATATGGAAGCTGTGGCTAAGATAAAAAATCTTACAGGCTGCGTTATAACGCCTTTGTTTGTCCTGGAAAGCGAATTTACCGAGATATTTGACAGGATACTAAAAAAAGAAAAAGCCGATAAAGGCTTATAGCTTCGGCTTTTCATCGCTTGGCAACCCAGCCGCCATATTATTACTGACTGCCTAACTAACCCTCTGATTTTATTGGGTTACGGCTTGTCAGAACAACTTAGGCCCGTAGGCTTTGCGCCCCCTGATTTCTCAGGGTTTGCCCTTATCGGCTATAATAAGTATAGCATAAAAAACAGTTTTTTCAAGCAGGAGAGGGGTGAAAGATTGGAAAGATATAAGATGCAGGGCATAGTAATTCTATGTCTTTTATTATGCTGCGCAACTGATACCTTTGCAAAGGCAGGCCCTATTCCGATACGCAACCAGATGCCGTTATATCTTATCTATTTGCAGATGGAACCTGATAAAGCAAGCGTTGTAGAGCAGGATAGATTTAGTGTAAATACAGACTATACTGTTTCAAATGTGACGGTCAGCTGTTTTACCCCGGCTTCTTCGCTTTATAAGATAGATATTGACGCGGAAATTTCCAGGTTTACTCTGGATCTAAGATACGGAATTTTCGAAAACGCGGAAGTTGGACTGGAAGTGCCTTATATAAGTTTATCGGCTGGGTATCTTGATGAATTTGTAGAGGGATTTGAAGACACTGTAGGAGCGACTACTCCGCGTTCCAGGACGCGACAAGGATCTTATAATTTCAATTATTCATTTATTTACGATAGCCAGAATTTAATAAAAAGAACCAATGCTTCGGATGGATTAGGCGATGTCGTATTAAAGGCAAAATATCAGATTTTAGAAGATGATGGATATGTGTTTCTACCTAATATGTCTTTAAGGGCGGCGGTTAAACTGCCTACGGGAGAAAAGAGGTCTTTGCTTGGGAGCGGGGAATTGGATTACGGGCTTGGCTTGCTTTTAGATAAGACGTTCTCTGAAAAGATAACAGTATACGCCGGGTGTAATTTTGTAATTATAGAAAAGCCAGATTTTTTCAGCGTTTTAAATTTAAAACAAAACATGGTTTCCGGGATTATAGGGGTAGAATATTTTTTAACGCAAAGATTTTCTTTAGTAACGCAGGTTACGGGAAACACAACGCCTTATCCGTCTAGCGGGACAAACGCCTTGGACGAAGATGCGCTTGACGTAGGCATCGGATTTAACTATTTTTGGAAAGAAAAACAAAACGTATCCTGGCATTTTGCTTTTACTGAAAACATTAACTCTGCCGCAAGCCCTGACGTAAGTTTAAATATGGGCTGGAAAATGGGGTTCTGATTAACATGAAAAAATTCTTTATAGTGGTAATTATTATTTTTATATTGCTGGCTGCGGCAACAGCCTTATTTGTGCTTACTTTTGACGCCAATCGCTACAAGGGCGTCTTGATAACAAAACTAGAAGAATCCATGGGTAGGGATTTAGCTATAGACAATGTTTCCCTTAGCCTGTGGCATGGTCTGGGCATTGAGGCAAAAGGTATTGTTATAAAAGACAAGGATAAAACGTGGAATGATCCTCTAATGAAGATAAAAAGCCTGAATATCAGCGTAAGGATTCCGCCGCTTTTAAAAAAAGATATTCAGATTCAAAGATTATCTATCCCTGACCTCAGTATAAATACCGGCTCCGGCACGAATTTCAGGTGCGCGATTGATTTAAAAGTGGATATCTTGATCAACAGCCTGTCGCAGGACGATATGTTAAAGACATTAAGCGCAAAAGGAAAGATGAAAGTGGACAACGCGGTTCTGGAAAATATGAATGTTTTAAATGTGGCGCTGGATAAGCTGAATATGCTGCCGGGTCTTGTCCAGAAATTAAAAGACAAGCTGCCTGAAAGATACGGCAAGCTTTTGAAGCAGAATTATACCGCATTCAAGCCCATGGACGCGGATTTCGAAATAAGAGACGCCAGGATTTATTTTAACGAGCTTTTAGTGGAATCAGACGCTTTTTATCTGACAAGCAAAGGCTCTGTCGGCATAGCGGATCAAAGCCTTGACATCAGCTCAAATTTTTTTATACCAAAGGATCTTTCAGAAGCGTTCACCGGAGCAGTGCCTGAGCTTGAGTATCTCACGGATGACAACGGCTTGATAACAATGCCCCTTGATATAAAAGGAAAGGTTCCCAGCATATCCGTAATGCCAAATCTTAACTATGTATTGCAGAAATTAATTAAATCAAAAGGCCAGGAACTTTTGCAGAAGCTTTTTAAGAGTAGGTAGCTCATAAGGCTATAGAAGACATATAAGTTGTATATAAAATAATTTTTTGCCTTGCCCTTGAAAGTAAACGTTTTCCGTGGTATACTTTTATATAAGAGAGAGGCCCTGCGTTTTATACATGCCTGCAAGTTGGTAGAATCAAGTATTTTTAAAAATGTCGTTTTGTAAGCGTAAAACCGCCAATTTTTTTAAATTTAGCATTACAGGCTATTATGGATTATCAGGCTACTGAAAACCATTTCTTAAAGCTGCACGAATGCTTCCTTTCCTTTGGGCCTGACACAAAAGAAAATATAAACCGCCTGGTATCGTTATGCGGGGGATTGATGGGCGCGACATGCGCCCTTTATAATCGCCTGGATGGCGACATGCTTTGTTCTATAGGCAAATGGAACGCTCCTTCGGATTGCAGTTTAGTTGACAAGGCGGAGGGCCATATCTGTTACGATGTTATAAAAAACGCCATAGACGACGTTGTTTTTATACGCCACCTTCAAAGCACCCCGTATGCGAATTCAGATTTAAATGTTAAGAAATATGGCCTCCAGACATATATGGGCTGCGCAGTAAAATTCTACGGCGAATATAGGGGTGCGCTTTGCGTTGTTTATCAGAAGGATTTTGTTCCGACTACTGAAGAAGAAAAATTGATGGAATTTATAGCTTCCGCTATAGGCGTTGAAGAAGAGCGCGGTATGGCGAAAGAAGCGCTTAAAAAAAGCCTGCATGAGAAAAACCTTATCCTTGATAATATGCTTGAACTAGTGACGTATCAAGACGGGGCCAATAAAATTATATTGGCAAACAAGGCAACCGCCGACTCGTTTAACACGACTCCTGAGCTTCTGGAAGGGAAAATATGTTATAAAGTTTTTCATAATATTGATAAGCCGTGCGAAAATTGTCCTGTGGTCAGGGCTTGGAAAACAGGAAAGGTGGAGGAAGAAGAGATGATTGCTCCTGATAAGAGAGCATGGGTCATCAGGGGCATACCATTAAAAGATAGTGAGGGTAACCTGAAAGGCATTCTGGAGGTAGCTAGAAATATAACCGCCAGCAAAATGTCCGAAAAAAAGCTGGAGCTGTTAAATAAGGAGCTTTTGCAATCAAATAAGAAGCTAAAAACCCTTGTTATAAAAGATCCTCAAACAGGGCTTTATAACTACAAGTATTTTAAAGAGATAATGGAGTCGGAATTTTACAGAGCCAAAAGATATCATCAGCTGCTCTCGCTGATATCTGTCGATGTAGATTATTTCAGGTCTGTAAATGACGCCTATGGTTATAAAGTCGGAGATATGGTGCTTAAACAACTCGCTTGGAAGCTCAAAAAATTAGTAAGAATACACGATTATGTAATAAGGTTAGGAGGAGAGGAGTTTGTTGTTATATTGCCGGGCAACGACAAGAAGAGCGCGTTGGAACTCGCCCATAGAATAGCTAATGTTATAAAGATGCATACTTTTGGAGATAAAAAAAATGAGATTAGATTGCGGCTGAGTATGGCTGTTGTTTCTTATCCTGAAGACGAGGTATCCAGAGGTTCTGAATTTATTGAAATGGCGGAAAAGATTTTAAACAAGGTAAAAGAGCATGGCGGAGATAAAGCGTGTTCCATGGCGGATATGCAGGATGACAAGGCTTTATCTCATAAAGTAATAAGCATTAAGAATTTGAAACAGAGGCTTGCGAAGCTTACAAAAAAGGCTAATCAGAGTTCTATTGAGTCAATTTTTGCATTCGCGAAAACTATAGAACTTAAAGATCATTATACGGGAAATCATGTTGAAAGGACTGTTTATTATGCAAATAGGATTTCAAAACGCCTGAAGCTGCCTCCGGAAGATATAAAGCTTATAGAGCAAGCGTCAATGCTTCATGATTTAGGCAAGATCGGCATAAGCGAGAAGATTCTTTTAAAAAAAGGAGCCCTTACCAGAAAAGAATATGAAAAGATCAAGGACCATCCTAAGATAGGGGTTGATATAATAAGGCCTATACAATCTTTCCATAACCTGCTGCCTTTGATTCTTTATCATCATGAAAGATGGGACGGAAAAGGTTATCCGTTTGGATTGAAAGGAAAAGAGATACCAATAGGCGCGCGTATCATAGCTATTTCTGATGTTTACGAGGCCCTGATATCAGACAGACCTTATCGAAAAGCGTTATCAAAAAAACAGGCCCTCAAGATAATTAAAGAAAATAGCGGCACACAATTTGACCCGAAGATTGCGGATGTGTTGTTAGATGTGCTGAAAGAAAAGAAGGATTAGAATTTTATAAAAAAGGTGTATTTTGCTTCGTTGCTCTTGAATTCCGATTTGCCCCTCATTTTTAAAACCCGCACGCTTGTTTTTTCTCTTACCTTTGATTCCAATTCTTTTGCCTTAAAATAAGGATAGAAAATATCTATACCGATAGCCCTTTCCCACTGGTCTCTTAAAATTATTTTTTCCGCATTTTCATCAATTGGCTTATTGCTGGGCTGAATGTTAACCCATTCAGAAAAAGAGCAAGATATAGCGCCTGAGGCAAGGCCTGAGTCTGCGCCTGCATGTGCGCATATAGGCATTATAATAAAGCCCGCTGTTAAGATAATGATTAGCTTAAGCATCTTGCCTTCCTCCTAATATAACTATACCATATTTAAGGCAATGTTTCAAATTTAAAGTGGCTTGTAATACTATGTATTATAATGGGTTAGGATTATTATAAAATATAGGTTATATTCTTCTTGATTTTGTATAAAAAAGAGGTAATATTGTTAAAAGATTCCTTGCTTCGCAAAATTTGAAAGGACGTAAATATGAAAACAAAAGGCTCGGCTTTGATTATACTTGGCGCTATAGGAGTAATATTTGTGTTAACATTTGATATAATAACCGGAAAGACGGAAAATTATATAGGGCCAAAGTCTATAATTGCCATTATAATTTGCGCGCTTTTGATAATTCAGGGAGTTGTCTTTTTACTAAAAAAGCCAAAAGCCTGATCTTTTCTTAAATAAAAAATATATCCTGCTGTGCCCCTCAGGCATAATTATGTGAATCACTTCCTCTTGATTATTTTTCTACCCAAGTAGTATACTAAACCTGTCTTGTTGTTACCCGCAAAACATTATCTCGTCCTCATGATAACCAAGGAGGTGCGCCTTGAAGTATTACCTGCTCCTAGCGATAACCGTTATGGTTGTTTTTAATTTCACCGGTTATGTTTTTTGCGATGATGCGTGGGTTCCCGCGTCTGGGATTAAGGACTCTGATTTAAAAGAGGTCAGCATAGATTATGACAACAAAGGCGTTATTTATGCAACTAGCGCAAAAGCCTTGTACCGGACAGATGATAACGGCAATGCTTGGCTAGAGGTATTTTCCAGCCAAATAAACGATGATACGATTAATTTTATCAGGGTTTTCGAGCATGGCGTTTTCGCCTGCACAAAAAAGGGCGTATTCACGAGTAACGACGGCAAGCTAAGCTGGAAAAAAATATTTAAAGGCGTTGGGGAAAAAGAAAACAATGTAGCGCACATCGCGTTTTCAAAGGACAAGATAATTTATCTCGCTACAGGCGCGGGCCTTTTTATAAGCGGCAATAACGGCATGGAGTGGGCCAAGGATAATATAGGAGGGACTGGCTTTGGTTTAAAGTGGATTGAGTTTTTGGATGATGTGATTTTTGTTGTAACGGAAAAAGGCGTTTACAAGAATTCAGGCGCTGGCTGGAAAAGGACATTTGTGACATCCAGGGAAGACTCGGAGAGAGATGCGGACGCTTCAGATGAGCTGCTGGAGGCGGTAAAACAGGTAAATAGCTTAGCTATTCATGAAAATACAGTATTTCTTGCGGCTGATTCCGGAATCTTTACAAGTGAAGATAAAGGCGAAACGTGGAAGAGTTTTATTGACGCAGGCCTTATGTCTTCGCGCGTAAAACGTATTTTATTCAGCGGCGCCTTATACGCTATAACAGACAAGGGAATTTTTATTTTTTCAGATAAAGACAAATTATGGCAAAATTTATATAAGGGCATGGCTACCAAAGAAGCAAATTCTATGGCGGTAGATTCTGATGGTAATATTTGGGCTGCGACAAAGAAAGGCTTATATGCGCTCAGGCAGAATGCGACAACCAGTTTAGCCGCGGACACTAGCCTCGAGAACCAGAAGAGAGATATTTTAAAAAATTTTGAAAAGGAGCCTACTATTAACGATGTGCAGGAAGCGGCTATCAAATATGCGGAAGTGCACCCTGACAAGATAAAAGAATGGAGAAATTCCGCGGACAAAAAAGCTTTTCTTCCAAGTATTTCAATCGGGGCGGACAGATACCTGACTGATTATTGGCACTGGGATTCAGGCACAAATCCCGACACGCTGCAGAAAGGAAAAGACGCTATCAGCTGGGATATCGCAATGACTTGGGATATGGGGGAGCTTATCTGGAACAACGACCAGACGTCCATAGACACTAGATCCAAGCTTATGGTGGAACTTAGGGATGATATAATGAATGAGGTTACAAGGACGTATTTTGAAAGAAGAAGGCTTCAGATAGATTTAATAGCTTCTCCCCCTAAAGACTTAAAGTTTAGCCTTGAAAAAGAGCTCAGACTTCAAGAGCTGACCGCGGACATAGACGCCTTAACCGGCAACTACTTTTCCAGGCGCCTCCAGGAATAGCTCAGCAACTTTATAAAACTAATATTGTCAGTTCGTAAAGTTGTTTAATTTTTTCTTGACGTAATAGATAGTATATGATAAACTTATGGGCAATGGAAAAAGCAAACTACAGAAGATTCGTAAGCCCAGGCACTATCTGTTTTATAATTTTGTTTTCCTCGCTATTTTTAAATAGCCCTTATATATATGCCGCTAAGGTACCTACCTTGGCAAGTGACGCGGAAACTTACAGGACAAACGGATATAATGCGCAGCAGCGCGGGGATATAGATACAGCTATAGAGTGGTATCAAAAGGCAGCTAGTATCAATCCTGACTATGCTTCTCCGCATAATGATCTCGGTGTTTTATTTGAAATAAAAGGATGGATGGATAGGGCGGAGGCAGAATACAATAAGGCCCTCGCCATAGACCCTAATTATAAAGAAGTTTATGCAAATCTGGCGCTTCTTTATGAAAGAAAGGGCGAGCTGGAAAAAGCCGCTTTTAACTGGATGAAGAGGTATAAATTAGGCTCCCCGAAAGATCCATGGACACAAGAAGCAAGAAACAGGCTGGAAAAACTTGGACTTCTTGATAAAACAAAAGACGTCGACGTTGAAATAGAACGGCAAGTTACCGTTGAAAAACAGATACAGAAAGAAAAGCCTGCTGTAAAAGAATCTAAGCCTGAAGTAAAAAAAAATAATAAGTCCAAACAAAAAAAAGAGTCTGAATGGACAAAGATAGGCCCTGAAGATAAAAAGCCTGCCAAAAAGAAAGCGTCCAAATCAAAAAGCAGTATGGACAGCGAATTGCAGAAATCTCTGATGCTGGCTGAGGAAAGGCTGAAAAAGGAAAGCGCTTCCGTTGCGAAGGTAGATGCCGGGATAAAATCAACAGCTAGCAGCGAGGTAAGTTCCTCTTATAACAGAGCGAAAGATTGTTACAATAAAGGCGAATACGCGAAAGCGCTGGATATAATAAGGATTGCCAAGCAGGATTTTGCGGATAACAAATTGCTTTTGGCTTTGGAAGAAGAGATAAAGTTTAAAATGAAGGAGGCGAGAATCGAGGATTATTACAAAGAAGGTATGATACATTACCGCCAGAAAGATTTTGCAGGCGCCAAAAAAGAATTCGAAGCAATACTGAGTATTTTACCAGAATAAAACTGCCTGATCTATGCAAAGAAATACCCTTCCTATCTTAGGAAATCCCGTATAAATAATGAATGACTAAAAAAGAAAAACTTTTTTTGATTGATGGAAATTCTTATTGTTACAGGGCTTTTTATGCCATAAGAGAGCTCAGGAATTCAAAAGGCAAGCCCACAAACGCTGTCTACGGGTTTATTTTGATGCTTAAGAAGCTGCTGGAAAAAGAAAAACCTGCTTATCTTGCCGTTGCGTTTGATATGAAGGGCCCTACGTTCAGGCATGAACAGTTTGAGGATTACAAGGCGCATAGAAAACCTATGCCCGATGACCTGGTGAGCCAGATGGGCCTTATAAAGGAAACTGTAGCAGCATACAATATACCTATTTTTGAAAAGCAGGGTTTTGAGGCGGACGATATCCTGGCTACTATCGCTAAAAAAGCGTCCCAGCAGGGCGTAGATGTTTATATAGTAACCGGAGACAAAGACATGCTTCAGATAGTCGATAAAAATATAATGGTTTACAGTACTAATAAAGATGGCCTTATCTATGATAGTGAAAAGGTAAAGGAGAGGTTTTCGGGGCTTGAGCCAGGCAACATAACTGATTTTATCGCGCTTGCGGGAGATACGACTGACAATATTCCAGGCGTGCGCGGCATAGGAGAAAAAACAGCCATAGAGCTTATAAAAGAATTCGGAAGCCTGGACAATATTTACAAGAACCTTGATAAGATAAAAAGCGAGCCAAGAAGAAAGATGTTGTCCGAACAGGAAGGTAATGCAAGGATGTCCAAAGAGCTGGCAACGGTGGATTTAGCCGTGGCTATGGAAACAGATGTTGCCCTCATGCGCATAAAAGAGCCTGATGTAGAAAAACTGTTAAACATTTTTAAGGAGTTGGAATTTAAAAATTTTGCAAAAGAGATTGCCTCCTGTAATTCAGACGTTCATAGGGATGCATGTTACAAAACAATAGCCAACCTTGAAGATCTTAAGAAAATTATTCTGGAAATGAAAAAAAATTTGGAATTTGTGCTGGATACTGAAACTACAAGCGAACATCCTATGGAAGCAAAACTTGTTGGTATATCGTTTTGTTGGAAAGAAGGCGAGGCGTATTACGCAGCTTTAAGCCCTGAATCCCATGCAAAAGGCATAGATTTAGAGACAGCCATTAAAGAGCTGAAGCCTATCCTGGAGGACGAAAAAATAAAAAAAATCGGACAAAATATAAAATATGACAAACTGGTATTGTCAAATTACGGCATAGATGTAAAAGGCATCGCTCATGATACAATGATAGCGTCCTATCTGTTGAATCCTTCCAGGATGAGCCACGGCCTGGACGACCTTGCGTTTGAATTTCTTGATCATAAAATGACTTCTATCAACGAACTTTTAGGCACAGGCAAGAAGAGGATTACAATGGATGCGGTTGACATTGAGAAGGTTTCCATGTATTCATGCGCAGACAGCGATGTTACGCTGAGGCTTAAAAATATATTTGAAAAAGAGCTTTTTAAAAGAGAGCTGGAATCGCTTTTTAGGGATATAGAACTGCCGCTTGTAGATGTTTTGAGCGATATGGAAAGGAACGGGATAAAGATAGACGTTGATTTTTTAAAAGAGGCCTCGTCCGATATGGAGAAAGAACTCTCGGCGCTTATCAAGGATATATACAAAATAGCGGGCGAGGAATTCAATATCAATTCTCCGAAACAGCTTAGCAAGATTTTATTTGAAAAATTAGGACTGCCTGTTGTAAAAAAGACGAAGACAGGCGTTTCTACGGACGTAGAGGTTCTGGAAACTCTTTCTCCTTTACACTCTTTACCGAAAGAGCTCCTGAGATACAGGGAGTTGTCCAAGTTGAAATCCACTTATGTGGACGCGCTGCCAGAGCTTATTAATAAAGAAACAGGAAGACTTCATACTTCTTTTAACCAGGCGGTTACTGCTACGGGGCGGCTTTCATCCTCTAATCCAAATCTTCAGAACATACCTATCAAGACAGAAGAAGGCAGAAAGATAAGAAAGGCGTTTATAGGCGAAAAAGGCAATCTTATAATGTCAGCTGATTATTCCCAGATAGAGCTCAGGATCCTGGCGCATCTCTCGAAAGACCCTGAGTTAATAGCAGCATTTGAAGAGGATAGAGACGTACATAGCCATACGGCTTCTCTTGTTTTCGGGGTGGATGAAAAAGAGGTGACGCCTGATATGAGAGCAAACGCCAAAACAGTTAATTTCGGGATTATTTACGGCATCAGCGCCTTTGGATTAGGCAAGGGCCTTGGCATAAATCCCGGCAACGCCCAGCAATTTATAGATTCGTATTTTGAAAGGTATCCAGCTGTAAGAGTTTATATGGAGGATAAGATTGAAGAAGCGCAAAGCGCAGGATACGTGACAACGCTTTTTAACAGAAGAAGGTATATCCCGGAGATAAATACAGGCGGCATGAGAGAGCGGCAGCAGGCGGAAAGGATTGCCATAAATACGCCTGTTCAGGGTTCAGCAGCCGATCTGATAAAAATTGCGATGATAAATATCCACAGGTCTATGAAGGAGAAAAAACTAAAATCTCTCATGACTTTACAGGTGCATGATGAGCTTGTTTTTGAAGTGCCAAAGAATGAGCTGGACAGAATGAAAGAGCTTGTAAAAGAAAAAATGGAAGGCGCGGTGAAACTGCTGGTTCCTGTAAAAGTAAGCGTGAAATACGGCAAGAATTGGCTGGAGATGGCTTAATAATCGCAAATGGTTGAGTTATGATAATCGGCATTACGGGAAGTTTTGGGAGCGGAAAAACTACGGTTGCAAAAATGTTTGCAAGGCTTGGAGCTTATGCAATCGACGCGGATGAAGTCTATCATTCTTTAATTAGGCGAAAGGAAGGATGTTATAAAAAAATAGTAAAGTGTTTTGGAAAAGACGTATTGGACGCCTCCGGCCGAATAGACAGGAAAAAGCTCGGGAAAATTGTTTTTAAAGACAGGGCAAAGCTTAAGCTTCTGAACAGTATTACTCATCCGGAGATCGTTAAAGAGATAAAAAGAATTGCAAGATCAAAAAAAAGCGAATTTATTATTGTTGATGCGCCGCTTTTAATAGAATCCGGTTTTTATAAGGAAGTGGATAGGATAATATTAGTGGCCAACAGGAAAGAGGATCAGGTTAAAAGAAAAAGAGAGTCAGCTGGTTTGCCTGCCAAAGAGACCCTGAAGAGAATAAGGATGCAAATGTCTTTTAAGAAAAAACTGGCATTCGCGGATTTCATTATAGATAATAGCGGGTCAAGGCTAAGCACATTAACCCAGGTCAGAGAGATCTGGAAACAAAGAGGAGCGTAATATGGATGTAAAAGAAAAGCTGGATATTGAGAAAATGAAATCAATGAAGATATCAGAGTTGAATAAGCTTGCGCATGATTTGAATGTGAACGGGGTAAGCGGACTCAAAAAACAAGACCTGATATTCAAGGTTCTCCAGGCTCAGACAGAAAAGGACGGGCTGATATTTGGAGAAGGGGTGCTGGAGATATTGCCAGATGGGTTTGGTTTTCTCCGCTCGCCGAACTATAACTATCTGCCTTGCCCTGACGACATATACATATCGCCTTCACAAATCAGGAAATTTGAACTCAGAACAGGCGATACAGTGAGCGGGCAGATACGACCTCCTAAAGAAGGAGAAAGATATTTTGCGCTATTAAAGGTGGAGGCTGTTAATTTTGAAAGCCCCGAGGCCGCAAAGGATAAGGTGCTCTTCGACAACCTTACTCCTATATATCCTAACGTAAGGTATAAATTGGAGACAAAAACAATAGATACGTCTATGCGCATAATGGATCTTTTAACTCCTGTGGGAAAAGGCCAGAGGGGCATGATAGTTGCGCCTCCTTATAGCGGCAAAACTATAATAATGCAAAAAATAGCCAACAGCATTGCGACTAATTTTCCAGACGCTATTATTATGGTGTTATTGATAGATGAGCGGCCTGAAGAAGTTACCGATATGCAGAGATCGGTAAAAGGCGAGGTTATCAGCTCTACCTTTGACGAGCCTGCTGAAAGGCATGTCCAGGTCGCGGAGATGGTGCTTGAAAAAGCGAAGAGGTTGGTGGAGCACAAAAAAGACGTAGTGGTGCTTTTGGACAGCATAACAAGGCTGGCTAGGGCGTATAACACCGTAGTGCCGCATTCAGGCAAAATACTTTCTGGCGGCGTGGATTCAAACGCGCTTCATAAGCCAAAAAGATTTTTTGGCGCGGCAAGGAACATAGAAGAAGGCGGCAGCCTTACCATTATAGCGACGGCCCTTGTGGATACAGGCTCAAGAATGGATGAAGTCATATTTGAAGAATTTAAAGGAACGGGTAATATGGAGTTACAGATGGACAGGACTCTTTTTCAGAGAAGGATCTATCCTGCTATAGACATAAAAAGGTCCAACACCAGGAAAGAGGAGCTGCTTGTAGATCCAAAAGAGTTGCAGAGGATATGGCTTCTTAGAAAAGTCCTGAATGAATTAAACAGCGTAGAAGCGATGGAGCTTCTGATAGAGAAGATCTCTAAAACCAAGACAAACGAAGATTTCTTGGACAGCATGAATAAATAGGAATCAAATTTTGTTTCACAAAATCTAGGAGGAGAAAATGAAGGAAAAAATTCACCCGGAGTACAAGGAAGCGATTATCACATGCGCATGCGGAGAGGTTATTCATACCCGCTCTACAAAGCAGAACCTGCGCGTGGAAATATGTTCTAAATGCCATCCGTTTTTTACAGGCAAGCAGAAATTTGTAGATTCCGCAGGCAGGGTAGAGAAATTCTTAAAGAAGTATAAAAAAGAAGAGAAAAAAGAAGACAAGAAAGAAGAGAAGAAATAACCCCAGCGTCCCGTCCCGCGCCTAATAAACTTGACACTCTGACAATGTCACTTTTGTAAAGTTTATGCTTTATGCTGTCGGATCCAGGGATATAATCTTGACACTCTGACAATGTCGCATTTGTAAAGTTTATGCTTATGTTGTAAGGATAATAATATTATGTTCGAAAAATTAGACTCTTTATTAAAGCGTTATGATGAGCTGCATGGGTTAATGGCGGATCATGATATCATGTCCGATATGGATAGATATCAGAAGCTCGCCAAAGAGCTGTCTTCGCTCGAAGATATTGTTAAAAAATATAACGAGTACAAGAGGGTTGTTTCTGAGATAGGCGATGCAAGGCACCTTTTGGAGAAAGAATCCAATAAAGAAATTATTGAAATGGCCGAGAAAGAGGCCGAGGAGCTTGAAGAAAAAAAGAAACAGCTTGGGCTTGCATTAGAAGAGATGATGCTCGAGGAAGACCCTGATTCAGATAAAGACGTTATTATGGAGATAAGAGCGGGTACAGGTGGCGCGGAGGCGTCGTTATTTGCAGGGGACCTGTTCAGGATGTATTCTAAATACGCCGCAAAAAACAACTGGAAGGTGGAGATTATGGATTCCCATTCTGCCGAAGGAGGGGGGTTCAAGGAAGTGATATTCGCCGTAAAAGGCCATAGCGTCTATAAAAGATTTAAATATGAGAAAGGCGTGCACAGAGTTCAGAGGGTTCCTGCCACAGAGGCGTCAGGCAGGATTCATACATCCGCCGTTACTGTTGCTGTCCTTGCTGAAGCAGAAGAAGTGGATGTGCAGATTAGCCCTCAGGACATCAGGCTGGATGTTTTCAGGGCTTCAGGCGCAGGTGGCCAGGGCGTAAACAAAATAGAATCAGCTGTGCGTATTACGCATATACCTTCAGGCATGGTAGTTACCTGCCAGGATGAAAGGTCTCAGAATAAAAATAAAGAAAAAGCTATGAGGGTGCTAAGGGCTAGGCTGCTGGAGCACACCAGGAAAGCGCATGAGGAAAAAATAGCAAAGGACAGGCGCATCCAGGTTGGAACAGGAGACAGGAGCGAGAAAATCAGGACTTATAATTTCCCGGACCGCCGCGTTACCGATCACAGGATAGGTTTTACTATACACGACCTGCCGAATGTAATGGAAGGCGATATAGATAAGATTATAGAGGCGTTGATTCAGGCTGAAAAAAAGTTAAAATTAAGCAATGTCCGATAAAAACCTTCAATACGAAGTCAATTTGATCTTATGGCGTTAAAAATCGTTAAAATTAAAAAAGATGTATTTTACTTGATGAATAAATACGCCGGATTTGTTTCTAAGGTAGAAACAGAGATGCTTTTGGAATACTTGTTCAGTTGCGCAAAACTGGATTTATATATCGGGGATTTTGCCGTAAATAAGATGATAGAGGAGTTATATGACTCCCTGATTAGCCGCCGTATGAGAGGAGAGCCTGTGCAATATATCACGGGCTCCGCAGAATTTATGGGGCTGGATTTTGTGGTGACAAAAGATGTTTTGATTCCAAGGCCGGAGACGGAAATATTGGTTAATGAAACATTGGCTTTCTGTTCCGCGCGCTCTCTACCGGTGAGGATATTGGATCTTTGCACCGGCAGCGGAAATATCGCTATAAGCTTAGCAAAATTAATACCGCAGGCTGAGATAGTCGCAACAGACGTATCCGATTCCGCTTTAAGGATAGCGGAAAAAAATTTAATCAGGCATAATGTAAGCGATAGGATAAAGTTCTGCAAAGGAAATCTTTTTAACGCTTTAATATTTGATGTATCCGGCGGCAAGCCTCAGGATAACCGCTGTTTTAGCGCCTCTTCCGGAGTAGAACAAGAATGTGTTGTCAAAAATCCGAAATTTGATATAATAGTCTGCAATCCGCCTTATATAAAAGAAGAAGAATTCCCTTTTTTGCAAAAAGAGGTCAGGGAAGAACCTGAGATAGCTTTGAACGGCGGCAAAGACGGGCTGGATTTTTACAGGAAGATAGCGAAAGGATCTCATAGATATTTAAAAGAAGGCGGCAGTATTTTAATAGAAATAGGCTATGGCCAGCGCCGGGGCGTGGAAGATATCTTTTCCTCGCATAATATGTTTGAGATACATAAAGTAATCAAGGATTTTACAGGCATAGAAAGGACGATGTGGATAAATTTATTATAGAAGGCGGCGTAAGGCTGAAAGGCTCTGTGCAGATAAGCGGCGCAAAAAACGCCGCGCTTCCAATACTTGCGGCAACTCTTTTGACGGACGAAAAGAGCGTTATAAAAAATGTCCCGCCTTTACGGGACGTGTATACGATGCTCAGAATACTCAGGAATATGGGCGTCAGGGCTGATATGGAAGACGGAGTTTGCGCTATCCATCCAAACGGATATAGTAACTATGTCGCGCCGTATAAGCTTGTCAGCACAATGAGGGCGAGCGTGTGCGTTTTGGGCCCTTTGCTTGCAAAATTGAGGCACGCGGAAGTGTCAATGCCCGGAGGATGCGTTATTGGCCCCAGGCCGATTGATTTGCATGTAAAAGGCCTTAAAGCCCTGGGAGCCGACCTGAAGGTAGAGCACGGATACATAATTGCAAATGCAAAGAATCTTACAGGCGGCCGCGTTTATCTCGGAGGCAAGTTCGGGTCGAGCGTCCTTGCGACAGCCAATGTCATGATGGCGGCTACTCTTGCAAAAGGAAAGACTGTTATTGAAAACGCGGCATGCGAGCCGGAGATTTGCGACCTGGCGGATTTTCTTGTTAAAATGGGCGCTAAAATAAAAGGCCAGAGGACCCCTATACTGGAGATAGAAGGCGTAAAAGCTCTTCACGGAGTGGAATATTCGATAATAAACGACAGGATAGAGGCGGGCACTTTTATGGTAGCAGCCGCGATTACAGGAGGAGATGTGCTGATAAAAGGCGCCAACATAGAACATCTCGGGGCTGTTATAGATAAATTAAAAGATGTAGGCGTAAAAATTACAAATACAAAAGACGGGCTACGTGTTGTAAAAACCGGTTTTATAAAGCCTGTTGACGTTACTACTTTGCCTTATCCGGGTTTTCCCACCGATATGCAGGCTCAAATGATGGCGCTTATGTGCATGACCAAAGGCATAAGCGTTATAACTGAAAAAATATATCCGGAAAGATTCATGCATATAAGCGAGCTTGCAAGGATGGGCGCGCATATAATACTGGAAGGCTCCAGCGCGATAGTCAAAGGCGTTTCAAAGCTGAGCGCGGCGCCTGTAATGGCTTCTGATTTAAGGGCAAGCGCGGGCCTGGTTCTGGCAGCGCTTGTCGCAAAAGGCAAAACAGAGATATCCAGGATATATCACCTTGACAGGGGGTATCATAACATGGAGGAGAAGTTAGAGAAATTAGGCGTGAAGATAAAAAGAGAAAAAGAGGACTAACGCGAAGGTCCCTCGCCCCGATAAATCGGGGTTCGGGATCAAATTTTGTTTCACAAAATTTGGGAGGATACATGGCAGTCAGAATTAGATTGAAAAGATTCGGTACAAAGAAAAAACCTCATTGCAGGATAGTCGTGTGCGATATAAGGCGCGCAAGAGATGGAAAGACAATAGAGGAGATAGGCTATTACGATCCATCCAAAAAGCCAACTTTTATAAGCATAGATAAAGAAAGGGCCAAGTTTTGGTTGTCCAAAGGCGCTACACCTACGGAAATATTGAAAAGCCTTTTTAAAAAACAAGGGGTAATTTAATATAACTGAGTAAGCCGCGCCCCGATCGTAACCGGGGCGAGTTTGAGGTGTTTGTGCGTATAGATATTTTGACAATATTTCCGAAAATGTTTGACGCTGTCCTGGGAGAGTCTATTATAAAAAGGGCTCAGGAAAAAGGCGTTGTTGAAATAAATATAATAGACCTGAGGTTTTTCTCGAAGGATAAACACAGAAAGGTGGACGATAAACCTTTTGGCGGAGGCCCCGGCATGGTAATGAACGCCGAGCCATTTTTTGAAGCGGTCAATTGTATAAGAAAAAAGACAAAAGATCTCAGGCTTAAAACAAGGATAGTGCTTTTGAGCCCAAAAGGCAAAAAGCTTGATCAGGGATTAGCTGCAAAGTTATCGAAATACGAGCATATGGTGTTATTGTGCGGCCATTACGAAGGCATAGATGAAAGGGTGGCGGAATGCCTCGCGGATGACGAGATATCGATAGGAGATTTTATACTGACCGGCGGTGAATTGCCAGCCATGGTAGTCGTAGACAGCGTTGTAAGGCTTTTACCGGGCTCTCTTGGAGATGAGGATTCTTCCAAGGACGAGTCGTTCTCGGAAGACCTTTTAGAATATCCTCATTATACAAGGCCGGCTGATTACAATGGCATGAAAGTCCCTGAGGTGCTTTTGTCCGGGGATCATGAGAAAATAAAAGAGTGGAGGAAAAAAGAGGCGCGAAAAATAACCAAGAAGAAAAGACCTGATTTACTAAAGGAGGAAAAATGGACATAATCAGAGAGTTAGAAAAATCTTTTATGAAAAAAGGAATCACTGATTTTAAGGTGGGGGATACTGTCAGAGTCGCGGTCAAGATAAAAGAAGGCGACAAGACCAGGTCTCAAGCTTTTGAAGGCATTGTTATCGCCAGAAAAGGTTCAGAGATAAAAGAGACTTTTACGGTCAGGCATATATCTTTTGGGGAAGGGGTTGAGAGGGTTTTTCAGATGCATTCCCCCCAGATAGACTCAATAAAAGTTATCAAAAAAGGCAAGGTTAAAAGAGCAAGGTTGTATTATCTAAGGAAAAGAATTGGCAAGCATACTTCAGTCAAAGAAGAAAGAGAAGTCGCGAAAAGCGAGGCAGATGCTGGTCTGGGAGAGAAGAGCGTTTCTTGAAGGCGCTTCTATAATAATAGGTCTTGACGAGGCTGGCAGAGGGCCTCTGGCAGGGCCCGTGGTGGCTGGCGCTGTTATTCTGGAACCTTTTCCGCTGAAGAGATTTAGTATCCCGGAATACAAAGAGAGAATAGACGATTCCAAAAAACTTCAGCCTGCTCAGAGAGAAAAGGCGTTCAAAGAAATATCAGCCAAGGCCATTTTTGGCATAGGCATCAAAGACAATAAATACATAGACAAGGTTAATATACACGTAGCAACGCTTGCGGCAATGAAGCAGGCGGTTAAAAACCTGGTATCTAAATTTTGCCGCCTGGCTGATAGAAAAGAAAAAGATATCCGAAAGGATATCTGCGTTCTTGTAGACGGGGTGTTCGGCGGATTTCTCCCCTATAAAACAATCCCAATTATAAAAGGCGACGCTAAAAGTTTTTCTATAGCAGCCGCATCGATAGTGGCAAAGGTAACGCGCGACGCGATTATGAGCCAGTATGATAAAAAATACCCTCTTTACAGTTTTTCAAAACATAAAGGATACGGTACGAAATTACATTTACAGGCTATTAAGCAATATGGGCCTTGCCCGGCGCACAGAAAAAGTTTCGCGCCTATGAAGAATGACATTTGCCAGAATTAAGTCAGGGAAAAAAGGCGAAGATGAAGCTGTTTCTTGTTTGCGCAGTCATGGGTATAAAATAATAGAAAGAAATTATAGGACAAGGCTTGGAGAAATAGATATAATAGCGGATCATGAGGGCTGTGTTTGTTTCGTGGAGGTCAGGGCTAAAAACAATACGGCGTTCGGCTTTCCGGAAGAAACAATATTAAAAAAGAAACAGCTGTCTGTTTCAAAAGCCGCCCTAATGTATATAAAAAAATTCAAGCTGGAAAATAAAAGCTGTAGATTTGACGTGGTTGCGATTAGCAATATAGATTCCGCCAAGCCGGATATAAAGCTTATTAAAAACGCTTTTGACCTAAGCGATAGATATTCTTATTGATATATGTATATAAACGAAAGTATAAAAAAATATGTTGATGACCTGGCTGCAAGAGAGCCTACCCCCGGCGGCGGAAGCGCGGCAAGCCTGGCCGGAGCGTTAGGCGCGGCGCTGCTAGAGATGGTCTGCTACTTTACAATCGGGAATAAAAAGTATAAAGATATAGAAGAGTCTGTAAGCGGCCATCTTATAGTAATTAAAAAAATAAGAGAGGAATTTCTTATCTTAGTGGACGAAGACATAAAAGTGTATTCTTCAATATGCGCCGCATTCAAAACAAAAGATGAAAAAATCATCGATAAAGCGCTTAAAGATGGGTATTATATTTCTTTAAAAATATGCGAGCTGACAAGATCAGGCATGAAAATTTCTCTAGGCCTGGCTGAGGAATCTAATGTCAATCTGATAACAGACGTGGGGTGCGGCTCGGAGCTTTTAAAAGCCGGTTTTAATTCAGGCGTATTCAACGCGGAGATAAACCTGAAAGGGATAAAGGATAAGTCTTTTGTGGAAACGGAAAGGCTGGTTTTGCGCGCCCTTGAAAAAGAGATATCCGACCTGTACAAAAAAACAATTTCTAAAACAAACGAAAGAGCGCTGTAATTATGTCAGCTAAATTACTGGAAGGCAAAAGCGTTGCTTTAAAGATAAAGGAAACCATAAAAGCGGAAATAGAAACTTTGAAAGCTAAATATGGCTTTGGTCCAAAACTTGTGAGCGTTCAGGCCGGCGAAAACGCGGCATCGGAAGCATATTTAAAATCCCAGGAAAAAAATGCAAAAGAGCTGGGCCTGGAATATGAGCTTAAAAAATTAGACGCGAATATAAAGCAGGATGAATTTATAAAGGCTATTGATTCTCTGAACAAAGATAAAACAGTCCATGGGATTATAATCCAGATGCCTTTGCCTCAGCATATAGACGCAAAGCGTATATCCAGGTATATAGCCCCTTTAAAAGATATTGAAGCGGTCCATCCCGAGAATATGGGAGAGATAGTTTTTGGAACGACGAAGATTTTACCTTGCACGGCAGCCGCCTGCATGGAGCTTTTAAATTCAGTGCCCGGCCTTGAATTATACGGCAAAGAAGCCGTTATTGTAGGCCATAGCGAGATTGTCGGAAAGCCGCTCGCGCTTTTGTTGTTAAATAAATTTGCGACCGTAACAGTATGTCATATCGCTACAGGCCAGAGAGGCACGCTCCCGGAATTTGTAAAAAACGCGGAGATCCTGGTAGTCGCTGTAGGCAAAGCCGGCCTTATAAAAAGCGACTGGATAAAATCCGGCGCTATTGTAATAGATGTGGGGATTAACCGCGTTGAGGGCAAGATAGTAGGCGACGTGGAATTTGATAAAGCGGCTGAAAAGGCGTCGTATATTACCCCTGTCCCGGGCGGAGTCGGCCCTTTAACAGTAGCAATTTTAATGCGAAACGCGGTAGAGGCGTTTAAGCGGCAAATAGTCAAAAGCTAACATGATAAACTTGACAAAACTGACATTGTTAGAGTGTCAAGTTTATTTAAGATTATGTCATTGCGCGAGAAGATAAAATCCGGGAAGTTTGTAGTTACCTCTGAGATAGCTCCGCCAAAAGGCATTGATGTCGAAGAGATTCTTAAGGATGCCGAGCTTGTCAGGGGCAGGGTAGACGCGATAAACGTGACTGACCTGCAGAGTTCTGTTATGCGGGCCGGTTCCCTGGCGTTGTGCAAACTTTTAATGGAGAGAAGTCTGGAGCCTGTTTTCCAGGTTACATGTAGGGACAGGAACAGACTCGCTCTTCAGTCTGACCTTTTGTCAGCTGCTGTGTTTGGAATAGAAAATGTGCTGGCTTTAACAGGGGACCATCCTATGCTGGGAGATCATCCCGGAGCGAAGCCAGTTTTTGATTTAGATTCGATGCAGCTGCTGGAGGTTATTAAAGGCCTGCAACTTGGAAAAGATATGGCTGGAAAAGAGCTAAAAGGAGTTCCTAAATTCTGCGCAGGAGCGGTCGTAAATCCAGGCGCAGACCCTATAGAGCCGGAGATTATAAAGATGGAAAAAAAGATCCAGGCTGGGGCGCTATTTTTTCAGACTCAGGCAATATATGATATAAGCGTTTTTAAGAAATTTCTCCAGGCATCAGCTCATTTAAAAACTACAATTATCGCCGGCATAGTGCTTTTGAAATCAGCCGGGATGGCCAGGTTTATGAATAAAAATGTAGCGGGAGTCTTTGTGCCGGAGGATTTAATACAGGAGATAGATCAGGCTAAAGATAAGAGCGCAAAATCAATAGAGATAGCAGCGAGAATTATTAAAGAACTTAAGCCCATCTGTCAGGGCGTGCATGTGATGCCGATAGGGTGGGATAAAAAAGTCCCACTGGTTCTGAATGCGGCTGGATTATAGAAAGGGGTAATGAATGTCGGAATTAATAGCTAAGCTTGGGAAAAAAGGCGCAGGGGATGTTTTGGCTTTGGCGGAAAACGCGATAAAAGGTTCGATTGAAACTTCAGGCGGCGCAGCGGAAATAGGTTTTCCGGACACGGCTTTTTATTTGCCTACGGCGTTTGCTTTGTTGGGAAAAGAAGCTAAGACGTTGGAAGACGCTAAAGGCATCCTGGTTGACTCCAGAAATCTGTATGACAATAAGTCCGCAGGTTCTTTTAATATACCGGAACTCGGCGGGCTTTTAAATCTTGGCGTATCCACTCTTTTGTCAGCTGAAGTAATAGCGGCTTTGCGTTATATGGGCAAACACAGCCCTGAGGCGGGTTATATAGGGTTTGTGCCGGACAGTATATTAAGGTCTCTCGGTATTCAGCTGGTTGACGGCAGGATTTCAGGCGTAGTTGTTTTTATAGGCCAGGCGCCTGATTCGAAGTCAGCCGTTAAATTAGTGAGGGACGCTCAGAAAAGAAATCTTATATCTTTTTTAGTAGGCAATACAAAAGGCCAAAATATCAAAGACCAGCTGGCTCAGGAAAAGGTAGATATGGGCCTCGAGACGTATATAGTTCCGCTTGGAGGAGATATTGTTTCAGCTATATTTGCCGTAAATTTTGCGATAAGAGCGGCGCTTAGTTTCGGGGGTATTAAAAAAGGCGAATGGGAAAGATGTCTTGATTATTGCAGGAAGCGCCTTCCTGTATTTTGCGTCGCTTTGGGTTATGTAGACGAGATAACATGCGCCGCCGGGTTAGGCGCGCTCAGCCTGGGCATACCTATAATTACAAATGACAAGAATGTGCCTGAGGTAGGCAAGATTCCTGTTACGCTGTACGAGGCGTTAGTAGTGGAAGAGAATATTGAAAAGATAGTTTCCAGGGGCATAGAGGTCAAGGGCATCAAGATAAAGGTTTCTAATATTGATATACCTGTGCCTTACAGCGCTGCTTTTGAGGGCGAGAGGGTGAGAAAAGAGCAGATGTATGCGCAGTTCGGTGGAAAATATTCAGACGCTTTTGAATATGTTAAAACAGTGGACGCCTCGAAGATAGAAGACGGCAAGATAGAGGTTGTGGGATCGGAGCTGGATGAAATAGAAATTGGAGGTTCCTCTCCCTTAGGGATCGTTGTTGAGGTAGCCGGCAGGAAGATGCAAAAGGATTTTGAGCCTATACTGGAAAGACAGATACATAGTTTTTTGAACGAGGCAATGGGCGTATTCCATATGGGTCAGAGGGATATGTGCTGGCTGAGGGTTTCAAAAGATGCGCAGGCGAAAGGTTTTAAACTCAGGCATTTAGGAGCTATATTGCATGCAAGGTTTCACGACGTTTTCAGCGCCATACTCAGCAAGGTGCAGATTACCATATACACTAAACAGAAAGACGTGGAAGGATTGATGAAAGAGGCGCATATTTCTTACAAGGAGAGAGATGCGAGGGTTGAAAAGATGACAGATGAGAGCGTGGATTTATTCTGGACATGCGCGCTTTGCCAAAGTTTTGCGCCTAACCATGTATGTATAATAAAACCTGAAAGGCTTGGTTTATGCGGGGCTTATAACTGGCTGGACGCAAAGGCGTCTTATGAATTAAACCCTTCAGGCCCGAACCAACCCATTAAAAAAGGGGAATGCATTGACCCTCTAAAAGGGGAATGGAAAGGCGTCAACGAGGTTGTGTTTCAGAAATCCAACCGTACGCTGGAAAGATTTTGCGGTTATTCCATTATAGACGCGCCTGAGACAAGCTGCGGCTGCTTTGAATGTATAATAGCGGTACTGCCTGAGGCAAATGGCGTTATGGTGGTAAACAGGGAATACTCAGGCATGACGCCTGTTGGTATGACATTTTCTACGCTTGCAGGCACGATAGGCGGAGGCCAGCAAACCCCCGGTTTTATGGGAGTGGGAAGGCTGTATCTTGTAAGTAAAAAATTTATTTCAGCCGAGGGCGGGCTTAAAAGGCTTGTCTGGATGCCGAAAGAACTAAAAGAGGCCTTGGCTGATAAGTTGAAAAAAAGAGGCGAAGAAATAGGTGACCCTGATTTGCTGAATAAAATAGCCGATGAAACAATAGCTACAACTACGGAAGAATTATTGCCATTTTTGGAAAAGGTAAAACACCCCGCGTTGACAATGGAAGGAGTTATATAATATGGCATTATCTGGTTTAGATATATACAAGTTGTTGCCCAAAACTAATTGCAAGAAATGCGGTTCTCCTACATGTCTTGCGTTCGCCATGAAGCTTGCCATGAAAAAGGCGTCTTTGGACGAGTGCCCGGACGTAACGTCGGAGGCCAAAAAGGCGTTGGAAGAATCTTCCAGGCCGCCCATTGCCCTTATAAAACTAGGGTTAGGGGATAATATTGTAGAGATAGGCGGGGAGACTGTTTTATTCAGGCATGAAAAAACGTTTTACCACCAGGCAGCTATCGCGATAAGCGTGGATGATACGCTTGACGACGCGGCACTTTTAGCCAGGATAAAAGAAATAGAAAAGATAAGTTTTGAAAGGGTTGGCCAGCATATCGCTATTGATATGATAGCGCTTATGAACAAAAGTTCCTCCGGCGAGAAATTCCTGAACGCCCTGGACAAGGTTCTTCTGAATTCAAAAAAACCCATTATTCTTGCAAGCCCTGATTCGAAGACCATAGAGAGCGCGTTAAAAAAATGCTCTAATAGAAGGCCTCTCGTATACGCCGCTGATTCTGATAATTTAAAAGATATGTGCGCCGCAGCCAAATCTTATAAAACTCCGCTTGCGCTGAAAGCTAAAAATTTGGAAGAGCTTGACAAGCTTTCTAAGGAAGCAGCCGGAGCCGGCGTTGAAGAGATTGTCCTTGATCCCGGATTTGAAACCTTGCATAGATCGCTGAATGACTTGACGCAGATAAGGCGATTGAGCCTGAAACGAAATTACAGGCTTTTTGGTTTTCCCTCGATTATGTTTATAAAAAATCCTGATAAATATCAGGCGGTTATAAGCGCCTGTACGTTTATCGCTAAATACGCCGGCGTAATTGTGCTGGATTTTATTGACGATGACGTGTTGCTGCCTATTATAACCATGCGCCAGAATATTTATACGGACCCGCAAAAGCCGGTTACTGTGGAGCCGAAGTTGTATAAATTCGGGTCTCCTGACAAGAACTCCCCGGTCATGGTAACTACTAATTTTTCCCTGACATTTTATACTGTTTCTCCGGAAATAGAGGCAAGCGGACATTCCGCATATCTGTTAGTCACGGATTCGGAAGGCATGAGCGTCCTGACCGCCTGGGCGGCAGAGAAGTTCACCCCTGAAATAATAGCGGATACTATGAAAAAAACAGATTTGGAAAATATAGTGGCCCATAAAAAAATAATAATACCTGGCTACGTAGCTGTCTTGAGCGGAAAGCTGGAGGACGCTTCAGGCTGGGAAGTCCTGGTAGGCCCAAAAGAAGCTTCAGGAATACCAAAATATTTGAAAGAAATCTGGAAATAACCCAATAATCTTGACACTCTGACAATGACGGTTTTGTAAAGATTATTGGTTAGGCGGGGGAAAAATAATGAATCTGGCAAATAGGATATCGATATTACGCATACTTCTTATACCTTTCTTTATCGCCTGCATCCTGTATTACGGCGAAGGAAGGGAATACCTGAGGTTTGTTGCACTTGGCATATTTTTATTGGCTACTGTCAGCGATGCCGTAGATGGAGGCATCGCAAGGTTAAAGCATCAGGTGACGGAATTGGGAATGATTTTAGACCCTCTGGCTGATAAGCTTTTAATAATAAGCGCTTTTATAGCTTTGTCTATGATAAAGATTGTACCGGAAAGCCTGCGCATACCCGCATGGGCTGTTTTGACAGTCATAAGCAGGGATATAGTGATAGTGTTAGGCTCTGTAGTGATATATTTTCTTAAAGGCAGCCTTAAAATAAAGCCGAGCTGGCTTGGAAAGGCTACGACGCTTTTTCAGATGCTGACAATACTTGTTTTCCTGGCCGCGTTTAAATACCACAGATTTTTTCTTTATCCGGCAATTCTTTTTACAGTGCTTTCCGCAATAGATTATATCTGGCGCGGCTCAAAGCAACTCAATGAAACTCACAAAATTTAACCTACACAAGATAGCTATCGTCGGAAGGCCTAATGTCGGCAAATCCACGCTTTTTAACAGGATCATACAAAGGCGTAAGGCTATAGTGGAGGAGTTCGGGCCTACTACCCGCGACAGGATAGGCGCTGTCGTTGAATGGTCCGGCAAAAGATTCGAGATAATAGATACCCCCGGCCTTAATTTTGAGAAAAAAGAAAATCTCTCAAAGCTTATAGAAAAACAGATAATGTTCGCGGTAAAAGAGGCGGACCAGCTTATCTTTGTGTGCGACGCTATTTCCGGAATTATGCAAATGGATTACAAGATAAGCGAGATGCTTAGAAAAACGGATAAAAATATTATATTAGCTGTAAATAAATCGGACAATGAAGCCTTGATACGAAAGGGGTCGGATTTTTACAGCTTAGGTTTTGGAGAGCCATTGAGCATATCCTGCTTGCATGGCCTGGGGATAGGAGACCTGCTGGATAAGGTTACGTGCAATATCTTGGCGAGCCAGGAGCCTGCTGAAAGACATACGGTAAAGCTCGCTATTATAGGCAAGCCAAACGTAGGGAAATCTTCTTTTGTTAACAGTATTTTAGGGGAAGAAAGGACTACGGTCAGCGATATTCCAGGCACTACAAGAGATTCGACAGATACTTATTTTGAAAAAGACAGACGAGCTTTTATTATAATTGATACGGCAGGCATACGCTCCAAGGCTAAAATAAAAGACGCTGTTACGTATTTCAGCATATTGCGCACGGAAGAGAGCATTAAAAGAAGCGACGTGGCGGTGATTTTGGTGGACGCCCCTCTCGGGATAACGAAAGAGGAACATAAGATAATAGACCTTGTGCAGAGGAATCAGAAGCCGTTTATCCTGGCTATAAATAAATGGGACCTTGCGGAAAAAGAGGATATAAAAAAGAGCGTGTATGAAAAGGTAATCAGGGAGAATGTCAGGTTTATGTATAACGCGCCGATTGTTTTTATGTCGGCGTTAAAAAAGTCAAATCTCACGGAAGCGCTTGAGAGGTCATATGAGCTGGCGGAAAAATCCAAAAAGAACTTTTCAACAAGCGATTTAAACAGCACCCTGAAATCCATAGAATTCAATCCAACCAGGCTTTATTCTATAAGGCAGATGAAAAATTCTCCGCCTGAATTTGAGATTATTGTAAAAAACCCGGAAGATATAAAAACCACGGATAGAAGCCATTTAATCAATGTATTCAGAAAAAAATTAAACCTGGAAGGCATTCCAGTTATCTTAAAGCTTAGGAAAAAAGAATTTAAACCTTAAAAACTTTACAAAATCGTCATTGTCACAGTGTCAAGTTAGCGCGTAAAGATTTTTCGAACCTTGAGGTAAGGAGGCTGATTAATGGAGTATTTTATATTATTCTTGGGCTTTGTAGCGGCTTATATAATCGGGGCTGTTCCTACGGCGTATATATTTGGCAGGGTTATTAAAGGTATAGATATCCGCGAATATGGAAGCGGGAATGTAGGGGCTACGAATGTGTTCAGGATTATGGGCAAGACGCCCGGGGCGATAGTTCTTATCATAGATATTATTAAAGGCTATGTCGCGGCGACATATCTTGCTTCCGGATTTTTATATCTGGCGCCTGTTACAAGGCCGGAGCTTTACAGGATACTGGTGGGTCTTTCTGCGATCGCGGGGCATAACTGGACGATATTTCTTAAATTTAAAGGAGGCAAAGGCGTTGCCGCGAGCGCTGGTGTTGTGATGGGGCTTATCCCCAAGATATTCTGGCTCGGTTTTTTAGTCTGGTTAATTACATTTTTTATAACAGGATTCGTGTCTTTGTCGTCTATTGTAGCGATTATTTTAGTCCCCATCTTTACGCTCGCCTTCGGAGAGCCTGCGGAAATAGTCGTCTTCACATGCCTTTTGTGTTTGATTATAGTTTATAAGCATAAGTCGAATATCAGGCGCCTGGCCAGGGGCGAAGAGAAAAGAATTTCATTTTTCAAGAAAAAATAATGAAGAAAATTTTTGATAAAGACGGCTTGATAGCCAAAGCTATGCCTGGGTACGAAGTCAGGCACGAGCAGATAGAGATGGCGGAGGCTATTGAAAGCGCCTTTGGCCACTCAGAGCAGCTGATTGTCGAGGCCGGGACAGGCATAGGTAAAAGTTTTGCGTATCTGGTGCCGCTTGCAAAATACGCGCTTGAGAATGAAGCCCTTGGAATAATCTCCACAAATACTATCAGCCTTCAGGAACAAATCATCCACAAAGACATACCTTTTCTGGAAAAAGCCCTTGATAAAGATTTTAAAGCAGTGCTTGTGAAGGGCAGAAATAACTATCTCTGCCTCAGGAGGCTCCACAGATCCGAATTCCTACAGAAAGATCTTTTTTCCGACCAGTATGAATTGACGGAATTTACAAAGATTTTTGCCTGGTCATTTAAAACGCATGACGGCACGCTTTCTGATCTGGAAGAAGAGCCTGATTCAAAAGTCTGGAATGTCGTGTCGGCTGATTCGGAAACATGCCTTGGCAAGAATTGCCAGTATTACAAAAGATGTTTCCTTCAAAAAGCCAGGGAAAAAATAAACGGGGCAAGGATATTAGTCGTAAACCACCATCTGTTTTTTTCAAACCTGGCGTTGTTAAAAGAAGAGAAGTGCATATTTCCTGAATGGGACGCCTTGGTGTTCGATGAGGCGCACAGCATTGAAGGCGTGGCTACGGAGCACCTTGGCGCAAGTATAACAAATACAGGCGCCAGGTACATACTGGATCTTTTGTTCAACCTGAAGAAGCAGAAAGGGTTTTTATTGACTATAGGCGACCAGGACAGCATGGAATGCGCAGAACAGGCAAGGAAACGATTGGACGTATTTTTTAAAAGCGTAAAGGAATACTTTGACGCAAATGTAAGAAAAGAAGATTCTGACACGTTAAGGGTCAGGCAGAAAAATTTTGTAGAAAATAATCTGTCTTTACCCTTGCATGACCTGGCGGAATCGCTTTTGGCTGCGAAAAAAAGAGTAAAGGGCAAAGAAGACGAGGCCGAGATAGCGAGTTTTATCAGAAAGATTGATTCATTAAAAGATTCCGTGGAGCTTATTGTTAGCCAGTCTTCCGGCAACCGCGTATACTGGATAGAATGTTCCAGGAATAAAAAGATAAACAAGCTTTCTATAAATACGGCCCCCGTAAATATAGGAGAGATATTAAAAGAAGAGCTTTTTAAAGAGGAAAAACCTATTATCCTGACAAGCGCGACCCTTTCAGTGGATAATAGTTCATTCAAGTATTTTAAAGACAGGATTGGAGCCAAAAAAGCTATAGAGCTGAAGCTAGGTTCGCCGTTTGACTACAAAAATCAGGTCAGGGTGTATATAGCGAAAAACATGCCTAATCCTGACAACGTGACTGATTACGCGATCAAGGCGGCGGATAGAATAAAAAGATACCTGGACATGACCAACGGAAGCGCGTTTGTGCTTTTTACAAGCTATTCTTTGATGAATATTGTTTACGAGGAGCTTGAAGAATATCTTGGCCAGAAAGATTACAATGTTTTAAGGCAGGGCAATGGTTTAAGCAGAAATAAAATGCTCGCTAGCTTTAAAAAAGAAGCAGGGTCGGTCCTTTTCGGAGTCGATACGTTTTGGCAGGGCATAGATGTTCAGGGCAAAGCCCTTTCGAATATTATTATAACGAAACTGCCTTTTAGCGTACCAGATCATCCTGTTGTTGAAGCGAGAATAGAGGATATAAAAAGCAGGGGCGGAGACGCTTTTCTGGAATATAATTTACCGGAAGCTGTTCTTAAATTCAAACAGGGGTTCGGGAGGCTGATTCGCAGCAAAAAAGATACCGGTATAATAGCTATTCTCGATAGCCGCATAATAAATAAATTCTATGGCAAGGCGTTCTTGAATTCTATGCCAAAATGTGATATAATCATTGATTAAATGGCAAACTGCGCGATTTAATCGCGCTAGATTGGTGCGGTAAAAAAAGTAAAAGAATATTTGACAAAGCCATCTCGAAAAGGTATACTATTAATAGTTTATAAATCTATTTATTAATTGGGAAAGGACGGCGTATGAGAATGAAAATGCAGGCTTTATGTATAATTGCTTTAGTCTCCATATTTAATATTAATCTTTGTTATGCTGAAACTATCTGGGAAAAAAGACAAAAGGCGTTAAACGAAGAAAGTTCTCAAGAAACGACTCTTCCGGAGGATGTTTCTGGCCAGGCAAATCCTGCTGAAATTGAAAATGAAGAAATCCAGTCTGTTACATCGGAAGAGACGAGATTAAATCCTTTTAACATAACCGTGCCTGCGGAATACGGCAGTGTAATAGAATCCAATAAAGGGACTAATGGAAAATTAATATTGCATATCCAGGACGCTCATGTAAATTACGAGGCGCAGAAAAATATCGCGGCAATAGCGGAATACCTAATAAAAAATTATAACGTAAATTTGATTTTAAGAGAGGGCGTAAGCACTGATAAGAATTTTGCATACTTAAGGGAAAAAGCTTCTTTAGAGGCCAGAAGGAGAGCTGCGGAGAAACTTCTCAAAGAAGCCGCTATCGCTGGAATCGACTACCTTACTTTAACATCCGAGTATCCGATGTCATTTCAAGGCATTGAAGATAAAGCTCTTTATGACGCGAATAAAAACGCTTTATGGGCCATGGATGGGTTTAAAGGCGCTGCTTTGGAATATGTGCGTAAAATAGCGATATCTGCCGACGCGCTTAAGGCAAGGATTTATAACGCTGATTTATTGTCCATGGATAAAACAAAAAAAGATTACGAAGACGAAACAATAGATCTTTTGACGTACTATAAAAATTTAAACGTTCTTGCGCAAAAGAAAAATATTAATATAGAAGAATTCCCCAATTTTAGCGCCCTTATAAAAATAGACAGCTTTGAACAGAATATAAATATGGCAAAAATAAGAAATAATACTGCTAGCGATGAAGAAAAAGCGTTGTATAAAGAGTATCAGGAAGTATTGAAAAAACTAAACGTGAACAAGCTTTTTAAAGAAGAACCGTTTATAGAGAGTAGGATAAAATTCGCTATCGCGGAGAATGAGGACCAGAAAAAACTGTACGGCGTTTCCAAGGCTATTTCCATAATGGATAAGATGTTAACCGTGAGGCTGGTGCCTGAGGAATATACTTATTTCATAGAAAATAAAAACGATTTTAATGCGCGATCTTGGGCTGATTTTCTTAAGGAAAAGTCAGATGAATCAGGGTTAGAGCTTGATATACCTAATAATTATTACGCCGTAAACGATAATCTAGCTACAGTAGAAAAATTTTATTCAACCGCGGGAGAAAGAGATAACGTGTTTGTAAATAAATCAGAAGAAAAAATGGGAAAGGATAGCGTGCAGATAGCTGTTCTTATAGCAGGAGGGTTTCATACGCCTCAGTTAACTAATATTCTGTCTGAAAAAGGCTATTCATATGTTGTGATTAGCCCTAGGGTTACAACCAAAACAGACGATAATTTATATAGGCAGGCTTTGAAAAATGATTAAACAAAAGGAGGAGATTATGAAGTTAGGCAAAATAATATGCTTGGTAATTTTAGGGATATTTGTTATAGCATCCTTAAGCTATGCGTATACTGCAATGGTGAATCTGGCTCCGGATACTACAGGCCAGCAAGCTACGCAAAGAGTGGAAGGTGCTGTAGCAGATGCGCAAAGGCCTATAGATCAAGCCACCGCTGATCCTAAAAGAGGCAAGGGCGATGAAGGTTCTCCGCTGCATGCCTGGAAAGCTATTGTAGCAGCAGGTAAAAAAGCAGGCGATACTATAACGACGCAGGAGTTTGAGCAGCTCAGAAAATGGTCAGCCAGGACAAGAGGCTATGAGTTGCAGAGTCTGGTAGCGATAGGAGTGCTGGAAAGGGTTGCCCCAGGCCAGTACAGGATTCTTGTAGACGCTACAGATGATCAAATAGATACGATTGATAAAAATATTATTTCAATAGTGAATAAAACCCGTAGAGACGGCACAAGATTAGGGCTTAGGAGTCATAGATTAGATGCTGGATATTTAGGGGGAATTGATAAAAAGGACGGAGTCAGCGGAGTAGCGGCAGGGGAAAAAAAGTTAGCTGATATAAGAGGCGTAATATCCGGCGTGCTGGGGCAAGAGGTAAAATCTCCGACAGAAGTTGTCCAGGATTTTGCAGCCATGGATGCAGCAAACGGCAAGATTCAAATCTCGGAAGTTATTAATAATACGCCTCCTCAAACGCAGTTAGAAGGGTACAAGGTAGCAGGATTAGGCGTGGCGGCTTATCAGGGAATTGAACTCGGAGACAAAGGAACAGATACGTATGCGCTGTTAGCTAATTTAGCGGATATGGGGCTTGTGGAGCCGGTGGCGGATATCAGCAAAGCAGGCGTAGCTGATTTCCATCCTACCAAGGTTAGCACAATTTTGTTTAAAGGTGATTTTGTAACCCAAAACCCAAAAGTATTTGCCGAGGCGTTTAGTGGTTTACAAAAAAATGAAATAGCGGTTATTGTATCAACCAGCGATAGCGAGATGGAGCCTGAAATAAAGGCGGCTTTAGCGGAGGCTGAATTGCTTGGAGAGTGGGGAGACAGGATAATAGTGATGAATGTAAAGCCAGGTTCTCCCGCGGCAGTTGCATTTGCTACGCTATTCGGAGATAAAAATATGTTAACAGATTTTAATACAGCGAAAAAGATCCTTGATAATAGAGAGGCGGTTGCAGGCGTTGCAGGGGCAGTATAATTTTTAATAGTTTATCGTATCTTCAAACCCGCATTGCAATTAAATTTGCAATGCGGGTTTTTTAATTTCCGCCAGGAGTTATCTTAGCTTGCAGGTTAAATACAACAATGTCGCTCGTCCGGTCACGCAGACTTCCAGGCGCCTTAGAAAGATTTCGGCATCAGATATTCTTACAACTAAGCGGCCAAGGAATTACGGTGAGTTTTTTATACCGTCAAGACTACCTACGGTATAAAAAGCGAGCCGTAAACCGTAGGCCGCGGCGAAATCATTTCAGTGCCTGGAAGCCTGCGTGACCGGACACTATGTCCGCTTCGCCCGCGAAGCGAGGCGAGTCCGCTCGCGTCAAAGAGGCCTTTTAACCCTCAAGGGAAGGCAAAGCTAATATTATTAAAATGTAACATAATCATTCAAATAATACATGGCTTACAGGTTAAGTTGTTGACACCAGGGCGTTTTTTCTATATAATTTATACTTTATATAGGGGATATATATGTTGCCTGATAGAAATGGAAAATTTGGCGTATTTGGCGGAAGGTTTGTGCCTGAAACATTGATGATGGCGCTAGGGGAGCTTGAAAAAGAGTACAAAATAGCGCAAAAAGACGCTAAATTTAAAAAAGAATTAGATAACCTACTAGAGTTTTATGCAGGCCGGCCTACCCCATTATATTTTGCCAGAAACATTTCCAAAAAAATAGGCAGAAGAATCTATTTAAAAAGAGAAGATCTTCTGCATACAGGCGCCCATAAGATAAACAATACTCTGGGCCAGGCGCTTCTGGCTGTTAAGATGGGCAAAAAGCGCATTATTGCGGAGACAGGCGCGGGGCAGCATGGCTTAGCTACCGCGACCAGCGCCGCTTTGTTTGGGCTTCAGTGCGATGTGTATATGGGGGAAGAAGATATTCACAGACAATCTCTTAATGTATTTAAGATGAAGCTTCTTGGCGCAAAGGTAATTCCCGTTTATTCAGGAAGCAAGACCCTGAAAGACGCTACAAGCGAAGCGATAAGGGACTGGGTTACGAATGTAAGAAATACATATTATATCATAGGTTCTGCCATAGGCCCGCATCCGTATCCTATGATAGTCAGAGATCTTCAGTCAATAATAGGCAAGGAGACGAAAAGGCAGTTTATGAAATGCGAAAAAAAACTCCCTGATTACATGGTAGCGTGCGTCGGAGGCGGAAGTAATGCAATGGGATTTTTTCACCCATTTTTTAAAACGGATGTAAAGCTGATAGGCGTGGAAGCGGCTGGTTTAGGCCTTAATACGGAAAAACACGGCGCAAGCCTTAGCCGGGGATCCGTAGGGATTTTACACGGGACTAAAAGTTATCTTTTGCAGGATAAATTTGGCCAGATAAAGATAGCCCATTCAATATCGGCAGGATTAGATTATCCAGGCACAGGGCCGGAACATTCTTATTACAAAGAAACGCTCAGGGCTGAATACGCGGCTGTTACTGACAAAGAAGCTCTTCTGGGTTTTAAAATGCTTACGGAGATGGAGGGTATAATACCTGCTTTGGAGTCAAGCCACGCAATTTATTACGCTGTTAAAAAATTAGCGCCGAAGATAAGCAAAGATAAGATCATAGCGGTATGCCTTTCAGGCAGAGGCGATAAGGATATCGATATAATTAGAAGCTGTAAATTGTAAATATATGTTAAATCGTATTGATAAAAAATTCAAAGAACTGAAAAAGCGTAATAAAAAAGCGTTTATCGCTTTTATAATGGCCGGGGATCCGTCTCTGGGAATTACGAAGAAGTTGATATTCGAGTTATCGTCTTCAGGCGCGGATATAATAGAGCTTGGCGTGCCTTTTTCCGATCCTATCGCAGATGGGCCTACTATACAAAAATCGTCACAGCGCGGCCTGAAGAGCAAGACTACTCTGTCCGGAGTTTTTGGCCTGGTTAAAAAAGTCAGGGATAAAATACAGGCGCCCATAGTGTTTTTAATCTATTACAATCTTGTTTTTCATTACGGCCTGGAAAAATTTGTAAAAGACGCAGTTTGTAGTGGGGTTGACGGGGTTGTCATACCTGACCTGCCTCCCGAGGAATCAAAAGAGCTATGCAAGGTTGCAAAGAAAAATAAATTTTCAGTAATACATTTATTGGCCCCTACAAGCGCTATCGGCAGGATTAAAAAAGTTTCCAGCGCTGCGACAGGATTTATATATTATGTTTCACTTACGGGAACAACTGGCGCGAGAAAAAAACTGCCAAAAGAACTTGGAGAAAATCTGAGGAATATAAAAAAGATAACAAATATGCCGGTTTGCGTGGGGTTTGGGATCTCTACGCTTAGTCAGGTAAAAGAGGTTCAAAAATTCGCTGACGGCGCAATCGTGGGGAGCGCCATAATAAAAATAATTGAAAAAAATATAGGAAAAAAAGATCTAGTTAAAAAAGTAGGTAATTTCGTAAGAACTATAAACCACCCCAGGGGTGGAGGAGGAGCTATATGTACGCGGTAATAATGGCAGGTGGCAAAGGCGAGCGGCTTTGGCCAAAGAGTACGTCCGGAAAAGCAAAGCATATAATATCCCTTGGAACAAGAAATGTGATGATCCAGGAGACTATTAAAAGGCTGAAAGAAAAATTGCCCATAGAAAATATATTTCTTGTAACTACTAAACTTCAGTTTTCCAGCCTGAAGCCTTACATAGCAAGCCTGAAAAAAGAAAATATTATACTGGAGCCGTTTGGCAGGGATACCGCTCCTGCGATATGTCTCAGCGCGCTTATTCTGGAGAAAAGGTTCGGCGCGGAAGCGACAATGGTGGTTTTACCGGCGGATCATATAATAAAAGACACAAAGGTATTTTTTAAGGATTTAGTATTCGCTGGAAAGGTTGCCCAGTCCGGGCCAAATCTGCTGACAATAGGTATAAAGCCCAGATATCCGTCCGTTGGCTATGGTTACATAGAGGCTGGTAAAAAATTTAATGGATATTATCGTGTGAAAAGATTTATAGAGAAGCCTAAAAAAGCAAAAGCTGAGGCGTTGTGCAAAAATAAAAATTACTTGTGGAATAGCGGAATATTTGTCTGGAAAGCAGGGGCCATTCTAGGCATGATGAAAAAATATATGCCGAGCTTGTATTACAGCCTTGAAGATACTTGCAGGTTTGAAGGGAAGGCGGGGTATTCTATAAGGCTGGCGGATGAATACTCCAAGCTTAATCCGATTTCCATAGATTACGCTATTATGGAGCCTGTTTCAAAGAACGAACATAACAGGGTATTTTGCATAAAGGCTGATTTTGACTGGGTGGATATAGGGTCGTGGTCCAGCATTGAAGAGATATACGACAAAGATACGGACGGCAATATAATACTTTCCAATTCCAGCGTCATAGATGTCAAAGGCTCTATTATAGTAGGCGACAAGGATCATAAAATAGGCGTTATAGGCCTTAGGGATGTAATTATTGTGCAGACAAAAACAGGGACTCTAGTCTGCAATAAGAACAGGGCTCAGGAGGTAAAGGACTTGGTAAAAACTTTCAGGGCTTTTGAATAATATGCAGAGAATACTCGCTCTTGACTTTGGAGAAAAACGCATAGGGGTTGCCGTAAGCGATGCGTTAAATATAATAGCGCAGTCCGTAGGCACCATAGAGCGCAAAGGCATAAAGAACGATTTAAAAAAGATACAGGAGTTGGTGCGGGAATATGACGCAAGCAGGCTGATCGTGGGACTTCCGCTGAATATGAATGGTACGAAAGGCAAAAGCGCTGATTCTGCCATAGGCTTTGTTGATGAGATAAAAAAAGAGATTCAGGTAGAAGTGGAGATGATGGATGAGCGTCTTACTACCGCGCAAGGCGAGCGGATTCTTTTGGAAGCGGACGTATCCAGAAAAAATCGCAAGAAAAATTTAGATAAAATCGCGGCGCAGCTGATCCTGCAGAATTATTTGGATTTACATATGCATAAAGAAACCGCATAAGCTGAGGTGTTTGATGTATAAAAAGACGGATCTTAACAATGGCTTAACGCTGGTAACAAACCATATGCCTAGCATGGAGTCTATGGCCATAGGCATATGGATAAGAACCGGTTCCAGGAATGAAGACGAGAAAAACTCAGGCATATCTCACTTTCTGGAGCACATGCTTTTCAAAGGCACCCCTTCAAGAAATTGCAGAAAGTTGAAAGAAGAGATCGAAGGCCGCGGCGGTTCTTTGAATGGTTTTACATCAGAAGAGGTTTCGTGTTTTCTGGCAAAGGTAAGTTTTAAACATACGGATATAGCCCTGGAGATTTTATCCGACATGGTATTGAACGCAAGCATTGACGATAAAGAACTTGAGCGGGAGCGCGGGGTTATAATAGAAGAGATAAAGATGTACCAGGATCTTCCTAATCACTATGTACATGATATATTAACCGATATCATGTGGCCTGGTAATTCTTTGGGCTTTTCTATAGCTGGCAGCATAGATTCCGTAAGCGCTATTTTAAGAAAAGATATAGTAGAATATAAAAATATAAATTACATACCTCAAAATATAGTTGTTGTCTTGTGCGGAAACATGGATCATGGCGCGACGGAGTCCAGGCTTAAAAAGATATTCGCCGGAACCGTAAAAAGTAAAATCAAGCCCGTAAGCGGGTTTTGCAATAATCAGTCAAAGCCTTGCATGAAGATAATGAACAAGGATACAAAGCAGGCGCATCTATGTATAGGTTTGCATTCTTTTGGAAGATCTCATAAAGACAGATATGCCCTCAGCCTTCTGCATGTTATTTTAGGCGCCAATATGTCATCCAGGTTGTTTGAAAATATAAGAGAGAAAAAAGGCCTTGCGTATGAGATTGGCGCGGATGTTAAAAGGTATAATGAAACAGGCGCGTTTGTAGTGCACGCTGGTACGGAGCATAAAAAAGCCAAAGAGGCCATTATTTGTATATTAAAGGAATTAAGAGAAACAAAGAAAAAAAATGTTACAGCGGGCGAATTAAAAAGAGCGAAGGAATTTTTTAAGGTACAACTTTTGATGGCGCTGGAAGATACCCTGGAGCATATGTTGTGGATCGGGGATTACGCCACATCTTTAAATAAGCTGCCGGACAGGAAAGAAATTATAAAAAAGCTGGATGCTGTTACAGCAGATGATATAAGGCGTGTCAGCAATAGTATATTCAACAGTTCCGGCCTGAATATGGCTGTTATAGGAGAGTTTACAGACAAAGAGCAGAAAGAAATAGAAAAGGAGCTAGTGCTATAATATCCGAAGTTCGAATGCGTTGAGGAGGTATGATGAAAAAAGATATTTTAATAGCCCCAAGTCTGTTGTCAGCTGATTTTGCAAATCTTAAAGATGAGATAAAAAAGATTGAAGCCTCAGGCGCTGATATGATACATATTGATGTAATGGACGGTAATTTTGTTCCGAATATTACAATAGGGCCTTTGATAGTTGAGGCGGCAAGGAGATGCACTAAAATGATTTTAGACGTGCATTTAATGATAGAAAGGCCCCATAGATTTATCAAAGATTTTGCAGAAGCAGGTGGCGATATTATAACTATTCATGCCGAGGCTTATAGCAGAGAGCAAAGAGCGGAGGGCGGAGAGTTGAGCAAGGGAATGTCTAAAACTACTGATAAGATAGATGAATCGGCCGTAAAAGAAACGCTGGCTGAGATAAGGTCTTTTGGGAAAAAGGCGGGGATATCCCTGAATCCTTTTTCGTCTTTATGCATAGAGAGCGTGCTTAAAGACGCTGATATGGTTTTATTTATGTCAGTCCACCCCGGATTCGGAGGCCAGAGTTTTATAGAAAGCGTATTGCCGAAAATAAAGGCCTTGAGGAAAATTTATTCCGGAGATATAGAAGCGGATGGCGGCATAAACGATAAGATAGCCAAGTCAGTTATAGAATCAGGCGCGAATATATTGGTGGCAGGGTCGTATTTTTTTGGAGCAAAAGATAAAAAAGAAGCTGTGAAAAAATTGCGTGGTTAGAACCTCTTTCGTTCGCAGCGGGATAGTTATCCCGTTCTGCGAACGGATTGATAAGAAAGGACAGGAAAGATGGGCATTAAATTCGGAACAGACGGCTGGAGAGCGATCATATCGCAGGATTTTACATTCGAAAACGTAAGGATAGCTTCGCAGGCGGTCGCGGACCATTTTAAAGCGAAAGACGCGGTTTTCGTGATCGGCTATGACTGGAGATTTTTATCCGAAAAATACGCTGAGCTCGCGGCGGAGGTTCTTGCGGCTAACGGGATCAAGGTTTTGCTTTCAGATAAAGCCGTTCCTACGCCGCTTGTAAGTTTTGCCATAAAAGATAAAAAATTATCAGGCGGCCTGATGCTGACGGCAAGCCATAACCCACCTTATTATAACGGCCTGAAGATAAAAGCGTCTTACGCGGGCACCGCTGACGAAGGGATTACAAAGTCAGTGGAAGCGCTGCTGGCTAAAAATCCCGTACAGTCCGTGGAATTCAAAAAAGGCATAGATTCAGGCATGATAGAGCTTACAGATCTTAAAAAAGACTATATGAAATTTGTGAGGTCTTATGTTGATCTTAAGCATTTAAAAAATGCAAAAGTTAACGTGCTGGTTGACTGCATGCATGGTGTGGGAGACGGTTATATTCCCGAGATACTTAAAGGCACAAAAATAAAAATTACGCAGATGAGGACGGGAAGAGATACCTTGTTCGGAGGGGTGAATCCTGAGCCTATTCCAAAAAATCTGGAGGCAACCTTTTTGGCAATGAAAGATAAAAAAGCGAAATATGATATTTGTATAGTAAACGACGGAGACGCGGACAGGATAGGCGCGGTCATACCCGGTGGAAAATTTATGGGAGCGGGCCAGATAATGGCGCTTTTATTGCTCCATTTTATAGAAGATAGGCATTGGAAAGGCGGGGTGGTAAAAACAGTTTCCAATACCACTCTCATAGACCTTATCGCTAAAAAATATAATCTAAAGCTTTATGAAACCCCTGTCGGATTCAAGTATATATGCAGGCTTATGCTGGACGAAGATATTCTTATCGGCGGAGAAGAATCGGGCGGTATAGGAGTAAAAAATTATATGCCGGAAAGAGACGGCATGCTTCTAGGCACGCTGCTTGTGGAAATGATGGCGCATAGAAAAAAAGGCATACTGGAAATACTGAAGGACGTTGAAAAAGAATACGGCGCATTCCGGTACCACAGGATAGATATGGATTATCCGGATGAGAAAAAGAAAAAATTGATGGAGCTGTTAAAAACTAATCCGCCAAAACAAATTTGCGGAAAACTCGTAAAAGAAACAAAGTCTTCCGACGGCAGTAAATTTATAATGGACGATAATAGCTGGTTGATTTTGAGGTTGTCAGGAACTGAACCAATCTTGAGGATATACGCGGAAGCTCCCAGCGAAAAGATAGCCAGCTCATACCTGGATTTCGGCAAAAACCTAGCGTTAAGCATGTAAAAACTTGACACTCTGACAATGTAAGTTTTGTCAAGTTTTTACAACATGAATAATGGACAAGAATAAGATAAGAAATTTTTGTATTATCGCGCATATAGATCATGGCAAGTCTACGCTTGCCGACAGACTGCTTCAGCTTACCGACACGGTCAATAAGAGGCAGTTCAGGGACCAGCTTTTGGACGATATGGATTTGGAGAGGGAGCGCGGCATTACTATTAAAGCAAGCGCTGTCAGGATGTCTTATAAAGCGGTCAGCGGAGAAATTTACGAGCTGAATCTTATTGATACTCCCGGGCATGTTGACTTTAGCTATGAGGTTTCAAAATCTTTATCAGCCTGCGAAGGCGCGGTTCTTCTTGTAGACGCGGCCCAGGGAGTGGAGGCCCAGACAGTCGCAAACCTGCAGCATGCGCTTGACAAAAAACTCACCATAATCCCGGTCATAAATAAGATTGATCTGCAGAACGCAGATCCTGAAAGAGTTATCGGCGAGATAAAAGGCATTTTGAGCGTTGAAGACGATGAAATAATACTTGTCAGCGCTAAGGAAGGCGTTGGAATAGTGGAACTTCTTGAAAGAATAATAAAAGATGTGCCTCCGCCGAGCGGCAGTGAAGACGAAACTCTTCAGGCGTTGTTGTTTGATTCGGCGTATGATACCTATAGGGGCGTAATAGTTTACATAAGGGTCGTAAATGGCGTAATCAGAAAAGGCATGAACATACTTATGATGGCCAGTTCTAAAAAATATGAGGTTCAGGACGTAGGCATATTCAGGCCTCAGATGGAACCCGTGGATAGCCTTTCGTGCGGAGAGGTTGGTTACGCTATCTGTCAGATCAAAGAAGCCAAGGATGTAAAAAATGGCGACACCATAACTGACGCCAAGCGCCCGGCAGATAAACCTTTAATTGGCTATAAGCCGCTCAAACCGATGGTGTTTTGCGGCATCTATCCTGTCAATGCAAAGGATTTCGATTTTCTTAAAAATGCCATTGAAAAATTAGAATTAAGCGATTCGTCGTTTGTATATGAGACTGAAAATTCCCAGTCGCTAGGTTTTGGATACAGGGCTGGTTTTCTTGGGCTTTTGCATATGGAAATAGCCCAGGAAAGGCTGGAAAGAGAATATGATCTAAATCTTGTTATCACTACGCCGAGCGTTGTTTATAGGGTTAAGGACAGGAAAGGGAAGGTTACGGAAGTCGATAACCCCAGCAAATTGCCGGAGCCTCAGAATATAGTTGAGATCGCAGAGCCATTCGCCGTTACTTATATAATGGTGCCGCAGGATACATTGAGCATGGTTATTGAATTTGCAAAATCCCGCCGCGGAGAATATAAATCAACGGAATACATTTCTCAGGACAAGATAAAGCTTACATTTCAAATGCCGTTGTCAGAACTTATAGTTGATTTTTATGACAAGATAAAATCAATGACAAGAGGGTACGGCTCTCTGGATTACGAGATAAGCGAATATAGGCCTGGGAGCCTTGTGAAATTAGATATATTAATAAATGGCGAGCCGTGCGACGCGCTTTCATCAATTGTCCATAGAGAAAAATCTCAATACAGAGGCAGGGCGCTGGCGGAGAAGCTCAGAGAGCTTATTCCGAGGCAGATGTTCGAAGTCGCGATACAGGCAACCATAGGCAACAACGTGGTGGCGAGAGAAACTGTCAGGGCGATGAGTAAAAATGTAACTGCAAAATGTTACGGCGGAGATATTTCCAGAAAACGCAAGCTCTGGGAAAAACAAAAAGAGGGGAAAAAAAGGATGAAGCAGTTTGGTAAGGTACAAATACCGCAGGAGGCGTTTTTAGCGGTGTTAAAAATCTAATAAACTTTACAAAAGTGACATTGTCAGATTGTCAAGTTTATAGGAGGGAGAAAGGGGTTGTATGAACGATAAGATGCGTTATTTAATGAAAGAATGGGTTGAGCCGATAGTTATAGCTGTAATACTCGCGCTGATAATAAGAACGTTTGTGGTCCAGGCTTTTAAGATACCCACGGGTTCAATGAGGACTACTTTAATCGAAGGCGACAGGATACTGGTAAACAAGTTTATATACAAGTTTACACAGCCGAAAAGAGGAGATGTGATCGTATTTATATCTCCCGAGGACAAGAAGAAGGATTTTATAAAAAGGCTTGTCGGGTTGCCGGGAGAAACTATCCAGATCTCAGATGGCGCTGTATTGATCAACAACAAGCCTTTGGAAGAAAACTCCGTGTTAAGAAAGCAGAAATATTATAACAGGGGAGATTTTGGAGTGGAAGGCCAAAGCGTTGCTATTCCAAATGACGCTTATTACGCGCTTGGGGATAACAGTATTTCCAGCAGAGACTCCAGATACTGGGGGTTTATGCCTAAAAAGTATTTGCTGGGCAAGGCGTTTTTAATATATTGGCCTCCAAACAGGATAAGGATAATAAGGTAGCTGTATTGCGCTTGACTAGGGTCAGAAAAGTGCTATAATTACTGAAATAGTTTCACAAAATAAGAGGAGGCGTAAAATGAAAAAATATACAGCATTAGCGCTATTGTTATTGTTGGTCATTGCTGTGGGTTGTACAAGCACTCAAAAAGGCGCAGGAATAGGCACCTTGATAGGCGCGGGAGCAGGCGCTATTATAGGGCATCAGTCAGGACATGCGGCTGAAGGCGCTTTGATAGGCGGTGCTGCAGGAGCGGCAGGCGGAGCTTTGACTGGAAATGCAATAGATTCTAAATTCTGTCCTGTTTGCGGAAAACAGTTCGGATCAGATGTTCAATATTGCCCGGCAGATGGAACAGAGTTAAAGGTTGTACAGAAATAGAGCAGAATATAGATGTCTTGTTGTCCGCTTAACCGCGTCCTGATTAGAATCGGGACGCGGTTTTTTATTTATCTTATTGACCAGACATTGTGTGCGTGTTAAAATTTAACTTACTATGGAAGAATTCAGAATTACATTTTTACCGGAACATAAGGCTGTTTATATAGATAGAGGAACAGACCTCCTGACAGCCGCGTTAAAAACAGGCATACATATATATAATAGCTGTGGAGGGGAAGGTGTGTGCGGCAGGTGCAAAGTCGTTGTTAAAAAAGGCAACTATATAACCGAAGACAGCGGAAGGATTTCTGAAAAAGAAAGAGAAGGCGGATACGTGCTTGCCTGCAGGACCACCCCCGAATCAGATATGGAAGTCCTTGTTCCTGAGGAATCAATGCTTGGGGACCTGGAGATACTCACGGAAGAAATAAAGACAACCCGCCTCGCGGGCCTTTATACGCCTGTTGAAGAAATAGAAGAAGAGTGCTATGAATCCGCTTCAAAGATTTTCAAGCATGGAGCGTTATCCACAAAAGTTTTTTTAAAGCTGCCGAAACCTACTATTGACGATAATTCCGGAGACGCTGACAGGCTGCTGAGAGAGATAAAAAAACAACACAAAGAAATCAATGTGATTCAAATGGGGCTTAGCAATATAAAAAAGCTGCCGCGTCTTTTAAGGGAAAGCAATTGGGAAGTTACCGTGACATTGGGCAGCAGAAATAAGACTACGGAGGTTGTGCTGATTGAGCCCGGAGACAAGTCGATGGAGAACTTTGGAGTGGCTGTTGATATTGGCACGACCACTATTGTTGCCTATTTAGTAGACTTGAATTCTCAAAAAGTGCTTGGCTCTAAAGCAAGCTATAATCCGCAGGTGGATTTCGGAGAAGATGTGATTTCCAGGATTATTTTTGCTCAGCATGAAAAGGGCCTGGAAAAATTACACCACGCAGTTATAGACACTGTAAATACCCTCATTTACAGCTTGATAAAAGAGGCGGAATTTACGCTGGACGATATAACAGCTGTTATATGCGCGGGAAATACTACAATGACCCATCTGCTTTTAAAGATAGACCCTACGCAGATAAGAAAAGATCCGTATATACCGGCTGTAAACTTCACGCCTGTAATAAGGGCCAGCGAAGCAGGTATAAAAATAAACCCAAGAGGGCTTTTGATGTGCCTTCCCTGTATAAGCAGCTATGTGGGCGGAGATATAGTAGCGGGTGTCCTTGCATCAGGCATGTATAAGAGCAAAGATGCCTCTCTTTTTATAGATCTTGGCACAAACGGAGAAGTTGTGCTTGGGAATAAAGAATGGTTGCTAGCCTGTTCTACATCAGCAGGGCCATGTTTTGAAGGCGGCGGACTCACCTCTGGAATGCGGGCAATGAAAGGTGCTATTCAGAATATTTCTATAAAAAACAATATTCTTAAGGTAGAGACCATTGGAAATTTGCCTCCGAAAGGTATTTGCGGTTCCGGCATAGTGGATATCATAAGCGAACTTCTGAAAAATAAAATAATAGATCGTTCCGGCAGAATAAAAGAAAATAATATCTGCAAGGTTAGGGATTCCGAGGGCGTGAAAGAGCTTGTGCTGGTGGAAGCGAAGGATTCAGCCACATTAAAAGATATTATAATAGACGAGAATGATATAAAAAATTTAATACATTCCAAAGGCGCTATATACACAGGGATTGAGGTTTTATTAAAAGAAGCCGGTTTTAATAAAACCGATATAAAACGTGTTTTTATTGCAGGCGGATTAGGCACGGCTTTAAATATTCGTTCAGCAATTAACATAGGGCTCTTGCCGGATCTTCCTGAAAAGAATTTTGTTTTTCTCGGTAATACGTCGGTCTCAGGCGCAAAGGCGTGTCTTCTCTCAAGCGAAGCAATGGATCAGGCGGAAGCAATAGCTAATAAGATGACGTATTTGGATTTAAGCGCCAGCTCGTCTTTTATGAATAATTACAGTGCGGCATTATTTTTGCCGCATACGGACATAGAGCTGTTTCCAAGCGTAAAAAAACTATTAACATAAACTTTACAAAAGTGACATTGTCAGAGTGTCAAGATTATGGCGTATATTATTGCTCTTGCGGGGAAAGGCGGGGTGGGGAAGACTACGATTAGCGCTACGCTGGTGCAATGCCTTATGAAGATAGATAAGCCTGTATTGGCGGTTGACGCAGACCCTAATTCAAACCTTGATGCGGCGTTGGGCATGAAATACGAAGAAACCATCGCTGATATCAGGGAAGAGGTAAAAAAACAGACGCCTGAGAGCTTTTCTAAAAGCGAGTTCTTCGGCCTGAGGCTGGAAGAGGCTCTTGTGGAAGGAAATGGATTCGATCTTTTGGTTATGGGCGCTCCGGAGGGGCCGGGTTGTTATTGCGCGGTAAATAATATATTGAGAGAATACCTTGCCAAGGTAGCTAAAAAATATAAATTTGTCGTCATTGACAACGAGGCAGGCATGGAGCATCTTTCCAGGCGTACGGCGGCTGATATAGATTTGCTTTTACTTATCAGCGACCCTACAATGGTAGGGATTAATTCAGCTATAAACGCATTCAATACTGCAAAGAGCGCAGGCGTGAAGATAAAAGACATAGCCCTGATCATAAATAAATCAAAATGCGAATTGGAGCCAGATAAATTGAAATTAATAGAAAGCGCAGGTTTGAAAATAGGCGGGTATATTGGTTTTCAAAAAGAGATAGAAAAAAATAGCGAATCAGAGAAGCCGGTTAAATATTTTTCGAGCGAAGTCGAGAAGAATATTTGCATGGTTCTAGGCCCGCGCTTGACATCAAAGATATAAAGCGTTCGTTCAAACAATAGCATTAATTAGAATGGAGACAAGCAATGGAAAGATTGACAGAAAAGTGGCAGGATAAAATCAGCGAAGTTGTAATCGGCTCAAAAAAACCAATAAAGATAGGCGGCGAGACAGGTGTATGCTTTATAGACAGCGAAGATAAATGCCCGAATTCTCCCAAGGTAGCGATGGAGGTGTGGGATATGGAGCCTGAGACGTGGCCCGATGTATTGAAATCTAATTTTAAAAACGCGCTTAAAGACCCTTCGGAGTGGGCGAAAATGTGCGTGGAAAAATTTTCCGCAGATCTTATATGCCTGAGGTTTGCCAGCATCCATCCTGATTCAAAAAATACTTCCAGCCGGGAAGCCGGAAAGACGCTGGAAAAAGTTTTAAAGGCTGTTTCCGTGCCCCTTGTAGTGATAGGGAGTTCTTCTCCTGAAAAAGATAATGAAGTTATGGCGCATTGCGCAAACGTGGCAAAGGGAGAAAACTGCCTTTTCGGCGTCGCGACGCAGGAAAACTATAAAACCCTGACAGCCGCATGCCTTAGCGCAGGGCACTCCATAATTTCAGAAGCGCCTATAGATATAAATATCGCGAAACAGCTGAACATACTTATCTGCGATATGCAGTTTCCTTTAGATAAAATAGTTATACATCATGCGACAGGCGCTTTGGGCTATGGCCTTGAATATACTTATTCTATAATGGAAAGGACTCGACTTGCCGGCATTTCAGGCGATAAGATGTTATCTATGCCGATGATAAGTTTTGCCGGTCAGGAGGCGTGGCGCACAAAAGAAGCGAAGACATGTGCTAAAGATACAGGGGTGTTATGGGAGATAGCGACATGCTCCGCGTATTTAAATTCAGGAGCTGATATATTGGTCATGAACCACCCAAAGGCGGTAGAAGAGATAAAAAAGGCTATCAATCAGTTATGTAGTAAAAGCTAAAAATCCGAATTCAAAATAACGGAGTAAAATATGTTTTTAATAGGCGAAAGAATCAACGGGATGTTTAAAGACGTGGCCAAGGCCATAAAAGAAAAGGACAAATCTATTATACAAGGCCTTGCGCTTAAGCAGATTTCATGCGGGGCGAATGCGCTCGATGTAAACGTAGGCCCTGCTTCCGACAATCCGAAAGAAGCTATGGAATGGCTCGTTAAAACCATTAAAGATGTTTCTGATGTAATTTTGGCGATAGACACTACAAAACAGGAAGTAATGGAGCTGGGTCTTAGCCTGTGCAAATCAAAGGCCATAATAAACTCAGTGAACGCGAATGAAGAAAAAATGAAATCCCTTTTCAGCCTAGCTAAAAAATATAACGCGTCCATTATAGGCCTTACAATGGATAAATCAGGCATCCCAAAGGACAGCGAAGGCAGGATGGAGCTTGCGATGAAACTAGTCGCCTCCTGCATGGAATACGGGATAGACACAAATGAACTTTACCTGGACGCTGTTATATTGCCTGTAAATGTTGCGCAGCCGCACGCCAAAGAGGTTCTTAAGACCATAAGGGATTCAAAGATGCTGGCCGAACCTGCTCCGAAAACAGTGCTTGGCCTGTCGAACGTATCTCAGGGTTCCTCGGCTGAATATAAAGGTTTAATCAACAGGACTTTTTTAGCAATGGCTGTAGCTAACGGCCTGGACGCTGCGATACTTGACGTAACCGACAAAGAATTGATGGACAGCCTGATCACAGCTGAATTATTAATGGAAAAACAGCTATATTGCAATTCGTATCTGGAAGCTTACCGAAAAAAATAAACCTTAGGTTGAGGGCGGTGTTGTATGACGGTGATTACAAAAAAAATAAAGTTCAACACTAAAGGCAATACGGATATAATAAATATTACCGCAGAAACAGCTTCAGCTATTTTAAGCTCTGAGCTAAAAAATGGCTCTGTGACTATTTTTGTCCCAGGCTCTACGGGCGGCATTACAACCGTTGAGTATGAACCTGGGCTGGTGCAGGACCTTAAGGTGTTTTTTGAAAAAATAGCTCCTGAATCAGGAGAATATCAGCATAATATAAGATTAAAGGATGGCAATGGATATGCTCATGTAAGAGCGACTTTCTTAGGCCCCGGGATATCAGTGCCTTTTGTTGACGGGAAAATGCAGTTAGGCAAATGGCAGCAGATAATATTCATCGATTTTGACAATAGGCCCAGAGAGCGGGAGATAATAGTGCAAATAATAGGCGAATGACCGAGGTAAACATGAAGCCAGTATTGCAAGTTGCTTTGGATTTTGTGGATTTGTCCCGCGCAATGAAATGTGCTCAGGAAACTGTCAGCGGAGGGGCTGATTGGCTGGAGGCAGGCACCCCTTTGATAAAAAGCGAAGGCATGGACGCTATAAGGAAATTGCGCAAACAGTTTCCAGATAAAATAATAGTAGCTGATATGAAGATTATGGACGCGGGACGCACGGAAGTGGAGATCGCCTCAAAATCCGGCGCGAATATTGTCTGCGTGCTGGGCGCGTCAAGCGATGCGACAATAAGAGAATGCGTGGAGGCGGCGCATAATTACGGGGCGAAGATACAGGTTGATCTGATCGCGGTAAAAGACGCTAAAAAAAGAGCCCTCGAAGTGGCGAAATTAGGGGTTGATTATGTCGGCATACACTGCTCTATCGACGACCAGATGGCAGCCAAAAATCCTTTTAGCGAGCTTAAGGAAATCGCGAAACATTTATCTATTCCAATAGCGGTGGCAGGCGGGATAAATTCTGAAACAGCTCCCGACGCCGTTAAGGCCGGCGCAAGCATAGTCATAGTAGGCGGAGCTATAAATAAATCAAAAGACGCGAAAAAAGCGACGGAAGAAATAATGCGTTCCATAATTAAGCTTCAAAAAATAAAAACAGAACTTTTTAAAAGAGGCGCTGAAAAAGATATAGCAAAAATCTTGATGAAGGTATCGACCTCGAATCTTTCTGACGCTATGCACAGGCAGGGGGCTTTGAAAGACATAATAAGCGTTAATCCCGGTTTAAAGATGTGCGGCCAGGCTTTAACAGTAAGGACGTATCCCGGAGACTGGGCAAAGCCTGTAGAGGCGATTGATAAGGCCTTGGAGGGGCAGGTTATAATTATTGACGCCGGAGGCGTAGGGCCTGCCATATGGGGAGAACTGGCCACTCACGGAGCTATCCAGAAAAAGATAGCAGGCGTTGTAATAGACGGAGCCATAAGAGATGTCAGGGAAATAAGAGCCCTTAAATTCCCGGCATTTGCAAAAATAATTTCACCTTTGGCAGGCGAGCCTAAAGGATTTGGAGAAATAGGCGTAAGCGTGAACGCCGGAGGCGTAAAAATATTCAGCGGAGACTGGGTGTTGGGAGACGACGACGGCGTAGTGGTAATCCCGAAAGATAAAGCGGTAGAATTCGCAAATAGGGCTATGAGCGTTATGGAAACGGAAAACAGGCTTCGAAAAGAGATAGACGAAGGCTCAACGCTTTCAAAGGTTACGGAATTACTGAAGTGGGAGAAGAAATGATGCAAAAAAGAATATTTGTGGCGGCCACTAAGCAGAACGACGGAAAAACCACCATTTCTTTAGGCCTTATCAAAGCGTTTAGAAAAAGGTTTAACAGGGTTGGTTTTATAAAACCTGTCGGCCAGAGATATGTGTTTGAACACGGATGCAAGGTGGACGAAGACTCTGTCCTTATTGAAAAAGTCTGCGGGATGAGATGTTCGATAAAAGATATGAGTCCCGTGGCGATAGACAAAGGGTTTACGGAAAATTATATAAAAAGGGGCGACCACAGAAAACTGGTGGACAGCATAATATCTTCTTTTGAGCGCATAGCCAAAAGAAAAGACCTTGTTGTAATAGAAGGCACAGGCCACGCGGGCGTAGGCTCTATATTTGATCTTTCCAACGCGAGGGTGGCGAATCTCCTGGACGCCAAGGTGATACTTGTGACAGCCGGCGGGATAGGTAAGCCCATGGATGAGATAGAACTGAACATGGCGTTGTTTGAAAAAGAGGGGGTGGATGTTATAGGCGTTATAATTAATAAAGTCCTCGCGTCAAAATATAAGAAAGTAAAAGAAATTCTTAAGATGGGCCTTAAGAGAAAAGGCATTGACGTGCTTGGCGTAATCCCTTACACGCCAAATCTTTCAAATCCCACGATTCAGAATATCGCAGAGGAAACCAGGCTAAAGCTTATATCTAAAAAGGTAGGTATGTCTAACGTCGTACGCAATATTTTTATAGGCGCGATGGAGCCTCACGACGCGCTTGACTATATTGAAACAGACTCTCTTCTAATAACTCCCGGAGACAGGGAGGATATTATAATGACGGTATTGATGGCGCATCTCTTAAAAAAACCAAAAAGAAAAATATCAATATCAGGCATTATACTGACCGGCGGCATTGTGCCTAATGAAAAGATAATGAGGCTTATAGAAAGCGCGGACATCCCGGTGCTTCTGAGCGCGGAACATACGTATAAAGCCGCTTCAGAGATACACGACCTTGTCGTAAAAATAGGGCCTCAAGACAAGGGAAAAACCAAGATAGCCGAAAGCCTGGTAGAGAATTACGTGGATGTAGATAAGATATTGGGGAAGATTAAGCAGGGTTCCTCATATTAATAGATCGGGACTCTGGGTTAAATTTTGCTTCGCAAAAATTTGGAGGTCTAAATGTTTGGAATAGGGATGCCGGAATTGGTTTTGATATTAGTTATATGCTTGCTGGTATTTGGCGCCGCTAAATTGCCTGAGATAGGAAGAAATCTTGGAAAGGCGATAGGCGAATTCAAAAAAGGCATGAAAGATGACGAAACGCCCCTGAAAAAAGACGAATAGTGCTTGACACTTTCAGGCGTTTTATATAAAATCTATACATATTACAAGGTCTTTTGTCTCGCCCGCCTCGCCACCAAAAGTGGCGGGCGAGGCGGACTCGGGATCAAATTTGCAAAGCAAATTTGAGGGGGTGAAAACGAATGTCGAGGATAGATATAGCTCCGGGAGAATCCCTGGAAAAAGCATTGAGGCGTTTTAAGAAAAAGATAGAGCGCGATGGTTTATTGAAGCTATTGAAAGCCCGCAAGCATTATGAAAAGCCGAGCGCAAAAAGAAGAAGAAAACAGCGCTCGCCTAAATCGATCAGCAAATATTGATTTTGAATATTAAATGCAGGGGGCAGGCATGCCTGTCTCCTGCTATATGCCCAAGATGATAAAAAAAATAATTTTAATATCTCTCTTGGCATTTTTTGTTTTAGGCGCTTTTCTTTACGCGCCTTTAAATGCCCAGGATAGCGTAACGCTGGATAATGGCCTCAGGGCTATTGTAAAAGAAGACCACAGGAATCCTATAGTGGTCATATCTATTTTTATTGATTCAGGTTCTGCGTCTGAAGGAGAATATAGCGGGACAGGCATAAGTCATCTGATAGAGCATATGCTTTTTAAGGGGACCAGGAAATACCCTGCCGGGTCCATAGAATCTATATTAAATAAATATGGAGGCAGTATAGAAGGGTATACATCATATGATTATACAGGCTATAGCGTAACTATTCTTAAAGACCATTTAGACATAGCCATTGATATACTAAAAGAAATGATTACAGAGCCAGCCTTTGACAAGAGCGAGATAAAAAAAGAAATGTCCGTCATAGAGAGAGAAATGGATATGAACAAAGACAATCCTGCCAGGAGAATCTCCAGGATGATGTTTGAGACGGCGTTTCTGAAGCATCCTTACCGCATACCTCCGATAGGGTATAAAGAAAATTTTAAAAAGCTGAGCAGACTTGACCTGATAAAATTTTTCAAGGCCGAATATGCCCCGGAAAAAATTACCATAGCGGTCGTGGGAGACGTAGACAGGCAGGATGTACTTGATAAGATAAGCATGTCTTTCGGAAAATTGCCCCGCGGCAACAATACAGTTATTACAAGGCCGGAAGAGCCGCCGCAGGCAATAGAAAGGCTGCTTGAGGAACGCGCTGATATAGACGGCGCATATATGAATATAAGCTTTCATTCCACGGATTTGCTTAATAACGATCTCTACGCGATGGACCTTTTATCTTTTATCCTGGGCCAGGGGGAAAGCTCTATATTGAACGAAAGCCTGAGGATGAAAGATCAGTTAGTTCTTTCCATTTCCGCGTATAACTATACGCCCAAAGACCCTGGCCTTTTTGTTGTTTCAAGCATATTGAAAGAGGAAAACGTGAATAAGGCAATGGACGGCATACTCAGCCAGATAAAAAATTTGAAACAAAACAGCGTAAACGAATACGATCTTCAGAAAGCGAAAAATAATTTTATAGCCGATTATGTATACCAGAAAGAGACTATAGAATCCCAGGCCAATGATATGGCCCAGAGCCAGATCCTGACCGGCAGCCCTGATTTCTCCAGGCAGTATATAGAAAATATAAAGGCTGTAAAAGCGGAGGATATAAAACATGCAGCTTCAACATATCTAAACGCTCAAAATATGACTGTTACAGTTCTGAGCAAATCAGGTAATGCGTTGAAAAGAGAAGACGAATCAGGCCCGGAGAAAAAACCCACGGATATTAAAAGAATCTCACTTTCTAACAATATTCCCGTGATTGTGTCCGAGAATCACAGCTTGCCTATAATAGCGGTGTCCGTTACATTTAAAGGCGGCCTCAGGGCTGAAAATGCGGATAATAACGGCATATCAATGCTTACCAGCCAGATGCTTTTGGACGGGACAGACTCTATGCCAAGAAGTGATATGGCTAAATTTTATGAATCAAGAGCAATAGCTTTAAATACGTATTCCGGCAATAATAGCATTGGCATTAACCTGACGTGCCTGAAAGAACACATTGAAGACGCATTGAAGCTTTTATCTGATATTTGTACCAGCTCCTCTTTTCCTGACGAGGAATTTGAAAGGGAAAAAAATGAAATTCAAGAAGCGATAGAGATGCAGGATAACGAAATAATGAATCATGGCCATAGGTTATTGAAAGAGCTTCTTTTCAAAACCCACCCGTACAGGTTTCAGACAATAGGCGCCTCTTCAAGCGTTGACAAGATCACAAAAGATACGGTAAGGGATTTCTATAGAATGGTTGTCTCTCCGGAAAATATCGCGATAGGCGTGTCTGGGGATTTTAAAAGCGAAGAGATTGTGAGCCTGATTGAAAAGTATTTTTCAAAAATAACTCTTAATAAGCCGACTTTTTCTAGCCCTCAAAAAGAGCCTGCTATAGAAAAAATAAGAGAAAGCGTGGTAAAGGTAGATAAAGACCAGTCGCTTATACTTGTAGGGTTCAGAGGGATAGATGTTTACGATAAAGATAGGTATGCCGTTGAGATACTTGCTAATACCCTGTCGAGTGCTTCCGGCGTGCTGTTTAAAAGCATAAGAGAAGAAAATGGCCTTACCTATGCGGTCGGGGCTTTTAATGTATTAGGCATAGACCCGGGATATCTCGCTGTGTACGGCCTGACCTCAAAAGAAAACATACAGAAAACCAGGAGCAAGATATTCAAGGAGCTGGAGGTTTTGGCAAAAAACAACGTAAAAAAAGAAGACATAGAAAAATCAAAAAACTATTTGAAGGCGATGCGCAAGGTCGGCATGCAGACAAATTCCAGCTTTATTTTTAGCGCGGCGATGGACGAGCTCTACGGGCTTGGATATGATGATTATAAGAATTTTGATAAAAATATAGACGCTGTTACCGTTGAAGACGTTAAACAAGCGGCGAAAAGAATCCTGACGCTTGATAAGTGCGCAGTGCTGGTTTTAGAGGGGAAATAACTGGAGCGATTTTTATGATACGAAAGCCTGTCGTAGCCGGACAATTTTATCCTCAAATTGAAGCAAGCCTTAGAAAAATGCTTTCCGGGTTAATAGAGCCTGTTTCAGAAAAGCAAGATGCGATAGGCGTAATAATGCCGCACGCAGGTTATGTGTATTCCGGCCTTGTAGCCGGCCTTACTATATCAAAGGTAGATCTTAAAAAAACCGTTATTATTTTAGGGACAAATCATACAGGCTCCGGAGAAAAATTCAGCATTATGACCGGCGGAAGCTGGGCAACTCCCCTTGGAGAGGCCAAGATAGACTCTGAAATAGCCGGTTCTATTTTAAAAGAAGGCTCTCTTTTAAAAGAAGACGCTTTGGCTCATTTGCAGGAGCATTCCATAGAGGTTGAAATCCCGTTTTTACAGTATCTGCAAAATGATATAAAAATTGTCCCTATATCCGTATCTCCTCAGGCAAAGTTATCGGAATGTCAGGCCCTGGGATTGGACATAGCGAATGGTTTTAAAAAAATAGGAAGAACGGGCCTTTTTATAGCTTCTACTGATATGACTCATTATGAGTCAGAGGAATCCGCGAAGGAAAAAGACACTCTGGCCATAGGAGCTATCCTGGATCTGGATGAGGAAAAATTATTCAGGGTAGTTAAAGAGAAAGGCCTGTCCATGTGCGGCCTTCCGGCTACTTGCGCGCTTATAAGTGTATGTAAAAATTTAGGCGCAAAAAAAGCTGGGCTTGTGAAATACCAGACAAGCGGTGATATATCAGGAGACTACAGCTCCGTAGTAGGATACGCTGGAATGATCATATGGTGAAAAATAAATTATTTATTATATTACGGTTTGTCGTAAGCTTCGGGCTGCTCATTCTTTTAATATGGATAATGAGAAAAGACGCTGGAGAGATCTTGGGCATACTCAAGAGCTCTAGCAAAACGTTTATTTTGTTAGCGGTTCTTATTAACGCGTCTCTTTCTATAGCGGTTGCTTACAGGTTGAAATTACTGATGTCAGGGCAAAAGGTTTTTATCTCCATAAAAGACGCTGTGTATTTTACATTTATAGGTTATTTCTTCAATAGTTTTTTACCAACCGCGATAGGAGGGGACATAGCGAAGGCGTATTATGCGTCTAAGAAAACCAATAACAAGGTCGCTTCTTACGCCGCGGTGCTGACCGACAGGCTTTTAGGCCTCGTAGCTACTTTATTAATAGCTTTAACGGGCATTCTTTTTATAGGCAAGAGCCTGGATAATAAATTTATCGTAAGCATCGTACCTGTTATATTTATTTTAACCGTAGCAATGATAATGTTTCTGCTTAAAAAGAATAACAGGGCGGAAAAAGCCTATTCAGGCAAAAAAGGGATATTTTATAAAATAAAAGAAAAGGCATTAAAGTTGTATGACGGTATAAATCTTTATAGAAATAGCCCGGTGCTTCTAGTAAAAGGCATATTATTATCTCTTGGGCTTCAAGCCGTGTCTATAGCCAGCGTATATCTGCTTGTGTTGTCTATAGGCGGAGAGATTCCTTTGTTCAGGTTGTTTCTCATCATCCCGCTTGTGTGGGCTGTGAGCATGCTTCCTTCGTTAAATGGTCTTGGCGTAAGAGAAGGGGCGTTTGTGTATTTTTTAAAAGGTTATATCGGGACTGAAAAAGCGTTTGCGATATCTCTTTTGTGGCTTGGTTTGATTATGCTATACAGCTTGGTGGGAGGCATATATCAGCTGCTGTATCCAGTGAAAATGGAATCCTCCAAATTGAAGACTGATGTTTCTTTGGCGGATGTATGAAAATAGAGAAAAAGGGGGACTCATGATAGACAAAGAGTTACTGGCAATATTAGCCTGTCCGGCGTGCAAGCAGGATGTTGAATTAAAAGACGATAAGATCTGCTGTGTAAAATGCGGAAAAAAATATCCTATCAGAGACGGGATACCTGTAATGCTGATAGAAGAAGCAGAAGGATAAAAGGATCCCCCGTCCCGAGTCGTCAGCAAGTAAAAATGATGCGGCGAGGGACTCGCCTCGGTGCGAGGCGGGATCAAATTTTGCTTCGCAAAATTTGGGAGGTATTTATGGTTAGAATATTGGTTATTCATGGGCCGAATTTGAATCTGCTTGGCAAAAGAGAGCCGGAGATTTATGGCAAGGTCACCATAGAAGGCATTAATAAAAAACTGAAAGAGGCGGCAAAAAAGAAAAAGGCTTGTCTTGAGATTTTTCAATCAAACCATGAAGGTGAAATAGTGGATAAGATAGGCAAGGCAAAAGATAAATACGACGCCATTCTTATAAATCCCGCCGCGTATACTCATACGAGCGTTGCCATAAGAGACGCCATATCAGCTATGGACATACCCGCTGTAGAGGTTCACCTTTCTAATATTTATGCACGAGAAGATTTCAGGCATAATTCATTAATAGCTTCCGTTGCAAAAGGCCAGATATCCGGGTTTGGAGCGGATAGTTATTTGTATGGCCTTGACGCCGCGATCAATCTTGCGAAAAAACCGGTTTCCGGCCGGAGAAAATGATACCGAGATCACTATTATGAGTTATATTGACAGGCAAAATAAGCTTATAGCGTATCTAAAAAAAGAATCTATAGGCGCTTTCTTGATTAAAAAAAAGGAAAACATCTCGTATCTTACAGGCTCAAGAGGCGAGGACGCCATTTTGTTTGTTTCTCCTAAAAAAAATATCCTGATGACGGATTCAAGGCATAAAGAGGAATATGAAAAATCCTCGAAAAGATGTTCCGTCAGCATTGTTAAGAATAAAAATTTCGGGGAAATCATAACAGCAGCCTGCGTTGAAACCCGCTCAAGCCTTGTAGGGTTTGAAGCGGATAATTTTACCTACCAGGGTTACGCAAATTTGAAAAAACTCTTTGGTAAAATAAAACTAGCCCCTTTGACGCATGCTATAGAGAATCTGAGGATGATAAAGGATGAAAGCGAAATCCGGCATATAAAGCAGGCTTGTAAATACGGGGCGCAGCTGATGAATTATGCAATTAAGGCCCTGAAGCCGGGCGTTAGCGAAAATAGCGTAAAGCGCGCGATAGAGGCGCACGCCTTAAGAAACAATTTCAACCTGGCAGGCTTTGACATAATAGTTGCCTCAGGCGCGAATTCCTCGATGCCTCACGCAGTTGCGTCAAATAAGATTATAAGAAAGCAGGAGATGGTCACCTTGGATCTTGGAGCCATGCATTGCGGGTATAATTCTGACTTGACAAGGACGGTTTTCTTGGGTAAAATTAGTCGTAAGTATTTGCAGATATATAACATAGTTTTGGCTGCCCAGAGCGTAGCTATTGAAATCCTGAAGCCGGGCGTTTATGTAAAAGATGCAGATGCTGTTTCCCGCCGGTATATATCAGACAGAGGTATGGGAAGCTTTTTTATTCATAGCCTGGGTCACGGCATAGGCCGCGAAACTCACGAGATTCCGGCTATTTCCCAAAGCAGCAACATAAAATTGGAAAAAGGCATGGTTATAACTATTGAGCCTGGGATTTATATGCCAGGCTGGGGCGGGGTAAGGATAGAAGATATGGTGCTTATTACAAAAAACGGTTGCGAGATATTGACAAAAGGAGCAATGAAATATGCTGGTAGGAATTAATGATATAAAGAATGGATTGAGCGTAGAACTGGAAGGCGCTGTTTACTATGTAGTGAGCTATGAAAATGTAAAGCCCGGCAAAGGCAGCGCATTTGTCCGCACAAAATTAAGAAACATAAAAACAGGCGCGATATTAGAGCGCACTTTTAGAAACGAAAAGATAGAAACAGTTGATATAGATAAAAGGACGTTTCAATATTTATATACAGCCGGCGATATATTTGAATTCATGGACCATGACACATACGAGCAAATGGCTTTGCACAGGGATCAGGTGGGAGAGGTAATAAATTATCTCAAAGCAGATCTTGAAGCGACAGCCCTTATTTATAAAGGCCAGGTTCTTACGCTTGAACCGCCTATGTTTATAGATTTAAAAATAGTATCGACTGAGCCTGGTATCAGAGGCGATACGTCCAAATCAGGCAATAAGCCCGCGAAAACAGAAACAGGTTTTGTTGTATCAGTGCCTTTATTTGTAAGCGAAGGGGATGTGGTGCGGATAGACACAAGGACTAAGGGGTATACAGGCAGGGTATAAAGGAGATATTTATGAATCTAAAAGAGATTAAAGAATTAATCGTGCTTATGAATGAAAATGAGCTTATGGAGCTCGAGGTTGAGCGGGACGGGATGAAGATCAGACTTAGAAAATCAGCTTCCGGGAAAATAGAGACAATTACAGAAGAGTGCGCCATGCCGAAGATTGCCCAGGTTGCCAGCTCGGAGCAAAAAAATAGCGAGCCTCTCAAGCCGGAACAAAACCTCGCGGCAATAAAGGCGCCGATGGTTGGGACTTTTTATAGATCCGCCAATCCTGAGTCAAAACCTTACGCTGAAATAGGGCAGGCCGTAGAAATAGGGCAGGTGGTATGTATTATCGAAGCGATGAAACTGATGAACGAAATAAAATCAGAGGTTAAGGGCAAGATTGTAGAGATACTTGTAGAAAACGCCAGATCTGTTGAATACGGCCAGGCGTTGTTTATGATAGACCCCATGTAAGATAACGATTAATTTCGTCCCGACTAAATAAGTCGGGACGAAATTGGTTAAGGAATAAATTTATAAGGAAGAGATGTCTTATGTTTTCTAAAATACTGGTTGCCAACCGCGGTGAAATTGCGGTAAGGATCATACGGGCGTGTAAAGAGATGGGTATAAAGACAGTTGCTGTATATTCAGAGGCTGATGCGGATTCTCTCAGTACGCGGCTGGCCGATGAAGCTGTCTGCATAGGGCCTGCCCAGAGTTCGGAAAGTTATCTTAATATACCAGCTATTATAAGCGCTGCTGAAATCACGGATGTCGACGCCATTCATCCCGGTTATGGGTTTTTGGCGGAAAACGCTCATTTTGCAGAGATATGCGAATCCTGCGATATAGCGTTTATAGGGCCTACTCCTGAAAATATGAGGATGATGGGCGATAAAATGACAGCCAGGCTTACTATGCAAAAAGTCGGCATACCCGTTATCCCGGGCAGTCAGAGTATTATAAAGACAAAAGAAGAGGCTGTAAAGACGGCAAAGAGATTGAAATACCCTGTTATAATAAAGGCTTCCGCGGGCGGAGGCGGAAAAGGCATGAGGGTGTGCCATAATGATGTGAGATTGATCAGTTCGCTTATAACCGCTCAGCAAGAGGCGGAAGCTGCCTTCGGAAATGCGGATGTATATCTTGAGAGGTATGTTGAAAGGCCGAGGCACATAGAGGTGCAGATACTTGCCGATAAATACGGCCATATCGTATCGCTTGGCGAAAGAGATTGCACTATCCAGAGGCGCCATCAAAAATTAATAGAAGAGTCGCCTTCTCCCGCAATAGATTCTAAATTAAGAAAAAAAGTAGGGGACATGGCAATCAGGGCGGCTAAGGCGTGCAATTACCTGAACGCAGGTACGGTAGAATTTCTTTATGACAGGAATGAAAACTTTTACTTTCTGGAGGTCAACACCAGGATTCAGGTAGAACACCCTGTGACGGAAATGGTTACGGGCATAGACCTGATAAAAGAACAGATAAAAATAGCCAGCGGAATGAAGCTGGGCTTTAAGCAGGACGATATAAAAATTAAGGGTGCTGCGATAGAATGCAGGATTAACGCGGAAAATCCAGAGAAAAACTTTATGCCTTGCCCCGGAAAAGTGGATATGTTTTTGGTTCCAGGCGGCCCGGGCGTAAGAGTGGATTCGCATGTTTACACAGGTTATACCATATCCCCTTATTATGATTCTATGATAGCCAAGCTTATTTGCTATGGAAACTCCAGGCAGGAGGCGATAAAGACAATGCAAAGGGCGCTTGATGAATTCATGGTATCGCCTATAAAAACTACAATACCTTTTCATAAGCATGTAATGAGCGATACATTGTTTTTAAGAGGCGATTTTGCAACAGATTACGTTGAGAAACTTTTAGGGACGAGCGAGTAAAAGACCCATCTTTTACTGCGCAAAATTTGAGAGGAGTAAAGAAATGAAGAAGGTTGGAATCTTAACTGGCGGAGGAGATTGCCCGGGATTAAACCCTGTAATAAGGGCTGTTGTGAGGTACGCGATTCAGGAAAACTACCAGGTTATAGGCATAAAAAATGGCTGGAAAGGCCTTATTGAAAACGATACTGTCGAGCTAAACCTGCAGTCGGTTTCAGGGATATTGCCAAAAGGCGGGACCATACTGGGCACATCCAGGACCAATCCTTATAAAAAAGAAGATGATATAAAAAAAGCTAAGGAAAATTTTAAAAAGATAGGCCTTGAGGCCTTAATAGCGGTCGGAGGAGAGGATACGCTCGGCGTTGCGAATAAATTGTATAAAGATGGTTTCAATGTAGTTGGCGCGCCTAAAACAATAGATAATGACTTAAGTTGTACTGATGTTACGTTCGGGTTCGATACCGCAATAAATATTGTGACAGAGGCGATTGACAGGCTCCACACAACTGCGGAATCGCACCATAGGATAATGGTGGTTGAAGTGATGGGAAGGCATGCGGGATGGATAGCGCTTGAATCAGGGCTCGCAGGCGGGGCGGATGTTATCCTTATACCGGAAGTTCCCGTAGATCTTGATGAAGTATGCGGCATAATAAAGAAGAGGCACCAAAGAGGAAAAAGTTTCAGTATAATAGTGGTTGCTGAAGGCGCTCAATTTAAAAAAGGCACCATGATTACCCAGGAAGAAAAGCTTGACGCATTCGGGCATGTGAGATTAGGCGGCATGGGCCAGAGAGTCGGAGACGAAATAGAAAAAAGGACAGGATATGAAACAAGGGTTACGGTTCTGGGGCACATACAAAGAGGCGGAACTCCTACGGCGTTCGACAGGGTCCTTGGCACAAGGTTCGGCATAAAGACTATGGAGCTGGTGCTTAAAAAAGATTATGGGAAAATGGCAAGTTTGCAGGGAAATAAAATAATAGCGGTTCCGCTGGAAGCCGCTGTCAGCGAATTGAAAACCGTTGATATGGAGCTTTACAACATCGCAAAAATATTTTTCGGATAACACGGGGTTATATGCAGAAAAAAATTGCAGAACTGTTAAAAGAGAGCATTGATGTAAAAACTAAGCTGCTCGAAAGCGGCTTGAAAGATATTGAAAAGCTTGCGAGCGCGATGCTGGAAACGCTGAAATCAGGCCATAAAATTCTATTGTTTGGAAACGGAGGCAGCGCCAGTGACAGTATGCATATAGCGGCGGAGCTTGTGGGCAGATTTAAAAAAGAAAGAAAAGCTCTTCCGGCAATAGCTCTTAGCGCCAATGTTTCCACTCTTACCGCGCTTGGAAATGATTATAGTTTTGAATACCTTTTTGAGAGGCAGGTAGAGGCTTTTGGCAATAAAGGCGATATGGCGATAGGTATATCCACAAGCGGCAGTTCAAAGAATGTAGTGGCCGGTATTTTAAAGGCGTCCAAAATAGGCCTTAAAACAGCCGCTCTTACGGGAAACAAAATCGGAGAGCTTTCTAAGATAGCGGATATATGCATAAGAGTTCCCTCTAGTAATACCCCCAGAATACAGGAATCTCATATTGCAATAGGCCATATTGTATGCGAGCTTATAGAAGATGCTTTCTAAGAAAATAAAAAACCTCCCCCGCGCAGCAAGCGCTATAAGAAAACTAAAACAAAAAAATAAAAAGATTGTATTTACGAACGGCTGTTTTGATATCCTGCACGCAGGGCATGTCAGCTATCTTTCGAAGGCGAAATCTTTGGGGGACATATTGGTTATAGGCCTCAATAGCGACGAGTCAGTGAAGAAAATAAAAGGAAAATCAAGGCCTGTTGTATCGCAGAAAAATAGGGCGATATTACTTGCCGCGCTGGAGGCGGTGGATTTTGTAGTGATATTCAGCGAGTTGACCCCTTTAAAGCTTATAAAGGCGATAAAACCCGACGTGCTTGTTAAGGGCGGGGACTGGAAAAAAGAAAATATAGTCGGATCGGATTTTGTGGAGTCGTACGGCGGCAAAGTAAAACCCCTGGCGTATATAAAAGGCCTTTCCACCCGAAGCCTGATAGCCAAAATCCAAACATCTTGACACTCTGACAATGTCACTTTTGTAAAGATTGTGAGAAGGTATGGCTAAAGATAAGCTATTGCAGATTATAGACGCAAATTTAAACAGGACGCGCGAAGGGTTGAGGGTTTGCGAAGATATGGTTAGATTCGCGCTGCGGGATAAAAATGCCGCAAAGGCTCTTAAGACAATCCGGCACGGCGCCACAAACCTGGTGTTGAAATCAAAAAAAATATCTCTGGCAAAGCTTTTATCAGAGAGGGATACTTCAGGCGATAAAACAAAATTTATAGATTTTACGCCTGCCTCCGGCGTAAGTATTTCCGATATTTTTATGTCTAACATAGAGCGGGTCAAAGAGTCTCTGAGGGTTCTGGAGGAGTGTTTTAAGATAATAGACGTAAAGATAAGCCAGAGATATAGAAAGCTAAGATTTGACACGTATGACATTGAAAAAAGCATTGTTGAAAAAGCCAGGCTTATATCTCGTAACAGATAACAGCGCTCTTAAAGACAGGGATTTATTTGATATATTAGCCTGTTCTCTAAAAGCTGGGCTGGACATGGTTCAGTTCAGGGATAAAGAAGCAAGCGATGGAGACTTCCTGGAAACAGGTTTCAGGATAAAAGAATTACTGAAACATAAAGCTCTTTTTATAATAAATGACCGCATTCATGCGGCTTTAGCGTTGGATGCTGACGGCGTGCATTTAGGCCCTAAGGATGCGCCTATAGCTACAGCTAGAAAAATTCTTGGCAAGAAAAAAATAATAGGGTTTTCAGCCAGTTCTTTAAAAGAAGCTATGGATGCGCAGAAACAATCCGTAGATTATATCGCCATAGGCGCCATTTTTAAGACCCCTGTAAAGCCGGGTTATAAAATAGCGGGGCTGGAAACATTGAGGCAGGCTGTGAATGCGATAAATATTCCGCTTATAGCGATAGGCGGGATTAATGAATCAAATATAAAAGAAGTCAGCGCCACGGGAGTAAAAAGGATGGCTGTCGTGCGGGCGATACTTGAAGCGGAAGATCCTTATTTGGCTACAAAAATTTTATTGGGGAAAATTTAAAATGACTCAAACGGAACTTGCAAAATTGAATAAAATATCTCCCGAGATGCGTTATGTTTCAAAGAACGAAAGTATGTTTCCCGAGCTATTGAGATCCCGCATAAAAGAAGGCAGAATCACCATTGTAAAAAATTCAAAAAGAAAAATAAATCCCTGTGCAGTAGGAGAAGGGCTTCGCGTAAAAGTAAACGCCAACATAGGCACGTCCAAGAATAGCTCCAACGTCAATAAAGAGCTCAGGAAAATGGATGTCGCGATAAAATGCGGAACGGACACTGTAATGGATCTGAGCACGGGAGGGGATATAGAAAAGATACGCAGGTTGATTTTAAAAAATTCAACAGTTCCCGTAGGCACTGTCCCGATATACGAAATAGCTATTATGGCGGCGAAAAAAAGAGGGCATATCTCCCGTATAAATGCCAAGGATATTTTGGAAACCCTTGAAACGCAGGCAGCGGACGGCGTAGATTTTTTTACGATCCATTCCGGTATAACACAGAGCGTTATAGAAAGGCTTAAAAAACAAAAACGGCTTATAAGCATAGTTTCAAGAGGAGGTTCTTTCCTGGCGGAGTGGATGATTGTGAATAAAAAAGAAAACCCTTTTTATGAATATTTTGACGACATACTCAGGATTGCAAAAAAATATGATGTTACTCTTAGCCTAGGAGACGCTTTAAGGCCCGGTTCTTTGGTGGACGCTACTGACAGGCCTCAGATACAAGAACTTATCATATTGGGCGAGCTGGCTGAAAGGGCCAGAAAGAGCGACGTTCAGGTTATAATAGAAGGGCCGGGGCATGTGCCGCTTGACCAAATAGAAACAAACGTGATTTTGCAAAAAAGATTATGTGGCAACGCGCCTTTTTATGTTCTCGGGCCGCTTGTTACGGATATAGCCCCAGGGTATGATCATATAACAGGAGCCATAGGAGGCGCTCTGGCTGCTTTTTATGGTGCGGATTTCCTGTGCTATGTAACGCCTTCGGAACACCTGAGGATACCTGACGAAAGCGATGTAAAAAACGGCGTCATGGCTTCCAGGATAGCGGGCCACGCAGCTGATATAGCGAAGAAGATACCTGGCGCGTTGAACTGGGACAGGGCTATGTCGGAACTAAGGGTGAAAAGAGACTGGAAAAATCAAATCAAAAAGTCTATAGATCCTATTAAAGCGGCAAAGTACAGAAAATCTTCCATATCCGTAGATAAGGATTTTTGCACTATGTGCAGCGATTATTGCTCTATGAAAATCATGGAACAATACTTTGCGAAAACTTGACCAAGCGGTATTGCTGAAAGGTAAAATTTATGAAAAAGATACTTGTCATAGGTTCTGTCGCGCTTGATACAATCGCTTCGCCGTCCGGGTATTCAAAGGAAATATTGGGCGGATCCGCGACTTATTTTTCAATAAGCGCGAGTTTTTTCGCTCCTGTGAATCTGGTCGCTACAGTGGGTATGGATTTTCCTGAAAAACACAGAAAAGCTATAAAATCTTTTGGCGTAGACCTGGAAGGCCTTGAGGTAAAAGAAGGCAAGACTTTCCGGTGGGAAGGTTCTTACGTTAAAGATATGAATTGCGCGGAAACCATTGAAACGCAGCTGAATGTATTCGCGGATTTTAAGCCTTGCCTTCCGAAAGGGTATGAAAAAAGCAAGTACATTTTTCTGGCGAACATAGACCCTGATCTGCAGATATTTATACTCAAAAGATTTGCAGGCAAAAGATTTATAGGCTGTGACTCCATGAACCACTGGATTAAAAATAAAAACAAGTCTCTTAGAAAGATGATAAAGAAAACCTCCATAATATTTTTGAATGACATGGAGGCGAAGATGCTCTCAGGGGAATCCAATATGCTCAAGGCGGGCAAATACCTTCTTTCTCTCGGGCCCAAGTTCGCGGTTGTCAAAAGAGGCGAATACGGGTCCATAATTTTTTCTAAAAACTTTATATTTATGGCGCCTGCTTATCTTCTGGAAGAAGTTAAAGATCCGACAGGAGCGGGAGATACGTTCGCAGGGGGATTTATGGGCTATCTCGCAAAGACGGACAAAATAAACGAGAAGAATATGAAAAATGCGCTTTTATGGGGAAGTGTAATGGCTTCTTTTACAGTGCAGGATTTTAGCGTGAATAGGTTTTTGAATATCAGCAGGAAAGATATAGAGGAGAGGTATAGAAGTTTTGAGAAGTTGATAAGGATATAAGTTTAATCTCTCGTCCCGATAAATCGGGGCTGGGCTTACATGGATGATAGATATGTCCGCGGGTGTAGTTCAATGGTAGAACACGAGCTTCCCAAGCTCGCAGCGTGGGTTCGATTCCCATCACCCGCTCCAAAGAATTAGCGGGAATCGAAGGGCGCCGATTCCCATCACCTGCTCCAGAACCAAAATTAGGAAAGATTTATGTCAGATGACCGACAAGAAATATTAAATACGCTTATACGCAGGATAAACTCCTTTGCCGACGGGTATAGGCAGAATATAGCCATATTTGGAGAGCCATGCATAGGGAAGACGACTCTTATGAAGAATCTTTTTTCTTCGGAATTGCTGAGAAAAGACAACGTTATACCTATATATCTGGAAATCAAAATAGAGCCTTTTGAATTTTGCGCAAAAAGGTTTATAAGGTCCATATTATCTCAGGTTGTAAAATCAGACCCTCTTCTTACGGCCCCCAAGGACGCGGTATTGCTGATAGAGGACCTGGCAAGAGATTATCCTAAGACTGCCCAGATCTGCATAAGGGTTCTCCAGGATATAGAAAAATCCAAATTAGACGAGGCGTTTTCATTTATGCTGGATATTCCTGGCGTACTGTCCGAGGAAGCGAAAAAACGCTGCGTCCTCATACTTGACGAATTCCATAACCTGGATAATTTTACGCTCAAAAATCCATTTGGCACAGTTGCAAAAAAGATAATGATACAGAAAAATACGATGTATATGCTGATAAGCTCCAGGACTACGTTGTCCCTGCGCCTTGTTAATGAAAAGCTGGCCCTTTTATTCGGCAACTTCGAGAAATTTTTTATAAAGCCGCTTGATACAATTAACGGCAGGATATTTTTACAAAACAGCATAAAAGGCGTCGTGCTGCCTCAGGTTTACCTGGATTTCATAGCGTCATTTACAGGTTCCAGGCCTTTTTATATGCAGGCGATATCCGATGAAATAGAAAGAGCTGTGTTTTCCAGAAGGATAGCTCTGGAAAATCACCAAGATCTCATAGAGCATTCTTTTATGGAAGCGCTTTTTAGAAAAAACGGCACTTTGAATCAATATTTTTACAACCTCCTCTTTAAGATCTCAGGGGGAAAGCTGTTGTCAAAATCCATATCAGTCCTTATAGCACTTTCTTCGGAAAATAAAAAACAGAACGACATTGTAAACGCCGCTAGATTGCAATCAGGCGAAGTTTCCAAGATATTAAACAGCATGATTGAGCTGGATATTATTGTGCGTAACGGGGCTTTTTACAGATTTACGGACAGGTTGTTTAGATTCTGGCTTAAGTCCGTATATATGAAAAGGATCTTGTCTTTCAGTTTGGATGAGGCCGTGGAAGAGTCGTTTTTTGGAAAAGATGTGGCTTCTAAATTCAATATATTTAACCAGGAGTTTGAAAAAGAATTTTCTTCTAGGATAATGGAACTCTTTACGCTGTTCAAGAATGACATAATCCAGCTGAATGGTAAAAAGCATAAGTTTATATCTTTTACGAATGTGGAAAAACTTGAGAATCAGGATGGAAACCAAACCGCTATATTGGCTACCAACGGCAGGCAAAATTGGCTATGCACGATTAAAAAAGAAAATATAACGGAAAACGATATGATGGATATAATAAAGAGCGGCCGCGAGAAGAAAAAAGGCTCCAAGGTTAACCGGAATATCGTAGTGGCGTTTTCCGGCGTAAACGAAAACGCGTATCTTATGGCAAAAGAAGCGAAATTCTGGACATGGAGCATGGAAGACCTGAACGTATTGATGGATCTGTACGGTAAACCGCACATATCCGGTTAAGGGGATGCTATGAAAATCGGGGTCGTGTCGGATACGCATTTATCTTCACCGAATTGCAAACTGCCGGAAGAACTAATCAGCGGATTGGAAGGCTGTGATCTTATAATACATGCCGGAGACCTGGTGAATATCTCGGTGCTGGATCCTTTGAAAAAAATATCCAGGGTAGAGGCCGTATGCGGCAATATGGACGATCATAATGTAAAAGCTAGTCTGAAAGATAAAAAAATTCTTAACGCGCAGGGGAAAAAAATATGCGTGATGCATGGATATGGCCATCCGGACAAGCTCGTGGATATTTTGAAAAGCGAGTTTCTTTCGGAAAAACCGGATATAATAATATTCGGACATTCTCATTCGCCCAAGAATGAATATATAGACGGCGTGCTTTTTTTTAATTCAGGAAGCGTAACAGACACCGTATACGCGCCATACCGTTCATATGGCATAATAGAAATAGACAAAGGGGAAATAAAAGCCGAGATACGCAAATTATGAATAAGCTATGGGCTCCGTGGAGGAGCGTATTTGTAAAAATCAGAAAAATAAAAGGATGCATATTTTGCATTAAAGGCAAGGGTAATAAGAATGAATTTATTATCAAGAAGTCCCGGCATTCATTTGCCATGTTAAATATATATCCGTACAATAACGGCCATATCATGGTGTCGCCTTTCAGACATATAAAAGATTTAAAAGGGTTGAATGATGACGAGCTTCTGGATATAATAAAGCTTACAAGAGATATGCAGAAGCTGCTTGAAAAGAAGCTGAAGCCGCACGGTTTTAATATAGGTATAAATACCGGCAAGGTTGCGGGCGCCGGATATAAAGATCATTTGCATGTACATGTAGTGCCAAGATGGAAAGGCGACAGCAATTTTATGCCTGTTATCGCGGACGCCAAAGTAATGCCGCAGTCATTAAAAGAGTTATATAACCTGCTTGCGCGCTAGGGCGCCGGGCAGATAAAACTCCAATAGATATGATTACTCGCAAAGATATAGAAAAAAGAGAATGTGAGTTGCTCGCTCCTTATGCGATGCATTCTAAGGACACGAAAGGCAGAAAATATCCGGAAGTAGAGCCTAAATACAGGTCAGTATATCAAAGAGACAGGGATCGGGTTATACACTCTACCGCTTTTAGAAGATTGGAATATAAAACGCAAGTCTTTGTAAACCACGAAGGCGATTATTACAGGACGAGGCTTACCCATACTATGGAAGTAGGCCAGATAGCCAGGTCTATCGCGAGAACAATGTCATTGAACGAAGACTTGGTAGAGGCAATAGCGCTTTCTCATGATATAGGCCATCCTCCTTTTGGCCACGCGGGAGAAGAAAGCCTGAGAATACTTATGAAAGACAACGGGGGTTTTGACCACAATCTTCAGGGATTAAGGGTAGTGGAAGAATTGGAGCAAAGGTATCCTGATTTTCCAGGATTAAATCTTACCTGGGAAACCAGGGAAGGGATCAATAAGCACACTACAATGTTTGACAGGGCAAAACAGCTGAAAGAATTCGAGCCTGGTTCTTCGCCTACGATGGAGACTCAAGTGGTAGACGTGGCGGACGAGATCGCTTATGACAATCACGATATAGATGATGGGCTGACGTCAGGGCTCATAGAGGAAAAAGGCCTTTTTGAATTAAAATTATGGAAGGACGCCGCCAGATTTGTGAAAAAAGGAAGAAAAGAATTGCCCGACAAAGTAAGAAAACATCAGATAATAAGGAGGTTGATAGACACTCAGATAGAAGACCTCCTGCGCGCATCTGAAAAAAACATCAAGGCCAGCTATATAATAAACGTAGACGGCGTCAGAAAACATAAGAAAAGGCTTGTTGCCTTCTCGGAAGATATGCAGAAAAAAAGAAAAGAGCTCAGAATGTTTTTAATGGACAATCTATATAAAAATTTCAGGGTAATTCGCATGTCAGACAAGGCAAGAAGGTTTATTACAGGATTGTTCAAAGTTTATCTTGAAAAACCGGAACAGCTTCCTCCGTCTGACCAGAAAAAAATAGGTAAAATAGGGCGCTACGGGGTTATCTGTGATTATATAGCCGGAATGACGGATAGATACGCCCTTGATGAATACAAAAAACTGTTTGATCCTTATGAAAGAGTTTGAAAAAATAGAAAAACAGGAATTCCTGACAAAATTTTTTAAAAGCGGTTCGATTACCGCTTTCAAGAAGCTTTGCTCAAAGATCCTTAAAAAAAGCCGCTGCGTATTTCTTGACGCAGAATATAAGCCTTTCAAATGTAACAGCGAATGCGATCATATTAAGCTTGGGAAATATCTGGCCAGGCTGAAATCCGACCCATCAAGAGAATATATGATATTTAAGTGCAGCTGCAATAAGATCTGTCTTTCTTTTCCTATAATTCAGGGTTCAAACGTGTATGGCCATATATTATTTATACATTTAGACAAAGAGCCTAAAAAAGCTGCAATAGACGCTGTTAAGATATGCATGGATCTTGCGCTAAAGGAATTTCAGAAAGAACAAGAGCTGAACAAATTATATGAAACAATCAGGCCCAGGGCAATAGCGCTTTCTACGATACACACTATTCACAGGCTGCTCAGCTCAACCCTTAATATGGACGAGCTTATAGAGCGTATCGCAAGGTTGATCTTGCAGGTTATGAGATCGCGGCACTGTTCTATAATGCTTTTGGACGAATCAAAAAAATATCTTATCCCTAAAGCGGTTATTGACCTGGACAGGGAAATATCCAAGACGGATTCGCAGTATAAGAAGATAAGGCTTGGCGTTAAGCTGGAAGGAAAGGTCGCTAAAACAGGAAAGAGCGTGCTTTCCCGTAATTCAGTCTGCGTGCCTCTTGTGGAAGAAGACATTATCGGAGTTATAAGCACCCGGGACAAAACAAACGACGGGTCTTTTGACAGATTTGAACTCGAGATTCTGATTACGCTTGCGGAGCAGGCTGTCATAGCTATAAAGAATGCGCAGATGTACGAAGAGCAGGAAAAAATGGCTTACGGAAGCATAAAAACCCTGGCAGCGCTTCTTGACGCAAAATCCCCAAATACTTTTACTCATTCCGATCAGTTTGTAAGAATGGTCCTTGCGATAGCGGAAGAAATGAGGTTGTCCAGAGAAGACATTGTGAATCTGCACTATTCAGCTTTGTTGCCGGACACCGGTAAATTCAACATACCGGAAGAGATATTAAAAAAGCCTGGAATCCTTTCCATAGGAGAATACGATATTATAAAAAAGCAGCATTTAGAGAGTTTAAAAATCATAGAGCATCTGGAATTTTTAAAGCCCGCAATGCCTATAATAAAACACCATCACGAGAAATATGATGGCACAGGTTATCCTGACGGCCTGAAAGGCAGCCAGATTCCTATAGGCGCCAGGGTAATGGCTGTGGCAAACGCCTTTGAGGCGATGATCTCAGTCAGGCCTTATGAAGGCAGTAAAAAAATAAGCATCTCTCAGGCGATAAAAGAAATAGAAAGAAATAAAGGCACCCAATTTGATCCTGAAGTGGTAGGCGCTTTTATGGGAGTTACTAAAAAGCCTGAATTTGAAAATATAGTAGAGGTTTCTCATGAAAAGCATAAAAAGTTTATTTAAAAATGAAGCCACTAGGAAAATAGTGCTTTTTTTTAATGAAAATCCGAATTGCATTGATACTGCCAAAGGCATATCGTTGTGGATAGGATGGGATATAAATATTATCCAGAAGACTCTGGACCAGCTGGTAAAAGAGGGTATAATTATAAGCCATCAGGCAGCTTCTACCGCCGCCTATGCGTATACAAATAACAAAGAGATTGTAAAAAAGATAGAAAAATATATAAAGAATATTTAACCTTTGTGCTATAATCATTAAACCGTATGAACATAAAATCTCAGGAAAAAACTCAGTCCGACCTTTTTGAACAAGCTCAGACTGTAGATAGAAAAATAAGAAGAAAAACCAGGTTTCTGCTTCCGGATGTAAAAAGCAATCTTACTGTTTCTTACGAAACGACCATATTTTTTATGATAGGGTTTGTAATGGCGTGCATAATAGTTTTTTCCCTGGGGGTTGAAAAAGGGAGATATGATGAAAAGAAAAGGCGGATAATGATTCCGCAGCAGATAACGCGTGACGTACAGTCTCAGCCTAAACCGGAACTAACAAAAGGAGTGTCAAATGTCAATACATCCAAGTCTAAAAACATCAAAAGCAGGTAAGAAACACAGGACTGTTTTAAAGAGATATGAGAGGTTGACGGCCATGAAAGAAAAGGGCCTCTTAAAAGACGATGATTCTGTTTTTGGAATGCCGAAGCTGAAAATAATAAAGATCAAGGTCAAGAAGGAAAAAGCGGAAGAGAAGCCAAAAGACGGAGAAGTAGCCGTGACAGCTCCAGCGCCTCTAGCTCCAGGAGCAAAAGCCGCGCCTAAGGCCGGCAAAGAAGCAAAGAAGAAGTAACGAGGATGCGTATGAGACTTATTAAAAACCTGATAGTTATTTTTATGCTATTTGTTTCAGCAGCCTATGCGCAGGAAGGATCCGGAGAAAAATTTCCGAAGGCAGGCTATGTAAAAAATGACGGGGTGATGGTTAAGGCGGGGGACAATGAGAATTTTGAAAACCTCTGTACCTTATCAAAAGCTGATCCTGTGAAAATTATAGGCAGACGCTACAGCTGGTTTAAAATTTTATTGCCTAAAAAAGCAGCCCTGTATGTTCACAGCGATTACATTACCTTGACCTCTGACGAAAAAGGCATAGGAGTAATAAATGCCTCCAGTGTGAATATTAGAGCAGGCGCCGGCACAAGATATGCCATAGTCGGCCAGATATCCAAGCCTGAGAAGGTTTCAATATTGTCAGAAGACGCTGGATGGTATAAAATAGAGCCGCCTTACGGCACAGCAGGCTGGATACATTCTAATCAGATAGATATAGCAACAGAGGAGAATGAGGTGGAGGTTCCTAAGCAAAAAGAGATAGTAAAAGAGGAAAATCCCGCGCCGCTAGCTCCGGCTAATAAAAAAGAAGCAACCGATTCTTCTACGATAAGGCTTAACGCAAATTCTTCCGAGCCCGTTAAAGGCAATCTGTCCGTATCTACCTCTACAAAGAATAATAGATGACGCTACTTGTAAGCCTTTTAATATTTTTTTTCGCGGTTATTATACACGAATACGCTCATGGGTGGGTTGCGTGGAAGTTAGGAGACTCTACCGCAAGATTCATGGGAAGGCTTACGCTTAATCCTATCGCGCATATTGACCCCATAGGCACTATATTCCTGCCGCTTATTCTTCTTATGACGCATTCTCCTATACTCTTCGGATGGGCAAAGCCTGTTCCTGTGGATTTCCTTAATTTAAATAATCCCAAGAAAGACATGATATGGGTAAGTCTCGCAGGCCCTGCGGCGAATATAATCTTTGCGATAACGTTATCTTTGATACTAAAAATTCCTTTATTAGCAGCTAACTACTTTGTCGTAACTGTAGCAACAACCGCCATTATGGCGAACCTAGTTTTGGCTGTTTTTAACCTTTTGCCTATTCCTCCTTTGGACGGATCAAGGATTGTCATGGGCCTTTTGCCGTATCATTTAGGCGTTGAATACGCTAAGGTTGAGCCGTATGGTTTTATAATAATATTTGCGTTGCTCTGGATGGGCGTTATAAACACTGTAATTTGGCCCGTTGTCATTGTCCTAGCAAGACTGCTGGGCGTATAACTCCATGCCTAGCAGCAAGATCTTTACACTCTGACAATGACGGTTTTGTAAAGATCTTGGAGAGCTGAAGCATAAACTTTACAAAACCGTCATTGTCAGAGTGTCAAGTTTATGCTGAGAGGGGGGTTGTTTGAAAAAGGGTATGTTATGAGAAAGATAAAAGTCAATCTTGGAAAAAATAGTTACGATATATTGATATGTTCCGATGAGCTTAATAAGCTTGGGCCTTGCCTGAAGCGCTTGAATATAGGCAATGACGCGGTAGTAATTACAAATGTAAAAATAAAAAAGCTTTTTGGGAACAAACTTGAGAAGCAGCTTATTTCAAGCGGTTTCAGCGTTAGGTTCGAAACAATTCCTGACGGAGAAAAAGCTAAATCAGAAAAAGAATGCATGAGGCTTTTAAACAATATCTCTAAGATAGACACCTTGCGCAGGGTATTTATAATAGCGCTTGGAGGAGGGGTGACAGGAGACCTTGCGGGATTTACAGCGAGCGTTTACAAAAGAGGTATTCCGTATGTTCAGGTCCCTACGACGCTTCTTAGCCAGGTGGATTCAGCGATAGGAGGAAAGACAGCTATAGACCTGAGCGCTGGGAAAAACCTGGTAGGGGCGTTTTATCAGCCAAAGCTTGTTTTTAGCGATACGTTGTTTTTGAAAAGTCTGCCGGAAAAAGAAATGATGTCAGGCCTTGCGGAAGTTATTAAGTACGGAATAATAAAATCGCCGGATCTTTTCAGCTTTATCGAGAAAAATTATACAAAAATTCTAAGGCATGATAAAAAATGCTTGCAGCGCGTTGTATATGAATGCAGCTTTATAAAAGCCGGAATTGTAGAAAAAGACGAAATGGATAATAAAAATATCCGAGTGGTTCTGAATTTAGGGCATACTATAGGCCATGCTATAGAAGCTGCGGCCAGCTACCGCAAGCTTTATAACCATGGCCAGGCAGTAGCGCTTGGCATATTGTCTAGTGTTTACATAGCCGGAAAAATGGGTTTGTTAACGAAAAATAGCGGCTGCAGGATAGCCAATGTAATTAAAAACACGGGTTTGCCTGTTAAGCTGAAAAACGTGAGTCTGAAAGATATCTTATCAGCCCAGAGACATGATAAAAAATTTATTCATGGTAAAAATCGTTTTGTCCTGCCCGTAAAAATAGGCAAAGTTATTGTAAAAGAGAGTATTCCCGAACACATGGTAAAAGACGCTATCAAGAGGCTCTATGAGTCTGAAAAAAGATAAAAACAGGCTTAAGAAACTTAAAATTTTTGAAAAATTAATAGGATATGGCTTTAGAAACAAGTCTTTGCTGAATCAGGCCCTTACGCACAAATCATATGCAAATGAGAAAAATATGGAACGTTCCAGCGATAATGAAAGACTGGAGTTCCTTGGAGACTCTGTGCTTGGCGTGGTTATAAGCTATACGCTTTATAATGAGTGCCAAGGGGAAGATGAGGGCGTTCTTACTCGCTATAAATCGCAGCTGGTGAGCGGAGAAACGCTTGCAAGGATAGCGAAGGAACTGGAAATAGGCGAATACATCCTGTTAGGTAAAGGAGAAGAGGCTTCAGGCGGCAGGAGGCACATGTCAAATCTCATGTGCGCATTAGAAGCTATTATAGGGGCGATATTTTTAGACGGAGGATTAAAGGCTTCGCATGTTTTTATAAACAAGGTGTTAGGAACCGAGCTAAAACTTGTAAAAGAAGGAAAGGGAACTAAGGATTATAAATCAATGTTTCAGCAGATTGTGTTAAGAAAATTTAAAACAATGCCTTGTTACAGGATACTTTCAGAAATAGGTCCCGACCATAAAAAGCATTTTATTGTAGAAGCGGTGGTGTTAGGCAATAGATGTGGAATAGGGTCTGGCCCAAACAAAAAAAGCGCAGAGCAGGCATCCGCAAAAGAAGCTCTTTCCGCGTTAGAATCAGAAAAATAAATAGTTTAATTTATTATTTTAAGCTTAGAGTAAACTCGCTTCCGTCTTTTTTCTCAATCTTTACAAGATTTTTGGTTATACTTGTAATTTCTCCTCCGAAAAACTTGTCGCCTTCTTTTACGATCCTGTCATTGATAATGGCCCACTTGCCTTCATCGCCATAAAGAATGCCATTTAATTTTACAACGTCTTTAGATTTCATAGCCCTTGCCATAGGGTTTTGCTCTATGTTGTTCAAAGTTGACTGAACTATAGAAGCAGGTTTTCCGGATTCTTTCGAAGCGTCGCCGGAATTAAAAACGGACATATTCTTATATAATACCCATGATCCGAAAAAAGACGCTATGACAACAAAAGATGTGATTATTACAGCAATCCATTTTTTATCAGAAGTTGGCGCAGTTTTTTGGATTGTGATCAGCGTATTCTGATCTTTAGACTCGAATTCCTTGCTCGCCTTTTTTAAAGCGTCATTGACTATGCTCATCAAACACCCCCTCGATTTCTTTAGCGCATTTTTTAACTACGCTGGAATCTATTGTTTTTTTATCAGCAGTATAGCCTGCCAAAAGCGATTTATCGCATACTATATTTATCAACCTGGGTATTCCGCCTGAGAATTTAAATATCTCTTCAAGCGCATCCTTATGAAAAACATCTTCATTGTTACAGCCTGCTACATGAAGCCTGTGGGCTATATAGCACCTGGCTTCATGTCTGGATAGAGGGGCTATGTGGTATCTAATTGCTATTCTTTGGCGCAGTTGTTTTAATTCTCCGGAAGCGAGTTTTTCCCTTAATTCAGGCTGGCCTACAAGTATAATTTGCAATAGTTTTTCTTTTTCCGTCTCAAGATTTGATAAAAGCCTTACTTGTTCCAGAAGCGACGGCTTTAAATTCTGAGCTTCGTCTATAATAAGCACTACATTGTTCCGGTGATTCAGCTGTTCCAGTAAAAACTTATTCAGCTCATTAAGCATTGTTATTTTATTTTTGACTTTTACCTGTATGCCGAAGTCCTCTGTAATGGCCTGCAGAAGCTGGATTTCCGAGAGGTTCCCGTTCAGAATAAAAGCTGTTTTTGTATTATTATCCAGCTGGTTAAGAAGGGCCTTGCACACAGTTGTTTTTCCAGCGCCTATCTCGCCTGTAATCTCCAGGAAGCCCATGCGTTCCTGGATCCCATAGCGCATGTGGCTGATAGCCTCCATGTGTTTTTTGCTGAGATAGAGGAAGTTCGGATCAGCTGTGACGCTAAAAGGCTTTTCTTTTAAGCCATAAAATTCTAGGTACATAATGTAGGCACATTATACCACCCTCAGCATAATAATAAAAGAAAAATAAAAGCAAGGTTGCAGCTGGAGAGTCAGAATGGAGCCGGATTTAATCTCGTCTTGACATTTAGGAGAATATATTATATATTTATATTATATAGTTTTAAAAACCATTGCGGAGAAAACAGGCGTGTCTATAGATAAAATTGCAAACAGGATATTATTTATTATAATTTTTTGCCAGGCTTTTTTAACAGTAAGCCTGGCTTATTCAGAATCAAGCAGCGGTAGTTTTTTAAAAAATAAAAAAATTGACTATAAAACTATTTCGGATAAACGGGGAAAAGAGCTACAGGAGAAAAAAGAAACCCTGAAAGGCAAAAACAGTTTTAAGCCTGTTTCCACAAAATTAAATGCAAGAGCTTCAATAAACCTGAATTCTGCAAAAGACTTGTCCGGTATCTATATCCCGGAAACAATCGGGAAGGTGATGGAAGCTTACGAAAGCCCTAGCTCTAAGCGATTAGTAGCCTATGTACAAGACCTGCATTGTAATCCAGAAGCAAGTTTTAACCTGGCCAGCATATTGGAGATTCTCGTAAAGGACTATGACCTTAACTTGGTTTGTTCGGAAGGCGCTGAAGGCGAAGTTGATACCAGCGCTGTGTCTGGTTTTCCGGATCCTGCGGCAAAAGAAAAGGTTGCCAAGTTGTTTGTCAACTCAGGAGAACTTACAGGAGAAGAGTACCTGTCTATAACCAAATATCCTAAACTTCCCATATGGGGTATTGAAAAAAAAGATATCTACCTTGAAAATATTTCTGAATTCAATAAGATAATGGAATTCAACTCGGACTCTGTGGCTTTCATCAACAAGACAACAGATGTTTTGAAAAGCTTAAAACCAAAGATATATACTTCAAAAATCTTGGAATTGGATAATAAATATATTGAATATGAAGAGATTGAATTAGACGCAACCAGTTATTTGGATTATTTGATCAAGATTAGCCCTCGCGCTAATAATTATAAAAATATAAGCCTGTTCATGGAAAGTTTAAGCATAGAGAAACAAATGGACCAGAAAAAAATCGTAAATCAATCCCAGGATCTTTTAAACAGCCTGATGTCGGCTCTCAAACCAGAGGATAACAAGCTTGAGATGGAAATCCTTGTAAGCAAGGCAAGTCTTTTCAAAGACAAGAAGATTTCGTCATATTCATTTTATTCGTATCTGAGCGAGCTGGCCATGAAATATTTGAAAGATAAATCGTCAGGATATCCGGATCTATTTGAATATTCGGATTATTTAAATAAATTAAACTCTTTGAACTCCGCTACTTTGTATCAGGAGATAGACGAGCTGACATACGAAACCATGGATTTACTGTCGGATAATAGCGGCCAAAAAACGCTTACAAAGGCTTTAAGAGACATAAAGATATTGCAAAAGCTGTTTAATTTGGAAGTCTCTAATGAAGAATACAGCTATTATCTTGAGAAAAAAGATGAATTTAAAACAAGCTTTTTTAAAGCCGCTATAACTGACCTGATGAACAATGCGGGTTTGCTGGAAAAGGCGGATTATATAGATTTCAACCCTGCTTTAATAGACAGCCATTTGCCTGAACTGGAACATTTTTATGACCTTTCATATAAAAGAGACATAGAAATGTCTAAGAACGCTATAAAGAAGATAGAGGAAATGAATTCTAAAGTAAGCGCAATTGTTACAGGAGGATTTCATACCCAGGGTATAACAAAAGCCCTTAAAGAAAACGGTTATTCGTACGTAGTAATATCTCCATACGCCAAGACAGGTATCGACGAAGAAAACTACCGCTTTTTGTTGTCAGGAAAGCGTAAATCAATAGAAGATTTGATAGGTCAAATGAACAACGAAAAGAAATAGAGGAGGTTTATTATGTGGAGCGGAATAAATAGAAGGAAATTTCCCAGAGCTAATTATCCATGCGTACTTTCGGTGAAGAGGAAAGACCAACAGGACAGCCTTTCAACTCAGACTGAAAATATAGGTTTAGGCGGCATATGCGTAATGTTGCCAAGGGATCTTGGTATATTTGCTCCAGTGGAGATATCTCTGGATTTGCTGGACGGCCAACCTGCTATAGAATGCGACGGCACGGTGGCATGGGTGATAGTCAGTAAAGAAGTCAAGAAATCGGAATCTTTCGATACAGGCCTGGAATTTACTAACCTAAAGAGAAAAGACGCTATAAGAATAAATTCCATCGTTGAAAAGGTAGTGGATACGCAATAAACATTTGACAAATAAAGAGTTACGTGATAAACTTAAAGTATGGAAGAGGAAAAAAGAATAGCCCCAAGAATAGAGTTCAATTCGTCTGTCCGCTATCATGAAAAAGGCGTACAAAGATATAGCGACACTATAGGTAAAGATATAAGCCAAAGCGGCATAGGCTTTATTTCTAACGAGTTTATTCCTAAGTACTCCAAGATTTTATTTGAATTACACCCTCCATGGCACCAGGAGCCGGTTCAGGCATTAGCAGAAGTTGTCTGGGTTTCAAGTCAGCCATACTCTGAAAGATTCAATGTAGGCGCGAGATTCTTAGACCCTACAACGGTATAGAAATTCGCTCTGTCTTAGACCGTTCATAGCGCATCCTCAAAAATTAATAATTTCTAAAGACCTATTCCGGACAATTTAAAACTTTTAAGTTCAAACGAGTGAAGGGGTTGACAAAACCAATAACGCAGGGTATACTTTTTATCACTTATGGCTGAACAAAGCATGACCAAAATTTTCGCTTTATTAAAAATTCTGGACAAGGATAAAAGATATGATCCGGAAGCGTATTCTTTTATCATGACAAGTCTGGACTATACAATGAAAAAACTAAAAAGAAAAGGGCATATAAGCGGACAGGAACTTTCCGATGGCGTAAAAGACTATTGTCTGGATCAGTTCGGGCCAATGGCAAGGCTTGTGCTTGAAGAATGGGGCATTAAAACTACCAATGATTTTGGCGAGATAGTGTTTAATCTTATAGATTCCGGATTATTAGGAAAAACAGACCAAGACCGCAAAGAAGATTTTCATAACAGATACGACTTCAAAGAAGCCTTTGATAAAGGCTGCAAATACCCTCTCCATTAATCCCGCTCCACTCTTAAAATATGTAGATAAAATAGATAACGGCCTGCGCAGAAAAAATTTCCCTTGTGTTTTTTATTTTTCTGTATTAAAATACATTTAATATGATGAAAAATATTTTTATTTTATGGTTTTTCTGCGCGATTTTACCAGGGATTGGATTTTGTCAGAATGAGACAGAGATTGATTCGCAGGTTATCAGCGTAAACCCTGACGGCGAGTATATAATAATCAAAGCGGGCGAAGACGACGGGGTTGAAATAGGCGACGGGCTCATTGTTCACAGAAACGCTGAAAAATTAGCGGAAGCGCAGATAGTAGAGGTAAGGCCCGGCGTAGCCGCGGCAGTGATCTTAAACGTTGAGAAAGAACAGAGAAAAGAATTCATAGAAAAGATCGTGGAAAAAGACAAGGAAATCAAAGAAGGCGACAGTATCTTGATTGTTAAGGAATTACAAGAATCCCGGGAGGCGATGACCGCGGATGGGAGAAAGGTAGAAGAAAGAAAATACCTGGAACAAAAAAAATCCAAGTGGACAACTCTTCTGGGCTCCAAAGCTACCGCTGGATCAGTAGCGCCTGTAGAAACCGTAGATTCATACTATTCATCTTCAGGCTCCGCGGCCGATGACAGGGCTCCAAACGATGCTCTGAATCCTGAAAAAGTTCAAGTTATGCAGGAAAGCAGCGTTGTGAGAGCTAATATAGAAACAGACATCAGCGCTGTATTTTCATACGCCTTAATGATATTAAGAGAAGACGGTTATTCTATTATTTTTTCGAACAGGGTAACCGGCAATATTTTAGCTACGATGCCAATAGAGCTTACCCTTATGAAAGAATTGTGGGCAGACGCCACGGCTTCTATTGAACACAAGCTGGTCGTATCTTTGGAAATGAAATATGAGTTCGGCGCTACGGAGCTAAAGGTGTCTTCGTTTAAAGAGCATACTCAGAAGAGAAAGCAGATAAAACTGCCCGTTACGCGTACTGACCCAAAGGATTCAAAATATTATAGCGCTCTGGTAAGACTTGCTTCAAAAATAAAAGGGCGTTCTGAGCGTTGAAACATAAAAGATTAAAGAGCTCTTTATCAAAAATATACGATTTACTTTACGCTAAATTCGGGCCAAGACATTGGTGGCCAGGCGATACGAAAATTGAAGTAATTATAGGCGCAATTCTTACGCAGAACACCTCCTGGAGGAATGTAGAAAAGGCTATACGCAATCTTAAAAAAGAAAAGACGCTGAGCGTGAGAGGACTTTTCGATATTTCTGAAAAAAAGCTCGCGGAACTCATAAGGCCTTCAGGGTATTATAACGTAAAGGCTGACCGCATAAAGATTTTTTTGAATTTTCTGAACGTCTGTTATAATGGTTCTATTGACAGAATGTTCAAAACAGATCTTTGTCAGCTAAGAGAAGAGCTGCTGGCGCTTAAAGGCATAGGCCAGGAAACAGCGGACAGTATTCTCTTGTATGCCGGAGGCAAACCTGTTTTTGTAGTAGACGCTTATACAAAAAGAGTGCTTTTGCGGCATGGTTTTATAGGCCAGAAAGCGGATTATAAGGAAATACAGTCTTTATTTATGAATAATCTTCCGGAAGACGCCGGGTTATTCAACGAGTTTCATGCGTTAATAGTGGAGTTAGGAAAGTCGGTATGTAGATCGAAAAAACCATTGTGCGATATATGCCCAATACGAAGCATGCGGAGGAAACAAAATGCCAGAAGAAATAAAAAAACAGGATGAAGCGAAAAAAGCGCCGGAAGCAGTAGAAATGCCTACGAATTGCATGAAATGCAATAAAAGGCTGAAAAGAAAAGCGTGGTATTACAAGAACAACGGTTATTATTGTTCTAAAGGCTGTTGGCAGCAAGCTGTTAAAGCTTTAGCTGCAAAAAAAGATAAAAAAACATAACCCATGATGGACCGTCGTAGAAATATAAGGGCAAAAAAGAACATACCTCTTAAGCTTGCGGATTCTGCTTTTGATATTATAACGGAAACAGTTGATATAAGCTCATCAGGCGCTTATTGCAGAGTAACCAGGAACCTGACGCCTATGTCAAAGATAGAGGTTGTGCTTCTTGTGCCGGGAAAAGACAGCTCCAGCCCTACGAGAAAGATAAAATGCAAAGGCGTTGTGGTTAGGACGGAGCCCGCTATAATAAAATACGCCGACAAAGCGCACTATAATATAGCCATATTTTTTACGGATATCTCTAAAAAAGACCAGAAAATAGCGGAAGATTACGTAGCTTCAGGCAACCTGGATCCTGCAGAGATACAGATAAGTCATTGACTCTAATAGGTATAAATGGGCAAGGCCAGAAAGCCAAAAGCGGTAAAACTTATCATAGGGATGCTAGCTAAAAGCCAAAAACTCTTCGACACAGCCGAAGAGTTTTTTGTTAAAAAGTACGGCCCTGTAGATTATAAAAGCCCTGCGATTTCTTTTAAATATACGGATTACTATGAAAAAGAAATGGGCGGCCCGTTAAAAAGAAAATTTATTTCCTTTAGGAAAACAATCTCCCCTGAAAAAATCGCAAAGATAAAACTTTTCGCTAATTCCATAGAAGAAAATCTCAGCGCGAATAAAAAAAGGCGTATAAATATAGACCCTGGATATGTCTCTGATTCAAAACTTGTCCTGGCCACTACAAAGGACTATTTTCACAGGATATATTTAAACTACGGCATATACGCGGAGGTTACGCTCAAATGGAGAAAAGGCGGTTTCGAGCCGTTTGAATGGACGTATCCTGATTACAGGAGCAAAGAATACATAGATATTTTGAATATTATAAGAAACTTGCACATGAGCTGTCTTAAAGCTAAGAAAGGTTAAATGCAAGATAGCGTAAAACAGTATTCTAAAATAAAACACAGGCTCGCTTTAATAAACATATTTCTAACGCCTTTACTGTTATGGATACTCCTGGCCGCGGGCTTGCCCACTTATTTTAAAAACATATCAAGATTAATTCCTGGAAACGATTACGCTAATTTGATTATTTTTTATATTTTCATAGCCGCGTTTTTCTATGTCATAAACCTGCCTGTGGGGTTTTATTCAGGGTTCATGCTGGAGCACAGATTTTCTCTTTCCAATCAGACACTGAAAAGCTGGGCACTTATGGAGGCCAAAAAGAACCTGGTGGCTTTTATAATAAGCGCGCCTCTTGTTGCGGCGTTGTACGCGTTTTTAAAACTGCATCCTGCCGACTGGTGGCTATGGACGGCTATTTTATGGTTCTCTGTTTCAATCATACTGGCAAAATTTGCGCCGGTCATAATAGTGCCTCTTTTTTATAAATATTCTCCCATAAAAGACGCGCTGCTGGAAAGTAAGATGAACCAGCTTGTTTCAAGCGTTGGATTTAATCCAAGCGGCGTATATGAATTAAATATAAGTAAAGACACAAAAAAAGCTAACGCGGCGCTTTTAGGCCTTGGCAGGCAAAAAAGGATAGTGCTTTGCGATACGCTTATTTCAAGCTTCAACCATGATGAAATAGAATCCGTGATGGCTCATGAGCTGGGGCATCACAAGATGAATCATATGTGGAAACTCATAATCTCAGGCGGAATTTTTACTTTTATAACGTTCTTTTTCACAAATATTATCTTTCTGAAACTGCGTAATTTTTTTGGATACGCTATGCCTCATGACTATGAATCGCTCGTATTGATATATCTTATCATGTCTATTTCTAATCTGGCGTTAACGCCTGCAGCCAACGCCTTTTCAAGGCGCTTAGAGAAGGATGCGGATGAATTTTCCCTGAAAGCTACGCGCAATACCGGCGCTTTTATATCCGCAATGAAAAAACTCAGTGAACAAAACCTGGCGGATGCGAATCCCGGGAAATTTTATGAAATAATGCTTTACGACCATCCACCAATATCTAGGAGGATAACTTTTGCAGAATCATTCAAACAAAACGCCTAAAATAATTCCAAGCAAAGTCTATATCAAAAGGCTCGAGGATTGGTCAGATGACCAAAAGATAAGCGAAACTGTTTTGTCCGCATGGCAATATATGGATCCGATAGCCGGTTTTATAGATAAAAATAGTTTCACCGCTATAAAATTAACATTTGGAGAAGAGGGCACGTCTGGATATGTAAAGCCGACTTGGCTGGCCGACCTGATAAAGCGCTTGAAGCAGAAGACGGAAAATCTTTTCATAGCGGAGACAAATACTCTTTACAGAGAAAAAAGGTCTAATGCCGTAGGGCATCTTTATGTAGCGGAAAGTCATGGCTATAGCCTTGATAAAATCGGCATACCTGTCATAATAGCTGACGGTTTGCGTGGCCGGGATGGGCAGAACATATCGATACGCGGAGACTCTTTTGAGAGCGTTAAGATAGCCAGGGGTATCTGCGAAAGCGATAATATGATTTGCATATCTCATGTAACAGGCCATATGCAGTCAGGCTTTGCGGGAGCCCTTAAAAATCTTGGCATGGGCTGCGCCTCGCGCCAGGGCAAGCTATTGCAGCACTCAGGCACGCTTCCGGAGATAACCGTTGAAAAATGTATTGGCTGCGGCGCGTGCATGAGTATATGTCCTGCGAACGCGATAGGTATAAAGAAGAAAAAGGCCATACTCGTAAAGGAAAGATGCCTTGGCTGCGGAGAATGTACCGTAGCCTGTAGGACAGGCGCTATTGATATAAAGTATGACGAAAATGTTGTCAAATTCCAGGAAAAAATGGTAGAATATGCTTTAGGCGTAAAAAAGGCCCTGAATTCCAAAATCGTGTACCTGAATTTTTTAGAACACGTGACTAAAAACTGCGACTGTATGTCGAAAAACGAGACGCCTGTTGCGCCTGATATAGGTATAATATGCGGCTTGGATCCTGTTGCGGTGGACAAGGCCTCGATAGATCTTGTCGGCATAGATAAGTTTAAAGAACTGTTTCCTGAAATAGATCCGCTTGTGCAGATAAGACACGCTGAAAAGATAAAATTGGGAATTGGCCAGTATGAACTAGTGGAGATTTAAGATGTACCTAGTATGCGCTGTTATCTTGCTTGTATTGATTTTAATACAGGTCCTTATATTAAGAGAAGGCCGTAGAGTAAGAAAGGGCGTAACGCACGGCGTCGCGAATAAATACTGGATTCTGAGAGAGAAAAGAAACTTTGTAAGATTTCAGGACAATATGAAAATAAGGTATAATCGCATTGGTTCCGAGCCAAGCCATGAAGGTACCAAGATGCAGAATATATCCGGTAACGGTCTCTGCATTTCTACTTATGAGAAGCTCAAGGAAAAAGATAGCCTGGAGATAGAGATAGAAGTTCCTGATTTTTCAAAACCTGTAAAATTAATCGGCACTGTTATGTGGGTAAAAGAACTGCGCTCCTGCGATGAGCAGGGAAGGAGAATATTTTATACAGGTATTAAACTTGGAAAGATACGTTCGGAAGCAAAAATAATATTAATGGCGCACTTAAATACCATGAAACGACCTTAGGAGAATAAAATGATATCTATAGAAGAATTTAAAAAACTTGATCTCAGAATAGCCAGGATAAAAGAGGTAAATGACCATCCGAATGCGGACAGGCTGTATGTTGTGCGCCTCGTAATAGGGGACCAGGAGAGAGATGTTGTTGCGGGAATAAAAAAAGGGTATAATAAAGAAGAGCTTTTAGGTAAACTGGTGGTTGTCGTTGATAACCTAGAGCCTGCTATAATAAGAGGGGTAGAAAGCAAGGGTATGATCCTGGCTACTCAAGACGGAGAAATAATGGCTGTGCTTTCACCTGACAAGCCTGTCGCTCCGGGAAGCATTGTTAAATGATTATCGGATTAACAGGCGCTAATGCTTCCGGAAAAGGCGAGGCAGCCAGCTATTTAAAATCAAAAAGTTTTGAGTATTATTCGCTCTCAGACATACTAAGGGAAGAAGCCAAGTCCAGAGGAATAGAGTCATCGCGCGAAAATCTCATTAGATTAGGCAATGAATTGAGAGAGAAAAACGGACCTTCTGTACTAGCGGATTTTGTTGTAAAAAAGATAAAAGATGGAAATAATTATATAATAGACTCTATCAGGAATCCTTTCGAGATAGAGGTTCTTAGAAAATTTCGAAATTTTACCCTGGTAGGCGTAGACGCGAGCGTGGAAATAAGATTCAAAAGAGTTGTTTCGAGAAAAAGGCCGGGAGATCCCGAGACATTAAAAGAATTTATAGAAAAAGAAAAAATGGAAAACATTCCCAGCCCCGCGAATCAGCAGCTCGGAACTTGCCTTAAAATGGCGGATACGATAATTATAAACGATTCTACGGTAGAAGATTTTCATAAAAAAATAAGCGCAGTGATCAAGAACAACGCTTAGAGCGGTTTAAAAAAAATGAGAACAGCGTCAAAAAAATTCAAAAGGCCGGACTGGGAAGAGTATTTTTTAAAAATGGCGTATTTGGTGGCTGAGCGCTCTACATGCCTCAGGCACCATGTAGGCGCGGTAATCGTGAGAGATAAAAGAATACTTACCACCGGCTATAACGGAGCGGCGAAAGGCGTAAAAGATTGTTTGGAATTAGGCTGCTTAAGAGATGAGAAAGGCATTCCTTCAGGCGAGAGGCATGAGATATGCAGGGCAATACATGCGGAACAAAATGCAATAATACAGGCAGGCCTGCATGGAATAAATATCTCCGACAGCATAATATATTGCACTCATTCGCCATGCATTCTTTGCGCAAAAATGATAGTGAACGCGCGGATAAAAAAGTTTGTTACTTGCGGCCAATACGCGGATAAAAGCTTTGAAGCGTTATTTAAAGAGGCTGGCATAGAATATAAAAAAATGCCCGCTCCGAAATTAAACATAATAAAGTTAGACTAAAGGCTTTATATTGAACCTGCGCGGTTAGGATGGTTATAATATGCGAGAGAAAAGAAGATTTATAAGGTTTAGCATTGCTTTAAAAGTTGCCTATATTGTCCAGAAAGAGCTAAGAATAGAAAAGCTTGGCACCACTAAAAATGTCAGCGCGCAAGGCATGCAACTATTGACTGGCGATAAGTTGGAGCCGGGAGACAAGGTTGACCTTAAGATATTTGTGCCGGAAGCGCTGAATCCAGCTCACATGAAAGGCATTGTGATGTGGTCAAAAGATCCGGAGTCTACCAAAGGGCATTCCTACAGCATCGGCATTGATTTCGGAAAAGTAGAAGAAGATAATAAAAATACTTTTTTGAAATTCTTATGCGATCTTATGTACGCAAAAATAGGGGATAAGAAAGAAGAATGAGAATTGTCAATATTTTTATCATGCCGTTAATTATCAATGCTCTTTTAATCTCGGGCTGTGCCACAATGTATAACCCCGCAACTGAAAAAAAAGAAATAGTTTTTATTACAACGCCTATGGAAGTAGCGCTTGGCCAGAATACCGCAATGCAAGTAGCTAAGCAATACGCTTTTATAAAAGACCCGCAGCAGGTTAACAAGGTGACGGAGATAGGGGAGAAGCTGGCAAAGGTATCGGACAGGACCGACCTTAAGTATCATTTCGCTGTAGTGGAGGACAAAGAAATAAATGCGTTTACGCTGCCAGGAGGGTATATTTATATTAATGCAGGGCTTCTTGCCATAACAAACGACGATGAGCTGGCATGCGTGATAGGCCATGAAATAGGTCATGTCGCTGCAAGGCATATTGCAAAAAAATTGCAGGCCCAGCTAGGCTATGATATTTTGATGAATATAGCTGTTCAGAATACTAGCGTAAAACAAATGCAGCAAGCCATTGATGTTACGTTTAATCTTGTAGAGCTCGGATACTCAAGAGATGATGAGCTTTTGTCAGACTCTCTTGGCGCAAAATACGCTTATAAGGCTGGCTATGACCCCAAAGCGATGATAACGTTTTTAAAAAAATTAAAAGAGAAAGACAAGAGCGACATGGGTCCGGTTTTTCTTCGCAGCCACCCATACACGTCGCAAAGAATTCAGATGATGGAAAAAGAAATTCCTGGTATAATGGCTAAAGTAGACGCTAAAGCTGGCCAGCTCATTCGTAGCTCAAACAGCGGCAATACTAACGAGCCACCTCAGATTCAGGCTGGAGTAAAGCCAGCGGAAAATGAAATCTCAAAACTACCAACCAGGGTTATGTGCAGTAAGTGCCGGAAAATATTCCCGGGAACTGTGAAATTTTGTCCATACGATGGAACAAAGCTAGAGTAGCTTGCGTTCCTTAACAGCTGTTTAAAGAAAAGGAGGTGCGTTCTATGCTTGCCGAGAACAATAACAGGCTGTTTGAAAGAGTAAGCGGAGAACTTGCGGTAAGGTACAGTCCTCAGGGAACCGATGGCGAATTTTGTTCTTCTACCAGGAATATAAGCGGTGGCGGAATAAGGATGCCTCTTTTGAAAAAACTAAAACCAGGTACAACGATAGACCTGGAAATATTCAGGGATACCATAGATACAGCGTTCAGATGTATGGGCAAAGTGGTGTGGGTATGGGACGCTCCGGCAAGCAAAGAAAAAGAAGACCATATTTTTGAAGCAGGCATAAAATTTCTGAATCCGGATCTTTTTCATATTGGAAGACTGATGAACTCTTTAGGAAAAAGCAGCATATTAGCGTAATAATATGAAACTATTTAAAAAAGCGTCTGAGTTTAAAAAAGAGTTCGAATTTGCCAATGATCGTCGCCAGTCTAAGAGATACGACATTATGCTTAAATTGAACTATTCCTATCCCGGAACAAGCTGTTCTGGAGAGAGCTTTACAAAGAATATATCTAGAAGTGGCTTGAGATTTCCTGTAAACTCTGCGCTTGATAGAGGCGTTCTTCTGGATATTAAAGTAGAAGACCCAAACAGCGATAGGCTTCTATCATTAAAAGGTAAGGTCGTGTGGTTTGAAGAATTTTCCAGAAAGAATGATTCCGAGGCTACTAGATATGAAGCGGGCGTAGATCTTTTAAAAAAGAAACTTTTTTAAACTTATTAATATTATGCCACTGCAAAAAAGGTCAGGCTTATTTAAACTGCTGGAAGTTATTATATTTATTATGGTCGGTGTCCTTATTATTACGAATCTCTTGTACATAAAGGACGCGTATTTCAGCAAGCAGCGCATAATGATAAATGTATTAACTATAATACTTCTTGTATGGGCAACGGCTTTCTGGTTGGCGGTAATAAAATATTCGGATAAAAAATAGTGCTATTCATATCTTACGATATCTCCGGTCTCCGCAATTTTTTATTTCTCTTAACACCCGTATTGATTCTTTTATTGCTTTACGCAGTCTATAACAATTCCAGGGCCCGCCAGCTTATTTCCGCGGTTATCGTGCTTTATGTTCTAGGCTTTTTTATATATATATGTTTTATCATCAGGTATTTTAATCTAAATAAATAAAAACAACAAATTCCTCATGCCAATTGATATTTTATTTTTAGGCGGGACGTCCATTGACCTTATTCAGGACAGGCGGAAGAGGAGGGGCGGATTTGCTTTTTTCGCCTCTATTGGCGGGTCTATAACAAACTCTGCTATTGTATCCGCCAAATTAGGTCTTAGAACAGGGCTTTTAAGTAAACTTGGCGATGATCCTTTAGGTGACTTCGCAATAGGGTTCTTGAGTTACTGCGGAATAGACATAAAAGGCGTTATGAAAGATACCGATATAAATACTCCGCTGGCAATAGCAAAAGTTGATAAGTCCGGAGTTGCAAAGTATGTTTTTTATAAAAACTCTCCGAAGGATTCAATAGTTACGATAAGAAATACCCCAAAATATCTATTGGATACCTGCAAAGTTTTTCATACCGGCTCGAGTTATGCATATCAGAAAGAAACTTTTGAAGAAACTATAAGATTTATCAGATATCTTAAGAAAAGAAATGTTTTTATCTTTTACGATCCAAATATAAGGCCTAATAACGTAACTGACAAAACCAGCGTAAAAGACAGGGTTTTAAAGTTATTGGAATTGGCTGATTTAGCTAAACTAAGCGAAGTTGACCTGGAATATCTGACTGGATATAAAGATCCTGAAAAAGGCCTAAGCAAGCTAGGTAAATTAGTCAAATGCGCGATTGTTTTAACCTTGGGTTCTAAAGGAGCTATTTACCGTTCGCCGAACGGGAAATTTCCAGTTCGGCGAACGGTAGCGGTTCCTGCTTTTAAAGTCAAAGTCGCTGACACCATAGGCGCAGGAGACGCATTTACAGCAGGGCTTATCTATAAACTTGTCAATCAAGGGAAAACAGGTTTCTTCAGCTATATAGAATCAAACATGATATTCGCATCAGCAGTCTCAGCCATAATCTGCACCAAAAAGGGCAGCCATGAAGCTCTAAAAAATCTAAAACAAGTGGAGTTATTTTTAACCAGTGGTATTTAACTTTAAAATTTATGCCATGCACCATTTGTAAGACTAACAGATGAGAGAGGCGTTTAATTGTTTCCCACATTGCGAAATAAGAGATTATGTTAATAGTTAGAAAAGGGTATGATTTGAGAGTCATATTTGTGGCGATAGGGGCGTTGGTTATTTTTAGTGGCTTTGGCCATGTGTACACTTTTTCTAATGAAACTCTAAGGACCCCATCTATCTTTCAAGATGAAGAGAAAATTTATCAACTCTTACGATACATGTATGGTGATCACGAACGTTCCGGTAAAGGCGTTATTGTCTACAGAAAAGATACTCAGGAAGAAAAAGGGGCTCAAGTAGTTTTACCTGTTTATGAAATATCTTGGATAATAGATAACTTTAGCGAAGAACAGCAGCAGGCTGTTATAGATGCGCTTAAGCGATGGAAACCCGTGCATGTAACAGTGTGGCAGGAAATATTAGGTATTTTACTTTTGAAGGACATGTCCAGCGAGGAGCTTTACGAAACGGATAATACACATGGCTTTGCGTATCTATCTAGGCTTACGTCTGAGTTAGGACAAGGCCCCCCATACAGATTCTATCTTGCTATTAGCGAATCTGAGATAAATGGAATAAAAAAGATTGAAGTAGAAGGATTCGTGGAGGTTTTGAAATACCCTTTTGTAACAACAATCGATGATTCCGAGGTGAAAACCTTAGAGATTAGAAGGACCGCGGAAGGCAAGGAAGAATTTACAGGACTTGGTCGCCAACTTCTTCGTTATGCGCTGCGGAAAGAGCTGGAACTGGGCGTTAAAAGGATAAAATTCGGTCTTAGTGGCCTCACATATAAATTACTTGAAAAAGAAGGGCTTGATGTACGCAGGATGTACGGCCGTAAAGAACTTGAAAATTTTATTTTAAACGGTGCGCGAAAAACAATGGACTTGCTGAAAAATTCCGAAAGCAGGGAGATTTTGGAGGCAATAAACAGAATGCCAAGATACTACCTCAGGGGCACCTTGTGAATTAAAATCTTACCTAATTTTTAAAATTTCCAAAATAATGTAATAGCTCAGTTTTCAGAAGTGTTTTGACGAGACATAAAAAGTCGTCATTCCCGAATGTTTTAATCGGGAATCCGGATAAAACATTATTCTTGTCGTGGATTTCCGTTTTCGCAGGAATGACATTTTGGCTTACTTCCGAGAGTTAACTGTTATAAAATAATTGAAAAAATTCAGTCCCAGATGTTGTCTTATAGATATATAGGTACATAGGTGGTCATAATCTTGACACATTGACAATGTCGCTTTTTTCAACATTAGGAGGACTTGTGGTTATCTGCGGGGTTTTAAATAGGAGATATAGTTATCCACAGTGTTTACACAAATTGACGTAAATCGTTTAGCTATAGATACTTATGGCTATTTTTAATATATATCCAAGTTAACATAAGATACATTATAGGCGCTTTGGCCTTGCCTCAAATAGGCCGGTTTATAGGCTTTTAACTCTCCTAATCAGCCCTATTTATGGTATTATTGCCTAACAATCTTTACAAAACTAACAATGTCACTTTTGTAAAGATCTTGTAGTTGGTTAATTAAATTTTAATTAGGATATGTTTTTTCCAAGAGCGATTGCTCTCTTTTGGATAGCTACTTTATTTTTAATATCGCCTGACTCTCCGGCGTTTGGGATTAGCAGTGATTTGAATTTCATGCCTGTATATTTAGCTGTCAGGCGGAATGGCTTTTCTAATGCGTCTAGGCCTATGTCTTCATATGCGCTGGCTATTAAGGCAAAGGTCTTCCCTTTTAGCGGGGTTTTCATGGTATCCGCTTTATTATCCCATTTAAAGAGCGAGAACATGCGGTCAAATATGATTTTTAGTTGGGCGCTTGGCCCGTAGAAATATAGCGGCGTAGCCATAACTATAACATCTGCTCTTGCCATTTTTGCTAGGATAGGCTTTGCCTCATCATTAATAACGCATTCGTATTTTTCTGATTTCTGGCAAGCCCTGCAGGAAGTGCATCCAAAAGATTTATATTTCAGGAAGGCAGTCTGAACTATTTCAACCTTAGCGCCTTTTGATTTAGCGCCTATAGTAAACCACTTAACAATCGTTGCTGTGTTGCCGTGTTTTTTAGGGCTTCCGGAAAGTATTAATATTTTCTTAGCCATGCTTTATCTTGCTGATCTTTTCCTGCAATAAGCCCATAGGGCATATCATACACCATGCCCGGTGTTTCATGATTATACCCAGGATTGTGGCAATAACAGTGGATACAGCGCACATTATTACAAAAACAAGGCCTATTGCCTTTACGCTCCCTCCTGTCCGGATAATCTTAAGCGTAAACGAGCTCATTATAAGGATAAAAAGCGTCCATCTGAACCATTGTTTTGTAAAAATTTTAGGAATGGCTTTATTGCGGCTTATTTTTGAAAGGCCGAGATCTAAATAAGCGCCTCTGGGGCAAAAATTCCAGCACCAGTACCTGGCTTTAAAGACAGATAAAACCAGCATAAATAATATGGCCCCCAAGACCAGATAACCAAGCATTGGATAGAAAAATCCGCCTATTACTACGAGCGGAAGAAACCATACCATTACTAATTGAGCTTTTTTCATATAAGAGCATGATACTACTTTAAGGCGATATAGGCAAGCTTGAATTTAGGAATCCTGGACGCAGGCCTGCAAGGGCGCTATTTTTTTATAACTGAGTTGCTGTTGCAGATCTTCTTGTTTCGATTGGCAAATCTCGGGACATCGGGACCATATTAAGCATCTTTAAGACGTAAATATTCCCATCAACGCTGCGTTTTCCTGCCATAATTGGAATATTTAAAGGGTATATTGACCCAGGGGTTGTGTGATAGGTAGAAGCGCCCCCAGGCTTATTTAACATTGGCCAGTCTATTCCAAATAATTGGCCTTGGTCTCCTGTTCTGAGGATATGCTCAATTTCAATGCCTGTGCGTGTGCTAAAATCATCTAGGGCGGTGCCTTTAGTCCCTTCTTCCGGGCATATTTCGAAGAAGTCTTCTGTATAAAGAGCTATGAGTTTTTGATGAAGATTTTGATTTGTTTTCTGCAACTCTTCGTTAAGTTTTTTTGCAAATAAAGCCCTATCAATGCCACCTCTTAAAATAAAATATAAGCCTGACTCATCTTTGCTATATGTATTTTCTTTAATGAAGCCTGAAAACTCTCTTCTTTGAATAAGTTCTTCAGAGGCTTTTCTGGAAGCTTCTTCAAGTAAAATTTCATAGTACGCGTTACCTGTGCCATAATTATAGCCATACTTGCCATTTCTTGTATAGACGTGAACATTTCTTAAATCAATACTCAGGCCAAGATAGCTCGCCCTTTCTTTTATGTAAGATAAGAATCCAATTATTTCTTGATTATCTATTTGGTTCTTATCTTTTCTGCTGGTACACATCGCGAAAGGTATTCCTTTACTTAAACGTTCTATTATAAGGTCATAAATTTCTAAAGGAACAGTTTGATTATAGAACCTCAGATTACCGTCAAAGTCAAACATCATCGCCCCATAAGTATTGCTGAGAAATTTTGTCCACGCATCCATGGTTGCCTGATCTATCGGACCTGGAATTACTGCAACATTAGCTTTGGCGAACCTCGGCTCTACGTATTCCCATTCCGGATCTTTCTGCCGAGACGTAGCGGTAATCCCAAACCTGGCTGTTATCCCATAGGGCGTATCCACTCCCGAAGCTTCTGTCATAGTAAGATAGCCTTTCATATAGGCATTCTCTCCATCAAAACCCAATACCTCTAAAGGCCCGGCTGAATGCCATATCCCGCTATTAGCGTCTGTCCAAAATTCAGCAGCTATATTAAAAGCTGAAACAGTTCTTTGAAATTTGCGCTCCAGAGGAACTGTTATTTCAAAATAAACTCTTTCGCCTATTAACGCAGTAGTTTTAGCTCCGACTCCGGCTCCGCTATAGCGAGGGGCGTACATTTTGAAATCAGAAACCCCTCCGAGTTTTATTCTATTATTAATCGCTTCGCCTTCAAGGAAGTTTATAAACTTTTCTATGTCAAACTCGGATTGCGATAATGCCCAGCTGCACAATTCCAGCCTCCAGTTGACCCAGGCTGAATTTTGGAATATTTCCTCAGTGTCTTGAGCGTACCAGAGAAGTTCCGTCGCCATATAGTAAGGTATTGATTTCAGCACTTTTTCCCTGTTCGCTCCGGATATTTTAAAGTATTCATCAAAAAATGCCGCAAGCGTCTTGTTGAAATATTTAATAAGATCAGAATTATTCTTCCTTGCGTCTGTAAGAGCTATTATAATTTTTGCGAGTTCTTTACTGCGCGTTCCTGGGGAGCTTGCCTCAGCGTCTATTAATGCCTGAGATTCTCCCGTAAATGGAGTTACAAAAATGTTTAAAGGTGAAAAATCCCCATGGTTCAAAACTATTTCCGTATCTGAGACATGGTTTTCAGCGTCTATAAAACTATCCAGGCTAGGTAAATTTTGATAGCCCCTGTTTCTTAAAAAAACTAATCTTTGAGATAATCTTTTTCTGCGTTCAATTAAGCTTTCATCCTGATAAATGGCTGCATTGTAGTCATACACTTTCTGCTGATGAATGCTAGCGCATACCTTGGCATATGAGCGCATAGCCTGCTCAATTTGTACGGCTGAAATACCGGGCGTATGAAGATAATCGAATAACAAAATATAGCCGCTATTGTAAAGCGCATTATCGAAAATAAGGACTCTTAAATCATCATTAGAATGCAATAATTTAGTTTCTGGAAGAGGATTGTGCCCATTGCTAAAAAAGGCCTTTTCTTTATAATAAGCCCTGCCGTCTTTATCGTAGTTGATTTTTACGACATAGCGGTTATCTTGTGTGACCAGGATTATTTTCTTCCCGTGAGGGGCGTATTTTAATGTTCGCAATCCATGCCGATGATAAAGCCAGGCCCCTAAATCCGCCAGATTATTTGTTTTTGCTCTGGCGTCTTTTATTATCTCACTTAGTTGCTGAATCCTGGCTAATTCTTGAATTCTTTCATACAGGCCTATAGGAATTCGCAGCGCATAAGCTTCGTTAGACGCGCATAAGATAGCGCAAAAGAGCGCGGCAGCTAAGATAAATTTTTTGAGAAACTTTGATTTTTGCATGGCTTTTATATTCGATGCATCTAGAACATAATTATATCAGATTATGTATTATAAATCATAGGGCGGGTATAATTTACAGAGCGCTATTAGTAGCTGTAGCTCCGACTAGGTCTGGCGCTATTTCAAATGGCATGTTGATATCAGGCACGCTTATGCTGCGCGCAAATCTTTCAAATACCCCTGAAACCAACACAGTATGTTCAGCCCACATTTGTTCATAGCCATTTTGCTCGGACGCTATAGATGCAAGGCCTTTGCCGACAATCCGGCCATAGATTTCTATAAGCTTGAGCGCTTTTTTATCTCCTTCTAGCGCTGCGCCTTCCGCATCAGGCAATGCGCTTTCATGGCCGGGTATGCTGAAACCGAATAAACGCGCTAAATCAGCAAGCCCTGAGCCATTGATTAAAACCTCTAATCTTTGTAAACCATCTCTGGCCAGTTCGTCATCGCGGGGGATGAGGCCTCTTCGATCATAAGCTTGATTCTGGAAACCATCTTCTAAAGGATCGTATCGGAGAGGGGCGACAACTACATTGCCTAATTCGGTTAACGCCCGTTCGTCGGTAAAAGGCCTGCCCGCTACCGCCATGGAAGCATTAACGCCTGTTCCGCTGATAACCGTTGTTCCAGAACGCCATCCGTTTCTTCCAAGCGTGCCGTTTTGTGAAAGCTCTCCCATAAGCCGCGCGAAAGAGTCATTCATAAGCGATACTTTCACATTATCGAATCCGGCCTGTGCTAACCGCGCTTCAATCATATCGCTAAGGGCGGTATTATAAAATGGCACGTTAGGCGTTTTGGAGCCAAAACTTGCAACCCTTCCCCATCCTTCAGTATTCTCAGTCTGCCCGGGCAAGCTGATGCCGATATTTATCTTGCCTTGAGATTTTAATTCTCGATGTTGCCCTATGATTTCTATAACGCCTTCTGATAATAAGTCAGCTACCTGTTCCGCGCTCAAATCTTTCGCTTCTTTGCCGGTAATAGTTTTCCATTCACGCTTATCGCCTTTTGCAATGATTTGTCCTGATGGTTCTACGACAGCCGCTTTAAAAGAAGTGCCCCCTACTTTAACGCCGATAGCATTGCCCTCTCCTTGCTCTACAAGGCTTGCAGACGCCATAAGCTCGCAATCCTCATCAAACAGGCTTCGCATGATACCTTTCGCGATTTGAAACGCCCTGTCTTGCGGTACGCCTCTATCTATCATCTCCTGATATGCGGAAATACGGATAGATGTAATCAGCAAATCATCGGGAGCGATAAGGCCTGATAAGATCTCAGGGTTTACGTCGAACAAATTGGTTTCCATGATTTTCCGGAGATCTAAATCATGTTTTGGCGCAGTAAGACCTGTTTTTAAACCAGGGGCTTTTCTTGCAAAAAGGATTGCCTGTTCTTCTATAGAAGCAGGGCTTCCGTCAGCTGTTTTTGCTTCTACAATAGTTTTTTTACCTCCAGATTTTTCAGTAATTACAATGGCTCTTTCAATGGTACCTATGGCTAATTCGTCCTGTAATACATTGTCAATAACGCTGTCTATGTCAAATGTTACCTGGGTGTCGTCCTGCCCTACAGCAGCTGTCGCCTGGAACTCTTTTACGCCTATTTTTTTCATTTCTAACAAAGCACGGAGCCATTCTTTGGTTTCTTCGGATAAGCTTCCTATTATACTAAGCTTGCGCAGCCATATGTTTTCTTCGAGATCAGAGCTATTAAGCAGCTTATCTATCATATAGTCTCTTACTGACCTGGCGGAGTCGTCTAGAACGCCGTAGTTATTGTCGGAAACCATGCTAAGCCTTGTTGACGCAACGCTGTTAGTCTTATATGCGACTTCCATTACAAAACCTCTGCCGTATTTATCTAATACAAAAGAAGAAATGACTATAGTATCGCTATCTATCCTTACCTCTCCTATTTTTATATTGCTTGATATGTCCACATCTTCTCTCGCTCCTGTAATCGAAGAGCCTATAAAAATTCTTTCAGGGAATATGCTAAAATCATCTTCTGTCAGCACTGTAGATGGGTCTGTAATGCCTAAGGCATGAAAATCAGCAAGGTCTTCCGCATTGGGCTGGTCCCATCCCGTTAAATCATACATATCAAGATGTTTTGAGGAGTGAACCATCTTGACCCTTCCTACTATATTAGGCGTTATTCCGGCTGCTCCGGCTGAAACCATGCCGGTAGCAAATGCTTCGACCGCGCCGCTTGCGCCGAAAACTATGGTAAATTCCTTAGCCTTATTAGTAGGCACTCCCAGCGACGCCATAATTCTCGCAAACGCGTCTCCGTCAGATACGGTTGTATAAGTTATTTTAGCCCCTTTTCCCTGCAAATCTTTCAGAGACTTTTCTATATAGTCATGTCTTTGTCTGTTGCCTAAAAATACAATATGCGCCTTCTCGCACAATTCTTCAAAAGTTATATTATGTTCCGCGGCGATAGCTTTTAAAATTTCCATAGGGCTATCATTGGCTGGATGAAATTTCGCAGAGGTATCTGCATGAACGTTCCCGGGATAAGAAACCGAAACCACGTATCTATCATGACAAAATGGTATATTGTATTGCTCAAGATGGCTGCCGCTGATGCTGATTAAAAATTCCTCAAGGCCTTTTTTTGTTCTTTTAGCATGCCTTCTTAAATCAACCTCGGATTTTTTGGGCAGCTTTACAAGGAAAAATAGCGACCATGCACCGCTTTTATTTTCAGCCTGAGCGTTAGTGTTTTCAATAGGGTCAGTCTGCATAACATAAATCCCATTCTTTCCATTTGGGTTTATGACTTGCTTAACTCTTAATGCGGGAGCGCCGTCTCTTGTCTTGCCTTCGCTTCCGCCGATTATAATAGCGATATTCAGATCTTCCGCTATCGATACAAGCATCTTTTCTAAAATTGTTACTGCTCCTCCGTCAGCTATTTTCTTTCTCTTGCTAGCGTCCGAGAGCTTTTGGCCGGTAGCGGGATCAATAGCGCACCCTGCGTTAAAATACGAAGCAAGCGCCGCCATATTTGTAGTATTAAGAGATAGCGCTAAGACTTGGTCTTCAAGCGGATTGCCTAGTTTATCGTCAAGTGGGCCGGAAACCTGGGTAAATGTTGTTTTATCCAGCAAAAGCCCGTAAGCCTGAATAATGGCTTTTAATTTTGGAGTCAAGCTATGGCTTTGTAAAGCTAAAATTCTTAACATCTCCTGCGATAGCTGTCCCGGAGCGCGGTCAGCGTCTGAGGCCTGCGTTTTTTGCGCGGCAGAAGTTTTTGTTGTACCTGAAAATTCTATCGGAACCCTTAGTTTGGAATCCGGTATTGCATAGCCTATATTAATATTGGTAAAGAAAAAAGCTGTAATAATTGCTATAGATATAAGTTTATTTAATTTATTAGTGATCATAGAATCCCCTATAATTAAACTTCTTTAAAATGTTTTATAAAACAACAGATAAAAGTATACCATGAAAAAAATGCCTTGTCAATAATGAAAATTGTTATTTTTTTGAAATTTTTACTTAGGTAATTTGCAAAGGAAGGTAAAAAATAGCGCTTTATTGTTTCTTCATGCTCAAATTAGCAGGCCTTACTTCTACATTCACTTTTGACTTATATCGGTCTTCCCCGCCTTTGGTGAGGAATCCCTGATTTCCGAGAGCTGTTTCCCATTTATCAACTTCTACCTGCTGTCTTATATGTTCTTCGCGCTGCCTTATTTTGTCGTTTCTTATTTCTATCTTAACCTGGCGTATTGCTTTTTTAAGTTCGCGCAGAGAATGAAATTTTGCTTCTATAACTTTTTTTTCTTCTTGTAAATATGCTATCTTGTGCTCAAGGCCCTGCTTTGCCATGATTAACGTAGTATTATTGCCGCGCAACGCCGAAATCTTTTTATTTACGAAATCTAATTTCCCTTGGCAGGTTCTTAGATTTTTGCCTGTTTTTAAAAGTTCGCTCCTGGTAGCTTTTAACTCATCCTGAAACCATGCCTTCTCTTTTTTTTCCTGGACTATCTGATCCTGTGTTTTTCTGAGCTTTGCCTTGGTCTCAACAATCTCTCTGCCCATTATAAAAAAAACCACGACTATTCCTATTGCAACCAGCATAAATTTTAAATTATCTTTCATCTAAAACAGCCTTTCATTTTATAAAAATACATCAAAACCTAATTTTTAACAATTTTAACACATAACCCCGCTAATGTCAAAAGGATTAGCGCTTATTTGGACTTTATGACAGCCACTTTTACAAAATCAGCAGCGTCTTCTATTTTGTCCGTAACCCCTTCAAGGTATTCCGCCAATTGATAGCATAATAAAAGAGTCGCAGGCTCAAGTTTTGTGTGTATTATCGCTTCTATCAAAAACTTTTTTTGGTCGTCCGCCTCTGACTCTATCCTGTCGACTTCTTCGCAGTCTTCCAGGGCTTTTTTTAAGTCATTTTTTGCAAGCGCGTAAATAGCTTCTTTCAGCCTGGAAATAGACCTGAAAATTAGATCGGTGCCCTGCGAAATATTTTTTAAAATATTATCGGCTGGCCTTTCTTCTATAAATCCCAATATCCTGGCTGCGCCGTTAGTCCAATCCGCAATTCTGTCCAGAGACTTTACAAAGCGCATCATATCTTCCCTGTCAGGCGGAAGAAGCAGCCCCTCGGAAAGCTCCCTCACCATTTTAGATCTCAGGATGTCCGCTTTGTGCTCGCTGTCTCTCACGTTTTCTATCGCCGTGGTTTTAGCCTGCAGGTCTCCTTGGATAAACGCCTTAACAGCGTCTGTGAAAAATGAAACTGTTTTGCATGTTTCTTCGACATGCTTCTGCGCGTCCTGTAATATTGAGTGCTCTTGAGCCATTCCCAGCCAGCCTAAAATATTGCGTGTCTCTTTCATTTTCAAGCCTCCTTTTAACGCTTGATCAAAAGCGCCCCTTTTAGCACAATAAAAGTTATTATTCCTGATACGAAAGGCGTTGCTAACCAGCAGATGGTTATTTCCCGCATAATTTTAAGATTTACAACCTTAATTCCTTTAACAAGCCCTACGCCAAAGATGGCGCCTACTATCGAATGGCTCGTAGAAACAGGCATACCGAACAAGGTATATGCGTGGACATTTATAGCGCTTGCGAGTTGCGCGGAAAAAGCCATGATAGGCAGAAGATTGGTTATTTCGGAACCTATTGTTTCGATAACCTTATACCCCCAGGTCAATATCCCAAATACGATCGCAAGTCCGCCTATTATAACGCTTATGTGAAGAGATAGCACCCCTGCCCCAACTATAACGCCTGTGGCGTTTGCAACATCGTTTGCGCCCCAGCTGTACGCCATATAGCAGCCGCTTGTAACCACAAGTGTTGACATGGTCATTCTTAAATATTTGCGCGGAATAATCCTGTAAAGCGTATTTTGGAAAAGTCTGTAAAACAAGTAGCCTAATATAGCGGCGCCGACCGGGGTAAAAATCCAACAGATAAAGATATCCAGAAGCGCTTTATATTTTACAGGCGCGCCTATCGCTAAGCCGGCTCCGGCAACTGCGCCTACTATAGAATGGCTCGTAGAGATAGTTATTTTCCAATATGTAGCCAGAACTACCCATACGCATGCCCCGAAGCAGGCCGTAAGGGCCAGGCATATGGCCAGATCTTTGTCTAGCAGGTCTATACGCACTATGCCACTGCTTATAGTCTTGACTACATGGCCTCCCTGTAAAAAAGCGCCAAGGAAACCAAATATAGAAATTAAAATAATTGCCTGTTTTAAAGTTAAGACCTTGGAGCCGACAGCTGTCCCCATTGAATTAGCTGCGTCATTTGCGCCAATCGACCAACCAATAGCGATCCCCATCAATACTGTTAAAGGAATTATTAATAGTATAGGCATTTTATTTTTTTAAATATCGCTTTCTTCGCCGCTTCCTTCTCTCCAATTCTTAATATCATCTTCGCCGCTCCCGTCTCCTTTGCCGTCAGGGCCTTTGGAATACAGATCATAAGAAGACATATTATTTATACCGGGATTTGTATATATAAAAGCGTTACCCCAAGCGTCTAAGTATTCCCCGTTTTCATTCAGCGCATTTTTTTTCATTTTAATATAAGGCCCATTCCACCTAGGGACCTCACTATCAGCCATAAGAGCTTCTATAAGAGTCTTATTGTTTTCGCCAGGATAATATTCCGTATCCATCTCATACATGCTTATAGCTGTTACCAGGCCTGATATTTGCGCTTGTGTCTTGGCAACCGCCGCATTTTTTTTGGCCTGATGCACGCCGTTAGCTACCATCCAAATAAGCAGGGCTGCCAGAGCAACTCCGACAGCCAGCTCCATCAATGTAAAGCCTCTGTTTTTCATAATAACTCCTTTGTTTCTCGCAAGACTTCCTCAATGGTTGTGACCCCTTCAATAATTTTTTTAAAGCCATTTTTCCGCAGACTTTCCATACCCATATCGCGTGCCGCGTTTTGTATGGCAGATAAATTTTCATGCGCTGTGATAAGGTCCCTGATAGCGTCATTTGTTACGAATAATTCATACAAGCCTGTGCGGCCCTTGTAACCGGAGCCGTTGCATGCCGGGCAGCCTTCTCCTTTATAAAATTTCATGTCCTTCATTTTGTCTTTTAACACGCCAAACTCCATTATCTCGTGTTCTGGCGGCTTGTATTCTTTTTTGCATTTAGCGCAGATTTTTCTGACAAGCCTCTGGCCAAGCGCCGCCTTCACAGTAGACGCTATTAAAAAAGGCTCTATGCTAAGATTTATAAGCTTTACAATAGCTCCCAATGAATCATTTGCATGCAATGCGCTGAGCACGAGGCGCCCCGAAAGGGCTGACTGGACAGCCATATTCGCTGTTTCAGCATCCCTTATTTCTCCTACCATTACAATATCCGGATCTTGCATTAAAATATGCTTTAACGTCCTGGCGAAAGTAAGGCCTGCCCTCGCATTTACGGCAGTTTGAATAACGCCTTCTATGTCATGCTCAACAGGGTCTTCAACAGTCATTATTTTGCGGTCTATTTTATTTACTTCACGTAGGCAGGAATACAGCGTAGTAGCCTTCCCGCTACCGGCAGGGCCTGCGACAAGAAAAATACCATTCGGTTTTTTTATTATTTCCCTGACTTTTGATTCGATATCATTGTTCATTCCTATCTGATCAAGAAATAGGCTTCCCGCGCTTTTATCAAGGATCCTTACAGCTATACTTTCGCCATAAAGAGTCGGAATCGTAGAGACTCTTATCTCCACAGCCTTTCCGCCCATGTCCATAATTACGCTTCCATTTTGAGGAAGAACGTTCTCTGCAACATCAAGGTTTGCCAGGGCTTTAATTCCTGAATTTATCGCAAAGATCAGGTCTCTGGGAGGGTGGGCGGCATCGTAACATGTGCCGTCTATCCTGTATCGTATTCTGTAATCTTTCTCAAAAGGTTCAAAATGTACATCCGAAGCCTTTTCTTTTACCGCGTGCGACAAGACCGTATTTAAAAGATTTACAATAGGCGCGGAGCAAGCTATCTCTTTTAATTTTCCAGCTTCGCCTCCTGTTTTACAGGTATCAGGCGTTTTGCCGAGCAAATTTTTTGCCTCGTCTATGGCGTCATCTAAAAATTTCTCATTATCAGGCATTTTGCGTTACCCTCAACACTTCTTCAATGGTTGTATAACCGCGTTTTACTTTTTCCAAGCCATCTTCTTTCAGCGTCCTCATCCCGAATTCTTTTGCTTTTCTGCGCAGGGCGCTTCCGGAAGCGTTTTTCATGACCAGCTCTCTTATACTGTCGTTCATTACCAGGAGCTCATAGATGCCCATCCTACCTTTAAAACCAGTATCGTTACAGGCAGAGCAACCCGCGCCTCTATAAAGCTCGAAATCTTTTAACCTGGCAGGGTCAATAGAAAGAATAGATATTTCTTCTTTTGAAGGCGGATAGGCTTCTCTGCAAGACGAGCATATGGTCCTTACTAGCCTCTGAGCGAGGATGCCCTGAATAGCAGAAGCTGCCAGATAATGTTTTATGCCCAAGTCTATTAATCTCGTAATGGCTCCAGGCGCGTCATCCGCGTAAAACGCGCTGAGAATAAGATGTCCTGTAAGCGCTGACTGAACGGCTATTTCCGCTGTTTCCAAATCTTTTATTTCTCCTACCATTATGATATCAGGCGTCTGCTTTAACATTGAGCAGAGGCCATTTGCAAATGTAAGATTAACCTGGGGGTTTACCTGGACCTGGTTTATGCCGTCCAATTCATATTCTATAGGGTCTTCGATTGTAATAATTTTTATCTCTTTTTGATTTATATATTTCAGCATTGCGTATAGCGTGGTAGTTTTTCCGCTTCCCGCATGGCCTACAACTAAAATCATTCCACCCGGAAGGCTTAGCAGTCTCTCGAAATCTTTCTTGTTTTCCGGAAGAAACCCCACATCTTCCAGTCCTACTATGAAATTGCTTTTATCAAGAACCTTTATTACTACGCTTTCTCCGTGCGTTGCGGGCAAAGTGAATACCATAAGCCCCATTTCTCTATTTTTTGAAAGAATCTTTATCCTTCCGTTCTGAGGAAAACGGCTTTCCGTGGCGTCTATTCCCGCCAGGGCCTTTAACCTGTTTATAATAGAACTCTGCAGCTCTTTAGGATGGCCTTGTGTTTCATAAAGCATCCCGTCAATCCTGTATCTGATACGGATTTTACGCTCTAGTGGCTCTATATGGATGCTGCTAGCCCTTTTTTTTAACGCGTCTTCTATCAGCGTAGCAACCAGTTTTATAACAGATTTATCCTCATCGATTTTTACATCTTTGGCAATTTCCGATGGTTTTTTAAAACTGGAATACGGTTTTTCCTTTTGTTTGAGCGCATAAAATTTTACCAGCGCTTTATCTATATCATCCTGGCTGGAAAGCGTAATGTTTACGCTGAAACCAGTTATTCTTTCAAAAAAATCAATCGCAAGGAAATTAATAGGGTCGTCCGTTGCAAGAAAAAGCGTTTTGCCTTGGAACTTAAGCGGAACTATTCTGTGGTTAATGGCAAGCTCCGAAGGCATCTTGTTAGTTATTTTTAAATCAATATCCTCTGTTTTAATCTCCGCAGGAAGGATGCTTGCCTGCGAAATCAGGGCGTTCCCGGCGTTTTCGTTTTTTATATAACCCAGTCTGATCATTATTTTAGCAAGCCGCTCCTTAGTGGTAAACTGCTCATCAAGCGCTCTGGAAATTTTATAGTCATCCAGAAGCCCTATATTTTTTACAACCTCTTTTATGATCTCGCGCTGTTTTTTCATATAAGATCCTTAATCGGGATATTTTTTTTGGAGGCGGCTTTTTTGCAATCGTTATATTCCGGGGAAATCCTGACAAGTTCTTTGCCTATATAGCCTTTACTTACTTTTATTTTTCCCCATTTGCCGGAGTTTTCCCCTGTTTTTCGGAAAAGTTTTAACCTTTTTGCCTCATGGTATCTGACGCCGAAGCTGGTAGTTTCCCTTAAAATGATCTCTGTTATCTTTTCTAACGTATTTTTCTTTATCAGCGCTGTAAGCAAGATCCCTGGCCTTATCTTCTTCATTTGAACAGGGGTAAGGAACACTTCCAACGCCCCCGCGCCGTATAATTTTTCAAAAACCGTCTCATATACCACAGGGCTCATGTCGTCAATATTCGCCTCAACAACATATATGCTATCTTTCAAAAATTTCCCCTTCATAACAACACCCCATAAACTTGACACTCTGACAATGACGGTTTTGTAAAGATTATTACTTATTTATTAAGCTTGCGAAGTAACCAGCCCCGAATCCGTTATCTATATTCACCACTGTGACTCCCGGCGCGCAGGAATTCATCATTGTAAGTAAGGGCGCGATGCCTTTAAAGCTGGAACCGTAGCCAACGCTTGTAGGGACTGCAATAACAGGCTTGTCAGTAAGCCCGCCGATTACGCTTCCCAGGGCACCTTCCATGCCCGCCACTACTATAATAACATTGGCTTTTGAAATTTCCGGCAGCTTATCCAGCAGGCGGTGTATTCCAGCAACGCCTACGTCATAAATAGTTTTTACCCTGTTTCCCATAACCTCAAGAGTGATTCTGGCTTCTTCAGCGACTGGAATATCGCTTGTGCCAGCAGTCAGTATTAAAACCGTTTTCTTGTTTTTTAACCCGCCTTTTTTCAGGTATATAATCTTTCCGGGCTCATTATATTTTAATACAGGGAAGGACCTCTTTAAAAAATCGTATAAAGATTTTTTGGCGCGGGTAAGAAGCAGAGGCCCTTTGTGCCTTAAAAGAACCTCTGTTATTTTTTTTACCTGGTCAGGAGTTTTATTTTCGCAGTAAACAACTTCCCCAAAGCCTTTGCGAAAAACCCTATGGTGGTCCAACCTAACAAACCCCAAGTTTTCATAAGGAAGATTTTTTAACGCCTCCATGGCGCTTTTAACGGAAGTTTTCTTAGAGTAGAGCTTATTCAATATTGATTTAATATATTTTTTAGAAAGCATAAATTATTTGAAAATAAAATATAGGATAAAAACTATTATAATAGTCGAATATATATAAAAGTCATTGAAGTAGAAAAAATCTTTAAGGTTGTCAAATTTGTTATAACTATAGTTTTTATTGCCTTTTGTTACGCCTTTTCTGCGGTACCCCTCCAGGTCATCCACATTGAATCTGGTGTATATGCCTCCTATCTTGTACGCGTTAATCTGATGAGTCTTGGATAAATTGTTCAGCTCATCTTCCGTAACGCCCAGATAATCAGCCGCTTCCTTAGAAGTCAAAAATCTTTTCATCATAATCTTTACGCTCTAATTTATGCGCTTATTTCGCTTTCTCTTTCGCAATCCACTCTTCTATTCTGGGCCGTTCAAATTTCCAGTCATTTCCCTCTTTAAAAGCAGGAATTTTTCCTGAGTTTGCCCACTCAAGTATATTGGAAATCTCCACCTCCAGATATTTTGCAAGCTCGTCTATATCAAAGATATCGCCTTTTGTGCTGACCCCGGTAAGCATCTGGCATTTTCCGTGAATAATCGCGCCTGTTTCTACGCTGAGAGTCGGGGTGTTTATATCGCCCACTATATGGGCGTTTGAAAGAACCTTTAAGCTGTTCGCGGCAACAATATTACCCGTAAGCTTTCCGCCTATTATTATTTCATCGCCGCTTATATCTGCGCGAACCGAAGCGTTCTCGCCTATTATAAGACTGCCTTTTGTGTCAAGCTTGCCTTCAAAACTTCCGTTTATCCTTAAATTCACAGGATCTTTAAACATGAGAGTTCCCTGCATGCTGGCATCTACGTCTAAAATTTTCTTTTCATTCCTGTCTCGCCTTAGCATACGATTCCCCCTTTCGGTATAAAGTTTACAAAAGTAACATTGTCAGAGTGTAAACTTTATTATTGTTTTTCCTCCTCAATGGGTAGTCTCCTTAAAAGATATAATATGGTAAACGCTATGACAGCGGTCGCCCAGCCGGCTATGTAAAAGCCGCAGCCAATAGCCAGCCCTATGCCTGAAACAGTCCAAAGGCTAGCCGCTGTAGTAAGGCCTTTTACGGAAGATTCGCCCGAGCGGATAATAGTCCCCGCTCCTAAAAATCCTATGCCTGTCACTACTCCCGCGGCTATTCTTGCGGGGTCTACAGGGGCTTTGCCTGCGTAAATTTCGAACAAGTGTATTGAAACAAGCATTATAAGCGCGGAACCTACACTTACAAGCATATGAGTCCTGAGGCCTGCCATGCCTTTATTGTGTTTCTCTCTCTCAAAACCTATGATGCCGCCTAGCACCACGGCAAGAAATAAACGCACTACTACTTGAGTGTCAGTCAGCATAATCACGCCATCTCCTTTAGTTATAATCTAGCCGTAAAATTCAACAACGATCGAAAGCCTTTTTTATATAGCCTGTATCCAAGACCTGCTACCATCGCAGCGTTATCCGAACATAAATTTAGAGGCGGAAAATATAATTTAAGATTTCTATATCTGGCCTCTCTCTGCATCATTTCCCTAAGCCTGGAATTCGCGCTTACCCCTCCGCCAATAACAAGAGATTTTATTTTGCGCTCCTCCATCGCTTTTATGGAATTTCCAACAATAACTCTTAAAACCGCTTCCTGAAAAGAAGCGCAAACGTCTTCTTTTATAATTTTCTTGCTCTTTGTCTCTTGCTCTTTGCCTCTTGCTCCGTCGTATCCTTGCACATGATATAATACCGCTGTCTTTATCCCACTGAAGCTAAAATCCAGAGTGCCTTTTACAGCTTTGCAAGTAAATTTTATTGCCTCTGGATTGCCTTTTTTTGCAAGAGCGTCAATAATAGGCCCTCCAGGATAACCAAGCCCTAAAATTTTCGCAACCTTATCATAAGCCTCGCCTGCAGCGTCATCAACTGTATCCCCGAGCAATTTAAATTTATCAAAATCTTCTACAAGATACAACCTTGTATGGCCTCCTGAAACAACAAGGCCTATGAACGGAAAGCTAGGCGCGTCTTTAATCATTATGGCAGAATATATATGGGCTTTTAAGTGATCTACGGTAACAAGTGGCTTATCAAGGCAATAGCTCATGCTCTTAGCGCACGAGATACCTGTTAAAAGCGCGCCCATAAGCCCTGGCCCGTCCGTCACAGCCAGAGCGTCTATATCTTGTATCTCAATGCCTGCTTCATGCAAAGAACGGGTTACTACCTTGTCTATATTTTCTACATGGTGCCTTGTCGCTATTTCAGGAACAACCCCGCCAAATTTCTTATGATGCTTAAGGCTGGATGCAATTACGTTCGATAAAATATCTACGCCGTTTTTTACTACGCTAGCCGCTGTCTCGTCACAGGAAGTCTCAACGCCTATAATTAACATGTGTTTACTTTCCGCTGTATATAACTATTCCTTTAAGCACATCTACCGCTCTTAACAGCTGATTATCTCGCTCTTTTTTCTTTTTTTCCCCTGCTTTTTCTTCTGGTGTTTTTTCTTTGCCATCTATTAATTTTTCGAGCAAAGCTGCTTCTTTTTCCACTTCTTTATCTACTTCTTTGTCCTTAGGAGACTTTTCTTCGTATTCAACCACAATATCCGGCATTATACCTAGTCCGTGTATAGAGCGGCCATTTGGGGTAAAATACTTGCTTGTAGTAAGCCTTATTCCGGAACCATCCGGCATAGGCACAACTGTCTGGACAGAGCCCTTGCCGAAGCTCTTAGTTCCTAAAAGAATAGCCCTTTTATAGTCCTGTAACGCGCCTGCTACGATTTCAGACGCGGATGCGCTGCCACCGTTTATAATAACCACTATCGGGTAATCCAGATGGTTATTTTTATTTCTTGATTTAAATTCTATATTTTGCCCTTCTACTCTTCCTTTTGTGCTTACAACTATTTTGCCTTCCTGTATAAATTTTCCTCCCACATCAACCGCTACATCCAAAAGCCCGCCCGGATTATTCCTGAGATCCAATATAAGCCCTTTCAGGCCTTCCGCCTCTAATTTTTTCAGCGCATTAGACATGTCTTTAGGCGTATTTTCCTGAAATTCAGTAAGTCTGATATAACCTATGCCGGGTTCCAGCATCTCTGCTTTTTTAATGCTCTCTATTTTAATTATAGCCCTTGTTATCGTGAACTCCAGAAGTTTTTTATCAGACTCCCTGAGGACTATAATAGTTACATCCGTGCCCGGCTTGCCCCTTAATTTTTTGACCGCGTCTATAAGCGTGAGGTCTTTTGTGGTAGAGCCGTCTATCTTTACAATCTTATCCCCGGCCTTAATCCCGGCTTTATATGCAGGCGTATCGTCAATAGGGGATATTATCGTAAGAAGATCGTCTTTTAAAGTGATCTCTATGCCTATCCCCCCAAACTCGCCTTCTGTTTCCACTTTCATCTCGCTGTAAGTATCAGGATCCATAAACTGGCTGTAAGGATCCAAAGACGACAACATTCCTTTTAACGCGCCATATATAAGATCTTTCGAAGTTTTTTCTTCAACGTAATCTGCCCGGATTACGCTTATAGCGTCCGAGAAAAGCTCCAGCTCTTTATAGAGATCGTCTGCTTTTTGTTTTTGCTGATCAAGTTGTTTTTCTGCAAAACTTATATTGCGCGCTGTGATGCCTATCGCAAAGCTCGCTATAACCAGCAATAAAACTATCCTTTTCTTCATTTTGCTCCTTTCAAATTTTCCCTTAGCATCTCATTTACCTTGTTGGGGTCAGCTCTTCCTTTCGTTTTCTGCATCACTTTTCCTACAAGAAACATTATAGCGTTATCTTTGCCGTTCTTAAAATCCTCCGCAGATTTTGGGTTTTCAGCAATAACGCCGCCTATGGCTGCTTCCAGTAAACCAATGTCTGAAATCTGCTCAAGGCCTTTTTCTTTTACTAATTTTTCCGGATCTTTGCCTGTTTGTATGACCTCTATTAAAAGGGTTTTCGCTATTTTTCCGGTAATAACGCTGCCGTCTATCATCTTAAGCATACTCGAGAGATGCTCTGGTTTCAAGTTTAAATCTTTTATTGATACATTATTGTCTCTCATATACGCGGAAACGTCCCCCATAATCCAGTTGGTGACCGTTTTTGGATTTCCGTATAAAGCCGCGCATTTTTCAAAATAATCCGCGGTACTCTTATCAGAGGCCATTATCGCGGCGTCATAGTTTGAAAGCTGGTAGTCTTTTATAAATCTATTTTTTTTAGGTTCAGGGAGTTCGGGTATGTCTTTTGCTATGCCGCTCAAAAGGCTTTCTTCGAAATCAAAAGGCACCAGGTCCGGCTCCGGGAAATATCTGTAATCGTGAGCCTCTTCTTTTGAGCGCATCGGTTCTGTAACGCCTTTTTCTGTATTGTAAAGCATGGTCTCCTGAATAATTCTTTGGCCAGCTTCCAATAAATTCGCCTGACGCTTTGCTTCATATTCAAGCGCCAGCCTCACGCCTTTAAATGAATTCATATTTTTTATTTCTGTTTTTGTTCCAAGCTCTTTGTCGCCCTTGTTTCTGAGGGATATATTGGCGTCGCATCTGAGGCTGCCTTCTTCCATGTTGCAGTCGGAAACATCCAGGTATTCTAAAACTGATTTTAAGGCCGTGAGATACAGATACGCTTCTTCCGGGGAATTCATATCAGGCTCGCTTACTATTTCCAATAACGGGATTCCGCACCTGTTGAAATCTATAAGGCTTGCGTTCTTTTGATGGAAAAGTTTTCCGGTGTCTTCTTCTAGATGTACTCTTCTTACTCTTATATTTTTTTCTGTTTCTCCGGTAATAATAGCTAGCTTGCCGTGCTGGGCCAGCGGATGATCAAACTGGGAGATCTGGTAATCTTTGGGAAGGTCCGGGTAAAAATAATTTTTTCTGTCAAATTTTATTTTTTTCGCAATCTGGCAATTTAAAGCAATCGCAACTTTCGCTCCAAGTTCCAGCGCGCGCCTGTTTAAAACAGGTAGGCTGCCCGGAAAGCCAAGACATACGGGACAGGTCTGAGTATTGGGTGCAGAGCCAAAATCTGTGCTGCATCCGCAGAACACCTTGCTCTTGGTATTAAGCTGCAAATGAACCTCTAAGCCGACAACAATTTCGTATGGCATATTATAAAGTTGGTTTTCTTTTGTGCCACTCTGTGTTCTGTTCATAATTATACGCTACTTTTAAAATCGTCTCTTCGTCAAAAGGTTTTCCAAGTATTTGAAGCCCTATGGGCAGATTATTTTTTGTAAATCCGCATGGTATGGATATCCCCGGAATGCCTGCCAGGTTTGCGGAGATTGTAAATATATCCGAGAGATACATAGTCAAGGGATCGCTTATTTTCTCCCCTATCTTAAACGCGGCAGTGGGAGAAGTAGGAGTAACTATTGCGTCAAACTTTTTGAACGCCTCGTCAAAATCCCTTCTTATCAGCGTCCTGGCTTTTAACGCCTTTAAATAATAGGCGTCGTAATACCCGCTGGAAAGAGCGAATGTCCCCAAAATAATCCTGCGCTTTGCCTCGTCCCCGAATCCTTCTTTGCGCGTCTTCTTGTACATGTCCATCATAGATTTTATATTTTCCGATCTCAGACCGTACTGAACTCCGTCAAATCTCGCGAGGTTTGAGCTCGCTTCAGCTGTCGCGACTAAATAATAGACGCTTACCGCGTATTCTGTATGCGGCAAGCTCGTGTCTTCGCAAATTGCGCCGAGGGATTCCAGCTTTTCTATAGCCAACTTGATCGAATCCTTAACCTCTTTATCCATGCCTTCAATAAAATATTCTTTCGGGATTCCTATCTTAAGGCCTTTAATGTCTCTCTTCATGCCGGAGGCGTAATCCGGAACGGATATATTTGCGGAAGTAGAGTCCATTTCATCGTGCCCTGATATTACTTTTAATAAAATCGCCGCGTCTTCTACGTCTTTTGTAATCGGCCCTATCTGGTCTAAAGAAGACGCGAACGCTATGAGGCCGTATCTGGAAACCCTTCCATACGTCGGCTTCAGCCCTACGACTCCGCACACTCCGGCAGGCTGCCTTATAGAGCCGCCTGTATCTGAGCCGAGCGCAAAAATAGCTTCATCCCCCGCCACAGCTGCTGCGGAACCGCCTGATGATCCTCCCGGGATTCTTTCCAAATCCCACGGATTCCTGGTCGGGCCATAACACGAAGTTTCTGTGGATGACCCAAACGCGAACTCGTCCATATTGGTCTTGCCCATCAGTACCGCGTCCATAGCTACAAGTTTTTCTATTACGGTTGCGTTATAAGGAGGTCTGAAATTTTTTAGGATTTTTGAAGAACACGTGGTTAATTCGTCTTTAACGGAGATATTGTCTTTTATAAAAATCGGGATGCCCCAAAGTTTTCCTTGATCAGCGCCTTTTTTAAGGCTTCCACATCTTTGGCAGGCTTTTTCTTTGTCAAAATGCGCCAGGGCGTTAAGGCTTTTCTCGGTCTTTTCTATCTTATTAATAATACTATTGCATATATCTATAGGCGAGATATCTTTTTTATTAAGAAGTTCTATAAGAGTATGCGCGGTAAGGGTGTTTAATTCCATCATGCCTCGGTGTCTATAATCTTAGGAACTTTGAATAAATTATTTTCTTTACTTGGAGAGTTTTGTATAACTTCAGACGCTGACAATGATTTTTTTACAACATCGTCTCTGTATACGTTTTTCATCTCCAGGACATGACTTGTGGGCTCAAACTTGGCGACATTCAGCGTATTCAGCTTGTCTACATACGCCAGAATCCTGCCTAACTGGTCTGTAAAGTGGTCCAATTCCTTATCCGACAGCTCTATCCTTGCCAGATTAGCCGTATATTTAACAGTATCTCTATTTATAGCCATAATTTAGTTTAAAATAGCATATATAGCCCCTATTGTCAACGGTATAATCTCCCCCAAAGATCTTGACAAACTGACAATGTCACTTTTGTAAAGATCTTAAGGCAATAGCTTTGCAAATTCTTGCAATGAAATGGTTTCCGGGCGGCGGTCGGGAGATATCTGGGCTTTTGTCAGGCAAAAAAGCGTGTCTTCTTTTGATTTGAATATGCCTGAGGAAGACAGGGAGTTCAGGATGGTCTTTCTACGCTTCTCAAACGATGAGCGGATTATTTTAAAAAGCAGTTCCTGGTCAATGGAGCTATCCAGTTGTTTTTCAAAATCTATTTTTAAAAAACATGAATCAACTTCAGGGGCTGGAAAAAACGCGCCTCTGGGTATTTTAAATAAAATCTTCGGGTCTCCGTAAAATTGCACATAGCAGGATAATGATCCATAATCCTTTGTTCCGGGCCGCGCAACAACCCTTTCCCCAAATTCTGCCTGTACGGTGGCGTATAAAGATTTTATGCGGACTCTGTTGTTTATCAGCTTATTCAGTATCGGGCTGGATATTGAATACGGGAGATTCCCCACGACGATTAATTTCGAAGGAATATTTTCGAATTCGTATTTTAATATATCCTCGTTTATCAGGCCTGAGCCTATTTTGTCCAGCAAGAAACTATATAGCCGCTTGTCTTTTTCTACCGCGATAAACGTGTTTGTTTTTTCGCTCAAATCTTCCGTCAACGCGCCTAATCCCGGACCTATCTCCAGCACGGCGTCTTCTTTTTTCAGCTGAATAGAGCCTATTATCTTGTTCTTGATATTCTGGTCTATTAAAAAGTTCTGGCCAAATCGCTTCGAAGGGCGGATATTGTATTCGCGGAGAATGGATTTTACTTCGCCTAGTCTCAACATCTTGACAAAACCGTCATTGTCACAGTGTCAAGTTTATGCATGGCGATGGCTAGTTTTATGGCTTCTTTCATGGAGGTTGAGTTGGCTATGCCTTTGCCTGCTATGTCATAAGCTGTGCCGTGGTCTGGGGATGTTCGGATAAAAGGCAGGCCTAATGTAACATTTACGCCTTTTTCAAAAGCTGTCATTTTTAGCGGCCCAAGGCCTTGGTCATGATACATTGAAATAACAGCGTCTAATTTGCCGCTATACGCCATGTAAAAAATCACATCGCCGGATATCGGGCCCTGAATCTTCGGGATAAATTGCCTGATTTTTTTAATCGCGGGGATTATTATGTCCTGCTCCTCCCTGCCTATCTTTCCGCCTTCTCCGCAATGTGGATTCAGACCGCATACCCCTATCCTGGGATTTTTAATTCCGAAATATTTTTTTAAGCAAGCGTCTGTCAATCTTACAGCTTCTATTATTTTTTCTTGGGTAAGGATGCTGGAGACTTTCTTTAAAGGTACGTGGCGGGTAACAATAGTAACCTTAAGCGGCCCGCCGCAAAGCATCATTGCAAAGATTTTTGTATTTGTAGATTTCGCCAGGTATTCGGTATGGCCCTTAAAAGGTATTCCGGATTTATTTATCGCTTCTTTGTTAACAGGGGCTGTTACCAAGGCCTGAGCGTTGCCTTTTTTCAGGATACCCACAGCCTTTTGTATGGCGTCAAAACCCGTTTTGTCTTCTGGAACTATTACAAAAAAATTTGCGAGGCGTTTGATCTTCGGGTCTTGCAGCGCTTTTTTTGTAATCTCCGGGCCAATGCCTTTAGGATCTCCTGAGGTAATCAATACGGTGGGCTTCATATAAACGTTAAACTCTGCTATTTTATAGAAATGTACGCTTTCTTTTTGAGGTTTGACAGCCACTCGCTTACCATTACTTTAAATTTATCCTGGAAAAGCGTCATCTCTATGTCTTTTTGCGCTTCTTCAAGGCCGGTAGGTTTTCCGTATTTTATATCCTCTACCTTAAAAAGATGGTAACCTATTTCGCTTTTCACAGGCTCTGAGATTTCTCCTGATTTTAATTTAAATATGGCGTTATCTAGCGTCTCGAGCATCTGGCCTTTTTCAATATAGCCTATGTCTCCGCCTTTATCCGCGTTTGGGCCCTGGGAATATTGTTTAGCCAGGGCGTCAAAATCTTCGCCCGCTTTTAGTTTATTATAAATATTGTCCATCTCTATTCTTGCCAGCTCAAAAGCAGCCTCGTCTTTTGCTTTGATCAAAATATTTTTTACCCTGTATTGAGCCTTCTCCATAAACTGGTCGCCGTGCTTTTCATAGTAATTACTTGTTTCGGAAGGTAGGACTGAAATCTTTGACTTTACTTCATAGTCTACCAATTTTTTCATCATTAGCTGATCAGTGTATCTGTCTTTTAAATTAGCGATTGTAATGCCCTGAGTTTCAAGCGTTTTATAAAATTCTTCCTCTGTAGGAAAACCTTTTCTAACATAATCCAGCCTTTCGTCTATCTCCGCGTCAGCAACCTTTATGCCCAGTTCTTTTGCCCGGCTCAGCACAAGCTTGTCCTCTATTACCTGGTTTAATATATCTTTCTTAACGTCCTCCATCTTCTGCAGCAGCTCATCGCCTTTGTACTCCTGGCTATACTGGGCGTACAATACGGCTAGTAACTGGTCAAGGTCCTGTTGAGTTATAACCTCGTCGTTAACAACCGCTACAACTTTATTAACAGTAGTAGCTGCCTGCGCCGAAACGCTGAGCGCGATAATTGCCGTTAAAATTATTATAATTTTAATTTTTTGAATTTTTATTAAGTCCATCCGCCGCCTCTTTCAATATCCTGCAGTATAAGTCAAAACCTATCGCAGATATGTAGCCGTGCTGTTCTTTGCCTAGAAGGTTTCCCGCTCCTCTTATTTCCAGGTCTTCCATCGCTATCTTGAACCCGGAACCAAGGTCTTTATATCGTTCCAGGGCGTCCAGCCTTCTTTCCGACTCTCTGCTTAATACATGCCCTTTTGGAACAAGAAAATACGCATGCGCCTTGTTTGTAAACCTGCCCACCCTGCCTTTCAGTTGATATAAATCAGCAAGGCCAAACATATCCGAGCGGTTTACTATAAGGGTGTTGGCATTAGGTATGTCAATGCCAGACTCTATTATAACGGTTGATACCAAAACGTCAATACTTCCTTTCATAAAATCTTTCATTATGCTTTCCAGCTCTTTTGAATGCATCCTACCGTGCGCCAAAGCCACCTTTGCTTCCGGCGCTAAACCCGATATCCTGGCGGCTATTTTTTCAATGCCTTCTATTCTGTTGTGTATAAAAAATACCTGCCCCTTCCTTTTCTTTTCAAAAAGTATCGCCTTTTTTATCAGGTTGTCGTCATATTCCGAGACAATTACTTCTACAGGGAGCCTATTCTGAGGAGGCGTTTCTATAATAGACATATCTTTGACTCCCATTAGAGACATGTAAAGCGTTCTTGGTATAGGCGTCGCGGTGAGCGTCAGAACATCTACTGTAAGCCTGATCTTTTTAAGCTTTTCCTTGTCTTTTACTCCGAATCTCTGCTCCTCGTCTATTATAACAAGCCCGAGATCTTTGAACTTTATATCCTTCCTGAGTATCGCATGCGTGCCTATCAGTATGTCTATAGATCCGCTTTCAACCTCTTTTAATATGCGGCTAGTCTCTCCTTTTGTCCTGAAGCGGCTTACCATTTCTACTGTCACAGGAAAATCCTTCATCCTGTTTTTAAACGTTATAAAATGCTGCTCCGCGAGAAGCGTGGTCGGTACGAGTATAGCCACCTGTTTATCGCTCATGACTGCTTTAAAGGCGGCTCTCAGGGCAACCTCTGTCTTGCCATATCCGACGTCTCCGCACAAAAGCCTGTCCATAGGCTTTGAGGATTCCATATCCTTTTTTACTTCAGCGGTGGACCTGAGCTGGTCAGCGGTTTCCTTGAATGGAAAATTATTTTCAAACTGGGCCTGCCAGTCAGTGTCTTCCGCGAATTGAAAACCCTCAAGCTTGGAACGCATTGCGTTTATTTCCAAAAGATCGTACGCCATGGAGTAAACGCCTTTTTTAACCCTGTCTTTTACCGACTTCCACATCTTACTGCCTAACTTGTGAAGCTTTGGCGGCCTGCGCTCAAACGCGACGTATTTTTGTATTAGATGCAGCTCTTCCACAGGAACATATAGCTTGTCTTTGTTGGCGTATTCTATTATGATATTTTCTTTTTCTTCCTCCGAGCCGGGATAGATAATTTTCTTAAAACCCCTGAATATGCCTATACCATGGTCTACGTGGACTATGTGGTCATTTATCTGGATATCTACAAACGAAGCTAGTGGAATTTTTTCGCCCAGTTCAGTCGCTTTTTTATTTTTTGAGTGTATCCCCAGTTTTGGAAGGATTATAACCATCGCATGCTCTTCGAAAGTTTCCGAAGAAAGCAGGCTGTAGCTTCTTATGGATTCTACGGTGTTGCCTGATAATTCAATCCTGAGGGGGCCTTCAAATGTAGGCGGGAAAATATCAATTATTCCTCCGCGCATGCTAAAGTCTCCTGTCTCGGAAATCATATCCCGCCTCTGGTAGCCATATTCCACAAGCTGGCCGGAAAGAAACTTATAGTCCAAATTTTCGCCTTTATAGACTTTGATTGATTCAAACATGGCAGTCCAATAAACTTTACAAATGTGACATTGTCACAGTGTCAAGATTACATTTTTTTGAGGGCGGTGACGCCTAGGAGGTCTAGGCCGCTTGCTATGACTTTTTTTACTGCTTGAATAAGAACGATTCTTGCCTCGGTAAGAGGCTTATCATCTGTAACTATGCGATAAGCGTTGTAATAGGAATGGAAAGCTCCGGCCAGGTCCTCGAGATATGTTAAAAGTATGGAAGGCTCTAGGTTAGTCCCTGAGGCCTCTATTATCTTCGGATAATGCATTAAGGTTTTTATTAAGTCCGCTTCCTGCTGTTTATCCAGAAGCGCCAGATTATCAAGGTTTTGCTTGGCGTTTTCGGAGAATTCTATTATGCTGGAAATCCTTGCGTGGGCGTATTGTATGTAATAAACAGGGTTATCCAGTGTCTCGGCTTTTGCAAGCGCCAGATCAAAATCCAAATGGCTTTCCGTTCGCCTCATAATAAAGAAAAACCTTGCCGCGTCTCTTCCTACCTCGTCCATAACCTCGCGCAACGTTATGAATTCGCCTTCTCTTGTAGACATCTTTACAGGCTTTCCTTCCCTGTAGAGCGTTACAAGCTGGGCTATGAGTATTGATACTTTTTCTTTATCGTAACCAAGAGCCTGACAGGCCGCTTTTATACGGTTTATGTACCCGTGATGATCCGGCCCCCAGATATTTATTATTTTTTCGTAACCTTTTTCAAATTTTTCTTTGTGGTAAGCTATATCAGGAGTAAGATATGTATACGACCCGTCACTTTTTATAATGACCCGGTCTTTGTCGTCTCCCAGATCTGTCGACCTGAACCAGGTTGCGCCTTCCTGCTCGTATAAAAACTCCTTTTTCTTCAAAGCGTCTATCGCTTTTTCCACCTTACCTGAAGAAGCAAGCGTTTTCTGGCTGTACCACACGTCAAAATGAACCCCGAAATCCTCCAGATCTTTTACAATAGTCCCCATTATTTCTTTGGAGGCGTATTCCATAAAAAACTCATCGGATAATGGCGAAGGGCTTTGCTCCGCTACTCCGGAGTCTTTTAATTTCTGAGCTATATCATAGAGATATTTGCCTTTATAACCATTCTCCGGAAATTCCGGTTTGCCGCCTGTTATCTCCATAAACCTGGCTTTAAGCGATTTTCCAAGAGCCTGTATCTGTACGCCTTCATCGTTTATATAATATTCTCTGGTTACGTCATAGCCGCAAAACTTTAAAATCCTGGAGAGAGAATCTCCTACAGCCGCCTGCCTTCCATGAGCTACTGTCAAAGGGCCGGTAGGATTGGCGCTTACAAATTCTATCTGCACTTTTTTGCCGCTACCAAGGAGAGAACTCCCAAACCCGGCGTCTTCTTTGATAATATCTTTAAGGATGGCTATGACGGCGTTATTTGAAATATAAAAATTTATAAAGCCTGGTTTTTCAACTTTTACATCCTGGATAGCGTCTGATTTTTCAATATGCTTTATGATGTTTGAAGCGATATCTAATGGGGATTTTCTGAGCTCCTTGGATAATCTCATAGCTATATTGCTTGAGAAATCTCCGAACTTCTTCTCTTTCGGGACCTCTAATAAAAAGCCTTCAAAAGCGTTGTTCGATACATCAGGAAACGCTTTTTTTACAGCTTCTTTTATCACAGCTATCAGAGCTATTTCTGTCTTGATCATAAAACAGGTGGGGTTATTTGGTTTTTTTGGTTTTATAGTTCTTGTTTTCGAGTATTTTTAAGAAAATCTTCACTATCTCAGGGTCAAATTGAGTGCCTGCGCCTTCCTGCAGCTCCTGCTTGATTTTTTTAAAAGACAAGGCCTTTCTATATGGTCTGTCCGAAACCATTGCCTCATATGCGTCTACAACCGAAAGTATCCTGGCTCCTAGAGGGATTTTTGCTTTCTTTAGCTTGGAGGGGTATCCTTTGCCGTCATATCTTTCGTGATGATACAATATAATAGGGGCCAGATCGTCCAGGAAGCCTATCTGCTCTACAATCCCTGAGCCTACCACCGGATGCATTGCCATGATCTCCCATTCTTCTTTGTTGAGCTTAGACGGTTTTCTTAATATCCCTACATCTATACCTATCTTTCCTATATCATGCAATAGGCCGGCGTATTTCAATATCTCTTTTTGTTCATCAGAGAGCTTCAGCGCTTCCGCAATGCTCATGCAATGTTCCATTACTCTTTCAGAATGCCCGAAAGTCTGACTGTCTTTAGCGTCTATTATATTTGAAAGCGTTCTTATGGTATTAAGATAGCCTGTTTGCGCCTGCTCAAAAAGCCTGGCGTTTTCAATAGCTATGGCGGCCTGGCTGGCAAACATAGATAGTAGCTTAACGTCTTCCTGCGAATACTCGCCTATCTTTGTATTATAAATGCTCAAGACCCCGATAATCTTGTCTTTTTGCACAAGAGGCACGGTAACCAAAGACCTGAGGCCTTTCTGCATTGCGTAATACGGGTGTTTATAATTCTTATCTTTTCTGAGGTCGTTTATAATATAAGGCTTTCTGCCTTTTACAACCCTGCCCGCAATGCTCTCCCCTACTTTAAGAGTCCCTTTTATCTTGTAAAAGTTTTTGTTATTAAAGCCGTAAGAAGACCTTAAAAGCAGCTCACAGCCTGATTTATCAAGAAGCCTCAGGGAGCAGGCGGAAACGTTCATTATAGTAGCTGCCTTTTTTGTTATAAGCGCAAGGACTTCGTCAAGATGAAGGGTGGAAGTTATGGACTTGCCTACTTCGTAAAGCGCGGAAAATTCTTCTATTTTCTTTTTGAGGTTTTCTTTGAGAGAGTTTTTTTCTTTTTGTGGCATAATTTAACTTTTGGAGCGTCGCCCCACAACTCTTCTAGATTATAAAACTTTCTAATATCTCCGTGAAATATATGAGCTACTACCTCATAGGCGTCTACAAGCACCCATAAGCCTTCTTGGTAGCCTTCTATCCTGGAGACAGATTTGTTTTTTTCAGACAGGCCGGCTTCTATATTTTCTGCTATTGACTGGCACCGCTTTGTTGAAGACGCGCTCGCTATGACAAAAAAATCCGTAATACTGGACACTTTCCTCATGTCCAGTATTACAACATCTTCTGCTAGCTTTGCCTTTGCAAGCTCTGCAACAAACAGCGCTTTTTCTTTAGATCTCACAAATTGATATGCTCTTACTTATTGCCCATGATACAAAACATATTTGTACCGCAGGTAGGGCATTTGCCCTTCATCGCTTTTCTTTTGTTCTTCATTGTAACTTCTTTTGCGTCTTTCATTTCCTTTTTCGCTTTGCACTTCACGCAATAACCTTGTGCCATTTTGATCCTCCTTGTTTAATAAATAAAATGTTATCCTTATAAACTATATAAATCTAACACAATAAACGGGAATTGTCAAACATTATTGCGCTTTGCGCAATTGGTACTCTATGTATTTAGAGAGTATCTCCTGGACTTTTACAGGCGGAGAAACAACGAAATAATGATTTATTATCGCATGCGCGATTTCATGGCCAAGTATTTCCCGCTTAAAGCTCTCCCCTGAAACATAGATGGTACTTATATCGCTTACATAAAACGATACCATATAGGATGCCAGGTCTTTATTAAATAATTTTCTGTAGATATCGCTTAACTGCGCCTGATTTTCGCATATCTTAATACTGCCTTTGAAATTATATACATGCATATCTATCAGGTCTCCCACAAGGCCGTATAGGATGTCCGTCATTTTCGCAAGCTCCGGCTCTTGAGCAATGTCCTCTCCGATATTTTTGCCGGCTAAAATCTTATCTACAACTGTTATATTGAGTTTTTGGGATAGTTCAGATGCGTCCATTTGCTGTGAGTAATAGATGGTGAAATATTTTCCTTCTATTTTGCTGGAAGGGCCAAAACCGTCCTCAACTTCAGCGGCAAACAAAACACCCGTCGCTGTTATAATAAATAATAAGCCGCCCAGTATAGCTATTTTCTTCATTTAAGCCTTGAAAAAGTTTATTGTCTGGTCTATTTCATGAGAGATTTTTTTTAATTCTTGCAGATAAGCTTTTTTATTTTCGGAGATCTCGTTTTCCGATATATTGCTCAGCTTTTCATTGAAAACCCCCAGGTCAGCCTTTAAGGCCTTGATCTTAAGCCTGTTTTTTACTATCATATCATCGAATATCTTCGCGAGATCCTGAAGCTGGTCGCCTTTTCTTATCTTTACCTGGCTTAAAAAATCTCCCTCGCCCATTGCCTCCATGATCTTCTTAAAGCGGTATAACGGGCCAGCTATCTTGTGAGAAACAAACAATGTTACCGCTATGGTAGCTATAGCTACTAGTATCGTCACGATAATAACTGTCTGGATCAGAAGCGGCAGGATAAAATCAGCTGTAGTGGTCACAATTACCCTTGAATTCACAATAGACACTGTCGTGGCGCCTTTTGCCCACAAATAAAGCAGGCCTATCGTAAGAACCCCGCCAAGCCCTATCAGGCCGCAGAATTTCAATATAAACCTGGCCTGGAATGACTTCTCAATAAAATAAATATGTCTTTTTATCCTCTTTTCCATTTTATACCCCCTGTATTTCGCTACTTTAATAAATTATAATCTATTTTTATATCGGAATTTTTGCGCAATTCATCTATCCAGCTATTATAGGTATCTTCCATATCTCCTTTACCTACGCCTTTGAGCGCGGAGATATCTTTTGATTTCTTATCCAGCATTACCTTTAGAAGGGATTGCTCCCAGAATCTCTCTATAGACTTAAGAAAGTCTTTTTTCTTATCCAGCCCCTGTCTCTGAGCTTCCTGCAAGACAAGCTTTCTGTTGATCAAATTATCTAGAAAGCTCTTCCTGGACTCCTCTGTATCGGAAACGCCGTACGCCGAGTCCTTAAACTCCTCGTTAAACTCCTCTTTTGTTATCTCGTAATTATTTATCTTCGCCAGAATCTCTCTATCCTTTGCCTGGTGCTCGCATCCGGCGATCATTAATGCCGCTAAAATTATTAGCATATATTTTCTCATATAGATACTCCTTTTTCTTTATTTTACTACTATTTAAAGATAATTACTATAAAAAACCTCGTCCCGATTGTAATCGGGACGAGGTTGAGTTGGTTTAAATAATTTTTTTATTTCTTTAATGCTTATGGTATCAGTTGATACAGGCGCAATAATCCATCATGCCCAACAATGCCTATAGAGCCATCGTCCATAAATTGATAAGCCCCGTCTTCTATTATGAATTCGTCAAAAGCAGACATATCTAGCTCAGTTAATGGATGATAGAAATATGCTGACTGTCCGCCTGAATTAAACTGATAAAGGCCTAATGTTTGTGAATCAATGATAAGTATTCTTGGGTTCGAAGCATTGGATAATTCAGATGCGAGAGTTGGGTCTGTAATATTAGCGGTAGTCGTAGGTTGTGTAAGCGCATAGTTATCTGCATCAGCGCCATTTATAGTCAGGCCTGATACATTTACTATTTTACCATTGCCTATATTTATATCTGAAAAAGCGCCTGCTGCGCTAGCTGTATCCAGTGTAACAGCATCCCCAACAATATTCCCGGATAATGTAGCGCTTGTAGTAATAAGCGTGGCGCTGGTTAAACCATCATATGGCTTATTGTTTGCGGTAATGCCGGTGACAGTTAGTTCCTTAGGTGTAATATTGGCTGTGGTCGTGGGCTGCGTAAGCGTGTAGTTGCCAATATCAGCGCCACTGATAGTCAAACCTGACACAGTCACGGTTTTTCCAGTGCCTATATTCTTATCTGCAAAAGCGCCTAATGCGGTACTAGTATTAAGCGTGACATCATCTCCTATGACATTCTCGGATAAAGCGGAGGAGTCAGTATTAAGCGTGGCACTAGTCAATCTATCATATACTTTATCGTTGGCGGTAATGCCTGTGACAGTTATTGTCTTTGGATTAACAGTCAGGCCGGCTGGGGCATTAGTATAGGTAATGTCATAGTTAGAAGCCGTAAATGTGCCTCCAGTGGCAGCGCTTGGAGCAATAGTCCAAGTCCCAACATTGTAGTTACTTGAGGTGCTAAGAGTGGCATTGGTGTCAAGTGTGACAGAGCCGATGGCTTCCTCGTTCTGTAGACCCGAGCTCGTGAAAGCGCTAGTACCTAAGCTTGAGTCCCCGTAAGTCTTGGTCTGGCTGTTCGCTGTGACTGTAAGAGGAGCCTTGGTTATATTTAGTGTGCCTTTTACATAACTGAATGAGTAGTTGTTATCAGCCCCGCCGGATGCTGTAATATCGTAGTTACCGACTGAACTGGATTTTGTGGCTG